>Ga0307516_10000700_pt1 | contig 45528 bp, 54 predicted proteins | sample 19_EM_MG_FD_203310 | JGI IMG/M metagenome (GOLD analysis project Ga0307516, IMG submission 203310) | Populus trichocarpa ectomycorrhiza microbial communities from riparian zone in the Pacific Northwest, United States - 19_EM | ecosystem: Host-associated > Plants > Roots > Unclassified | place... | reverse complement strand
GAGTAAGGATATTTCCGAAAAGATAGCAGAGAGATCGTGCACAGGCGCGCCCGTTTGTATGGGGTTGTCCAGGACGGAGGGCATGACTACCAGTTGTACAAGGCAGTGAGGCAAGCTGTGGCACAACTGTTAGGGTTCTTCACATCGTACAATCTCGACATATGTACTGCTAACGTGTCCTCCCGGCGCGTATCCATCACATGACGTTGTCTGGGGCTCATGGCGCTAGTCTATATGCGCTCTAGCGCTCTTTAGCGCGCGCGAGCGTGCGGCTAACGTCGCTTATAAGTTTACCTCTTAAGTGAGATAATACGGTATCTACAAACAATACATGAACGCCGTTTGGCCGTCTTCTCCAATTTGTGTTCTCCCATTTGCACCCCACTACTGCTAGTCACCTCATCTGCGTATTTCCACTCGTACTTCCTGTGCTTTGAAAACAGTATACGGTAGGTCTTTTTGACGTATCTGTTGACGTCGTGGTGCAGTAGACTTTTTTTTACAGCGAGCGGCCTTGGGCTTAAGTTCAGCAACTAAAGACTCCCAAAACTCCGCGGTACAGCAATTGATCTTGATCACTTCGTCTGGGGAAAGAAGATGGGAAGTGATGACACTGAAGTCTGACAAGAAGTAGAACAGACAGAGCCAATTGCAATATTACTCGCCCAAACTGGGGGTATGGTATGGGTTGAAGTCACGGGGGAAAAAGGGGGGGTTCGTGTTAAACAGCCATGATAGTGATAGAGTCCTGTAAGGGAACGCATGTTATCCCCGAGAAACAGTAGCGACGCTGCGTCAATGTGTCAAAGCATGCATTAACGTTCGATTCGATTCAGCGTTGAAGACGAGTCAATAGTTATCACGCCAACACATATTTAGGTGCAACAAAGGGATAGATAGATCTGTGTTCCTCAGCCTCTGCCTCAACCCGCTCGGCCCCCGCCATCTCTCCCCTCCCTTCTCTTGCCGCTCACAAAGCTCCCACTCCGACACCGCGCTCTGGACGTCCTCCTCTGGGCTGATCCGCACACTCCAGCTCCCCAACCTGGCCGCCTTCCGAAATACTGTGGAGCCGAATCGAAAGCCGAACCGTCTTCTCCGGTTGTCGAGCGGCTCTTATCCTCGAATCCAACAAGAAGCATCCTTGGTTTGTTGTTCAAAATGCCCCACGGACCACAGCTAGTATTAAGTGTGTCCCTTGCGGCATGTATGATACGAGCGTAATGGCGAAGGCCCCACCGCATAGCCTCCTTCTCCAAAGCCCCAGTTCCTCCAGCTCCCTCAGCCTCCTCTTCCTCGGAAACTGAGTCGTCTTGTGCACCGCCATGACCTTGAGAACTGCATCGAGGGGACAAGATTCGTAGTTCTGGTGCACCCGTACCATAGAGCTTCAATCTTTCGCGGCACAGACGACGACATTGACTTGACCGTCCAACTTTTGACAGCGGCGTCTAAATCCATTTTGCACAGCCCACCGGAGGATCTGTTTCTTTGAAGTCCTAGAAGCAAGAAAAACAATTTCCCACTAGAATCGCCTCACGAACGGGATGGTGCCCGGATTCCTGTTTTGCAAATTATCACTTGAGAAAAATGGACTCCCCGAGACAGCGCTATTCATTTCGGCGAACAAGTGGACTATCTGGGACAAAAGGCGGTTCTATAATTTCTCAAGAGAATTAAGCGGCGACAGGACCACATGAGCAAACTATGTACTTATGTACCAGCACCAAATATGTAACTACATGTATGTAATCAATACAGCAAAAACCTGTCAAAAACGACTGTAGAAAGCAAAGATGATTAGGGCTGGTTTGGCGAAAAATCAACAAAAGCTTGCTCCCAGTATATATGCCCCTCCGTCTAGCCGCACGTCTACACCCGCTTCCTCTCCCGTCTTCTAGTTTACTTCTAAGTTTTGCATCCCCTCTGCTAGCCCTTGAGCTCGAACTCGCTGGCACCGACCTTGGAACCACCTGCCTTCCATCGTGCAACGCATTGAGCTCGCTTCTCGTTTGCCAGTCGGTTGAATTCGGGCCAGAACTTGGCGTGGTCGTATTCGAAATCACAGTCGCCGCCAAACTTCTTGTCAAGCTGCTCTGGCGGCACGTGCTTGCGAAGGTCCTCATTGAACTTGAGCTTCTCCTTGGTCTGTGCGACTTGGTTAGTGTGATGGATGCGGGGTTGGGGGCGGCCAGGCTGCGTGGACTCACGAGGGGATCGATAAACGGGTTGATGAGCTTGAAGAAGCCCCATATAAACCATGGAACTGAACAGAGAGTGTCAGCGTTCCGTGCAACGTACATATCACTGCTTGCGATGGGAGCATACTGTTGATGCACAACGCTCGCCCCAATCTCTCGGGATAGTGATTCTGCAGGATGTTCAACACCTCCCGTCCCTGGCCGAGATTGGGACTTTGGCCTTTGGATGAGCTGCTGAAGTCGACCAGTAACGCCAGGGTCTCCTGTCCCGGCGGCATCAGATCGAGCACCCTCTCCAGCATGAACACCAGATGATGGAGCTGCTTCGGCGACCTCTCCGTATTCTGTCTGGACGGGTTGAGATACAGACACGGTCTGCACTCATTGTCGTAGCCCAGAACCACCTGTTTCCCAGTCTCATTCTCGTTGGAGATGTAGTCGGCCGTGTGGTTCGCAATGCCATAATCCCTCCTCCACACTATGGTAGCCTCGATCCTCTTCTGTGCCGCAGCAACATCCCACTTTGAGGCGCGCAGATACCGCAGCAGACACTCCCGCGTCAACCACATCCGTTCCGTCTCGTCGAGTTCCCGTGTGGCAGCATCCTTCTCGGCGGACACGGGCAGCGAGTTGATCTCAGCGCAGTATGCGAGGAACGCCGCGTACTTGGGTTCTTGTTCCGCTGTGAGCGGTGCTGTCGATGCTGGCTTGCTGATAGGGGTGGGAGCGAGGAATGGCACTAGCTTCTTGCCGGTCTTAGTCTCCTCTTGCGTGATGACCGATTTGACCTTCACTAGGGGCGCATCAGATGCTGGAGTCGTTGCGGGGCGCTCGTTGATGGCGGGAGTTCCGGCGACAGCGGCGACGGCGGCGGTAGGATCGGCCGGTGCAGTGGTGTCAGTAGCAGCAGGCTTGGTGGCAGGTTCTTGCTTCTCGGTGATAGGGATGTCCGGAGCAGCTCCCATGATTATAGCCGTGGCTTTTAGACGTAGGTTGCGGTTGGGCTGGGTATCGAGAGTGGCTTGAGCGCAAAAGCGACAGCAAGAGCAAAAGGACAGAAGCGCAGGTGGCAGATATAACAATCGAGCAGCTTTTCTTCGGGCTACGCCAAACGTTATCCAGCAGGCAGCCGCACGGACTTCACACTCTCGTGTCTCAGGCAAACCGCCAAGCTCGGCACGGTAATTATCCGTTGCAGATTCCCAGGCCGAAAAAGGGTCCTGCACCGGAGTCCGGAGAAGCCCGCATCGACTGGAGGTTGGCATTCAGCCCTTCTTTCGGTGGTGAGTTCACGACAGTATGTATGTTCCAGATGTGTATCTACCTTGTATCATACCATCGCACCTGCAGCTTTCCCATCTTGCGTGCATCTCTTTCCCGACGATCAAAATTATTCGGCAATCGTGTGGACAGAGCGGTTTCTTGCTTTTTGGGCAGTTCTCTACATATAGCATAGCAGCGAGTGGACGTGGTCTGGCGATTATGCAAAGAATATGAACCCACATATATCTGGGCGTCACCCTTACAAGGAACACTGTAAAGTGACAGGGGCAAACCACCTACCGTACTGTAGACTGCATACAATCCAGAAACACCCCCTCGAGACACCTCAAGTACATATGTAACTAAGTACTTACTTATCTATCCTTTTCGTCAATCCAGAGAGGAACAAAAATGAGTCCGGATACATACATAGATATCCGCCCAACGCCATTGCCAGCCGATCAACCTTGAGACGGGGGAGATAGTCGTGCTGTCTATACCTACCCATCATATCAACCAGTCACCTGGATATCGCTCAAACGAATGGGCTTCACGCTCACGCGTACCACACAGTCACGGGCAAAATGACCCAGTCGGAACTGATCACCATGTAGACCGATCATTGCGTTTGCGAGTGAAAGATCATCGAACCGCGCCGAGTGACCGTTTCGCGACTCAGAGGGCCGGCGTATCTACGGGCGCTGCACTCTATGGAACAGACACGACGTGCCGGTGTATGTAGTCGGGACCTTTTGCAATTAGGTGCGCACGAAAAATCTGCTATGTAGAGTACATAGCAGGGGTGAAGAATCAGGAACAGCTGGTGCAGGTATCTACTCTACTGAGTGTGGTGGCTTTGGAGCTTTTTGGCGGACATTGCCCGCACGATAAAAAAAAAATTCCCCAGCAGCGCCACCAACAAAGACCCGTCTCGCCTCAGTCTGTGGCCACCACCTTAGAGTCCGCACTCGAATTGGTTTGTCCTTCAGCACCCGCGTAGGCCCGCATAGAAGCGCAGCTACATGGCTGCCGACCATCTGGTGGTGTAAAAGGATGTGTGGTATGGTAGAGTCCGAAAGCTCAAGAGCAGCGATACTTCGTCGTCGCTCCATATGCGACTTGCCGTGGCATGGTGGCGATGATGGTGGTGGTGGTGGTGGTGGTGGTGGTGGTGGTGGTGGTGGTGGTAGTGACTGGTAGAAGGCGTTCTCGCTTTGTTTACCTTTCTGCCAGCCAATCAGAGTCTTTGTTTACATGCAAGCAAACTTTGTCAAGCGCGCACGTTCATACTCTACATACATAAGTACTTTCTATGCCGCACTTATTAAGTGCGACTCTTGGCTGTTTACTTTTGGCCTAGTCTACTCAGATCCCTGCGGTTACCATGGAAACTTTGTTTTGTGGTCACGGTAAAACTGCAATAGGTCCCTACTTAGGTAGATATCCTTGACCGCTTGGCGGCTGAGGGGGGGAAACATATTTTGCCCGTTCGCTGAGAACACCGAGTTTCTTGCTGTCGCATCTGTCTGTTGCTTCACGTCAGGGCCGACGCCTCCCAACCAAGTACAGAGTACTCTAATCCCCCTACATACACCTAGATAGTCGACTGCGAAGGCGAGTTGGAACTTTTTTTTTTTTTACGCTGGAGAGTCTCTCAGTTCTATGACAGAGTCGGCCGCCGCGGCCATGGGTAGAGTACTGTAGTCAATAATTGCAGTCTAGCTACTAGTTCTGTGAACCTCCAACCTCTGGCGAACGGACCGAAAGGGCCTTTGGGTATCGGTGTAAAGCTAAGCACATGCCATCACTCGGAGCTCGAATTCGTCGGAAGTCGAGACTTCTTTCCACAACCTGACCTTTCTACAGTCTTACTAGAGGAGCCACAGACTCTTGAGGCCAACGTCCTACAGGGCGACATGGCGACGGCCAAAGACGAGGCAGAGCGGCATCGACCTAGTCTTGCCGTGCTTGCTGACGGTTCGCGACTGGACATCGGAGCTACTGGATACCCGGTTGTTTGACAGAACGGTCAACGCTGGGCTACCTTCAAAACCCATATGGGCTACAGCCGGGACGCTTATGGCACGGAGTGTGCTGCCCTCACAAGGGTTTTGGGAACAGCTGCGGGGCGGAGGACAACCCCAGAGAATGTCACGATTTTCACGGATGCCCAGGCATCCATCCGACGCACAGCCTCTGACGAACCCCTCCCCGGCCAGATGTATGCGATCCAGGTCAGGAAGCACATCGCAACGCTTCGACGAGCCAAACCGGATATTGCCATCGGGATCAGGTGGTGCCCAGCCCACAAGGGCATTCCAGGGAACGAGAAGGCCGATGGGTGGGCCAAGCTTGCGGTGGGAGGCTCGTGGGGTGGAATGGAAGCAGTACACAGACCAGTATGGCAGACGACCAATGCCCCTTCCGAGGTCGCTGGCACATCTCAAGCGGGAGACCCCAGAAAAGAAATGGCAGGAAGCCAAGGCTTGGGCGGATTCACGTGTCACTGGGAAGAAATACCAGTACTGCCGACGGGGAAAAGTGTGCCAGAAACCGGACCCAGCTCCAGAAAAGAGCAACAAGCGGCTGGCAGCCAGGTTCTACCGGTTGAAGGCTGGTCACTGCCTCACTGGCCAGTACCTCCAGTGGACGAAGAGCAGGCCTACGGCCAAGTGTTGGTGGTGCCCGTACTGGACTGTTCAAGAATTGTCCCCGCTGGGAGACCCGGCAGAAGATCCTGTGGGCGGAAGCGTGGAAGGAGACGGGCAGAGGCAAAAATCGGGTTAAGATCCGAGACCTTTTTGCCGATGAGCGGTGTAGTCAGGCGACCCTTGGCTTCCTCGCCACCACAGATGTGGGGCGACGGATACCAGACACGGCTGAGGAGGATTCCCAGAGTGAGATGTCGGAGGGGGAACTTAGGGAATGGAAAGGGAAGGCGCAGGAGAGGCGGACAGCGCAAGAGCCGGGGATGAGCTTCCTACAGGAGTGGATGAGGTTGGAGAAGTGAGGAAATTCTCGGGGTTGATATTTGGGGGGTTTGTAGACCAGGGCGGGGGTAGGGGAGCCACAACGAGCCGCCTTCGGTTTGGACAGTGGTCGGGAGCTGGTTGTACGTCCCGCCATGGCCAAGATAGGTCGCATGCGAATAATGAATAAAAAAATAAAAAAATCCACAACCTGACCATACGGCCTTTTATTGTACACTAATAGTATATGGTGACCCCGTAAGGCCGTATCAAAAAAAGCAGGCAACTAGCAAGCAATGGCAAAACATGGCGTCGCATTTGTAATCAAGCAATACACCACCAATAAATATCATGCAAAAAAAGCACCACAAAACTCCCCCATATGTAGACCTAGTAATACAAGTCTACTTAATAGACACTCTGCTCACCCACCCCCACCCGGCTCTTCCGCTGCAATCGGTACACCATCTCCTTGCTCGCTCTGCTCTCCATATCCTCAAGGCCATCGCACGCCTCCCACGTCGTTGGCGCATCTCTAAATATCGCCACCAATTGCGCCTTCGCATCGCTGTCGCCGGCCTTGCGTCGTTCGTCCAGGCGCTTTAGTTCGGTTCCGATGGCTTCGATGGTCCGCACGAATGGGCGGACCGGTGGCATCACTACGCCCTCACCACCGCGCATCGTCACGTCTGAGTACATGAAATATAGCCGCAGCTCCTTCCAGTACATCATCAGATTCTTCTCGCATACCATGGCGCCCTTCATGAGTTCGCCTGCGAGGATCAGGGCCTGAACGTAGTCGTTCCAGTTGACATTGTCGAGCTCGTAGCCAGCCTGCTGCAGGGATTCGATCTCCGACTCGATGGCTTTGATGTCCTTGATATCTGCCATCGCACGGATCAGAATCGATAATGCACCGCAGAGGTCGAGGCGGTACGGCTCCATGATAGCTTTGCGACCAGTAATGGATTTGTGGAAGTGCATGGCAGTGGTCCGAAGTCCGTGCCACATCGACCGTACGCCTTCCATGTCCCCTCCTGCGCGGTACACTTGCATCATGGATTTGTACATCTGCAGATTTGGCGGTGCACCGTACTTCTCAGCTGCTGAGATCTGGAGGAAGCGGTTGAAAATGTCGATAGCACGGTCCCAGGCTGACTTTTTGAAGTAGACGTTAATGAGTGGAGTGAACAGCCACGGCGGCGTGGCTGTCTTGACGGAATGGAATGAGTTCCGGTCTAATGATGCCGGCTCGCGCATAACCTCATTCAGGATCTTCTCTGTGGATAACAGGTGTACAATATCGCCTTCGATTTCTGCAAACTCTTCAACCTCGGCGTGCGCATACGATTTGAGCAGTACGGCGAGGGTATTAAAATCCGCTTTGAGGCCGTCGTCCAACATCTTCTGGAACGTTTCCCACACTTTCCGGAAATCGCGTAGTCGTGTGTATCCGACCATGAGGATGGCATACTTGTCGGAGCTGATGAGGAAATTCGAGTCTTTAATAAACTGGAGAGTCTCCTCGGCAGAATCCATCCTCCCGGCAACGCACAGAGAGTGCATGACCATTCCGTAGGTATAGTAGTCGAATGGGATTTCCTTCTCGCTCATCATCTGAAAGATCTGGGCGACTCTCTCGTCGTTTCTCTTGGCCGCGTGCGCCGCGATGACGGTATTCCAGATCGGCGTCAAATTTCCGGCGCTGGCGGTGTGTAGGTCTGCAATGTGGGCCAATAATGCATCGGCCTTCTCTATCTCTTTGGCCGCAACGTAGGCAGTGATCAGTGCTTGATAGGAGTAGGAATCCGGCTCGTGCCCGCTGTGCACAATCATGTCGAATATATTTTCTGCGCCGGCGATATCGCCACGACCACCACACATATTCAACAGAATGTTATACGTCCATTGATCAGGCTTGAGTCCCTTATTGAGCATCTCCTGCACCCGCAATGCGGCCCCGTCCACATCCCCCGCTCTGCTATAGGCATTGACCAAAGTGTTGTAGCTGATTACATCTGGCTCTAGTCCATACATTTCCGAGATGCGATCGAACCAAACAATGACATCATGAATCTCTCCCCGCTCTACATATGATTGCATAATGTGGTTGAGTTCTTGAGGATTGCTTGGAGCGTGGTGTTCGAGTGACTGCATAAGAATCCGGTGTACCGATTCCGCGTCTCCGCGCTTCGCGACTGCCGCCATTAGAATCGAGTAAGACTCCTGGTTCGGCATCCGCTCTGCCGAGAAGTCGTAGATGTCATCGAAGACCTGTTGCAGTCCGTCGTAGTCTTGCAATCTTGCGTAGCAATGGAGTATTTTGTTCATGATCACCACTGGGATGTGATCCGGGCGGCGCCGTCGAAAAGCGAGGTACCACTTCGTGGCTACACCGTCTTGCCGGGACCCAGCAAGATACGCAACCGTGCGCTCAAAAGAAGACTTAGTTATCAACCATCCTTTCGATTCGATGAGGTTCCAAAGTTCTTCCCACAGCCGGGTCCACTTGGCATGTGGTCGAGTGATATATGAAAGGCAGCCTTTCAAAAGGTCTTCCGCGAGCTCTGCTTCAAGTGGGTCGTATCTCAGGTCTCTTGGCCCAGGGACGTTCTCGACGAAGTGGATGATCTTCCGGATAACTGCTTCCGCACCGTCTGAGTCCCTGAGGGAGGGCAGCGCGGTTGTATTGAGTTCCCTTCGCCGATCATCTGTAATCTCATGGGAGCCCCGAAGGATCTCCCATGCCTTCTTCACCATGTCCCATCTCTCAATCATGATATGGTGCCTCATGAAGGCCTCAAACCCGACATTTCGCGCCAGCGGAAGTATTTCAGCACCCTCTTCCAGTACCTGCAATGCCCCTTGCGGGTCACCCACCCGCAAAAAACACTTGACAAGAATCTCGTAGTCTGTAATTTCCCGGTCGCGAACTTGCAAGGAATTAACCATGGAAAGCGCACGAGTCCATTCCTGTCGATGGCTTGATACAAGCAGATAGCTAGCCATCCATCGCCTCCTGTCCGCTTGCAATCTCCTCATGTCGCGGCGCTTTTCCGTTGTCCTAACGAGTCCCCGCTCTAGAAGTCGCTGCAGTTTTCGCCGGTCATTGCAGTAGTGGTACCATGCAGATTCGTACTGTCCGGGCGGTGCAGTGTTCATCAATTCCTTGAAGTTGACGTACTTATCTCCTGGATGCGGAAGATTGTCGTCTATCAATGGGGGCCGCACTGAATCCTGGCCACCCGAGCGAGACGACTCGCGAGGTGGCACATTCGGTGTCGTGGAAGAGTAATTTCTTTGACCGCCACCCAGTGAAAACAGTGGTTCGCGCTGGGGGAGAGTCTTGCTGAGATGTCTGAGAAAAGCCAGTGCCCCCGATGGGTAAAGAAAATCCAGTGGAATGAGATCCGCTCGTGTCCGCGGGATACCGGTGCATCGTGGCGGTGATGCTGTCGATTCCGGCAATGCCGCCTCTTCCAGTACCCCCGCACCGCAACCCCCGCCGCCAGCACCACCAAACAAACTCGCCGCAGCGGTCGCAAGGTCGAGTTCAACGCCTCCGTGCATCCAAAACGCCGTGTGGAGCATCCGCTTCCGTGGCCGTCCACCGCGCAAAAGACGTAGACCACTGGACTCCAAATGGCGGACGACCACCCGTTCTAACATCCCCAGTCGTAATTATTCGAATTGCCCGTCGTGTGATTGCCACCGTGAGGAAGGTGCTATGAAGCCCGCCTCTATCGGCCAGGCATAGTCAGCTAGGTTGGTCTTCGTTCTCAATGGTCGAGTGGCTGGATATACTGGAGAATGGAAAGGAATTGTAAAGTACCGACCTGTTCGAAAAAAAGACCAAGGAAGACCAAGACCGTCAGACATGCCCTCAAAGCATTCACCAGGCCGCAAAAGCTGAGGAAACAACCACCCGAAGCCGCGATTACGGGGGTAACAGGTGGTGAGGCTCAAGGTTCAAAGGATGGGCAAATCGGTGGAGATGGCAAGCCGGAGGGAATTTATTTCGATGTCACGAGTTGAAATAATAATGGACCCACGCTACTTACTTACTATGGTTAGTGGAAACCCTCACAAGAGCGTTTAGGCTTGGCAACTCCACATTCGCCATATCTACAGTTTTATGGTTGACAAAACCCTACACCAATTATCCGAACCACTCCCCAGTATTCCACCACTATTCCACCGTTTGTCAATTACCCACTCAGACATGGGCAAAGAACGACCCAGCAAGGGATCAAAGAGCCTAGGTGGAGGCAAAGACATGAAGAAGAAGAAAGGCTTCTCAGTCGGCCCAGCGAACCTCCCCGATGGTGTCTACAAGCGCAAAATCAACAAGATCAAGGAGAGCCTGATTCACAAAGCGAAGGTTCGCAAGCAATACAGCAAGACGCTTTCCTCCGCCCCCATCGATCCCTCCACCGATCCGAACGTTCTTCGCGCGCAGAAACTGTTCGAAGAAGCCGAGCAGGAGCGTCTGCTGCGTCGCCAGAAATCTGCTGAAGCCGCAAAGTCTACCGAGGGTGCCACCGAGGACGAGGACGAGCCATCCGGGGTGCACCCTGATCGCCAGGCTGCTATTGAGACCCAAGAGAAGGCAGAGGAGGCGTCGAATGAGCGCCGCAAAAGGAAGCCGAAAACTTCATCTTACAAGAAGGAGGAGTCTTTCGCTGCTAGACAGAAGGCTAGGCGAGAAGAAGCTGCACGACTGGCGGAGGAGAGGAGGAAAGAACGCGAGAGAAAGATCAAAGAGAGAGAGTCGCGGAGAAAAGTGATTTTCGCAAAGATGCGCAACGGGCAGGTCAAGTTGGGCAAGCAGAGTCACGTTTTGCTCGATAAGGTCATGGCTTAGATGGGTCGTAGTTGATCCTGCCGGGTTGCTTTGTTGATTTCATTTGTGTTCTCTGGTTTGGGACGGAAAGCATCTTCATCCTTTTCTTCATTTCTTTCGCGACGTCATTTCCGTGAATCGTAGTCAAATGGATAATCCTGCAGCCTGGACTGGATGGCAAATCGTTACTTCTTTTTTCTTTTTTTTGAAGTTGTACCGATTTTGGTGGTCTCGAGTGACCCATTGTGAACTGCGGCTCTGCTGACCCTTGGCCTGTCAGAGCTGTTGGTTCCTAGTAGTTACCAAGTGCGAGAGGACATCAAGCTCCCAACTGCTCTCCATCACCACGCAACATTGCCGCCTCCCTGACTCGCGGACTGCCACCATACCCCTCCTACAACACCCGTCAAAATGTCCCGTAAGGCAATCTCCCAAAGCGACATCGAAAAGTACTGGGAAATCTTCGCACACCATTCCCAAGGCGGCAGCAAGATCACTGGCGACCAAGCCTCGAGCATCCTCCGGAACAGTGGACTCTCGGACGTGCAGCTTGCCAAGATATGGGATCTCGCGGATATCGATAAGGATGGCGATTTGGACTTTGAGGAATTCTGTGTCGCTATGCGACTGATCTACGACGTGATGAATGGAGACCTCAAGTCGGTTCCGCAGACGCTTCCCGAGTGGCTTGTGCCCGAGAGCAAGGCACATCTTGTCCAGGCGGAGTCGGCGGTTACAGCAGGGGGCGAAAAGTTTGAGAGACCCGCCGATGACGATGATACCCCGGGCTTGAAGGATGATTTCCAATGGTATATGGCGCCGGAGGATAAAAGGAAGTACGAGAGCATGTACATGGCGAATGCGGGTGCGCACGGACAGATCGGATGTGAGCGTGTAATCACAAAAATGGACCATTTGTTCGCAGGCTCATCTACTGTACAGTTGCGGCACTTAACGACCTCTACGCCGAGATCAACGTTCCCGACACTGACGTCGCCCGCGCCTGGTACACTCTCCCCATCTACCGCCGCGACCCACGACTGATCTTGGTATCATAGGAATTTGGTTAACCCCTCGCGAACACCGACAATCGGTAAAGACCAATGTATGGTGTTCTTGCACATGCTGAACGGACGACATGAGGGCTACCGGATTCCGCGTTCTGTCCCGCCGTCACTGAGAAGCTCGTTCGAACAGAACCATGTCAACTACGATATCGAGTCCGTCAAGCCGCCGCAGCGTGCGAGTGGGCCGGATAGGGATACCATCTCAGGGAAGAAAGCGGCGTTCGGAGAGAGTTATATCACGCGGCTGGGAATCGGCGCGTCATCGAGTTACAAACACTCCGGTAAGCATGTGTGTGTGGAGAAGGGTGCAGACGGTAGGTAGAGATCATTATTAACATGCAAGTAGGAACCGACTTCTCGAGTACTAAAGACGAAGACTGGGAGGAAGTTCGTCTGAAGCGTGAACTCGCTGACCTTGAGAAGCAAATCGCCGACGCCGAAACATCCGCCGAGAAGCGACGCAACCGCGACCGTCACGGCGCCTCGGGAGCCTCGCAGATTGCACTGGTAAAACGGGAACTTGAACAGATGCTCGAATACAAACGGAATGAGCTTCGAGCCTTAGACGAAGGGAGCGGTAGCGTTGAGGTGGGGAAGAGCTTTAAGGCTGTCAGGGACGATCTGGACATGGTTAAGGAACAAGTTGATGCTCTAGAGCAGCATCTGCGCCGGCGAGAAGAAGTGCTCCAAAAGGTGCTGAGGGAAGTTGAGGAGGAGAAGAACATGAGGAGGTAATGATTGTATTCTTCTGCGAGTTGACAGGCGAGGGAGGCGAATGGGGGCCTGGTATATAGAATTTTCATTTGGTTTGGGATATAGATCTTGTGCGAACTTGTTCCACATTAGATTTCCAACACTATGTTCTTGAGCTACTTGGGGTAGTATCAATGCTAGATGATGAATACATCTATGATTTCCCCGATTCGCACAGTAAAAAAAGCCAATAGTGCCTATGAAATTTAACCCCACTAAGGCTAGCCACTACATTCGTACAATCTATTGGCTTTCCAGTAGAGAGCACGTATGGTAGTCGAACCTGTATGGTAGTCGAACCCCCACACACTAGTAGAACCAGTTTGTGATACATATGCCATAAACTATACCATAAACTATACCATAAACTGATCATACTAGCGTGTGGGGGTTCGACTACCATACAGGTTCGACTACCATACGTGCTCTCTAGTCTCAGTCTCCAACTTGTGGCCATTCTACGACCTATTTTTTGGCAGATTGAATAGATAGGTGGTGAGGTCGGGGTCGAGGGTTGTGGAATCCGCTTCCTCACTTCGAGTTTTTCAGACAATCAAAGATACTGAACGAGTGATGCGGTGTGACTTTTTTGATTACAATATGAAGCAAAAGCGTTATTTGAAGGTTATGCAGAGATCGTCTTAAAAACACTATAGCCTGGAGTTAGCATATACGCAATCACTGGACGGCTCGATGGGGAACACATACTTAAACCCTTCTCCACCCGTAGCAACGACCACACTGGGTGCCTGCTTCTGCCAATGCAACTCCTTGACTTCCGGCATGTGGTGCACGAACATGAGCTGTGGTGGCACGTCGGAAACACCACCGGTGTCTCTACTCTCTTCGTCGTCCAACTCCACCGACATATCCCACTGCGTGATCGTATTGTCCGCACAAGCCACCGCCACCACGCTGTCTTCCGTAGGATGGAATTCAACACTGGTGATCGGCTGCTGGTGGAACGTAAAGCTCGCTGTCGCACTGACAACCTTGCCTTGTGCCGCGTTGGGAAATGTTCGCAGGTCCCAAACACTCCACACTCCGTCGTCCGCGCCGGTGGCGAGAAGGTAATCGACGGACCTGCACCACGAGGCTACGTTGACATCCGAGCTCGAGACGTCGACTGAGAGCTGATGCTTCTTCGATGCTCGAGCATCCCAGATCTTGACGGTTCCATCCGACGATGCCGAGCACATCACGTGGCGTTCGCTGGGCGACCACTGGAGTTCCTCCACACTACCGGTGTGTCCAGTGTATGGCCCCTCACTCGCCCAGCTGCCGCCCTCTTTCCGCTTCGAAACAAATATCTTGCCGTCATTGTCTCCGGTTGCCAACTTGCCTAGAGTCTCCCGGGGATGTGGGCACCAGTCAATGGCATAGCCTTCTGTGCGCCTGTGCATCCTCAGAGTGTGCGAAGGTTTCTTGGCTGCTGGCGGAATAACCGTGCCCGGGGAATCAAAGCTTCTGTAGTGGGATGCAAGGTCCCAGATGAACACCTCTCCAGACTCCGCCATGGTGGCAGCAGTTCCTGAGTGCGGCGAGACCCGAAGACGGTTTGTAGTACAGTTGGTGGGGATGCTGCGCGATTCCAGAATTGGGTCGTCCTCGGTGTCGCTGTCGTCATCCTCCCCATCCTCCTCATCGACGTTCTGCCGTTCTATGGACCAGATCAGCCTCGTCCCTCAAGAACCTTCTCCTGTCTAGTAGTGAGCCAACCTTTGTGCAATCCACTGAGTTTCATGACCAGAATCTCGTTATCCTTCGCGCGCTGCGCCTGGGTTCCGGCGACCATGTACACAGTGTGAGGGTAGCTCCTCCTCTCGTCTCCCAGGTCATCCGTCAGAACATCGAAGCTTAGACACGGCCATTTGACGTTCACGCGATGCAACATGTGGTATGCGCTCGAATCGGGCTCTAGTATTTCATCTTTCGCCAATTTGTGTCGGGACGGGAGATACACCTGCTTGTCGAGGTCCATAGTACCCTGCATTGTCTCATCCTCACCGGGATCTTCTCCGTCCGCACCAGCTTCGATGATCTCTTCCTCCTCGTCCGAGAAATCGTCCCCGAACTGGTCTTCGAACTCCCCCATTTCCACAAGCTTTTTGGCATCTTGGTCGGTGTCGGTTTCGCGCGAGAGGTTCTTGAGTGCCCTGGTGGTTGTAGCGGCATCTGCTGCACGTTTGGACATGGTGGGCAATGGCGAAGATTCAGAGCGGGTTTTATGATTGCGGCCGTGAAGGTTGGTGTGAGGTTTTAGATTTCTTCTTTTTTTCTGTGGGGAACTTTCGTTCACGAGCAAGGTGGGGCAAACTTTTTTTAACCTTTTTTTTATTTTTGTCGTAGGAGCATCCCTGCAAAGACGGATGGCAAGGCTCAAAGCAGCGCAAGGCTTGGCCACAGCCGCATATCTAGATAGAATATGTATGACAAGTGATGATCAGAATACATACCAGCAGTGCAGGTGACTCAACCGACTAGAATACGGCACTTCGGACAAGCAGGAAAGGAATGAGAATTTCAACTAAATACTATGTCATTTGCTAGTAGGTATAAAATAGGCACAACAAATGAAGCAGATTGTCCGAGTGACTTCAGGTGGATGGCTGCGCTCTCAACCTCTTGGCTTACGGCCTCAGTATAGCCGTTGGTGTATCTGGGCGGGATGCAAACCGGCTGCCATCGGAAAAAGCTATTTATTCCATTCTATATTACCGATATATACATATCCCGCTCACAAAAGTTCCCACAATAAATCGCTCGCTATGCCAGAAGATAACAAAAATAGAAGGATACAAAAGAACATCCCCTCTAATGTGAGTAGTATCGGCTATCTACTCGCTGCGTCCCCCTCCGCGCCATGCACGTTCGTCCTTCTCGTGCTGGATTTTTTTGCCCGGAAGCACAAACTACACACCTCCAAGTATCAGCTAACGTATTCTGCAAGAAAGAAAAGAGAAGAGGAAGGATGGGACGTACAACTCAGCCCTCGAGCACCGTCTGAGGGAACTCAGTATCTTCTTCATCTCGCCTAGCTCCTTCTGCAAGCCCGTCCTCGCATCGCCATCGCTGCCCCTATCAAGCTCTACATACACCAGTTGTTGCCATTCGGACGATTTTGGCGTATTGAATTGGCTCAGCGTCTGGTTCACGAACTCTACGTCGAGTGTCGCCTGTAGTAGTCCTCCGAGGGTGAACGTTTTCCGCTGACGGAAGCTCTCGAGGAGTTCTCGTGACAACTGCTCAAGGAGGTGAGAGAGTACCTGTTGGACCAGTGAGGGCGCGGTGACGGTTACTTGTGCGTGAACGTCGACCATGGCGAGGAGCGCCTCGTACACGTACGGCCGAACATCGGTGGCGAGTTGGCCTGCTGGCGGAGGCCACGTCGGGGAGAGGATGCCATTGCGCACAGTCGTAGTGATGCTCCGCACGAGGGGCTTGGTGTATTCGTCGAAGAGCTGTGCGTCGATTTGGCCCAGGGCATCGCGGATGGTTTTGGATTCGTCGGTGAGCTTCACCGAGAAGGCGTTTTCGAATTGGCTTATCAATTCCGGTACAATCTCAGATCGAAGGAGTTGCAGATTGCTAAGAGTTAGGAGCATTCGGGTGTTTTTATCCTGACTATCGATTGAGTGGGCTGTGAGGTTTGTGGCACGGGTGCCGCGCCGAGGACTGATGAGCCCATTACTCTGCGACGCCGCCGTGTCCGCCGGTTTCTGCGCGTTTTCCACCATACCCTGTAGAGCTTTGTAGAGAGTGCGGACAAACTGGCCACGGATGCCCGTAAGGAACTTGGCTGAGGGTGGGGGAATAACGCTCGTTTCCCCGTTCCGTACTTTATCTAGGTAGATGATGCTCTGCATACCGCCGATGATATCTTTTTCAAACGCAAGGAAATAACCTGGCATCTTCGTCACTCCCCGGTTATCACTCGCCCGAGTCCAGTCCTCCATCAACCGGCAGTTCTGTGCGTCTGCCAGCCATGTGTTGCATAGAGCTTTGACGGTACGCTCCCGTGTGCCGGAGAGCATGCTGCGGAGCTCATCTTGAAGATTTCCGTGGCCCAGGCCTCCAAAGACCTCCGCGAGGGAAGCCGCAGCCCTTCCTAGAAGTACCATCACCTTTCCTAGGTAATGCACGGCTCCAAGCGAGTTCGCTCGAGGTGGGTAAAAGGCATATACATCTTCGTCCCCACTATCTTTCATTCTAGGCACCGGCAGAGGGATGGGTGGGAATTCAGGCGTCGTGGCCGATAAAGGGGTGTTGGGCATTGGGCTGTACAAGGCAGATATATCTTCCGGCGGAGGATCTTGGAAGAACGTATTCATACTGGTTCGAATCAGGGTGACCAGTTCGATCGCCCCGTCCCGTAGGAACCGCACATCCTTGTCGCTCAGACGGTGATGTTTTCTGCTCTGATCGTCGAAGCCAACGGGTAATAGATTGTCGCCGTCGATGAATGATTGTGCAGTTTTCCAGAAGCTCAGCAGCTCGGCAAGGAATCCCGTCGAGGAATCCAGCATCTGCATCATCGAGTCGTGCAACAACTCCCAGAAGGCGGTAATTGGAGGTATGTCGAAGGCCTTCTGAGAATCGGAGGGGCCACGTCGGGTCGGCGATCGGAGGTGGTGTGCTATTGTCTGGGTATTCGGCGCGGGAGTCTCCAATACCTTTCTACGAACAACTACGCCAATGTGAGTTGATGCAGGCAACAAGTGCGCGAGAGAGGGCTAACCTTCGATTTCGACCCGAGACCTCTCAAACACAGTCGTAATCTTACTCTTGAGGTACTCAAACCGACTGACAAGCCAGCAAGAAATCGGATTGTCCTCCACCCCCACTTCTAGCAACACCTGAATGAGCTCCATATGAGTGCTGTCTTCGGTCTTGCAGTCGATAAGCCGCTTCCACGTTTCCTTTTTGAAGTCTTCAATCACGTATGTGACCTCGTTCCACATCTTCTCGGCAATGATGAGCTGGTGAATATGCTCCTCCCTCACGCCCCCTCCCACGCCTGCCTTTGGATCCGGCACCAAGGCCCGCGAGTCCTCCCAGTATTTCCGTGCTTGTTGGTATTCATCATGCAGAGCATCGTACTCCTTCCTCTTAATGCACTCCAGCATCGTCACCGGAATCTCCAACATCTGGCCATGCTTATCCAATATTCCCAGGAGTAACCGCAGACCCTCTTCCCTTCCGTGTCCAGACATGATCGGTCCGAAAACTTCATTTGCCTTGGTGTCGACCTCGTTAAGGTATCCCCTGATCTTGCCAACGCCGTACTCGGCTTCCTTCTCCTTGTCCAAAAAGGCATTCTCTTTCATCTCCTTGTACACGCCTTCAATAGTAGCTTTTGCAGCCACGAACCGGTCGAAGTTGCTTTCCACCAGTTCTTTGAGCGATCCGGACTTCTGCGCGATCGATTGGCCGAGATAGTTGAGACCCTGCTGGAGCGTCGGCGTCGGAGTGTTTGTGTGAACATCGCGCAGGAAGGCGGCAGGGGAGAAGTGCTTCGACGAAACCATGTACCTGCTTCCTATTCACACGTCCTGATTAATCAATCCATCGCAACCGATCTGGCATTCATGATTCTACTAACGCAATCGCATGTTGTCCTCAACTGGCAGCCCACGTTGCTTCAACACGCGCACGACCGAATTGGTGCTCCCGAGTGGATCAGGCTCGTCCTGTGGCAACATCCCGCCATCGTCCGCAAGCAGTCCCTTGAGCGTCGCCGCCACGTTCTCCTGTAGCACTGAATACCGGACGGTCGAGTTCCGCATCAACCCCTGCTTCTCCACGGCATCTTCTATCGGATCTGACCACGCCGCTGGGTATGGATCCTGTAGTCGGTAGTGCTTGAGAAGAGCTGCACCGTCGGGCCGAGAAGGGCCCATTGTGGGTAGATATGTTGTATGTGGATGTGTTGATGGAATCGCTTATGTAGGAAGTGGGAGGTGTGGGGGAGTTTTGGCGGCTCTTGCAGCTCTTCTGTCTTGACAGGGCTGTTTGCAAGGCGGCGGACTAGAACTGGGCTGGAAAGCTTGGACTTGGCGAGCCTCAAGTGTGGTTAGAATGAGGGAAAAGCACCTGGAGGACGACATTCTGGCTGGTCCCGGCACTGCCGGTCTTCGGCTATCAGCGCACCGCCAGTCTTCGGTCATCAGTGCACCGCCGAAGATCCTACATGATGTGACGAAACCAAATTAACTTGCTCCAAATATCCACTCGACCGCGCCTTTTCTGTCGAAGGCCCACATACTTATAACGCCTTCCAGCTTGACCCTACCCTTCCTCCGCCATATATAGGAACGACCGCAATGCGAATACCACGGCCACAGCTCCTGCTTCCATCGCGTCCATTGTCGCGCTACTTCCATGCGGCGCCGTCATTCACCTCCAGCGCCCCCGACACCCAGAGTCTGAACGAATGGTGCATTTCCAACGAGGAAGAGATCTGCCGGTTGGCCGCAAAACCTTCGCTCAGCGTTACTTTGGCAGATCTGATACGGTACTTTCTTCCTCGTGCCACTCGCCATGCTCCTCCGCGTGCTGTGACTAAATCTCCCGCAGCTTTGGCCGCCCTCCTCTTTCACCCCAGGCACTCCTCAGCAGCGCACGCTTCACGCGCGAAAACCTCCCGATTCGGCTCTCGCGTCGTATCCGAGCACTGCGCAACCTCCCGTTCATCATCGTCTCCAACCCGCACATCTCGCAGATCTTCGACAACTACCGTCAGTCACTACGCGCGATCCTCTCGTTCCCGCAGACTTGTCCCACTGCGCCCGAAGAGGAGGCAAGGTTCACCGAGATCCTGACAGACATCGTCACGACGCACTCGAACACCATTCCGACGCTGGCGAGGGGGTTCATAGAGTCCAGGAAGTATACTACCCCCGCCGAGGTGACGCGGTTCCTCGATGAGCATCTGCACGAAAGGATCGGAACGCGGTTGATGGCGGAACAGCATATTGCGCTGCACCTGGCGAGCACTGCTAGTGATGTTGAGGCGACGACTGTGGGCGGTGACGGCGATGGAGAGGGCGTCCCAAACACGTATATCGGTGCAATAGACACCGCGCTGCAACCCGCACGACTGATTCACAGCTGCAGCTCCTTCGTCGGAGACATCTGTGAGCTGCGTTACGGTGTCCGTCCCCAGGTCGTGGTGGACGGTGACCCAGACGTGCGGTTCCCTTACATTCCTGTTCACTTGGAGTACATGATCACGGAACTCCTCAAGAACGCGTTCCGGGCAACAGTGGAGGCCGGCGTTTGCGAGCCGGTGGTGATCACGATCGCCAAGGACCCGTACTCGGAGGGTATCTCCCTCCGTATCCGGGATCGCGGAGGTGGGATCAGTCCCGAAGATATGCCGAACATCTGGAGCTACAGCTTCACGACTTTTTCGGAGGATGGGGAGGCGGACGAGGAAGATGCGCTCGGGAGGTTCAATGCCGGTGTGGCCAGTGCCGGCGATGGGAGCAGCATCGCTGGATTGGGGTATGGGCTGCCGCTCAGTAGAGCTTATGCGGAGTATTTTGGAGGAAGTCTGCAGTTGCAGAGTGCCTATGGCTGGGGGACCGATGTGTACCTCAAGCTAAAAGGGGTTGCCGCCACGGCTTGGGATGGGCCGTGATGATGGATTCATGTACTATGTATTTTAGTTTTTAGCATGGCGTTCGGTTGGGAGTAGGCATATATCGCTTGCTTTGGGTGCATTTATCGAAGGAGTCGATATCGGGAATGATAATTACATATCTATTGCGTATGTGAAGATTGCGTCCCGAAATGATGCCCATCCATAGTGTTCCCTCGTAGCCTATGCGTGTAGTGAGCTGTGGCGGGGGACGGGCCATACTGGCTCCAAACGGGCCCTTACAATCCGCCTGTAAGGAGGGGGCGGGACTAGTCAGGCCATGCTGTAGCGGGGGGCCAATGGGCGAGCATCAACTTCTCAGAACTCCACTTTCAATCTCACTTCACATCGCATTACATCGCATCGATATCACTGGACAGAGACTACTCCATCTCAGGGCTGGTTATTTTCAAACAGCCAGTTAGACAAGTAGAAAAGCAAAGTGCAGAGTAAAGGCATCGAGAGCAAGCAACACCCCCCCAATCGACTCCTGATCAGAGTTGCACCCTACCCGCGCAGCGCCACGCCCTCTCCTACTGAGTCCTAACCTCCCCGTCCGGTTCCATAGACTCCACGCTATCGTGATCGGCGAAAGTCTGGACGTGGTTCTCGGGGAAGGAGACGCTGACATCGTCACCCAAATCAGCAAAGCTATTTCGTCCCATAGATCCCATATGCGTGAGGTGTAGGCCATGGGTATGTTTGGGGAGAGGGGAGAGAGGAAAGAAGGGGGAGCATACGCAAACGCGGGGATCAACGTGTAGTTATGCGTAATAGTTCCGCCAGCATCTTTCACCTCCTTCATGAGCTGATCCTTGTCCGCACCAGGCTTGATGGTGACCTATACCTCTGTCAGAGTTGGTGAGTGGGAGGAGTGGGAAGGAGGAGGAGTGGTGAGAAACGGGAGTGAGGTGGAGGGACGAACGATGTACGCCGACATTGTTGTGGTGGTGGGTTTTCGTGTGAAGGTTCGTGTGAGAGTTCGTGTGAAGGTTCGTGTGATGGTTGGTGGTAGAGTGGTGAAGTAGGATATGATGGGGTTGGTGCGGATGGATGGAGGTATTTATGGCCCCTAAAGCGGGGTGAAGAGCAGACCTGCCGACAGCTCAAGCTCGTAGTATACATACATAAGTATTACCGCTAACCTTGCCAGGACCGATGACGTAAATATCCGGTGTTGTCTTCCCTGGACTTTGAGCCACTTGAGTAGGTACTATAGCAAAAATACGAATGTTCGTAGTGCTGCTATCGACGATACTGGGCCTGCGTACTAAGCTTAGGTTAAGTAGTTACACTACGCTTTTAATTGAAGGCAGGATCGGTGTTGGAATCAGATGAATGCGCATTGAGGTTGAATTCGGAATGTCAAATATGCTGGCATTGGTTCTGAACGCTGGCAAGCTTCTGTGGAAGCAGGAGGAGTCGAGGTAACCACATTAACAACAAAACGATTTTACCACCAGCTATCACCCCCATGAAGTGTACAGAGATTGGATCGAGTTCATCAACCAATGCAACCATCCGTTGAAAATCACCATTAGACTCTTCACGGTACTCATGGTACGGAGCCACAGGAATCTCATGGCGTAGACACGATTGAGGAGGAGTTAGAGCGAGAGCTTCTCCTTACTAGTGCGAATTGCTGTGGCCTTGTATTGTGGCGCTGCTGCCTTAGTGCTCGTTGACGACATGATTGCGTCAGACCTCGCCGTGGCGAAAAAAAAGGGCGGGGAAGTACATAGACTACATACACTACATGGGAGGGTTTTTCTTCTGCTGCTCATTTCTTCTCTTTTAGCTCTCAACATCTTTAGCACACAACGACAATACAATACGACTGCGCGCACTACTGTTGAAAATGCTTCTCACTGCTGGAGTTTGTCTCGGTGTAATTTTGGATTTGGCGCTTGCTCCTTAGGCTTTGTTGGGGACATGTTTGCGAATGGAGTGAGAGCGGGGAAGTAGAAGAGGATGGTCTTTCTATTTACACCCAACAGGTATCACAACGAAGCTGAGAGCTGCTCGATCGTCCAGTATCCATTCGCCCAGTGTCTACTGATCTCGCACAACATCTACATACTGCATTCAGAGGGCTCTCGAAACCGGGTCGAACTCCTATCATTGATCCGTATCCTCGTCGCTAATCGGTATTCTTTCAACAACTACATAAATCTCTGGTCTCTGAATTCCGGTTGACGCGTTTCGCTCAACCAACCCGAGTTTCTTTCTTCACATTGGCGTAACCAGCAGCTACGTACTATCGAGGAACAGTCACCTTCACGGCAAGACTCTATGGATCCCTTCGACTTAATAGTCCCCTCTCTTTGCCTCCTAATGTCGCTATTCCCAGGCTGACACTTCGTGACCTCTTGGGTGTGTTTACCCTCCGGAACAAATTTCCGCAGCTATCCACTCTGCGAGTCTCCTCCGCTCCATAACTTCTGCATAACGACGCTGACGGCTTTAACCCTCACGTGCTTAATAAGTACTTCTGGCGACTCTATCGACGACGAATTGTGAGCATTCGACTTCCTTCTCCATGACATCTGACTGACTGTTGTCCAGATCCCCCAAGCAAGCACTAGTGTCGTGATCCACATGTAGGCTATTAACCATCGCAAACGGAGATCAGACTACAACCGGGGTTAGAGGGTGGGTTGGAGGAATTGCATAGTGGGGTACCTGAGATGGGGCTGTCGAGCACGTAATAGAAAATTAGACGATAGACCATCTCATAGAAAATCACAGAGCAGCATTGCAACGGATGAGAGCAGAGAAGTGGCAGGAACCAAGGCAGCATCGGTTCCTCTTTCTTCACAATGAGAGATGCATATTGGTTCAGCCACTGGGCCGTCGCTAGTAGGCATGAATAGCACTGCACTTTCACATCTAGTTCGCATTCAGCCAGCATCGCTCTATTTAATAGCCGCCTGAAAAACCGCCCGAACGAAACTGCTGACTTACGTGTAAATCAACACTGCTTCATCACTAATCCCGCATCAAGAACCCGCGTATTTTTGCTATAGTAGCAATGCATAAGCAAGCATGTTCTGGCAAATTCGTCTGGCCTAGAACTCATACGATACCTGCCAGGCATTGGATATCTATCGGCGGAGAGGGTGAATGGGAGACACGCCCGAAACCCCTGCTTCGTCACCTATTCCTTAAGGCTTAGAGATTAGATCTGATCTTGAGTGATATGTAGTGATTTACCTAATGTAAAGTATCTATGGTAGATTCTAAGGCGCGATTATTTCTTCGTCTACTCATAGCGCAAGTAGACTCGACATACAAGACCAGCACGCGAGCAATCCGCACCCTCAAAAGCGCAACCACAATCGCCACCAGACCGACCACACCAACGTAAGGAAGAAAAACAGTTTCTGTACACCGTTATCCCTCCTCCCCAGCCCCCGCCGTTCAATCATGAGGCTCTCCCTCCCAGTCAGTCACAACTACAGTCGGATCTACAGTTTAGCAATGATTGCCAGGGCGTATTGACTGTTGGTCGCCTTTCCACCCAAATCTCCGGTCAGCGTTTTGCCCTCGGCGAGGGTGGCCATGATCGCCTTGCTGATCTTGTCCGCGTATCCGCCGAGCCCCATGTGCTGCAACATCATCATCGAAGATAGGAGGAGAGCGGTGGGATTGGCCTTGTCCTGTCCGGCGATGTCGGGGGCAGATCCTTGGAATCGAACGTTAGAGACCAGGTGGCGCTATTCATATAGGTTGGCTTACCGTGAACGGCCTCGAAGATCGAGCACTCGTCTCCAATGTTTGCCGAAGGAGTCAGTCCGAGACCTCCAATCAGGCCAGCACACATGTCGGACACAATGTCTCCGTACAGGTTCGGCATGACCAAGACCATCGAATCGTAGAGCTTAGGATCGGTGACCATCTATCCGACACATTTTAGCCAACATGTTCTCCATCCATTCCCGGTGCACACTAACCCCCAAGCAGGTGTTGTCCAGCAACTCAGTGTCGAACTTGATATTAGGGAAGTCCTTTGAAACCTCTCTGGCGGTGGAGACGAAGAGACCATCGGACATCTTCATGATGGTGGCCTTGTGGACGACACGAATGTGCCTCTTTCCGATGGATTCAGCGTACTGGAACCCATACCGCAAAACACGCTCGGAAGCCGCACGTGTGATCAGTTTGATACTCTGAACAACCCCATCGACGACCTCGTGCTCGATACCCGAGTACTCTCCCTCAGTGTTCTCGCGGATCAGGACTGTGTCGACATTATCGTAGGGAGTCTTGTACCCAGGGACCGAACGGCAGGGACGCACATTGGCGAATAGGTTGAACGTCCTGCGAAGCGTAAGGTTGAGCGAAACATGTCCCTTTCCGATAGGTGTCTAGATATCCTTTCTCAACATCTTGAGCGACGTCCGGGAGGAGAGAGATTGTAATATACCGCGAGCGGGCCTTTCAAGGCGACGTAGTTCTTCCTGACGGACGCAATAGCATCGTCCGGAATAGCAGTCTTGCCATGTTTGAGGGTAGGTGTGACGTCAACGGATTCCCACTCGATAGGAGCCTAGTTACATACTGGTCAGTTCGTTGTCGCTGTTGGACCGGAATTGGGAACAGTACCTTTGCCGCCGCAAATATCTGCTTGACACTGCGAGAGATCTCGGGTCCAATTCCATCACCCTCGATGAAAGTCACGGTGTAGTTTCCCTAGAAAAAGCCACACCGGTCAACTTCCATTCCACCGTTTCTTCCCATCCCCGGCGGCCCCGCCGCCGCCGACACAATAGCATTGCGCACGCCAGATAGCGGGGATGTTCTGGAGGAACTGGATTGTAGCTACGAACATTGGCGTTCTTCTTTCCTTTGAAGTGCGCAACAGGAGACTCAGCAGTAGCGTATGTGCGCAGACCGATCTGGACAAATAAAACAGATGTTCAAGTCAGCAAACAAAAACGAAATAATTGTGTCTCAGCAGATAGATTTCACCTACAGCCCTTGCCCGGATGAACGGAGCAGCGGAGAGTCTCTTCGTGGAGACGGAGATGGATCGTGCGAACGACATGACGTGGGTTGTGGATGATTATGGGAAATGTGTGTGAGGTGGGGGTTGTCGGTGGTGGAGGGATTAGAGGTGGAGGGTATCTCGGGATTTGTTTCGAGAAGCGATGGTGAAGAGGAGGAACGAAGACCGAGAGAAACTTGAATGTAGGCGTTTAAGAGGAGACAGGCGGCTCTGGTCTATCTTCCTTTCTCTCCGTTCGTTCTCTCCGAAGTTTTTTTGCTTGGAAAAGTACTCGGTCCGGATAGCCATCAGCGCCATCCGCCGCGATTCGGCGACTGCGATATCACTGTAGCTTCCGCAAATTACCAAGCAAGGAACTTCATACAGCCCGCTAGACCGGGAATGGAAGTCAGCACTGACCTATCTACGAACAAAAGCGACGCTGCCAGTCCTGAGCTTCATTGGTAGCCATACACACGACCCGTCGTAAAGGAAGAGGGGGGCATTCCGTCCGGCGCAGGGTCCATATGTACGTGGCGGAGCTGCCGCGACAACCTCGCTAGTTACTTAGTCACGTGCGGTTTGCCTATATCGCTCACTAGCTGGCGGCGTGTAAATGACGAACGCTCTGGCTGCTTCGAGCATCACTCGCTATACATTCCCGCACTGCTTGATCGCGACATATGTAGTCCCCCCAAGCTAGCCCATCAAAAAAATGAAGGCAGAGATAACAAGCTTGCACCCTCTATTCCACTATTAAAACATCAAACTGGGTTTATCCTTCGCGGGCTGGTCTTTGGCTACCGGGCTTCCGTGAGCGAAGAAGAGTATCTTGATAGCCAGGGCCAATCCCGCATGGAGGGCCACAACTACAATCAGCAGAACCTTCGTGGTCTTCGCATCCGTCGCGGCGACGACAGGATAGAGATTCCTGAACAGAAACAGCGCGCTGACAGCGAATCCCGTCGCGACGAAGATATAATTCAGTATTGTGATGGGCGACGCACTCGCGATGGCCACCGGAACCCAGATCAGGTTGCTGTAGCCGTAGAGACAGAGGCATTCCAGAAGATTTGCGCTCTCGCTGCCGTACCACTTGAGAACGCCCCAGAGCGCGACGGGGACGATCGCGGTGTAGCCGTACATCAGCCCTGCGGCACCTGACAAGAGGCCGAAGTCGTACGTGTAGGGCACGTCTTTCATCCGTGCGAAGTATTGGGCGATCGTGGAAGAGAGGAAGAGAATTAGAACGACAGATGTGGTGATCCAGAATGGGCCTGTGATGTGTCAGCGGGAGTTAACTATGTTATGCGGTGAGTAGAGAGGAGAAACGGTACCGTATAGATCGGGATTGCCCTCGAGGATATCGAGGAACACCGCCTTGGGGAAGAGTGCAGCCCAGCAGCGCTTCACGACCTCGTCCGTATCTACGTCGAAGAACTGCGCGTAGAATTCGACGCTCCATAGATACCGTTTTGTGTTCGGGTCCACGCCGCCAGAGCCACTAGAGCCTGATGGGCCTCCGCTGGCACCGGAGAAGAAGCCGCCGTGACCTAGACACGGAAGAAATCAGCACCAAAGTCCCCCCTCCTACAAAGAAACGGTATGGTACTGGAGTTGTCTCTTGGGGTCTTCCCGCTGGCCTGATCCTGGCTATAGTCTGGAGTGGGGGAGCTTGTCAGCTCAGCAGCTCTCATCATCAGGTTTTGGTGGTAATGGGGCGCGCAAACTTGATTGGTGGAATTCAAGGTCAGGCACAAGATCAGTGTGTCCGAGATCGCCGTCATCGTCGATGTCTACGACGACGTCGTAGCCGTTGTTCGCCATGGCGGTGGGTAGAGGAGGTGGTGAGGTGGTGATGTGTGATTGTTGTTTCGTGTTCTGACTTGAGTTACCGCGCTGCCTCACTGAACTGACGCGGCTCCGGAATGAGGGGACATGGTTGTGCTACTTTGTTAACTGCTATGTCGTTGACAGACAACCTACCTGAATATGACTCGAGCATCCATTTGATACTACATATCTCATTCATTGAAGGGATTTTTATTTTCACGGGGGGTTTTTTTTTTGAGCGAGAGAGGTACATGTGCTAGTCCTCTACATACAAGTAGGCATTCACGGGCAGTGGAATCAGTCGCACATGTAAAGCCAATTTTGAGACATCGCAGCCCGAAAAGTGACTCCACTACTGCCCACGTAAATTAACCCCACCATAACCACCAACCAACCACCAACCACCATCAATCGCCAAACCCAGATCCACTTCACACCACTCCACTATTCGAGTCAACCGTGTTAGCGTAGGGCGCCTAATATGACTTCGCAAATGGTAGAAATTCACACGCCGGACCTAAAATGGTGGCTCGCGCATCTTGAAAACGACTTCCACCCAGTCCACAGTGTCGACCTCTTCGTCAAGTGTGTCCCGTCTTTCCGCCATTCCTACTCCGCTGATGCTTCTCCAGCACGCTCAAGCGGCGCTCAGTACGCAACCCGACTCCGACGGCCGTGGGAACAGCCCAGCTTCTTCTGCGTCTCATCGCGGCACAAAAGCCGGCCTCGGTCCAAGGACTGGTGGACTATGTGCTGTCGCTCGAGACGAAGCTGTCGACCGCACGGCCGCGCGAGATGTCGGTCCGCAACATGGTGCGCCGGGTCCTGGGCATAATACGCGAGGAGGCCGAAAACGCCGGGTTGGGGGAGCACTTCAAAGCTGCGATGGAAATGTCGGAGGCGTGCGAACAACAACCGCAGCGACCCACATCTAGCGGACGCCCGTCGCTATTGGCGCACCACACCAGTTTCGCGTCAGGCGCCCAGGTGAGCATGACCAGTCTGTTCAATATCATCTCGCAGAGCGCGAGTCCGCATGCGATGAGTGCCGGCACGAGCCCGTCGGGAACCGGCACGACTACGCCGGTGCAGCTGGCTGCTGTCAGCGCCGATTGCTTCAAGAACACCCAGCAGAAAGATATCCGCCCCGCCATCATCCAGGATATCAAGGAGTTGGTCGACGAGCTCGAGAGCAGCGAGATGTCCATCGCCGAGTATGCGCCGCAACTGATACACAAGAACGAAGTCATCATGACCTACGGGCTGTCGTCCACCGTACATCGATTGCTCCTCCGCGCGGCACACAAGCGTGGCCATGATTTCACCGTCGTCGTGGTCGAAGGGTCGCAGAATATCTTCAAGCACACACATGCCGCGGTGATGAACAAGATCCCTGCGAGTCAGGACGACGTAGCGGACATCACGATTACAGAAACCACCACAGCTCGCAAGAGCCTACAGGACCGTGGGGTCCAGGTCATCGTCATTTCCGATGTCGATATCTACAACTTCATCGCACGCGTAAACAAGGTTATTCTGGATGCCAACTATGTTCTCGCTGACGGCAGTGTCCTCGCCTCTTCCGGAGCCCTCAATGTTGCCCGCGCAGCAAAAGCGTTAATGAAGCCCGTCGTCGTCGTCGCCGGCAGCCACATCCTGTGCCCCGTCACTAGCTATTACCAGCAGGGACTGGTCGAGATGGGACAGCCCGTTGCTGTAGGGTACGAGAGGGGTGAGCTGCTCGACGCAGACTTTCCGAATCCATTGGTGGACTTGATCGGACCGCAGTTCGTCACTATGTTTGTTACTAATAAGTATGAACCCACACCCCGTACAAGTTGAGTTGGAATCCAGACTAACCCGTATGTGAAACCAGTGGAATCGTATCGAAAACCACGATCAACCGTGCGACAATTGACCTCTACCATATGCCTCAGGCAGACCTGGTCTAGCCTCGTGAAGGTTGGCCCCCCGATCTGTGGATGATGGATCTGGTTTTGCCCCATTGTGGTGTAAGGGAGGGAGGGAGTTTCGATTTATTTTTTATGGCGTTGTAAGACTTGGGTACGAGCGGGGTGTGAAACAAAAAGTTTGGGGAGAACGAACACCTTCAGCCAGACGATAGAACGGACTGGGCGTTTGATCGGTTGATCTTTTAATATTCTCATTTTTTTTATACTTCACACAATACCAAATTCCACCAAGAGAGTGTGTGTGCGAGAGAGTTTGTGCGGTAGTCACTCACAGGAAGACCAAAAGTATTTCTCCGTAGGTACGCATACCCTGAAAATTTTGTGTCGTATATGGCAACTACCTCCCCCACAATCTCCCCAATAATCCCTTCTTCTCTTCGGCCTCCTTGTTCTGCGCCCGCACCTGCTGCTGCTGCTGGGCCTCGACCTTCTTCCCCTCACCAGATCCAGGATAATCCACAAAGTTCCAAGCGATATCCAGAAACAGCGGCTTAGCGGGGACCGGCTGGACCTTTGGCGGCCACTGGACGATCCCCTTCTCGAAATCGACCTTATTCGGCCACTGATCCAGGTGTTCCAGGAGAACTCCATGCTGCTCCCCGGCGTCCGACTTGGCGGCTAGAACATCCATCTCGACAAGAGCATGGTACCGCGCTACTTCGCCCGACAGCGAGTCGCGGAGCGATGTTGCGTCCGAGATGGGCACCGAGAGGCCCTTGTGGGAGGGGTCGGAGGGCCCAGTAGGTAGCGTCGGGATCGTAGAGGAGATGTACTTGTGCGCTTGGTGGAAGAGTGCGAGGGCGTTTTTGCGGTTGCCGAGGAGCGCGTGGGAGCGCGCGATGGAGGAGGTGCGTAGAGCACGGAAGAAGGAAGCTTTGCTGGCCAGCTCGGTGGTGAAGGCGTCGTCGGCGGCAACTCCAGGGAGGTTGGTGATTTGTTCTAGACTCTGGTGGGGGGGTTAGATATGTATTTTGTAGATGGGGAGGTGGGGCGAGAACATACCTGGAGGATCGCATCATAGAGTGCGATCTCCTCCTTGAGGTGGCCGATCTTCTTTCCAGAAACCTCCTTAACCGGCGCTGCGTCCTGCTTCTTGCTGGACCTTTTCGGACCAGACATGATGTTGGATATCATCACGCGGTTACGACCCACTCGCCAGCAGATCATGGAATAGTTCACCACCGTCCACGTGAGCTGTAGGATCTGCATCTTCTGATCGGACATGGACATTCCCTCCGCCTGACGCTCATCGATGGTCTTCCTTGTCGCATCCACCGCATCCTGCCATGCCAACAGTACTGCATCGAAAGCGTCCGTCGAGCCGCGGTGATCCTGCGAGTTATAGGCCGCCTCGGCCGTCTGCGCGTTCGACAGCTTGACAGAGATATCCGCGCCCTCCACGGGGGCTGTTCTGCCACGCCATGTAACGGACGTAACCGTCCCGGCCGCACCCGTAGACTCCGCCTCCATCGGCTCGGCGAAAACAGTAGGATCGAGTTTCTCGAGCTCTGCAACTACTCGCGAATGCTCTTCATCGCGGGGGAAGTATTGCCGTGCGATCGCGGCGATGTCCATGCTCCGAGGCAGCTGCAGCTTGTACGCGGAGAACCTAATACTCGGCTCGGCGATCTCGGTGAGGAGCTCGGGGAACGCATCGTTCTTTCCGTCGGCGGACAAGGTGGAGTAGATGCTCCGGGAAACGGCGAATGCCTGAAGCGCGGCCTCCCAGCGCTCCTTTTCGAGTGCTTCAAAGCCCTTCAACGACGAGGCGTAGGCGATGGCCTCGAGAAGATCCGTGCTCGTCGCATTCGATCCGGACGCGGAGAGGAGGGCGACAAGCTCGGAGGCGTGCTTGAAAGCTTTGTGGAAGCGCGAGACGATGTGGCTGCGAGTGCTCCCCGTGGCGGTAGTGGGGTCTTCCGTCATCAACGCCTTGAGGTGTGTAGCATGTGCCCAGGACCGTTCCGAGGCGAGAAGCAGCAGACGGACATTGCTGGAGTAGAAACGTCAGCTTTCCCCATCACCGTACACTCGAAATGGAGTTTGACCTGGGTTCCTTGGCCAGGTCCTCGGGGGTCAGTGGTGCCTGTGTGGTGTATCGTTTTGGGTTCGAGCGGCCAAGCCGTTTCCTGAGGGTTGCCAGACGTCGGGAGCACATGCTGCGGTACGCATTGCTGTCGCCGATCAGCCGCGCCTCCTGGCGTTGGGAATGAATGAAGGCGGTGATATCCATCTTGATTTCCGGATGTGGTGCTGGGAGGCAACCTTCACCTGGAGAACTGCTAACGTGGGATGTGCCGTTAAGTTAGTGATGTGGGGAACCCTGGTCATGTGTACACCTGGTCACAGCTGAGCAAGTGAGGACCTTCGCTTCCCAGAAGACGACACAGGAAATCACTCAGTTGCACAGGATCACAGCTCGATTCCATCCAAACACAGAATCGAAGCAGTGGAAGCGTCGGATCCCCCCCGCTGCGCGCGGGAACAATGCACACTGTTATTGTGGCGTGTTGGCCGCCGAGGGTAGCACAGGCACGTATATGCAAGAGCCATTACTCGAGTGGTATGATATCCGCCTCCTCTGGAGGAAGTGGTTGGATCGATGGCATATGACGATCCCGATGGAGAGTGGACTAGATACTGGATGGAAACAGCAGAGCAAAGTGCACTTTAACTACGTACCATCCGGAACACGGAACGGAAGTGGCAAAGCCAATGCTGCAGAAAGAGGGCACATATTGGTCATGGGTGCGAATACTTGGTGAAGCTGCCAGCCTTAGACGATTCTCCGGGGCCGAGCTCCGGGAAAGTCCGTTCCATAACAGGGCTTTGTGGGTCTCGGTCTGGTGCTTCATTCTACGGGTGCCCAACGAGAGGACATTAGACCATGACCATGACCATGTCCATGTCCATGCCCATGCCCATGACCAATCCAGACCGATCCAATCCAATGCCATCGCCTGTACCAGAGGGCAGGAAACACGAGGGCAAATACATATCTCCAAAACCCCCCTCCAAAAAAGCCTGCATAGCGATGAAGCGCATTGTGTCGATCCGGCGAAGTGTTCGACTCAAACCACCAGTCAATCTCTTTCTTGGTCCCTATTGCCGATTCGATTGCCTTTTTCCTCGTCTAACTTCCCGCCTGCCCTGTTGCTGCGGGAATTCCCCGAGCAAACCCGAGTGCTTCAACATGACAGTCGGTTGCCGACAGCGAATGCAGCATATCTGCAGGTGTCGCCAGTCGAGGCAAGGCGGATGTAGTACCGCCAGTAGTGAGCGGCCAAGTGACAGCCGACGAGTTCTAGAACGTGTGTTAGCTAGAGTGCACGATGGATACTTGTAGGCGGTGTTCTTGCTCCATTCAGCACCGGATAGCAAGTAGACTTCCTGATGCGTGACGATGCGTGATCGGTTCGGTGGTGGTCGTATTATAGCTATTGGTTTTTTTTTTCGGGGGGAAAATGCCTCCGACCCGGCATCCGGTATCTTAGCCCTGGAGTTCCAGAGTACAATGTTCGCGTCGGTGGTGACTTTTGAGGACAATAAAAAAAAGAGAGCACTGCAGACAGCGGGAGTTGCTCCGCAACTGGTCGGTCGAGGACGTTACTAATCCATTCACCATCCAAATAAACCCCTCCCTCCACCGATCCTGAGCGATGTTCACGCGGGCAAAGACCGTCTGCAGTCTGCAGATGTCGTTCTTGCCCGCAAAAGAACTAGACATATCGGTGAGGTTGGCCACTCTATTTATGCCCTTTGGCTGACCAGGCAAGTTTCCACTCATACAAGAGTGCTGTACACGCAGCAGCGGGGCGAGCGTGGCAAAAGCTCTTTCCCGCCTCCAGATGCTGCTCTACACTGCGGTCCAGAGCAGTTGAGTATCGCTCTATTGTGCATGGGTTCCGATTCTCGATCCATGAATTCTTCCTGAGAGACACCTGAGGTGGCCGCACTTGTGCTGCTGAGCTAACTATGTAGCTCTGCCATAGCTGTTCTACCGCAGCCGTGGTTACCTATCAGAGTTGAAGTCCAGTCGCGAGGGATAAAAAATAAAATAATGAATATATATATATATAAAAAAAAAGGTGAGACGCACAAACAAACAGACGGACAGACTGCCATTTCATCACCAACAAGGTCCTGGCCCCTTGCGTTGTTAGTTTCTGCTGCAAAGCGTCATGGTCGAAGCTACATAGAGTGCATACTTAAACAGCGTTCCGACTCTTCTCTCTGTTATTTATTTGTGAGGGACTCCTTCTTGTTCTTTCTTCGGCTTCGTGATTCATCTTCTCTTCTTTCTCGCTCTCTCCTTCTCCCAACTCCTCCCCTCCTTCTCTCTCTGTTCCCCTCCTTCCTCCTTCCTCCTTCTTGTTCTCTCCCCTCCCTCCCCCCACCTCCCGTCTGTAGTCCTCTTCTCCCTCCTATTCCGTGTGCTTTTTCCTAATTTACATGTTCTCTGTCCCGCCACCTCCTCCAACACCCCATACCCACTCGAATCGTTGTAGCAAACCTTCAAAATACTCCCCGCATGCCCTTCTCATACAGTAGTGATCGTGAAAGACCGCTGTTACGGTCATCGCACAGCCCAGCATTGAAGTCATCCGCCGACCACGACGAGAACAACATGCGACAATTACGGCAGCCGCATGACACCCCCGACGCAACAACGCCTGCACTCCTATCGTCACCACATCCACTGCACCCTGCAACTTCTCTCGCACACTTGACCCCCGACGTCACGCACACAAATGTTTCCGGAATTACCAACAGAGCTGAGCTTATCGAACGTATCAAGGCAGGCGAAACGCCGACGTGGATTCCAAACAGAAACGTACGCTCGCTTCTGAGAGTTGGCGACGGTGGTGGTGACGATGGTTGTGGTGGTGGTTCTGCCGGTGGTGGCGGCAGAGGAGGAAAACCCTATGGGGAACTGTCGTCAATAAGAACGCTGGCTGACCGCTCTTGGAACTTGAAGCTCTCGGATCGCTACTATCCCAACCACACGCCGAGCAGCACTCCTCGGCCGACAGACGAACATCCCGACAGGCCCCAATCCGCTCTGCATCAGGGCATATTCACGAACGAAGCTAGAAGCTCGCAATCCTCGCCGGGGTCACGCCCGACAGCTGCAAACCCATTCCGTAGCTGTGCTCTCACCGGCCGTACCATACTCCCGCCTCCGCTGCAGACAGCATTTCCACGGCACGAAGTTTGTCCACCAGGTCGACGCCACGTCAGAACGCCGTCGCTGTCTTCGAACTTCGTGTTGACCACACCCACATCGCCCCTCGTGTACTCGTCGAACCCTGACACCGATGGCAGCAGCGATGAGTCCGCACGGCCGATCGATATCGGATTCTCGGAACGCCGGGCCCGTCGCAAATCCCTACCTCCGTCGGCGCTCTCAACTCTCCAGTTTTCGCCGACAAAAGCTACCTCCATCCGAAGTCAGACCTTCAGTGCTGGCACGCCAAATAATCCGGGCCAATGGGACGAACCATCGGTGTCGCCCAAGTCGCGCCGGTTGTCCGGGATGGGCGGGACGCTTTCAGAGCTCCCATTTGGATCCTTTGTGGGCTCGTACGAAGAATCCATACTGAATGGGCGTATGTCCACGACTCCCTCTAAGCCGCTCAATTTCGTGGCGCAGATCGGCGTGCTGGGTTTCGGAAAATGCAAGCAGTCGCTGAGGTGCCCCGCACACGTAACGCTGTCGTTCCCCGCCTACTTCTATTCCGTCGGCGATTATGACTCACCTTCCCCCTACGTCGGATCCCTCGATCTTGATTCTGCTCTTGGCGTCCAGTCGGGCAAGGGTAAGAAATCCCCGTCGGGCGTAGGTGGCTCCTACCGTATCCCGCAACGTGGCCAGCTCCAGATCGTCATCAAGAATCCCCACAAAACCGCGGTTAAGCTCTTCCTGGTCCCCTACGACCTCCGCGACATGGAGCCGGGCACCAAGACATTCATCAGACAAAAATCGTACTCAGTTGGTGAGGTGGGCGGCGATATTCCGGTGAACGCGACAATGGCGATGACCCGCGGCAAAGAAAAGGACTCGCTGCGCTATCTGATCCACATGCACATTGTCTGCCCCTCTCGGGGCAGATACTACCTATTCAAGTCCATCCGGGTGGTCTTTGCGAACCGAGTACCGGACGGCAAAGAGCGACTTCGCAACGAGACGCTCTGGCCGGAGCCCAAGTTCTCGATATGGAAAGCCGAGACGACCACTCCCACTGCGAAGGGTAGGCAGAGAAGTACAAGCTTGTACGGCGTGGCGATGGGGGGCGATATGCTTCCACCGTTGCCGCTGTCCACGATGCCGCCACCGCCGTCGGCACCGGATGATTACGCCGAAAACGTCCAGATGGATCTGGACGAGCGTGACGCGGGTAGTGACACCAGCGGCGGAGGCACGTACGAGAAGCTGGACTTGTCATCTTCGACCAATAAAGTTGCCGGCGAGGGCCGTGGACTGCTGGCGAAGAAGCTGAAGCAGCTCGAAGTCGAGAAGGCAGCCACTCAGTAATCGGCTTAGAGCGGATATTTCTTTGCTCGCCCATGCGCTCCTCTCCTCTCAATGATATTGATTTTCTGGAGCATTTGGTGTTTTGTTTTTGTTTTTTTGGACCGTTCTTCCTTCCTTTTCTTTTTTTTGGGGGGGGGTATGTGTAATGGTGTTTGGAGCTTACTTTGATATTCCTACGGTCATTTTTGTCTTTTTCTTTTTGTATACCGTACTGCATTTGTTCCGCGCAAATGTGCGCTTTTGATATCTTCGAGCTATGTACTGTACGATCGAAAGGAAGATTATTTTTTTACTTATTCGACAGCTTGTGAGAGAAGAGAAGCGATGCCTGATGGCGTCATGCCGGGTTAAGCGAGATGCGCAGTTAGTGTGGGTCGCTTCCCGCAGAGCCGCAGGGCGCAGCGTTGGACCGGGGACAAGCCTGGTCCCAACCGGGACGGGGAGCCAAGGCTGTGACGGTGTTCGCAAAGGGGTTATGTGGACTCTTGGGCTCAGCAGGCAGGCTAACAGGCGGAGCAGGGCCACTGCATGCATCACAAGTCTTGAGCGAGTGTGTACTTCAGTTAACTCCAGCGATATAGAGTATATAGCTACTGGTCAGCTGCACTGCCATCACGTGCGCGCATCATAGCCGATCACGTCGCCGTCCGGCGCCTGACACCCGCCACCGTCATCTTCCGCTGTGTTTGTCGGAGTGTGGGGTATCCACACCCACATCTGAACCTGGGGAGGAGGAAGTGGTGGTGATGGCGGTGGTGGTGGCGGCTCACCGCTTCGGCTTGTTGCTTTGTCCGGTCTGACGGGACTGCCGGCAGAATCACTTGCTAGCCAACTCGGGGGGACGATGGATTGATTACAGCAGAGCACATAGATAGCACAAGGAATCGCAATCGGAAGCAGCATACGTATTGTATGTACATAGCTGAACCGCCCTCCCTCCCCTTCTTTTCGTATCCGAACGCACGGACTCCCGCTCGGCACGACACACTCGCATCGGGGGAGGGATGCGAGCCGGAAAGGGACGTGGGCCAGGGACGGCACGGCAAAACCACGTCGCTTCGCCGCACCTCAACCGTCCAAGCCAACGAGGCCGATCCAGAGTACATATGCAGCTACACATCATATGTACCCACTCGAGATGCATACGTACGTGTGGCACCTTATGCAGCATGTGGTTAAGCAGACGGGCGCGCACGCAAGAAAGCAAGCGCAGCCGGTACGGTCACGGCTGGCTGCGAGTAACAGCAACGGATTAGACGCGCCCCCCGTACGGAAACACACAAGAGCAAGAGGGGGGAGATGTGGGGAGGGGAAGGGAACTGTGTAAGCGCCAGCCAGCCAACGGTTTCGTCTACGTACATACATACATAATCTATGTATCTACCGTACACACGCAACTCATACATAACTCCCCATTCATCTTCACACACACACACAGCGTCCCCCCCCAATTCCGAAAACTGGCAAAGGAAAAAAAAAGAAAAGAAAAAAAAGTAAACATACGGACGGACCCAAATCCAATCCAATCCAATCCAGCTGCCGCCGCAAGCCTACATACATATACATACATACATATCATCATCATCAACAATCCCCCCCCCCATCCAATCCAATCCAATCCAGTCCAATTCCACCCAGCAGCAACAAAGCAGCATGCTCTTCGCCCCTCACCGCTTACATACGTCCACTTCCGAGTCCCCAACAGGTATGTAAGTAAGTACACGTAAAAAAAAAAAAAACCCACGTCGGCGTTCACTTCCGAGTCCGCTCCCTCACTCTCCCACCCCCACCCCTATCCTCCGCTCCCCACGCAAACTCCGCCCCCCCTAAACCTTGCACTGCACAAATACTCATGCATCCATATCTGTGCATCGCCTGTTTTTTCTTTTCTTTTCTTTTTTTTTTCTTCTCTTCACTTTTCTTTTCCGCCTTGTTTGTGCAGCCACCTGCGTGCTTAATCGGTGGCGGTGGCGGTGGTGGGGGCTGGACTGCATGTGATGGCAAGTGGAGTATATACATTCGATATATTTATTGCATCCCATCACATAAACTACCGGAAACGGAGAAAATTTGCCCTCTCCTCTCCTGCTTTGTCCTGTCCTGCCTGGCTTCTGGGGGGTGGCAACTATATCTACCTTACCGGGCAAGAAGCGGAGTGCATGTCTACGGCATGAGCATCAATCGTCACATTATATGTACATATGCATGTATGCACCACCTAAAAATCCGCATGCGCAATATGCAGTTGTTCGTGGCGGCGATGATATGCCTAGTTATGTATATAGCTTCTGCCGGCATAGATATGTCACATCTGCACCTCACATCTGCCCAATGCTCACCCATCCATCCGACCAACTCCCCAACCAGCCGCCGCAAGCCAAGGAGGATGGATACGTGCGATTTGCCGGTGGGAGCACATGAACCGCTTGGAAATGGTGAGAAGCTCTTTGCAGTATGGGAAATGTATAATACAGAAGGAAAGAGTCCCATCGTCAGCCGACCAGCCAGCTTTTGTCTAGACAAAGTGATAAAAAGAAAAAAGACGCAGGAGAGAGAGAGATAGATACATGGCAATCCATTTCGCATCACATCAGCCGCCGAATAGCGGCAGATGCCCTCAATACGACCGCCAATCCCGGCAGGGACTCCACATCTTCATGGTTGAGGGCGTACATTCCGAGAACGATCGACGATGCGCCGATGAGCACCGAGAGGCCAACCAGAATCGGCGTCTTATGCTTGACGAGTGCCACAAGGCGCTGCTTTCGCATTTCTGCGCTTCGCAGCTCTTGACACTGGTATGCGAAAGTCTTCTCCGCTGCTTCCAGGCTTAGGGACGGAGACGTTGTCCGCGAGGTCTTGAGCACACTGTATTTCGACACTCGACGCCAGGTCGAGAGCTTCTCCGGCGGGCGTCTCCCTAGGAGCAGTATGGCGCGAGAGATCCACCCCTCGAGGTCGAGTGGCTTCGGTAGCTTCGAGAGGATCGAGTGGAGCATTTCCGGCTCGTCGTCCGGGATCTCGAACAGCTCCTCTTTGCGCTCCATCACGATCTGTCCGCATTCGTCAGTGTCCCGTGGAGATGGTTGGGTCAGCCGGGCGTACCTGGGTAAACAGATACAGCGGAAACACCGGATCCAGCGCTAGGAAAACATCGAACAGCCGGGCTATATTGCTGTACTCCTGTATATCGTGGGCGTATAGGGTCAGGGTAGCAGCCAACGCGAAGAAGGGTTGCGTCCGAGACAGATGAGCACACAGCTTCGGATCCTCATCGTTGAGGAGGGGATATAGCAGCCGGAGGTGATCGATGGCAGGCGTCATTGACGGAAGCATGAAGTCACGGATCTTCAGCAACGCAATGTGCTCCACTGCCGAGACCGCCGCTTTCGGTCCCATCACCAGCAGAATCACCTGGCAGATATCGTGGAAGCCCTGCCAAGAACGGGATCAGCGTTATGATCTGTCGGAGCGTGGCAACTCTTTTGCAGGCTTGCGAGTGCGGACCTGGAAGTAGCCCAACATCGGATGCCTGCGTAGGACCTCCACTATCAAATCGGATAACTCCTTCTTGCGGTCATCAAGTTGCCGGGGCGACATATCTATGCTTTGCGTTTCAGTGCCACTCAGCAGGATCCGGAGTGCCGCGACGTATGGACCCAGGACTGCCGCTTACTGGTGGGGTAGTATATGAACGAACGGTCGACATCTAGCTGCACCTGCTGCTCGTCTTCATGAGGGGGAAGCTCATCCCACAGCGTCTGTTCGGGAGATTTCTCCACCGTACTGCCGTCGCCGGAAGCTTGGGAGACCGTTGTTGCGAGCAATAAGGGCCCTGCCACCACCAACGCGCAACCAGCGGATTAGCTTCCTGTGCATCCAACATAGCTCCATAAACCCCCCCAAGCAGGAGGTTGGTGGTGGTGGTGGTGGTGGTTGTGCGGCGTACAAGCCTCGCGCCGAACCTCGTCGCTAACAAGACCATCCGCCGAGATGGCGTGTTGGATGAGAGATCCCCGATCGCCTGCTTCGCATGCAGCACGTATGGCGTGGATTTTATCCGTTTCGGCCTCTGTGAACGATCGGAAGGAATCCGCCCGCAACAGAGACGGTCGTCCCGATTCACCGCTGCTGCAGTGGCTACTACTGCCACTACTGGTATCCTTCTCATCCATCGAGGGGGAGCGTGTGCGCGTGGGGTGGGGGCGCGGAGTATCCCTTCGTGGCGATGTTTGCGGTGTGATTTCGTGGGGGGCACAGGGAAGTCTGAATGCGTGTAACTGGCAGGAATAGCCCAAGTCCAAGCTGTTCGAGTTGGCGGTTCGGAGGTCTGTCGTTCGGATGGGGGCGGGGGGGGGGGGGGCGCCGTGTAGGTAGGGATAGACGGAGAGTGAGCAGGTTGAAGGACGAGGTACCTGAGCTGCTGAGGAAGAGCTCTCGCGGAAAATGGACATGTGGATATGTTCAAGCAGCAGCATACATGACACGACAGTCGCCGCTAGCCGGGAACGATCTAGCGCGGTGTACCGGTATGCGGGCCGGGGTTTCTTTGGAGAGGAACGATCCCAGATCGATTCCAACCCTACTCTACGGATAGAGTAGACGCACCAGCCAGTTCATCATAGGATTCGTGTCCGACAGTTTCCACCCACCAACCGATCTGCTACTTATCTACATGCTACCTCCTCTGCTTGTGGCTCGAGTTTGGAAACGCCACACAGCTCCCGGAGCACAAAGCCTCACCGTTGCGATCTCTGTAGCCAGAAAGGCTAACGCGGCAAGATCTCACCATGCACACGCTTCTTCATGCACCGACAGCAGAACCAACAAGCTTCGCTTTTCTGCATGTTGGCAGATCCTCTGACATATGTGTAGACATATCCATTCCCTTGCTGCGGTGGATCCAGCCTCCCTCGTCCGCCTGGTTCCTTCTGATTCGTGACAAGTCGTGGCGCTGTCTGCAGCTGGGGTGTCTAGCGGACGGATGTTTGATGGCTTCGTTCGCGCTCCGTTTTCCCCCGATCGCAATCTAGCCCGAAGCTATGTACATATCATATTCGATGCCGTGTCTGACGGCACGAGACCCGCGTGCGTATGTCCCCCACTTGGTGGCGTTGATCCAGGTTCACGACGAATGCATAGATACGGTTGGGGCAACGGGATTCAGCTGGGGCGCTTGCATACGTCAGTGCTCAGAGATGAACCGAGAAAGTGTAAGATAGTCTTTCAGCCTCGAGGAACGGAAGACCAAGGAGAGCAAGGGCAAGAAGAAGATGATGATGGCGAGGAGCAGCAGCGGGAGGAGGAGGATGAGCAGGAGGAGGAGGAGCAGGAGGAGGACGGCCTCGGCGAGGAGGGGGGACCAGCGGCGACGGAATACTACAGGACCAGAACGTAGATCTGGATTATCCGATCGGAGTTTTGAGTCAATTGTGTCATCGGGCTTAAGCGACTGCAGTAACCGACCGAACTTCCGCCTTCATAGATTGCGTAGAGTTGTGAATTGCTTCAACGCATCACGAGCTCTTGCGTGTGCGGTTCGCGATTGCTGGAATTGCTACGTTCCGTCCACAAAAGTAACCCCCTCAATTTATATTTCACACAAAGGTCGTTAGTAACGTTTGGAGCCATTCACAGGCACGCTTCCCTCTCGCCGGGTCGTGGAACTCGTGGCCCCGTCAGTCATGATCCCATTCGCAGATGGCCGGCATCCAGATCTCTTCCCTCTGAAACAGTTTACATGACGACCACCCGGAATGAGGCCGTATACGCACAATGCTATACCTAGGAGCGAGTACAAGTGCGTGCAGCCTGCAGATCTTCTCCGAAGCGCGGAACGGATCCACGTCGGCACAACCTAGCCAATTGAGTGGAGTCAGCGCCGGTGGGCCATCCTCGACTCAGCTTCGAAACAGCTCTTTCTACCGGGAGACCCCCCGAGTACATATCTGCTTGTGGATGGGATGGAAGGATACCCTTCCGGCCAGGAAGTCTGTTGACGGGGGGTCTGACTCTGGAAGCCGTATGAAGTATCTATGTGTACGTACGGTCGGTTGTTGGCCAGACCGCGTCTGAAAATATTTGCTGATGGGCTATTGGTAATCGGTTGCCATGTGCCGCGGGGTGGGAAAGAAATGCCATGCGTCCGGGGCAATGAGACGACTCAACAAAAGCTTCAGCTGCAGAGCAATAATCCGGAATGGACATGAACGGCGACGCTCGGCTTTCTCTTGGATCTCTGGCACTGGCACATACTTTCGTACGGACCCACGGGCCAATTCCGCCCAACAGATATCGGCGTCCGTCGCTACGGGCTGGCATATCTATCTATGACAGACAATTGTCTGTCAGACAGCGCAATGTGCGGGGAAATGAAAGAGGCTTTCCGCTCCATCCGCGGCTTCTTGCTTGCTGCATGACATGGTTTTGGAGGGAGGGTCTTGGGAGGGGGTGAAGCAATGCATCTTTGCCACGGAGCTGCATTGAGCTCCCGGCAAGGCAGCATCGCCCCTCTGTTCCCCTCCTAATCCAACACGACATGATTGGTGCAAAGCTGTTGGCTTGCGTGCACTGCTCGCTGGGAAACCCGATGCAGCTTCCCTGCTGGAGAATTGCTGGTGGCGGCCTTTTCGCTTGAGGAATGCGGGGGATTAGTTGCAGAAGATGCGCCTAGGCCGTTGGGGACAGAGAATGGGGGGGCGGCGGGGGCCGGACTGCTTGCGGCCGATCGGTCCTATACGTCGTGGTGCTGATGGCGGGCTCCGTGGCGGGGGTAACTCTTCAGCTTGTTGAAGGAAGGATAGTGCATGCAAGTGGACTTCTGACCGTCAGCATGGGAGGCCAGTTGTTTGGCTCCGATTTATCCGACTGGAAGCTTCACCACCACCAATCTCCGACTTCAGTCCCGCAGGCTGTGGTGCTACGTGCCCGCCTGGGCTACCGCGCCATGCAGGATCAGCGATCTTCCACGCGGGAAGCGCAGGAATTTCGCAGGAAGATCCAATGTTGGGCCGCCCGACTTTGGAAGCATTCGCCGGGGCGGAGAAGGCTCAATTGGAGCCACGCATTAGCGAGCAATCGCCATGCCATGCACCAAAACGCAGGAAGCTATCAGCTCGTCATGAGTACTAAGATCGAAACGATCGGAAACAGCCCGTCGTTGGCCGCTTGGACGCATGTTATGCCCTTGGCAGGCAGGCAGGCAGGCGGGCAGCCTGTTGGAGCTGGCACAATTCGAACCGTCTAGGGCTCCTCTCCGGAGTCGAGAGCATCACACGCCACCCGGTTTCCTTGTTCTGGAGCTGTAGGATCAGCGTTCCGTTTGGAGTTCACTCCGAGGTGAATACGAGCTCGGCGAGAGCCGTTCACGAAAAATGTAAACTCCGCTTTCTCCCGGCTCCGACCATTGGCCATCCACCGGCATTCACCGCCGGCGGGAAGCTTCGAATCAGGCCATCGCTTCATCCAAACTGTTGGCCGCTGCCTGCTGTCTCGACTGGTTCTTTCTCGGTGGCCGTTATGTATAAGCCGGGATATTCAACACTATACTGATCGACTGTAATATTTCCTGTATCTGGCGAGACATCCACCGTGTCCATGCAGTGTAGTGTAGTGCGCTTCCATCACCGCAAGCTCCCAATGATATGTGTCTTCTGGCCGGTCCGGTGACCGCTTGCGACCAGATATTGTCGGTCGAGAACCCGAATGTGCCAAAGTTAGTAGGGTACTCGGATAGGGTTGTCGAATTTTGAACGCCCCGGATCATCTGAGGTCCGTCGGGAAGAGGTTGTGGAAGAGGAGATTCGAACGCTCTAAATTAGGGCCAGCTCTCACCGTGGCCACTACCGCCGTAACTCAGTACATACGGCTCTGGAAGAAATCCCTTTTCTGACTTGGCGTGTGTCTGGTCCCCAAACAGGAGATCGTGAAAGCCCAGTTAGAGTAATTCCGAAAGGGGTCCGTATTCACCCTTGGGAAGCTGTGCGGTGCTTAGATGTGTGTCTTGACTACTGTTGTACAGTAGGTAGATAACTATCCGTGAGTACTGAAATAGAGTACCTACATGTCCATGCAGGTAGGTATGTATGCACGCACTTATGTAAGTGCACCGGGCCATACATGCCGAACGATTTGGATCCGCGCAGCGCTGATCAAGCTCGCGCTTGCCAGCCGGGTGCAACTGGATGTCCACTGCGCCGGGTAAGGGGATGGACGGATGGCAGCCGCTTCCCGTAACACACCGGTGGGGCACACTTCCAGATCGATATCTACGTGGACGAAACCGGGGCGTCAACATGCAGCCCCTCCTGTCTCACATTTTTGTTTCCCTCCCGAACTTGTGTTTTTTTTCTTTCTTTTTCTTTTGCGGGTTCCTCTAGAGAGAAAAGAGGGGAAGCTGGGTGGATATGTATGTACGGGTTTTACACTGCTTTTTCGTTTCGTTTCGGGTGGTTTCACCGAGCACACGAGACACTGTCGTTGCGGCGGCGGGGCAATCTAGAGCTACATATCATACAGATCCGGATACCTATGTGTGTGTGCTCGACGGAGCACACAAAAACACCAGCTGGGAAGGATGAATTTCCTATATCCGCAAGAGGGAGAAGGAGAGAGAGAGAGCTGTCTCTCGGACTTCCTGTCCAGCCTTTCCATATACGGCTTGACCACATATAGTAGATACGATGCCGATCGATACGACGCACACACAGCTCGCAGCTTGGCAGATCTGATTTTCCTCTTGGCAGGTTTTCCGCCTCCATAGATATCCTTGGTGCGTCGTTGCATGGGGAACGGATGCTGCGTCTCATGCTGCTGGCTGATCCAACATGGATCAGCGCACTCGTATCTGCATGGACGTCCATACCGATGGAGTACACGGAGCGTCCCAGAAGGGAGGCACAGAAGGAAGGGAGCGTGCGCGTGCTGAGTACGGGCGGTCCGCGGGCAACTCATGGACGGCGTACAGCAGAGCACGACCTGTCCATGGCCATGCAGGCACTAAATGTCGGTACCTACCTCCCAAGGCTGCTGCTGCTGCTGCTGGTCATGGGTGCGTGAATCACATCGACGTCGTGCAACTGGATCGTTACACTCGGCGATTCTGATCTGGCCTGTTTCCTTTCTTTTTTATCTTTTCTTTTCTTTTCTTTTCGTTTCCTTTCTTTTCCTCCGTCAAACTCCGGCTTGTGTTGGATGTGACTGGTTCGAAAGTGCGGAATTGCACTTTGAAACAGACCCACTGACCGTCGTCTCCCTTGCAGCGCGTCAGCCATCCAATTAACCGTCGCCGCCACCGCTAGTCGGTGCAACTGCAGCCCATTTGCCATTTGCCAGTTGCCATTTGCCATTTGCCATTTGCCATTCGCATCAACTCCTGCAACTCTCTAGACTATTCTATTCCCGAATATGTAGAGTATCTATGTATGTATCTGGCTATCTACGACTCTAGATAGGGGGGCGGCC
>Ga0307516_10000699_pt1 | contig 45553 bp, 49 predicted proteins | sample 19_EM_MG_FD_203310 | JGI IMG/M metagenome (GOLD analysis project Ga0307516, IMG submission 203310) | Populus trichocarpa ectomycorrhiza microbial communities from riparian zone in the Pacific Northwest, United States - 19_EM | ecosystem: Host-associated > Plants > Roots > Unclassified | place... | reverse complement strand
ACCGTCAAGTTTCACCCCACGTGGTTTCAATATTCTCCGAGCGTGAGAGTTTTGATCGAGTGACTGTACAGTTCAAGCCACAGTCGGTCGTTCACCAAGTCCTCCACACCATTACCTCCCCCTTCCGGATTCCGTCGATTTACAGGATAAGATGGTGAGGGTTCTCCACGATCCAGGAAGGTCTCACTCAGATCGTGGCTCTAGACAAAACGCACACGAAAGGTCGGCGTGACCGGAAAGTACGGCACTGTGAGCATCCGTGTTTTGGTGATCTGTGTCCGGAGCTCATGGACTGATGGACTCGTAGCGTTACGGTGCCTCCCTGCGAAAGCAAGTTAAAAAGGTCCGCCAGAGTTCGTGGTCCGGAGCTGTTCTGGTTTACTGACGACGCGACCAGATGGAGATTACCCAACATGCGCGGTACACCTGCACCTTCTGTGGCAAGGTCTGTCGATTACCGCCAATTGTTATTCCGTGGGAGGCGTTTACCGGGTTCACCGTTGTTTAGGACTCCGTGAAGAGGACAGCTGTTGGTATCTGGTCATGTAGGGCGTGCAAGAAGACCATCGCTGGTGGCGCTTGGACAGTGTCGACAACCGCTGCCGCTACCGTTCGCAGGTATGTTGGGGCATCGGTTTTTCCGGGTTTACCTAACACTGCCCAATTACAGTACGGTTCGTCGTCTGCGGGAAATCACGGAGGCTTAGACAACCTTCTCGTTTCCGTCGCCTGTTCTCTACTACGCATTGTTCATACGTTGTTACGAAATCCAACTCAAGCACCTCGTGATATCTGTGCACTTGTGATTTGATTTATTCTCTTGACTTTTGGGAGAGCGGCGTCTCACTGAGGTCTCACTTGGTCCGAAAACCGACGTATTCATCCTCCAGCTACAGAACAACAGCAACCCGTTTGCTCGAGTCGTCAACTCCTCCTGCCCCCTCCGCCAAATCAACGTACGAGACCCTCCCCCAAGGTCGTATCCCTAGAGAGGTTGGCGCAAGATAAGCCTGCGCTCGGGTTCTGTTGAAGCCGTTAGGCGCCGAAACTGGACCACCACTGTGATCTTCAACACCATTCAACTGACTATTGGGGTAGTTCCCGATAGGAATCCTCCGTGTGGGTAATGCTCCAGCTCGGGCGTCTGTTGTTTATAACAGAATTCTGGCCTACGCCGAAACCGCCGGGTAGCAAGTCCCTTCCCCGGCCCACCTATTCGATCTATACATCGAACGATTATGCTGCGGTAGGGAAAAGGTTATCCCTGGGGCCACGGCGGGTGGAGACACGCATGTTTTTCGCGTCGTTGTCATCGTTATAAACGCCAATGGCAGCAGACCGAGAATATTAGGATCCTCCCCCATACAACCCCACAGACATGCAAAAACCGCGCCGCTTTATTCGACGTCACCGTTGGTATTTTGGTGCACTGAGTATGTCTTTCCCCTTCACCGTAAGCCCAGGTGTTGCCCAAGATCCGTCAGTGAGACCTTTCCGTTCGTGCTTCCCCAAGACCCATAATGCGGGCGCTGGTGGGTCTGAGAGGCGGTGAACCGGGTGTGCCAGAGACCATTCAGCTACGGACCAGGGGGCTACGCCTTTACACATCGAGCATCGAACGAGGTACCCAGATCCATCACTTCATGGAATCGGAATCGGAATATATTAAAGAATATGTTTAAAGTCGTTCCTGTCCACCACTGGTACACGCAATCGTCAGAGCCGTGGGTTAAATAAATTAAGGAATGTCCGACGAAAGAAGGACCGTGGGGGAACCGAGACCACGGCGTTTCACTGATTATTCAGCTATAACCTGATTAACGCTGCAATCAAAGTAGTTTCCAGGGATGACAGTAGGACAGCCTTGGGTATCTTTGTTGGTGGGACAGTCGTTGGGGTCATCGCAGCACTTGATGCAAGCGCGAGGACCACGGGGTTCGACCAGTTCGACGTAGTGTTTGTAGCCTAGGCAAATGCTGCCTTGGGGGTTCCCCCTTCCACCTGCGCCTCCGCTGGAGTCGTATTGACCTCCTGCGTCGCTGGGGTTCAGTCTGGTGAGCTTCTCAGGACGGATACACCCGGTGACTGTGAGTTGTAGGTCCGGACGGTCAGCAATCAGGGTGGGGAGGGCAGCAGAGGGAATATACTGAGCGGAACTCACGTTGGGCGTAGCGTCCTCCACCCGGTCCCTTTCCGGTTTTGAACTCGACGTTCTTCCAGAAATCAGGAGGAAGCTGGCCTTGTTGAGAAGAGTATCTGCCAGCGGGTGAACAGTACGTCTTCATTCCACCACTTTGATCACGATCGAGAGAGAGAGAGAGAGCGTCAGGATTCAATATCGGCCGAGGACTCTCGGGGGCTTACGGGTATTCACTGTCGCCGATGTTGACGTGTGGGTATCTCGGCATGATCATACTTTCATTCAAAAACGTTCGGTCAGGCTGCCACGTTACAGGTACACGAGAAAACCATCACCACGGACTCACCAGAACTTGTTAGCGTCTGTGACGTAGACGATATTCTGTACATCTTCTCTGGCGTCTAGATCCCTCTCGACGAGGGCAGATCCAAGGACTGACGTCACAGCAGACGCAACGAACGCAATTAACACGGTAGCACGGAGAGAGCGTGTCATTGCGTATCCTTCTTCGGTGAGGGTTCGAAAACGTTCAAAGAGCGTGAGGGTGCGGCGGGGAACGACGACGAAAGTGGAGGACTGGGCGGAAGGCAACCCAAAACTGGACGGGTTTTATGTGTGTGGCGGTCAGCCCCGTGATGCTAGATGATATGTGCTCTTTGCATGACAGCTGTCATATCGGACCACGGAGTTTACCAGTGAGCGACTGTCCCGCGCGTTTCATCCACCTATATGAGCAGGGATGCGGGGTGTCCTTTGGAGGTTCGCGGCCGCCAAGACACGCGTAGACCAGAGGGGCGCGTAGATTACGCGCACAACATAGCCCCGACGAGCGACACCGGCGGTGAGAGCGATGATCGACTCAGACCGCCCAATTATCTCGGGCTGAGTCGATGCTGATGTAACGCAAAAGCATGCATTTCTGATGGTACCTGGGGGATCGATGACGGGCACGTCCAGTTTCTGTTGTCGCCCAGAGAACGCAGCACAAACTGGAAGAAACCTGTTCGCCATTATCCAGAACTTATCCAACGGGTATATATGTAAATAGCTCGTTGCGAACCTAGGGCCGGACCCCGCCAGGATAAAACCCCACTCGAGGATCCATGGGGGACAAGACCGGGTTGTGAAACAGCAAAGGTACGGTCCCGAACTTTTATTGTGGAATACTTGTGTGTGTACGTTTTCACCCAACGTGGAAGTAGAGCTAGTACAACAGCGGTATACGGGGCCACCGTAACCGGGGAAACACAGAACGAACGAGCGCTAAGGGGGTAAAACTGATAGGACAAAGGAGAAGGAACGAAGGGGCATATCAGGTGATACAAAGGCGTCGTGTGGGAAAAAGTTCCTTCAGCGAAGAAGGGAAAAGAGCGAGGCCGACGACATGATTGGTACAGTCGAGAGAGAGAGAGAACGAACCGAGAAGAACGAGAAGGGGAATGGTGTGTACAGGTATATCCAAAAATATTAACGAGATTGGGAGTGGGAAGACGGTAGAGAAGATGAGGTATTTTTTTCAGAAGGGGAAAGTAACCGATCCGAGATTATTCCTTTACGATTGATGACGAAATGAGCGAATAGGGCAGGGGTAATTGATACATTTAGGGGGAGATGGAGGGAAGATGACGAGCTAACAAAGGAACGGGTGTCAGGTCAACGATCATATCGGAGATAATCCAAAGCGGACTCACCATACATGGGACCAGGAACAACGGAAATAGGTCGAGAGAGTAAGAGAGCATGATACGCCCGTCAAGGGCACGCGAAGGCGACGGGGCAGCAGCAGAGGGTGTTCGCCCCATCCCAGGCGGTTGAGGGACCTAGTAGTACGAACCCATATGTCCAACGCACGGGATCTTGGGGTTATCGACATGCCTCTTCAAGGCGTCCCTCCTGGCGAAGGTCTTCAAGCAACCTCCAATCATCAACCGACCCTTAAACAGATACGCTCCAGCCTGGATGAAGTCATCCTCTGTCATCCCCTCCTCAATCCCTGTATCGTACAGATGCGCTCTGTCCATGGCGACCCCACAGCAGGTCCACTTGTCTGGTTCCAGCCATCGGTCGTGGGTTACGGCATGACGTTTGAGGTCCGGAACCCGTTGGTTCCTCTGGGCATAATCGCATCCAACGACGGGGCACAGGAAGTCGGACTCTCTGTCGGCCAAGATGGCGCCGCCGTAGCGTTGGAAGTTGCGGGAAGTGTTTCTGCGTTTGTAAGGGTGCGAACGCCTACTGGCACGAGAGGAAGAAACGCTCCTCTCAGACTCGGAGGAGGTAGAACGAGCCGGAGAGGAATTCTGGCGACGGGGAGACTTGGACTTGGGGGACCTGGTCTTCTTCTGCTTCTCCTTCTTCTGGGGTGGAGCTACTTGAGTGGGACGGTACTCGTCGTCGTCGTCAGAGGGAGGAACGTAGTCGGCGTCACTTTCGCCATCCGACTCGGAGCTGTCGCAGCGGGAGGACGAGACGGGTGGGCTAGAAGGGGGGAGGGAAGCGACGCTGGCGTTATCAGGAGTGGACGGGGCCTGAGAAGAGTCACAAGCATGGTCGAAGTATGGAGGGTAGGTTGTCATGGTCGAGGGACCGACCGGTGCATCCGGGAAGTGGGTATCGGAGAGGGTCTGGGTGATATTGGAGACGGACTGGTCGTATTGAACAAGCTGGGTGGGATCGTAGATTGACATCGCCTGTACCGGTACGCAAGGGTCATTGTCGTTCTGGAACAACTCGGTGTATGTGGTCTGGTAGGCGCGGTCAAAGCTACGAGATGATGTGCAGTCAGTCATCATTGTTGATAACGATAGAGACAAAGAGAAAGTCGCGTACAGGTCGTCGGGTTGGGTGCTGTAGGACATGTTGCACGCATCCAGAGTGAAGCCGACGGAGTTGACGCGTTCAGCACCTCCGGATGTGGCGGAGGGTGGACCGAAGTGATCGTCATCGATGGACAGCAACGGATGGTCGGTGGGGGGGACTGGGGGGACGTCGAGGGTGGTAGCAACACCCTCGAGCACAGGGAACGAGTCGCCGTGGAAGGAGTAGTGGACAATTTCGTCGATCCAGGGGGAATCGGAGTTGAGCTCGTCCGCCAACCTGGCCTGGAGGAAGATGGTGGATTGTCTGCGCAACGGGGACATTTGGGAGGAGAGGATGAGAGGATGAGAAGGGGAGATTGGGGACGATGAGAGACGAACTGACCTTGACCCATGGGCTTTTATCTGCGACGGCCAAAGGGCTTTCCTCAACTTTTCCGTTCGTTTTGTCTCGTCGTCCGATCAATGGCCCAAATCGGTGCGACGCTTATTATCTCGGCCAGTTCTCAAGCTACGACCTCCAATCTTTTTCTAAAATCTGCAGAATACTCGCGCCTCTCTGCGCACACCGAGATGTCCTGGGGTCGAGGGGGACGGGGAGGCAGGAAAATTCGAAAGGCGGTTTGAGTGGCGAACGCACGAGGCCGTACGTCAGCGCCGGGCAATTCAGTTCCAACCCTCGATGGGAATCACGCCTGCCTCGTTTCTTCGAATCAACACATTGCAGACGGGATCCCTTCACATCTTTCCTTATCCGCTCAAAGTTGGACTCTGCCCCGGTCATGCCCTTCGCCGTCCGGGGCGACTTCGTGCAGACACCGGGCCTGGGTTCCATCCAGATCCTGCCTGATCATCTCATTGGTCTGCGATAACCATCTCGCCTCTTCGCACGCTGACCCCTTGTCGGCAGAGGTGGGCAGCGACGGTTTCATCCTCAGCTTCGGCCCGCACAATGGCCAGCTCCGGGCGGACACCATCCAAGTCCCCCAAGGCAGCTTCGTCCTCCCGACCTTCTGCGACCTGCACCTCCACGCCCCCCAGTTTCTCTACCAAGGCACCGGACTTCACCTCCCCCTCATGGAGTGGTTGGACCAATACGCGTTCAAAGCGGAGGAGAAGCTCGACGCGGATTCGGACTTGGCTGAGCGCGTCTACCGCCGCCTCGCTCGACGCTTGATTGAAAATGGCACAGGGGCGGTATCCTTGTTCGGTACCATTGAAGAAGAGACAAAGTCCGTCGTAAGCTTCCGCTGTGGAAATTCCGTATATTCTGAACCCCGATCGCCCTTTGTCGTCAGTTTGGTCCTCGCCAAAGCCATGAAAGAGGCCGGCCTCCGCGCATTTATCGGGAAACTGTCAATGGATACTTCAAGCAGACCATCTTATGTCGAACCTTCCGCCCAGGCTTCCCTCGATTCCGCGATATCGTTCGTCGAGAAGTGTTACGCATTAGACGCAGGAAAAGGCCTTATTGAGCCAATATTGACACCCCGATTCGTACCCACCTGTTCGGACGATCTTCTACATGGGCTTGGAGAACTCGCTGCTCAAGGCAGGAACTCCGTCCCTTTGCGCATCCAGAGCCATCTCGCTGAATCCGAAGACCAAGTTGCGTGGGTCAAATCAACAAGGCACGCGGACGATATTGACGTCTTTGACAAAGTTCGTCCCTTGATCTGAGCCGAGTCCAATTCACACTGACGATCGCTTCCTACAGCATAACCTCCTGACGCCTCGCACGATACAGGCCCATTGCACGTTCCTCCCTCCCCCATCCTTGGACCACATGTCACGGACCGGAGCAGCAGTCGCCCACTGCCCGCTCTCAAACGCATACTTCTCATCGACTGAGATCTTCAGGCTCCGTGAGGCTCTCGATCGGGGTGTAAAGGTGGGGTTTGGGAGTGATATTGCCGGAGGATATGAACTCGGGATTCAGGGTGTGATGCGGATGAGTGTCGCAGTTTCTCGACTTCGTGAAGGTCTCCTGAAGCGCGAGACTCGAGGCGATGACATACCTCAAAGTCCGAGGATAGACTGGAAGGAGGCATTATACCTTGCGACCAAAGGTGGCGCAGAAGCCATGGGTCTGCCTTGTGGCTCCGGTTTGTTCAACATCGGAGCACCGTTCGACGCTCAACAAAGTATGTGGAATTCTTACATGGCGTGCCACTGATTCCATCCCTGTAGTCTGCCTCTATGACCCAACGACCGGAGAAGGTATCGGCGCACTTGATTTCCTCGACCATGACAGCAAGACACCAAAACTGACAGAGGGTGTGATCGAGAGATGGTGGTGCCTGGGTGACACCAGGAATAGACTCGCAATGTGGGTCCAAGGGAGGTTGCTCTCGTGAGCTCTGGCGCGTCCAGTACGACGAGGTTTTTTTTGAAGTCCATAGCTCTGGCCAATCATAGCCGATCACTTTACACTCTTCACATTCACATCACATTTGCCTTTCACATCCCGTTTCGGACGACGAGCCGTCCGGCCCGTGTGAAACATCAGATATCTTCTTGTCATCATTATGTACTTGATCCCGGATTCGTGGAACTTTCCCCAAGGTCAACGTCCCCCACACAGTCAGATGTTGGTGTTCGACAATGTTGATGTTTAGGGCAGGGAGTCTTCGTCAATGAGACGTAGAACTTCTCGGGGGCAGTGAACGCTGGGTATTGATTACGTTGAGTACCAAACGCTGAAGACTGAATACGATCCGCAAGGTCGCGTGATCACCGGTGGCGGAACGTTGATTGCGCGCTTACTTGGCGTCCGACCCGGTTATTTGGGTGGAATAAAATACGGAACTGTCGGACGATAATGAAAGGCGTCCCATACCTTCCGAGAAAGGAACAACGCGTGTCAGAAAGAGAAAAACCCAGGAGGTTTGGTATTCCACGGAACTGTTCTTTCCTCGGTAAAGCACGAAAAATCGAATTTATAGTTCCCCTGGACGCCACGTACCTGGTCGAGAGTCTAGATCAACCCGTGTTGGCGTTCTGGAGCACACGCGATCGGCGCAGCCTTTGTTCCTTCTTGTACCGACACCAACTCTGCCCTTCCAGCCGACCATCTAGGAGGGAACTGCGTGCTAGCTACGGTGGACGGTGTGCTCTGGAGGTCTCCTCGCTTCCCCGGTGGGATGACACTCGTATATCGTCTCCATCTGTTACGGAATTCCCCTACGCGTCACCACGAAGTCAACTACCCGCGGAGATCTTCCGTCCGGAGAGCGATCCCGTCCTCTCTCGGGCAAGGTCGGCCCAGTCGTTGTGAAAACAAACTGGCAAGAGACCAGTCGTCGGGGGAATGAGGCGAGGATGTACCGCGCGGCCGGCGGTCGGTTTGGCACCATCCCACACGTATGTTCATACGAAGGGCCTATGGGTGAACACCGTGAAGCTGCCTTGACCATTCTATCCCTCCCTCTGGGGGAAGAGATTGCGAAGTACCATTGGCCGATTTTCCGTGGTGACCCACCTGCGGAACGGAATCCCAGAACGCTTTGGATCACGGTCTTTGGCGTTGAGGGGCAGTCCCTCGTACAGGCAAAGTCTCGTCGCCAACTGTCCCGCGCGTGGGTTCGCTCCATACTAGGTATTTAAATAACCGCGCTTCGACATACCCTCTCGACTGACACGCACACCCTGTAGGGTGGTTGCCGATTTGTCTATCTGGGTACATGCACCGGGACCCCGTAAAGGGGAAGGCGTTTGAAGTACCCGAGCAGTTCTTGAAGGACCTCTCCTTGATAAAGGAAGAGGGGTTTGTGAGTGGGATTCGAGCACTTTGTGAGCGAGTCGAGCAGTCGGTGGCGGGAGTTGGGGATCTCTGATGAGTGCATTGAGTTTATTGCTGATGGCGACCCGGCGTTACCTTGGAACGAGCGTTTCGCCTAGGAAGGCCAAATGACAAAGTGGGTGAGTTGCTCCGAGTTGACCGCTCTATTTTGGAGGTTGTGCCTGATGTACTCAGTATGGTACCCCAGAATTCGTCCCGCGGCACCTTGAGGACGTAGCAGGCGTAACGGAGGCTCGCATCCATTCCCACGTGGACGATTTGCGATCCTGCTTTTGGGTTGCGCTCTGGAGCGTAATCTTCAACAAGGACCACGAACAACGGCTGTCCACCCTGGAGCAGATTCTCAGGAAGACGCTTGTGGGCGGAAAGAAGCACCATGCTGCTCGGATGTTGAACAGGCTTGGTGAAAACGCTGGAACGCTTGTTGCCGGTACTTAAAGCGTGGCGGCGAAAGGTAGAGAACAACGATGTAGAATGGATGGAGAAAGTTGTACGGTGTGCACCGGCGGGTGTGGGTGAAGAGGATTATCTACCGTACTTTCATCGGTATGCTCTTCAGGGCGTTGTGGAGGTTTTGCAAGGTATTGGAATGGCGAAATTGGCTGGGAGAGTTGGACGGGTCCCGTTCGAATGGCCGATTCGGGTGGAGAGAGCTCGGAGCTCAGGGATTGAGATGGGTGTACTTGTATTCATAGCCGTTGTCTTGTGGTACTGGCGTGATAACTGATTGCCCCCAGTGACTCTTTGGCTGTCAAAAACAGCTCACCGCTCGGGGATTTAAGTGGCTCATCAAAGACACGGTTTCCGCTAATTTCCCGGTACCTATCCTTTACTTCGTATCGTGGCTCTGGCACTCCCGCTGGGATGGGCCATAATTGAGGATTGAAGCGTCCGTTAGGCCCTGAGTTCCGTGGCTCAGGTGCGTCATGCAGTGGCCCAAGGAGGGTCTCCATTCTAGAATGGAACCAGGAGCTGGCCGTTGAAAAGGTTTCTGCTGCCCGTCGGCCAGGGTCTCAAGTTTTCCATTCCGGTTCGCTCACGGCGAGTGCCTCAAGTCAACGGAATGGAGGGGGGGACGCCATCTACGATCTATCAGCCGCAGGGCGATGAAGTTCGATGGAGGGCTCTCAGGCGTTGAAGAACATCAGTTTGGAACATGTAGTGCAGTTTACGGTGCATCCTCCCATCTCACCGACGCCGGCCTTTGGGTTCCGGACGCTCGACGCTCGACGCTTAAACTCTGAAAGGGCCACACAAGAGTTCCTATTCCGGCCGCGTTAGCCTCACCTCTGGTCGAAACTGGGCTTCAAAAGTTCAGGATCTGTACCGAAGGTTGTTTTTTTTTCTCGAACAAGGCGTTGTGGATTTCAATGAACGTGGATAATAAGCCAAGGAATCGTGGCCCTAGTAGAGTAACTAAGTAAAATGCGGAAAAGTGGGAAGACCGCGTGGAAAGTCATAAGCGGATTTTGTGGATTGGAGGAGGGGGAGGAGGAGGTCAGTATCACCTCCCCAAAAAATCAACATCAACTCAGCCAACTCGAAGTTGTAAGTCATGAGCGGGGTGAACAAAAAGAACCAAATCAATCGTAAGAGGGGGGTGTCATCACGTCGTGGTCGTCAAAGTGAAGGTGGAAGGGATTGACAGCAAAGCAGGTAATGAAAGTAGCGAGTTATCGTAAGCATGGTCGTGACAAGGAACTCTTGGGAAGAGGGCCGGAACGGAGGGCGTTTAGGTAGCGACGGGTTTGGCAGCAACAGCCTGCTCAGCCTTCTCGGCGAGAAGCTTCTTCGCGTTTTCACGGGCAACACGGCGGAGGAGCTTGCCAGAGTCGGCCTTGGGAACACTATTGACGAACTCGATACCACCGGAGAGGGCTTTGTAGGGGACCTTATGGTCTGTGACGTGCTTAGCGATGATGTCCCTCAGCTTGGCTTCCTCCTCGGGGTACTTGGCGAGGAGAGCGGCGGTCTTCTTCTCGGGGACGACGAACGCGAAGGGCAACTCTCCGTGGAACTCGTGGGGGATACCGACAACGCAGACCTCGGAGACGAACGGATGCTCGGTCAAGTGGGCTTCCATCTCGGCGGGAGCGACCTGGAAACCGCGGACCTTCAACATCTCCTTGAGACGATCTATGATGAAGATCTCCATGTCCTCGTTGATCGTAACTTCGTCACCGGTGCGGACCCAACCATCGACGAAAGTTTCCTTGGTGGCTTCCTCATTGTTGCTGTAGCCAGAGGCCATCGACTGGGTCTTGACAATCAACTCTCCGGGCTCGTTGAACCCGGCGTAGGTACCGTCGGCCCTCTGGACACGGGCAACGATGCCGGGCAAGAGAACGCCAGCGGAGGCGCTTGGCTTGTCGCGTTGCTCACTGTTGGTCTCCATACCGACCATACCAGCCTCTGTGAGACCGTAGCACTGGAAGATAGCGACTTGAGGAAGGAGGGCAGTGAGCTGCTTGAATCGTTCTGCGGAGAGAGGAGCAGCACTGCTCAAGATGGTGCGAAGGCTGGAGAGGTCGAACTTCCTGGCCTCGGGACGCTGACAGAGCATGACGGCGATAGGTGGAACGAGGAAGAGGTTGTTGATCTTGTACTTGACGATGCTCTGGAGCATTCCCGTGAAGCTGAACTTTGGCATGACCACGACAGAGCTGCCGCAGTACAACTGGAAGAGCAAGTTGTAGAACATTCCGTAGATGTCTAAACACGATTGTCAGTCTCGAACATTTCGCTGGAGAAGGATGTCACTGACGGTAGAGAGGCAAGGCTGAATGTGTGGCGTCAACAGTTGGTCAGCGACGATCAAAAGATATGGGGGAACGGAGGCTTACTGTTCATGGCGACGTCACCTGGCTGGAACCTCTGAGGCACATCGGGGATTCCGATCTGGTAGGTGGTGGCACACATCATCACGGTGGCGATAACCATGTAGTGCGAGATGGCGACGGCCTTGGACTTTCCGGTGGTTCCAGAAGAGAAGTTGTAGAACTGTGAGAAGGAAGCGGCTTAGCGAACGTGAAAATTCATTTGGAGGGTAACACTTACAGCGATCTTGGTCTTGGCTTCGCCTTCAGCCAAGAACGACTCGTTGAACAGGGGCTCGGGGTACAAGCGGCTCCCCTCTTCAGCGAGTTCATCAAGAGTCTGGAAGCCTTCGGGGGCGGATTCGTCGCCTTTTGGAATGACTACAATTCTATCTTCGGAAAGTCCAGCGAGCTTGGCGGCCTCCAAGCCGGTGTTGAAGATGGTATGGTGAACGATGAGCAACTTGGCTTGGGTCGTGTTGAGCTGGTACAACAGTTCGTCGACGGAGAAGGCGGGGTTTGCCGCAGCGGCGATAGCGCCGAGCCTGTGCGCAGCCCAGGCGGTGATGGGGAATTCGACGTGGTTGGGAGTGAAGAAAGCGACACAGTCGTTGTTGCCGACGTTCCAGCGGGCCTTCATGATGTTGGCGAGACCGTAAGTGCGAGTTCGGATCTCCTCGAGGTGGTAGCTCCTCCCCGTGTCGTTGTCAATGAGCCATGGGGCGGACTCAGGGCGAACGGGCCTGTTGGGGTGCTGGTAGTCGAGGAAGAACTGAGCGATGGTCATATTGGTGGGGATATGTGGGACGGTGCCATTGGGGGAGACGAATTCCTGAATAACTGGCTGGGAAGACATGATGGTACTGGTTGATTTGGTTGGGGTGGGTGGTGACGGAAATTAGAGAGTAGGAAAGTTGAGATTAAGGGGAGTGTAAGGTTGATTGAAGAAGGAAAGAAGACGAAAGAAAAAACTTGGTGAGGAACTCCAGCTGTAGTCCGTCGAGCTTTTATATGAATGTGCCCAGCACCTAGGGATATAATCTGGTGCATGGAGACAAACTTGACGCGGTTGGTCGGAGAGCTGACGATCCATCGTTGACCCGAATCATCCCTTCGTGATGGGATCGGTGACAAGCCGTGGAGATAGTGAAGGCACAGTGCATAAGCGCCGACGAGAAATGAATGGCCGTCACGATACTGGTGAGGTCATGGGTGCGCGACGGTGTTGTGCCAGTCATTGACCTTGACGAGTCGATCGGTCGCTCAACGGTAGCTCGGAATATGTAACTTGGTTTCCCCTCGGGCTGTTCGGACATGTACACCATCAATTGCCACGCACGAAATGATGTATCCCACGTGGAAAGGACGGGCCGCCACACGGTAAAAGTCGTGCGCGACGTCGGATCGCTGACGCTCATCCACGAGGGGAACAACGAGTCGAGCCGCTGCAGAGATTGGGGACCGAGAAAGTCGCTTGCCAAGAGACTCCGGTTGAAAAAAGCAAAGTACGCCGGGAGAACGTGATGGTGTGAAGACGCCCCTCCGTTGGATCCCGGGGAGGACTCAACTTGTACCGGCAAAAACGCGCGGTGAAATTCATGACCCCCGAATGGCAGGCAAATTTTTGAGAGGCAGTAGGCAAGCTACTATCACCGACAATGCCTCAGGGACCGGTAGAGGATGTGGGGAGAAGGTGGTTAACTTTGAGCCTGTCGGCGGTGGCCAAATCAGCACAAAGCCAAAACCGGGCTTTGCCGTGGATTTCTTACCACTGATCATGCTCTCTGCCGCCAAGTTCACTGCACTCGTCCCGTCTCTGTCTCGGTGTCTGCAGACCGCTGCTGCCTCTCGTCCGATACCCTCTCCTCGAGGTACGCGACCACATCACACCCCCCGTCTCCGTCCGGAACGCGTCCGCTGACACGCTCGACTACCCCATCCGCAATTCCCCAGGTGCCATCTGTTCCGCCGAAGACTTCCTCAAGTCGATTGGACGGTCCGCAGAAACGAAGGTCAAGGCCGAGAAATGGGATGAGCTATGGAAGTTGGACGGGCCCGAGTTAAAAAAGCAGGGGGTGGCCGTCAAGGACCGGCGGTGAGCTCCAGTCATCAGAAACCTCGCGCGTTTTCACCTCACAATGACACAGATACATCCTCTGGGCCATGCAAAATTATCGCCTTGGTGCCGAACCCACTGAATTCGCGCATCCGCCCACCCCCAAAAAGAAAATCAGAGGGTACGTACATACGCGGCTTCCCGTGTGGGTGCTTTTGCTCACGTTATGGCAATAGACGGGGGCCTTCAGTGCAAAACGGAAAACGCATCAGATCACGAAGGCATCGGTGACAAGTCCACGGCGGCCACCGAACTAAACCTTGTTCCACCGCATTTCCATGGCTTCCTTGATGGCTCGAGACTACCCTTCAGACCCATGACAAACGAACTCTTATCACTCGCGTTGGCTACAGCGTTAATAATATGCTCTTCAATCTTTCCTTCGCGTCGCGTGCTCGACCCCGCTAGGGGATTCCCCGGCTCTGTCAAAACTTGCGATGCGCCGGCGGTCAATTTTCGCTATCCTTGGCCATCGCGTTACGTATGTTGACGATAAGCTAGCTTCAGCCGCAGACGCCTAGCGCGGGCAGGGGGCAAAACGTGCGAAACGTGTGAGGTGCATTACTCCCTGGGATTCGTCCGCTAGAAGCCTTGGCTTCGAAGTGCGGGATGGGCTTTGTTTCACATACTTAAAGAAACGGCAGTAAGACCATCTCTCCCCGCGTCCACCCACCATGATAGTCACCGCTCACGACCCCAGCTACTTCATTCCCTTGCCTGAACCTCCCCGCTCCCAGGGTCTCGACTCCGTCACTTTTAACCCACCGACTCTCGATAGTTCCGTCCCGCTTCCCGAGCTCTATGACTGGCAGTACCGTCATAGCCCTGATCATCCCGTCTTTATGTTCGACGATCCGTCACCTTCGAAGCCGAATGACATTCGCGCCTACAGCTGGAGGACAGTGGTTCCCGCCATGCACCGGGCAGGGCGGCACATCCTCTCGCTCTTCAACCTGACGTTGCCTCTGGATCCCGAACATACACCAGTGATTGCGGTCCTAGCGGCTGCAGGTACCCACATCCTCATCTGGTCTAAAACTTGCACTCAATGTGTCCCCAGATACATTTACGTACCTCATGGTCAACCTCAGCGTTCTCCGCACTGGTGCCACGCTCTTTCCCATCTCCCCCAGAAACTCTGCACCCGCAGTTGCTCACTTGCTGGAAACAACAGGGGTTACGGCAATCCTTGTTGGTGGTGAGCCGTCGTTAAACAGGCTAGCAGCTGCGGCGTTCAGTATCATCAGAAATGCGGGAGGAACTCCCCCGAGCGCGGCCCTGATTCCTACTTTTGATGATATATTCTCAACTCGTTCGGCAACGGTAATTGACACCGACGAGTTTTTACCTCCGTTGGGATGGAGACGGCATGACCGGGCGGGCTTAATCGTTCATTCTTCAGGTCTCTCTCCCGCAACTACCGAATTTGTATTAGATCGACTCACGGCGAGCCCAATTCAGGTTCAACCGAATGGCCCAAACCGGTGTACTGGTCTTACCACGGACTCGCCCTTATGGCAGCGTTCCCCTGTGAGCTTCCCATCTTTTGATCTCTCGGCACGGGCACCTAAGAACCTTCACCCCGGGATTCGAAGATTACGGCGAACAGGATTTCTGTGGCTTGCGGTGTTCATTTCACTCCGTGCCGATGTTTCATGGGCTGGGCGTGATAGCTGCCTTGTGGCCTGTACGTGACACTTTCCCGTCATCCTCAGGCTGCCGCGCAGGGCACTGAGCTGATTCGTGCCCAGATGTCGTGTGGAATGGTAGTCACTTCATTTCGACCTCAGACGCCCCCCATTCTTCCGACGCCACCGACCGTCCTGGCGGGGTTCTCTAACACTAGAAGGTCCGTTCCCCTATCCTTCCAGATCTAAGAATTGCCTGCCGCTAACCTAGGGTTTCTTGGAAAAGTGACATTGCGTTCACCATACCTGCATTGATTGAGGTACAGTTTCCTCGTGTTCTCCCACGCGCCCCGAGTCGCTGACCGCGCTGAAGGTTTGGTCACAATCGCCCCGATCCGTAAGGGTGTTGAGACATCTCAAGGCTTTGGTAAATCCCTTCTGACGTTCCGATAATACCCCGACCCGTGACTAAAACGCCCGGATAGTATTATGGAGGTGGCCCACTCACAAAATCGGTTGGGGACCACCTTTTCGCGGAGAAGGTTCAGCTCATGTGTTTGTATGCGAGGTGAGCTGTTACGTGGCTAGCCAAGCCCTTCTCGGACTTACGGATGAATCTTCAATCAGCTCTGAGCTTTCGGTTGTGTCGACTATTCCGAGTACGTGCCAGCCCCAGCCTTCGCCATCGGACGTGCCCTTATTCTGGCGATAGAGCGGGCACATGCCGACTGGGAATATTTCACCCTCGCTCCGTACATACAACCACACTTCGTTTTCGATGGTAGTGAGGCGTACGAACTCATCGTAGCTGTGAGTTTCAGAACTTCCGTTCACCGCCAGACGCTTCACTACGCTCTGTTTAGCCTAGCCCAAGGCACTTGCCGGCGGTGCTTAACACATGCGTGGCAGGTGGATTCTCGTACGCGTCTAGTGATTTGCTTGTACCACACCCGACCTTGGCAGGGTATTGGAAGTATTATGGCCGGGTCGATGACCAGATCGTGCATTCCACGGGCGAGAAGGTGACTTTGGTTCCTAGAGTGAAACCCGTGAGCTGACGAAAAGTGTTCTTAGACAAACCCTTCCCCATTAGGTTAGTGCTCAACGGAGCGCTGGGGGTTTTCAGCACTGACGGAGGCCCAACAGAGACAATCATGAGGAAAGACCCTCGTATCCGTTCCGCGGTAATGTTTGGTCAAGGGGAATTCAACGCCGGGGTTATCATCGACCCAACCCCGGAGTTTCAGTTCGACTGTTACGACAGACAGAAGTTTGCCGAGTTTCGCAACCTTATATGGTATGTGGCTCCTGGGAAGCAATACGGGTTGAGGAACCACTGATTGCTTTTCTAGGGATAGTGTGAGTATGGCCAACGAGTACGCACCTCAGCATTCGCGGATATTTAAGGAGGTTTGTTTGCATCCAACCCGGTTTTGCGAACCATTGCTGATGGTGAGAACCAATCAGATGATTCTCGTATCGAAGAAAGACAAGCCCTTTGTGTGCTCCGCCAAAGGCGCCCCCGTCCGGAAAACGGTCATCGCCGACTACCAAGCCGAGATCGAAGAACTTTACCAAATGGTCGAGGATGCCGCAATCAGCGGGTTCAACTCTCCCACTACTTTGCTACTCGAAGAATCTATAACATACGTCAGGACGGTTGTCCTCGGCGTCATGATGACGACATTAGGGGATGACGACGATCTCTTCGCGCATGGATGCGACAGGTTCGACCGATGCCCACCTCCCGTAGTGAGCATTAGTGCTGACTCAGGTGCTGTCAGCCTTCAGGCGACCTGGATCCGGAAGATAATCATTAACGGCCTTCGTTCGTGCACCGCGGTCAATACTCGGAATATTTCGAATGCATTCGTGTACGAGTATCCCACCATCAACGCGCTTGGAGCGTTTATTGCTAATTTGGTATCGCCGGGAGAGATAGCGCAAATCATCCGCTCCGAGGTGGAACAAATGCTCGCTCTTGTCGGAAAGTACGGCTCCGACTTCCCGAAATATACTCCGTCAATCCTCTCGAAAAAGAAGCGTGGTGGGGACATTGTCCTGATCACTGGGACCACCGGGAGCATTGGAGCCAGCACCCTGGCCGAACTGCTCGAATCACCAAAGGTTGAAAAGGTCTATGCACTCAACCGACTGCACAGAAAGGGTCTTCCTTTGATCACACGGCAGGAGCTCGCCCTCGTCAGCCAGGGACTCAAGGGGGACTTGATTTTTTCGGAGAAGCTCGTGATTCTCGAAGGAGACTTGGGTCGCCCTTGTTTGGGTTTGGAAGAGTCGATTCTACGGAAGGTATGTGAAGGGTTCATCATCGCCCCCGTTTCCTAACGCAAATCTGTACCCCAAGATGCGATATTCACTGACCCACATCATGCATATCGGTACGCAACGTCGCCTGTTGCGATTCTCTCCCTCCTTTGTCGTTTTTACGCTTGGCTGAACACTTGTCCCTATTCCTGTACAGCTTGGAGGGTAGATTTCAACCTAACTCTACTCTCCTTCGAAACCTACATCGCGGATCTCCGCCGCCTGATCGATTTCGCCCTCACCTGTCGACTGTCTGAACCTCCCCGGTTCCTGTTTGTCAGTTCTGTGGCGGCCGTTGCCCGGTCGGAGGATCAATTACCCGTACTCGAACATGCCGTTCCTGCCGCAGCGGCCGTGGGATCAGGATACGGAGAATCGAAGTGGGTGGCGGAGGCGCTTCTTATTGAGGCCGCGACTAGAACTCCTTTGCCCGTTGTGATTGTGAGGACTGGGCAAGTGAGCGGGGGGCTTAATGGGTATTGGAACTCGTCGAATTGGTTCCCTACTATGATACAGTCTGCACCATGTGTCAAGTGCTTGCCTTTCACATCTTCAGAAAGGGTACGCAGCTTTCATTCGCATGGGTGCACATTGCACAATTGCGACTAACCGTTGTTCTTCGGCAGACGGTATCTTTCGTACCCCTGGATGTCGCCGCCAAGGCGATAGCTGATATGCGAGATTCCCCAACTCAAATCCTCCACCTCGCACACCCGTCTCCCGTACCATGGAACTCTCTCATCCAACCGACAGCGGACATACTCTCCGTTCCATTAGTCTATTACCACGACTGGGTCTCCCGCCTAGAACGGATCGACGACGACGAAAATTCGGATGAATATCCCAGTGCCTTGCGGCTTCTCGATTTCTTCCAGAGGTCAGATTTGGATGGGTCACCGGGGGGTCCCTCCGCGTCGTCTGAGGTTATGGGGTTCCCAACGTTGAGTATGAAGCGGTCGATCGAGTATCTCCCAAGACTGAGCGAGATGAGAGGGATTGTTGGGGAGGTTGGGAAGTGGTTGGAGTACTGGAAGATGCCCTGAAATTTCTTGTTTGACTCTGATACCCGATTTTTTGCACACGCCTACTATACCCCGTCCGGATCTGCGATGAACCGCTACCTACTTACTATCCAGAGTATATTGACGAGATACCCCCATCAGCTTTGTACATGTTTGGTTGATCGGGATCGGCACTCTCCGTCCCGTGCAATTGCGCCGGGTCGAAGCCTGGCTGGACTTGTACGCTGTAAGCATGCACACCTACTTAGGAAATCCTCTGTATGCGTATTGTTGTGTCTAGGGTACTGAAACTGGATTGTAGTCATTACAATAGATCTACCTACCATCAGAACCTCCACACTCTCTAGTAGGCAGTGAAAGAAGGAGGGCCTCACTCCTCCCGCAGGTGACCTCGCCGTCTCCGAGGTCCCCGTAGGTATGCTTGAGGGATTTCCACGATATGTACCGCAGAAAATCCAAAGCAGAAGAATGTCCGTGCAATAGTGCCGGTACCACAAATCGTCCGTGCAATCCCTAGCCACTCACCCACATCCGCCGCAGCTTTGGATGTCGATATCCCCCACGTACAAAGACAGGCCCTTGGTCAATTTCTCCGGTACGGCAGGCGAACAGAGGAACACCCTCTCGAAAGGAACCCCCTCATGCTTCCTGGCCTTGGCCAGTGCCAAGAGCTCAGGGCAGTGTCGTTGGGATACCCAAGAAGGGTGCCGCATCTCGAGGACCTCAAGAGTCGGACATGGAAGTGTGGTCGGTTCGGAATCGAAGAGGCCGGGGAGGTACGTAAGAGGTAGTGGAGGTGGAATGAGCACCCTCAACAGCTCGGACACGCAAGTCCTGACGAGTGACAGAGTCGTTAGGTGTGGCATGCCTGAAGCGATCAAGCTGACGAGAGCCGGTGAGATTTCGAACAACTCCGGCTTCGACATCTCGTCCGAGCTGAGGTCCTCCAACACAAACTTCCTAACCCACTGAGGGGGCAACTTCCCAATAAGCGTAATCGCGTCTGAGAAAACGTGATCGTCGTCTCGGTCCCGCCTGACTTCCCTGACCAAATTGCCATCACCGTCCGTGAAGAGAAAGTTACTGGTGTCCTGCAAATGGGAGACGAATACCGAGGACCCGTTGGATTTCTTGACAATCACCACACACTCAGTCGACGACTGCTCGCGTTTCATCCGAAGTGTGACGTAGGAGAGGTCCGTGAGGGAGAAGGCGTCCCACGATTTAGGAAAGATGTTTTGCGGAGGGTGTGAAATGTCGCCGTCCGACCGCACTTGCATAGAGATGGAACAATCGGGTGGGTATCGGATGTGAGCGAGGAGGGTATATTGAGATCGAGGGGTGGTCCAGCTAAAGTGGATGTTGCGTAAACAGGGGAGATCGACCGGCTGAAACAGATCAGGAAGGACAGTGCTTTCTTCGGGCGCGTCCAACATGACGTCCGCACGGATTTGTAGGTCCTCGATCAGGGGTGAAGTCCGGAGGAGTTCTAATATTTCACCGACCATGGGGATACGAGGATCGCTGAATGATAGCGTCAGGTGGGTTAGGGTGGGGATGATGAAATGGAGGAGAGTGCCGGATAGAGCATTACAGTCGGAGAGGTCGAGTGAAGTCAGGTTTGTAGCCCCAGCGAGGAATGACCGCTGAAACAGGGGTGGTGGACTGTCGCAACTGACGCCCAACTCGACATCTCGCAGTAGTGGAAGAGATTTCTTGAAAGCGTCCGAAATATCCACAATGTGGTCCCAAGGAACGCAGGGAGTGCGCATTTTGCGGATGTGTGATGAATGTTGAACAAGTTTCACCAGGAACTGGAGATCTTTGGTGAGCACCGGGCTAAAGGATACATCAAGTGGTGTACCACCACAACGGTCCATGTATGCGGCTACGAGATTCTCGTGCATCGTGTCGTTGTCCAGTGTGGACCAAAGCGGAGGGGAGGCGGTGATTGTCTTGCGCCAGTGACGGCACACGTGAGTGGTGGTAATAAGGTCTTCGGAGGAGGTGAGGAAGGACGGAATCAGGGCTAGGACCTCTGGGGGGAGACGATTGATTTTCGGGAATGTGTTCATTGAGACGTGGATAGTAGCAAGTGCACGTTTAGCCTCTAGTTCCATATGGCAGAGCTACAAACACGATATGAGGGCTGAGTCAAACGGAACGGGAGGGACTGAGGCGTACCCGGTCCAAGTCCGAAGCCAACCGCCCCGAGGCCGTCTGTGTCAACAACTCCTCATTCAACGCGTCCAACAGCTGCTGGAGGGTCAACCCGTGGGCGGGGTGTTTTGTGTGTTGGGTATCCATGAGCAGAGAGGCTGGGCGATGGCTTTCTCGACGGTGGCAGCGGGTCTGTTTAAATTGGTTCGGGCGAGTCCCGTGAGTCCCTGTGAGTCAAATTTTCTCACGAACGTCATATCGGAAGGCTGTGCGTCCTGTCGGGTGATGGAAACGCAACGCAAGTCGTTTGCTTGGGTGAACCTGTGTCGGAGGTCATAGCAAGGCGGAGCCGGCTGAACCCGGCGGCCTGTCGGTCGTTCGGCCCACACTGGGCGAGCCGCGCGTGTCTGGGGGAAGCGGAGCGAAATAATCCTCGACATTTCAGCAGCTATTGGTACTGGACGCGATGGCTTTACACTTTGGGTCCGAACTCGCCCTTGCGGGCTCGCTTTTGTTCGAGCAACGCGTGATCTTCAGCCTCTAGCTGGGCGTCGATTGACGCACCCCGCTTCGGGCTGACTTCCCCTTGTAATTCGCGTGGGCGGCCGAATGCATCCCCGAAACTCCCGCCAGACTGCCTACGCATTGCCAGTGCGGTGCGAGACAGAGTCACTCTGAGGTGGTGTTGTCGGAGAGATCGCAACTCACTTTACTTTGAGGACCTTGTCTAGGTCCACACTATCTGGGGGCGAATACCCGGGCCTTTCCGGGTGTTCATGATGGCGACTGGTGCTAATCCAGGGAGTCAATCCACAGCAGTTGTGATTGAACGGAGGTGCCCTTACACCTGGTCGTGAGCTGATTGGGACACGACTGACTGGTGAACATCAGCGTTTGAGATGGAAGTCCCTGAAGACATTTTGGCGAAGGGTTAAAACTCAGGAGCCAGGGTGTCCCGCCCACTTATATACACGCTTGGCCGGAAGATGCAAAATATGTCATTGATGACGCAGCCCCTCTGAGTCTGACGACATGGGACTGCCGGACCGGCAACCCGCAGACTTCCGGTGATCATCGAATATTGAGATTCATTCTTCGTCGACACCCACGCCACTACTTACTACATAGAATCTAGATGCATAGACGAAGGGAGACCACAACTACGACCACTTTACCCTATATGATATCTACCACAGTACCGGGTCCTCACGTACAAAGCAACGATAGAAGAAGAAAAGTCAGAGCTAGGATGACTGAGATGCTTCTTAACGCCGGCGTAGCGCCGGAGGAACACCTTGGATAACCATTGGAATCACGGTAGCATGTGTCACCCGCGCCTTGGGTCCAATTTAAGGTGCCGTCAGCATTGAAGGGAAAAGGGGGTGACGATTTGAACGCGTGCTCACCACAACAGAAGTTCTCGTTAGGACATTTCCGTTGACCTTGGACCGCGCATTCGTTGAGCATTTGACTACAGGTGTGACCGATCCTGCAACATCCCTGCACGCCTCCGACAGTCGTACAGTATGTGTGCCAACTATTTCGAAAACGGCAAATAAGATCCACCCCGAAGGAATACTTACATAAAATGTTCAAATGTTCACTAGTGTCGCTGGTCTTGCTTTTCAAACATTCAAATATTCACACCTCAGTGCAAAACTGCGACTCGTTCTGCGGGTATATAACCCGTCTCCACTAGTGGGGATGTTGCCTTAAATTTTCGGCACTCCGTAGCCCATTTCCCCTCGTGAGAGTGGGGTTTTTACTGCCCATGTGCCCACTTCTCGCCTGGCTCGCGCTCGCCACTGCCGCCAAATCCCCTCTTGCTTTAGGTTCAAGGGAGCTGGTTTCGGATGCTCAACCCGTACACGAAAACGTGCTACTCCTACCTCTGAATGGGCAATTGGCCAGCAAGCGAATTGGCGGGCTCCTCGTCCCGTCGAAGCTCTGGCCGCGATAGCAAGAAACCATCTGTAGGGTGAACTACACCGCGTGCGTAGGGAGCCAGTTCTGTTGTCTTGACGGGAATGTGTGTTGTCCGGGTGAGTTCTCTTGGCTCTTGTCGACACATTTACGGGAATGCGGGACTCCTATGACACCTTTTACTTATTTAACATCATCCAATTGTAGGTGGAACATGCTGTGATGGAGGGTATGGCTTCCGCTTTCGGTTGGTGTTAGGATCCCCATGTCCTCAATGCTTTTAACTGTCTTACGCAGGGCATGGCTCTTGGAGCTTCCTGGGATGGTCTCTTATCCCAAGGTCACTTGTCAGGGTAAATTATGTACTCTATCTCTATCCCTGTTCACTCCCCCACCATGCATGGCGTCCTCATTTGAAAGAGGCTGTCACCTAACCCGTTTACCCCTATCTCCTGATTCAGCCAGGGAACCCCAGCGCAACAGGCACACATCCGGCTCAGCTGTACATTGTATCCACAGGTCACAAATGTAATTTTGCACCATTGGGGACCATGTGTGATGTCGAGAGTTGCAGCCGTGCACCCGACCGGGACGGCACTATGTGGTCACACCACGGAAGATATGCACCCAGGCGGGGCGCCAATCCCAACGACAACATACACCACCTTGATAGGCTGAGAATGAGGTGGCTGGGAGAACGGGACGTGGGGACCGGCGTGCGCAAAGAACCCGGGTATCAGAGGCTCAAATTTGGCAAGGGGAAAGCGCTGAGTGTGGAGCGCAGCTGGCGGGAAATCCGGTGCTGACACCGGCATAGCAAGCGGGGAGTGAAGGGGGTGGGTACCGTGCAACTCTGGGAGAACAACCCCACCTTAACCGCCCTCGAAAGTCTTCACAATCTGCACGAAACACCCCTATCATGGAAGTTGAAAGGTACCTGTTCACATCCTCAAAGTGGTGTCATCTTGTAGGTTATTGCTAGGGCTTGCTTGCATCGAGAGGTGGGGTGGCGGCGCGGTGTCGTTGTTGAGGGAAAGTCTGAGCAAGTTTCCCACTGTGGAAGCGTGGGTTTTTTTTTTCGACGCGCGGCGGAGTTCGAGAACCGAGGTAAAACGATCGGCAACAAGTCATGCGAAAATGAGAAAGAAGACATAGATGGGGAATGAATATTAAATTAGCACGTAGGTGAGTTTTAGTTATCACTTAGACAGAGAGATCTTGGAGATTACTGTGCTGACACGACCAAAGCGGTGGCAAATACAGTGCATGTAGTTCGATCGGACACATTCGCTGCATTTATCGGACAGAACAACTCGGAACATCTTCCAGGGTATCCCAAACAACCTACGCACTGTGCTTTGTGCGTTCATTGAGTTATTCTGAGCCCCATGTCGGGTCATGGTGCGCCCAGAATACCACGTGTATAATAACATGTGTCTAGGATATCGTGCGTCCAGAATAATACATACATCAGCTACATCCCTCGGCGGTGATCATCGGTGACATTTAGTGGTCTGCTTGAGGAGACTATCGAATAGCGTCTGGAGTACCACGTGGACGGAAAAATGGTTGTGAGGGTGACGGCAGACGTATTTCTAGATCGGCCTCGTTACCGTCCAAGCATTCATTTTCCTCACTGGCAAGTGGTGTCTGCGTGAGAATTGCCACATAACGGTATCCTCACCCCACCGGAAAGGAGTTTTCGCGGTTTGTGAGTACCCTCTGGAGCGTGTTGGGTTCGGCGCTCCGATTTGGAAGAGGCGGGTGTGGGAATGGTGAGCTGCGGTAGGAGGCGAACCATCCACCTCCGGCCGGCTTAAGGGTGGCACTCGTGGTCAGTTGCTTTTCAAGACTGAATTACTTTCATACATAGTACTTACGGGCATTCTACATGCAAGGAAAAACAGTTTTTTGCTCGCTGCGCGATCTACAGAACCCTGGCCCGGTTCTCGTTGAACCCAGCTTCGAGGATTCCTCGGCCTCGGTTTCCGTCGAACCTCGAGACTGGTTCCCATGGAGATGCACACACACCTGGAGGGTGTGATGGAATTGGCGCTCGGCATCGACGATGCCGGAGGTTCCCATTCCTGTCACTGCGACGTCACCGACTCACTCCCGTGAACCGACGACGTGTCCAGACCAAAAAGCGAGTTGGGAGACCCAGTTTCCAACATGGCTGAGATCAGTCCACAAACTAGCCAATGCCTCGATGCCCGCGGTTTTCTGGGGGAAACGTTCTGAAGGAATGAAGACAGCTGTGGCGCCTTAGTTGCCAAAACTGCTTCAAGCCAGAAAAGTGTGGCGGCCACTCTTGGTTTCGCGCTAGCACCATGCCACCAGACCAACCTCGGGGGGCAGCGTTTCCTATGATTCAACCAACGGCGGCCGCTCTTTACTTCGACGATATTAAGGGGTTTGGAGAGTGGCCGATCCTATTATCTACGAGGGCCCAGAAAGCTCTCCGAGAGGTCAAACGCGCAGATGGCGCGGTGTTCCGGATCGTGTTGAGGAAGATTAGGTGGGACCCAACCCCTCACCGTGATGACCGCTTCTAATTCCTCCCAGGCAACTGTCCCAGGGACACTTTTCCCGCGACAATCAGAAGTCGCTCACGGGTCCCAAAACGGAACTGCCCATATACGAGGCAAAGATGACAGGGGATACCCGGCTCGTGGTATGCGAGGGATCGCTCACAATTCAAAAATACTTCACTTACCGTCCTCCAGTACCAGGTAGACTGTATCCCTGACATCAGGAACTCTCATGCAGCCGATTATCAGCACGAACGACAAGGTGCACCCTCTTTTGTTTCTTCTACACAGCTTGTAATTCTGTGCCCTGGTAGTGATCCGGGTTTTTGGCATCTTCACCCATGCGCAGATTCGCCGCGGGCGGTTTTGGGATAGCCTCAGCCGGCAACTTCAACGACGGGGTCCAGGTTACATCGAGCGGTGCACTTTTCGGAACAAGCCTCTCAGCACCGGGGATAACGTCATACTACCAGCCATGTTCCCTCCATTGCTATGCCAGGTCCAAGACCAAGCCGCACCGCTCGTCAAAGTCAGTGAGGAGGATATGAAAGACGTGAGTGAGATGGGTGGGGTGTTTCGGGCGCGCTGATTAAGTGGATGTTCAATAGATCCACTCAATGCTTGTGTACGCTCCCCTTCGAACTCATAACTCCTCTCCCAATTCACCATCGCGCAACTAGTCTGGACAAATTCGTCACATTATCTCAGGTGACTAATCTCAATCCCAACCTGATCGTGTGCTAACCCCCAGAAGGCGCTTCTGAACAGTACGCCACGTCGAAATACGGATGCGACAACCACTGCTTACTCGTCCCAGGTATCCTGGCTGACAAGGAGGTTGCGCACGTTTTCTCGGTTTCGTACGTATGCTAGTTGTACGATGAGATGCTTGCGCTCATTCATAACAAATAGCGCGCAAGAGCAAGAAATCGTCGATCACCCTTCCTCTTGCTATGTGATCGGCAGGAGCGGTACAGGAAAGACCACAACGATGATGTTCAAGATGTTGAGCATAGAGCGCACCTGGCAACAGTATCCTGATATTGGGCCAAAACCCCGTCAAGTTTTCGTCACGCAATCGCGAGTCCTCGCCACCAAAGTTGAGGAGTATTTTGCGAAACTGATGTCGTCCCTCGAAACCGCCGCGTGTTCTCCCAAGGAGCTGCGCGCGATAGAGAGGGATCCTGAACAGGAGATCGAGTATTTTGATCAGGATGACAACAAACAATGGAGGTCGGACTTACCGGAGAAGTTCAGTGCGCTGCGGGATGACCATTTCCCGTTGTTCACTACCTTTGACAAAGTATGGACGCCTTACCCTCAGAGCATACTCTCTCACCGCCCTTCGGGCAGCTCTGCACCATGATCCAGAACGATATCAGGCGAGGCAACGATAATGATGGCTTCATCATCCCCAGGACACATGCCCTTGGAGATGAGGCGACGTCTCCCACGAGTCCAACTTCGCCTTGGAAGTCTAGACTGCGTGCAGTATCCCAGAGTGCATCTTCCTCCGATTACATGCAGCGGTTCCGTAGAAACTTTGTCTCCTATGGAGAGTTTCTGGTATCCTACTGGGATCACCTCCCGCAGGCTCTTACCCGAGGTTTAGGTAAGAAACCATGGCTTATGTATGACCTGTTGTGCTGATTTGTGACCTAGATCCCGCCTTGGTGTTTGGTGAATTTATGGGAGTGATCAAAGGGTCTGAAGATACAATCGGGACGAAACAGAGGTGCCTCGATCGGGGGTCATACCGGTCACTCAGCATTCGAAGCCAGGGAACGTTTTCCCATAAGCGGGATACCATTTACGATCTGTTCATGGCATACACAAAGCGGAAACAACAACGGCAAGACTACGATGCAGCAGACCGGTAATATATCCTCCCGCCGTATTGGCCCTCAATTTGTTGAACCCCCTTCTAGGACCCATTACATATTGAAAGAGCTCCGCAACGTCGGCCCGGCTGGTCAGAAGGTGGATTTCTTGTATGGTTCCACGAAGGCTTGCATATCCTCTCTATAACTGACCTCCCACAATAGGTACGTCGACGAGGTCCAGGACAATCTTCTGATTGACACACTTGGTACACCTCAAACTTCTGTTCGAAACCTCACTTGCCTGACGGTTCTAGTTCTCCGGACAATCTGCGCCAACCAACACGGGCTGTTCTGGGCCGGTGACACTGCACAGGTAAGGGTAGTGATGGGATCTGTGGGATGACTAACGCTCTCCTAGACAATCTCGATCGGCAGCTCGTTTCAGTTTGGCGATTTGAAGGCGTATCAGTACCGTATAGAGGTGGAATCCTTCATGATATTAAGCTGTGTTGGAGCTAACGGTCGATCTGATCCAGGAACAACTTTCACAGGAGTTGGACCTCGTCCCCGTAGAACCGAGAACATTCGAACTCGTTTTGAACTATCGTTCTCACGGTGGTATTGTGAATTGCGCCCGGACCATCGTCGAGCTCATAACGCGCTACTGGCCATACTCAATCGACATTTTGGAACCTGAACGAGCGATCATTGACGGGTTCCGACCGATATTCTTTGCTGGTCAGGAAGATGTGTGTTCGCTGTTGTGGTTGGGCTGCCAGGAACTGAATTTCACAAACAGATTGGTTTCGAGGGGTCGCTGTTTGGGAATGGCCAGGGCGAAATCGTTGAGTTTGGTGCGGGTCAATGTATGATGTTTCTCGGTGATACTCTATCCTGTACCAACCCTTTCCACCCAGGTATACTTGTGCGCAACGATGCCACGAAGGACAGGTTGCAGAAAAGGCTTGAGAGCAGTCTCATTTTGTCAGGTCTTACGTTTCCGCATCAGCCATTTATCTGACCCATGCCCACAGGACCCTATACGAGAGCAAGGGTCTTGAATTCAACGATGTCAGTCTTGCTTTTCCTCGGGTTTTCCCTGTTACCGACGAACCAAGGTTCTGTTATACAACTTCTTCGAGGATTCCACGGCGACCTCGAACCAGTGGCGTTTGGTGCTTAACGGGGCTTCCAATGGGGAAAACCTCTCAGACGTTCCGACCTTCGATGAAACACGTCACGCGAGCATCTGTATGGAGGTGTGTTTCTCACCACGAACTTTTCTCCTCCTTACTCACTACCTGGGTTTACAGTTGAAGTTCTTGTACGTTGCAATTACACGGGCTCGGAACAACCTTTGGATCGTGGATAGTTCTGAGTCAGCCGAGCCAATGAAGGTACCTGAGAACGGTGTGACCTCGAAAGGTTTCTCACTCCTTGTACAGGTGTACTGGAACAGCAAGGGCCAAATCGAGGTCTGGTCGTCTACTGACGAGATTCCACGTTTGGCGGTCGCGTCCACCCCCGAAGAATGGTCGAATACCGGGAAAACGTCAGTACTGGGGTTCGGCATTGTAATCCATTGACGAACCTTCCCACAGGATGTTCCTCAATAAGCGCTATGCGCAAGCTCTAGTCGCATTTCGGAGGGCTGGGCGGGACCGGGAAGTCACAATATGCGACGCGTACCTCTTACGAGAAAAGGCTCGGTTGATATCCACTACCGCCAGTGCGGCCAGGGTTCGGGCCTTCATTACCGCGGCCAACGCTCTCATTGCCTGCGCGCGGGATTCTCTGTCTAGGCAGCGCGTCAACGAATACTTGGCCTACCACGGGGCAGCTGGAGAATGTTACTTGGAAGCCCGTGACCCAAAAAACGCAGGAGATCACTATCTGATCGCCGAACAGTATGGTGCAGCTGCTTGCGCCTACCTGGAAGGCGAACGTATCGATAAGATGGTGGAGGTGATCACTCAACACAAGGAAGCGATCGGCAGTGGCCTCCTTGAACGTTTGACAATGGCTGCTCGAATGCACTACTCCAAGGTATGTCCCTACGGTTGGCTTGCCTCCGGATATGTCTGACCCTCGTTTACTCAGTGTTTAGACATCAAGTGAGCACTTAGATCCGGTTAACTTAGTGACTTTTTCTGAAATTCCAACAGAGCACTGCTGGCCCTGTTCCCCTCTGAAGAGGACGCGTTAAAGTTATTGAAGGATCATGGTTTTGGCGAAGCGCGCATCAAACTGCTGATATACTTGGGCAGGATTATCGAAGCCGCAGAGGTTCACGCCGAGAATGGCGATATGTTGAAGGCGGTTAGGCTACTGGATGCACCTGCTACGTACAGTGCCAACCACGTCCGACCGATGATTAGGCACCTCTTGACGGGGCTCCGGGAATGTTTTACCCTTGGGGTGTCTCCTACGTCCAACCCCATCACCTCAAAGTTACTGGCACACGTGGATCGGCTGGACAAAAGTGCGATGACGGGGAAAGAAGTTAACGAAGTAAGTTGTTCCCTTTCACCCGATTGGTGGGCCTTACAATCTAGTACCCTCAGCTCGCGATGTTTGAAGCGATCCGACGTGGTGACCATACAAGCCTCCGCACGCTCGCCAAGACTTTTGGGAATGACCCTGCTGCTTTGTTATGCCTGGACCACGTTTTCTCATCCCCTCTCAAGCTGCGAAATATCCCGTTGGTCGAGGCTCAGGCGTCACTCTCCCTTTATCTTGACTACATTCACCTGCTAACCGAGCTCCGGCGCAACGAATCATCGGCTGAAGGTTCAAACCACCAGAGGTTATTCGGGTTCAAAGTGCTCCGAGGGCGGGGCCGCTACCTCGTGCTAAAACACACACTTCTACACGAGGAACTCGTCAACCGATCTGGCCCGAGCGGAAAGAGCACGGATGCGTGCGAATGCAGCTATGACGAGATCCGTCGGGTTATTGTCCACTTCGTTTCGGGTCGGATCGATTATCGCACAGAAATCCAGGACCGCACTTGCCGCAGCGTTGGCGGGTTCTCTCCTTGTTTACCCTTCCTCGTCCAAAAGAAATGCGGTCCTCAGGGGGGAAAGGGGATATGTTCTCTCCAACACGTCCAGCCAGAACAACTTACGGTGGATTGGTATCACGCTCGACTCCACCTAATACTCCTACAATTCCAGATCCTAGATTCAGCTCACTGTGAAAAGTTGGATGTAAAAAGGTACGCGCCCCGGCTTAGTCCTCAAGAAATGCGCTGATACAGTACTCATTAAACGCGAAGTTACTGGCTTGGGATATTGTATTCCGCACTCCACCCACCTCTTCAAAGACTCGGATCGTTCGCGAATCTGGACGTTGACAGAATACCCGAGGGAGCTGATGGTTTCAGAGTTGTACGAGAATGGGCTCTGGACGTTTGCTGTGGGCTCGGGTACGACCTCCAGGAACCTGCGGACCGCTCCAGGCGAAGGTTCATGGTCGCGTGTACGTTGGCATTTGACCTGGATAGAGAAGCAACCCGGGAGTTCATTCCTCGCCTGCCGGTGTACAAGTCGAAACTATGGCCACAACCCCTGTCCTGGAAGGGTGATCTCACCATGCAGGACTTCGTCGGGTTCATAACCACCGAACCGCACGGTTTGTTGTCATTTGGTTCATCGTATCTACGGTGCGTACAGCGGGATACCTTGATCCACGTGTATCCCTTCTGATTGGTCCTCTCAGCGAGGTTGTTCGTAGCCAGGAACGCGTTGACCTGACCGTGTTGTGCGACCTCGCCGAAAGGCTCTCCGGACTGTTCATCATGGCCCGCAGCGTTAATTCCCTGGGGGGTGTACTGCATAATGTTACTATGCCTCGAAGCTGGTTCATCACCCTCATCCTCCCGGATGCGGACTTGAGAAAGGACACCTCAACCTTCTTCGCGTTCGCGGAAACCATGATCGACCTTATGCACCAAATTGATGCGCAAACTCAGTGGCCTCCAACCCTTGCCCCTGCCCCCACCACTGCGGAACAATTCACTGTGGATGGTCACCAAATGGCTAGCTTCACGGGGTCATTATGCATTGCTCGAATGTGAGTCAATCAGAGCCCAAGCGCCAACACACGATACTGACAATTCGAGTATCAGCTGTCTGTGCCTGTACCTCAGTAAGTTGTGTCACCCACTTCTGTCGAAGCCCAACTTTAACCTCTCGCAGTGGGACACAATACAAAGAACGACCGGTTGAAGGAGAAAATTTTGTCCGGTATGCAATCGCTGCGCAGAGGAGATGGTTGGTTTACCCCACGGAGCTACCAACGGTAGGCATCGTTTGTCGGTAGAGATGCTGTTGCTGAGATCCAACAGTTACGCCAACGCCGAGGGCTGGGACGATCTCGTCGATGCGTTCACCGTGCCGCTTAGAAACTCATCCCTCGATGAGATCATCCTCCTCCTACACATTGGCACCATTGGCCCCCATGAGCCGGGGCCGAAGCACGTCCGCCCAGTGTATTATAATACGCTGGACGAGGTGCCCGAGCTACTCCTCTCGACGACCCTGAGTGCTTTGAGGATCGACACTACCCCCGCTCACCAACGGTGGCCTCGTGTTGGGACGGCAACGGGGGTGCGGCCTGACAGCAATCACGGCAGGCAGAGGCAACAGAAGCGTATCGAAATGCGAGAGGAAAGGGTCGTGGACGGGAAGGAAGCGGCAGTGGCCATACCTAGCGGGAGCTGTGAGGAAAAAATCAGCGGGACCAGGGTCAACGCAGCCAAAGTGATGCAAGCTGCCTATCATCGCCATTTGAAAGGGAAGGGCACCATCCGTGAGGGGATTGACGCGATCCAAGTCCAATATTGGCGCCTTTTGCGCAAGAGGTCGATGGAGATGGAATGGACCCAGGATTCACGATATTATCTCCTCTTCCGAGTCCCACTGGCATACATCCTCGTATGCTTGGACACGATCAAGGCATTCACTGAATCGGAGAAGAAGCAGGCTAAGAAACGGATGGGGACTGAAGACCACAGGGGCCTCGAAGAGCTGATGGAGGCTCTCAACCAATACAGGTATGAGGGCACTGGTCACCCGTTATATCGAGGGTTTAATATGTCCTCTAGTAAACTCCTCAAAAGAACGATCGCCCTTCAGAAGAAACTCTCCCCATCGTCAAAATTCCACGAGGTACAGTCTGTAAACGATCTTCAAGGCGCGGTTCTAGAGGTGAAGGCCGTTGTGGAGAGCCTAGACAGTATCCCAGGATCGATCGGGACGAGGAACCGGATCAAGGAGTGTTGGGATCGAGGGTGGAAGTGGATTTTTGAGAAACAGGGGAGTGACCATGAGACGGAAGGGGAGAAGGCCAAGAAACCTGTTAGACCGTAGCCAGCCCCAACCGAGTCACCAGGTTAACGTTTACTGTCGTTCAATGCATGATCCACCGGACTCAAGAGCTGGCACTGACGGACGCGCCAGTCCGAAATAATATAGCCTCGTCTCGGTGGGAACTCATCAGGGTTTGGGGTGCGCAACAGAGGACAGAGGGCACCAATTGAATATAGCTCGAGTTAGAGTTGGCCTCGAACGGCGACCCCCTTGACTCGGGCGTGGATCATGACCCAAAAAAACGCGTATTCCAGCTCCACGCATCTACCCACAACACACACAATAAATACCTTCAGAAATCGTCGTCTTCCGCAACAGAAAGGGGCTGCTTCCAGGGGGCGCGAGTTGGTGGAATTGGCGCTCGGCATCCCCGATGCTGGAGGTTTCCCGGGATCCCCACCGCGTCCCGTTCCCGCCACGACGCCACACGTACGAATCGACAACATGTCCCCGTGTTGGTTACATCCCGACCCGACAGACCGAAAGCAAATTGGGAGACCTAGTTTCAAACTTGGCTGCGGTCAATCCACAAACTGGCCGATGTCTCGATACCGGGTGCCGTTTTCTGGAGGAAACGGTCTGGCGGAATGAAGACAGCTGTGGCGCCTTAGTTGCCAAAACTGCTTCAGGTCAGAAAAGTGTGGCGGTCACTCTTGGTCTCACACCAGCACCATGCCACCTGGCCGGTGTTCGTCTCAAGGCGCGTTTTATATCAACATGCTTGACCCGCAGACACTGGACACCCCAGACGGACTCAGCGCCGCTCTCCACGCGATCGAAGCAGCCTGCCATAGGGGTGAGCCCGACATTACAACTGTGGTTGCGGTGCTCGACAGCCGCCCTTTCGTTTTGGAGTATATCATTTCTGGTACGTTGCGCGTGGCTATCGACCCTTGCGCGCGTTGTCAGCGTTGATCATTTCGCTTTCCAGTGCTGGGGGAGGGGGCATATGAGAAACTCTCAAGGTGGATGATTACAGGATTTCCCGTGTCCCCAACGCCAAACGTGACGGATACCACGAGTGTGCGGCTCCTCCAGAGATTCTCATCTTCGCTGCTGTTCGCGGAGTATCCATCCCTCGCCGACGCACCTCCAGATCTCCGTGTATACTGGAGAAAGACGGAACTCTTGTTTAATATCCTGAAGGCCCTCGAAGAGAACGCTAGTAACACTTCGACCGTCCACCGCAAAAAGGGTAAAGGGATCGCTAAGAATCGTCGCATTGACCCACTCCCCTTCGACTCCATGGGGATTACTGTACCGACTACAGATGCGGAAGTACTTGATGTATACATTGGAGTCTTGTCACAGCTTCAAAGTATACTAGAGGTACGTAGGTTCTTAGCCAATGGGCCATGCGTAGAACTAAAGAGCCCCAGTATTACCTCCTCGTTCTCAGGAAGCCGCTGCTGTCAGAGATCTTCAAATCCTCGTACGCCAAGGCAACTGTACCATCGGAAGGAGTGCCTCCCCCAACAACGAAGAAAGCAGTCGTGGGGCCAGATCAGTCTCAGAACCCAGCGTTTCCTATGGTTCAACCGATGGGGGCCGCCCTCTACTTCGAGGACATCGAGGGGTTTGGAGAGTGGCCAATCTTGCTATCCACCCGGGCCCAGAAGTACCTACGCGATGTCGGGCGTTCCGATGTCCCAATCGTGATGGAGAAGATCAAGTGGGACCTAATCATTCATTGCAATTACTGCTGCTGATTCCCCCCCAGGCAATTGTCCCAGGGGCACTTTTCTCGCGACAATCAAAAGCCGCTCACGGGTCCCAAAACGGAACTGCAGATATATGAGGCGAAGATGACAGGCAATACACGGCTCATAGTAGGCGGAGGGTTACTCGCAATTCGAAGCGCCTCACTCACCGTTCTCATTAGTATCAGATCGATTGTATACCCGATCTCAGGAACCCTCATGCGGCCGGTTCCCAGCGTGAATCCCAAGGTACATCTCTCTTGTTCTTTCGTCTCGGTTGGTGCAATTTCCTCCTTTTACAGCGATCCGAATCTTTGGTATCTTCACCCATGCGCAGCTCCGTCACAGGCGGTTTTGGGATACGCTCAGCCAGCAACTTCAAAAACGCGGTCCAGACTACATCGAGCGGTGCACGTTCCGGAACAAACCTCTCAACACCGGTGATAATGTCATATTACCCGCCCTGTTTCCCCCCTTATCGTACCAGGTCCAAGACACACAAGCTGTACCACTCATCAAAGTCCGTGAAGAAGATATGAAGGATGTGCGTGAGGTGGTTCGCGTATTTCAGATATGCTGACTCGACGCATATGTGTTAGATTCATTCAATGCTTGTGTATGCTCTCCTTCGACGATCCGGTTCTTTTCACAACTCATAGGTCGTAAATAGTGTGGATGAATTCGTCACGTTGTCTCAGGTGATTGGTTTCAATCTCGGTATTATTGTGTACTAACTTCCTGAAGGCGCTCCTAAAAAGTAGGCCGTGTCAAAACACCTCCGCTGCGGCAACCACCGTTTACTCGTCACAGGTATCCTGGCTGATAAGGAAGTTGCACACGTTTTCTCGGTCTCGTATGTACATCGGTTGCGCTCTGTGATACTTGGGCTGATTTCTGACGAACAGCGCGCAAGAGCAAGAAATCATTGAACACCCTTCCTCTTGCTACGTGATCGGCAGAAGTGGTACAGGGAAGACTACAACGATGCTATTCAAGATGTTGGGCATACACCGCACCTGGCAACAGTACCGCAACGTTGGGCCGAAACCCCGTCAAGTTTTCATTACACAATCTCGAGTCCTTGCTACGAAGGTTCAAAAGTATTTTGCAAAGTTGATGTCATCCCTCGAAGTCCCCGAGTCTTCCCCAGGGGGGCTACGCACGATAGGAATGGAAGCCGAACCGGAGACTAACCTTGTGGATCTGGATGACGACAAAAACTGGAGGTCGGACTTGCCAGAAAGGTTTAGTGAATTGTTGGATGATCATTTTCCATTGTTCATTACCTATGACCGGGTACGGATATCCTCATCTCCAAAATGCCCAATCTCACCATTCTGTGTGTAGCTCTGCATAATGCTGCAGAACGACATCGGGCGGGGCAACGATAGTGACGGCTTGATCACCCCCAAGACAGATGTCTTTGGAGATGAGCTGGACTCCCCCACGAGCCCAACTTCGCCCCGGGGGTCTAGGCCACACGCGGGATTCGGGAGTGCATCTTCGTCCGATTATATGCAGCAGTTCCGTAGAGACTTTGTCTCCTACGGCGAGTTCTTGGCGTCTTACTGGGATCGTCTCCCACAGACCTTAACCCGAGTCTTAGGTGAGAAACTGTGGCTTTCGCGCGACCCGCTGTGACGATTGGCGACCTAGATCCCGCCCTGGTGTTTGGGGAATTCATGGGAGTGATCAAGGGATCCGAGGCTACAATCGGGACGAAATGTCGATGCCTCGATCGGGAATCTTACAAGTCTCTCAGCGCCCGAACTCAAGGAACCTTTTCCCATAGGCGGGATGACATTTACGAGCTGTTCATGGGCTATGCAAAGCTGAAACGAGAACGACAAAACTATGATGCAGCAGACCGGTGCTGTTTTTTCCCCTTTTCTTGGCCTCCGTTTCACTGAATCCGCCCTCAGAACTCACCACATAATAAAGGCATTCCGTGATGTCGGCCTAGTCGGCCAGAGAGTGGACTTTTTGTACGATTTTATGGGAACTCGCTTTTCATTTGCCGAACTAACGTCACCCCAGATACGTAGACGAGGTCCAGGACAACCTCCTGATCGATACACTCGGTATGTGTCAAGTTTCTGTTCGGTCCTTCACCTGCCTGATGGTTCCAGTCCTCCGGACGATCTGTGCTAATCAACACGGGTTGTTCTGGGCCGGTGATACTGCGCAGGTAAGGGCAATGATCGCGTGTAAGGGCCAAGTAACACTTCTCCAGACAATCTCGATCGGGAGCTCGTTTCGGTTTGACGATCTAAAGGCGTACCATCACCGCATCGAGGTAGGGCTTTCAGTGGTGCCGGGCCATGCTGGAGCTGATGGTTTATCTAGAAACAACTTTCACGTGAAATCGGTCTCACCCCCATCGAGCCAAGAACCTTTGAGCTCAGTTCGAACTATCGTTCTCACGGTGGCATCGTGAATTGTGCACGTTCCGTTATTGAGCTCATAACGCTCTATTGGCCATGCTCGATTGACGCCTTGCAACCTGAACGGGCAATCGTCGACGGGTTCCCGCCAACCTTCTTTGACGGACGCGAAAATGTGCGTTTGTTGCAATGGTCAGGTCGCCAGGAACTAAATGTCGTCAATAGGCTGATTTGGAAAAGGCACCAGCTGGGGATGGCCGAGGCGAGGTTATCGAGCTCGGTGCGGACCATTGTGCGGCATTTCGTTCATAATTTTTTGTTCTGTACTAACCCATTCCCCTCAGGTATCCTCGTCCGCAACGATGCCACAAAACACAGGCTGGAGCAAAGGTTTAGACGCAATATAATCATGTCGGGTCCCACGTTCCTACGTCAGCCAGTAAGCTGATTTATGCCCACAGGACCCTGTACGAGAGCAAAGGTCTTGAATTCAACAATGTTGGTTTCACCTTTCTCCGAATTTACCTCATTACCAACAAACCCAAGGTCCTGTTATACAACTTCTTCGAGGACTCCACAGCAACCCTAAACCAATGGCGTTTGGTGCTGAATGGCCTTTCCAGTGGGAGCGGTTTCTCAGCAGCTCCAACTTTTGATGAAACGCGTCACGCGAGTATTTGCATGGAGGTATGTTGCTTGCGGCCTGATCTCTTCTTTTCACCACTCACACTACCTGTGTTTGTAGTTGAAATTCCTGTATGTTGCAATTACTCGGGCTCGCAACACCCTTTGGATCCTGGACCGTTCCAAGTCAGCTGAGCCAATGAAGGTGCCTGAAGATCTCATCATCCTGGAAAACAAAATTCACCCTTCGTGCAGGCATACTGGAGAAGCAAGAACCAGATCTCAACCTGGCCACCCACTGTCAGGCTACCGCCTTTGGAAGCTTCGTCCACTCCTGAAGAGTGGTTGAAGATCGGGAAAAGGTATGTACACAGTACTAGGATTCAGCATCATAACACATCGACAACCCCTTCCACAGGATGTTTGAAAGCAAGAACTATGCACAAGCCTCAGTCGCGTATCTGAATGTTTGGCGGGACCGGGAAGCAGCAATATGTGATGCATACCATATGCGGGAAAAGGCCCGGTCGACATCTACGACTGCCAGCGTGGCCAGGACCCGGGCCTTCATTACCGCAGCTAATGCTTTCATTGCCTGTACACGGGATTCCCCATCCAAGCAGGTCAAGGAACGTCTGGCCCACTACAGCGCTGCTGGGGAATGCTACTTAGAAGCCAGTGATACTAAGAAGGCAGGAGAATGTTATCGGATGGCCGAACAGTACGTTGTAGCTGCTCACAGCTACCGGCAAGGAGGGTACTTCGATGAGATGGTAGAGGTGATCACTCAACACGAGGGAGCCTTTGAGAGCGACCTCCTTGAACATTTGAAAAGGGTAGCTCAAATGCACTATTTCAAGGTAAATCCCAACGCTCGGCTTGTTTCCAAATATCTGATTTTCTATCGTGCAGCGTCTAAGCGTCAAGTGAGCACTTTGTTCCGGTTTGGTTGGTGTAGTTTTCTGAGACTTGAACAGGACGGCTCTAAAATTGTTCCCTTCCGAAAAGGATGCGCTCGAGTTCTTGGAAGATTACGGGCTAGACGAGGCACGCGTCAAACTGTTGAAAGAGCTGAACAGGATTCCTGAAGCTGCGGAGTTTCTCACCAAGAATGGTGATGTGTTAGGGGCGGTTGAGATGCTGATCGCATCTGCCGTTCACAATGTTGACCATCGGCGACCAGCAATCAAGCACCTCTTGACTGGGCTCCGGCAAGTTTTAACATTTGGGGTACTTCCGGCATCCACCCCCATCGCTTCGAAACTACTGGAACTTGCGGATCGGTTGAACAAAAGTGCCATGACGAAGCGAGAAGCCGGCGAGGTAAGTTCTTCTAATCCATTCGATCGGCGGGTCTTACACCCTAGCACCTCCAGCTTGCGATGTTCAAAGCAATCAGACACGCTGACCGCACACGCCTTCGCACACTCGCCAAGACTTTCATTAGGATGGGGAACGACCCTGCCGCTTTGTTGTGCCTGGATCACGTCTTTTTATCCCCTCTCAAACTGCAAAATCTCCCGCTTGACGAGATTCAGGCGTCACTCTCCCCTTACCTCGACTACATTCGCCTGCTCAACAAGTTCTGCATTGACAAATCATTAACTGAAGGCTCAAACCACCAGCGGTTATTTGGGTTCCACCCACTGGGGGAGAACCGTTGCCTAGTACCGAAGCACTCTCCCTTACATGCGAAACTCACCAATCGATCTACCTCGAGCGGGAAGAGCGTGGACGGGTACAGGTGTAACTACGACGAGCTCAGTCGGGGTATCGTCCAACTTATTTCGAGTCGAATCTACGCTCGTACAGAAGCCCAGAACGACGCCTGTCGTGACGTTCACGGATTCTCCCCTTGTTTGTACTTGCTTGTTCAAAATAAGTGCAACCCTCCCGAGGGAAAGGAGCCCTGTACCTTCCAACACGTCCAGACGGGACAACTCACAGTTGGTTGGTACCGCGCTCGAATCCGCCTGATACTTCTTCAATTCCAAATCCTGGATTCGGCTTGTTATTACGACTGGAATGTGAGAAAGTACGTCCTGGCCCACTTTGTGTGAGATGTGTGCGAATACTCACCAAACGTACAGCTACTGGCTCGGGATATTGTACTCAGCACTTCACCCACCTATTCAGAGACTCGGATCGCCCGCGAATCTTGACCTTGCCAGCACAGCGGAGGGAGCTGGTGGTTTCAGGATTGTACGAGAATGGGTTCGGTGTGTCTGCCACGGCCTCAGGTATAACTTTCCGGGACCCGTGGATCGCTTCGGACAGTGGTTCATGGTCGCATGCACACTGGCCTTCGATCTCGACAGGGAAAACGCCCCGAGTTTTGTTCCTCGTACGCCGGTGTATAGCTCAACGTTGTGGCCGCAAACCCTGTTTCGTGGGGAGGGGAGTTTCATCGTGCGGGATTTCGTCTCATTTTTAACCGCTAAAGGGTTTCATTCGTTGGCCTTCGGTTCATTGTATCTACGGTGCGTACGGTGGGATACGTGGGCCATGTACCCCTGCTGATTTGCCCTCTCAGTGAAGTCATTCGTAGCCGACTGCGTCTCGACCTGAACGCGTTGTGCGATCTCGCCGAAAGGCTCTCCGGACTGTTCATCATGGCCTACAGGGTTAACTCCCGGGGAGGTGTACTGCACAATGTTACCTTACCTCGAAGCTGGTTCATCAATCTCATCCTCCCGGGTACGGACTTGGGAAAGGATACGTCAGCCTTCTCAATGTTTGCGTCGACCATGATCGAGCTTATGCGGCGAATCGATGCGCAAGTTCAGCGATACCGTGCGTTTACCCCTGACACCGGGGAACAATTCGTCACGGATGATAGCCGAGTAACAAACCTAACGGGGCCGCTTTACGTTGTTCGAATGTGAGTTGCCCCAAGTCCAAACATCAAACGCGGGACTGACGGTTCGAACATCAGCTGTCTGTGCCTATGCCTTAGTCAGTGGAGCCGCCCCACTTCTATTAGAGCCCGAGTTTGACCTTTTACAGTGGGATACAATACAAACGATGACAACTTCAAAGATAGAATTTTGACCGGCATCCAGTCGTTGCGCAAGGGACACGGACGGTCAATCCCTTGGATCTACCAGCGGTAGGCATCGTCCATCGGCGGAAATACTGTTACTGATATTCAACAGTTATGCCGATGCCCAGAGCTGGGAAGGGCTTGTCAATGTGTTCACGGAGTCGCTGAAAATCTCACCTCTTGATGAAACCATCCTCTTACTGCACACCTCTATTCCCTATCGGCACGGGTGGCGACAGAAGTACGTCCGCCAAGTATCTTATAATAGGCTGGACGAGGTACCCAAGCTGCTCCTCCCAATGTCCCCGGACGCTTTGAGGGTTGGTGCTACCCCCGCCCACAAGCAGCAGCCGCGTGTCGAGGCGGCGACTGGATTACAACCTGACGGTGATCGTGATGGACAAGGGCAAGTGGAACACATCGACATCCCACAGGAGAGGATCTCCGACGAGAAAGAAGCAGAAGCAGTTATCCCTGGTGGGGATCACGAACAGGAAACTGACGATCCCCGTGTCAACGCCGTAAAAACTATACAGGAAGCTTACCGTCGTCATCTGGAACAGAAGCGAGCCGGTGCGGCCAGGAGGATACAGGCTGCCTGCCGTCGTCACTTGAGACGGAAGAATGTCGTTCGCAAGGGGATCGATGGAACTCAGGCTCACTATTGGTACCTTCTAGGCAAGAGGTCAATGGAGATGGAATGGACCAAGGGTTCACGGTACTACCTCCTCTTCCGGGTCCCGCTGGCGTACATCCTCGTATGCTTGGATGCGGTTAAGACGTTTGTCGAGTCCGAGAAGAAAGAGGCCAAGACGTGGGTGACGACAAAGGACGACAAGGATCTCGAAGAGCTGATGGAGGCTATCAACCAATACAGGTATGACAGCGTTAACTGCACGTTATATCAAGGGTCTAATAAACCCTCCAGTAAACTCCTCAAGAGAACGATCGCGCTTCAGAAGAAACTATCCCCCTCATCGAAATTCCACGAGGGGAGGTCTTTGAGCGACCTCCAACATGCGGTTCTAGAGGCAAAGTCCGTTGTGGAGAGCCTAGATGATATCCCAGGATCGATTGGGACGAGGAACCAGATCAAGAAGCGGTGGGATCGAGGGTACAAGTGGATTTTTGAGAAGGAGTGGAGTGGGCCGAAAAGGAAGAAGGCCGAGAAACCAAACCTCGTGTTCGACCGCGAAGACCTCCTGTACCTGTAGTCTGTCCCGTACCAAGTCGTCGATACTCAAGTGCTCAATGTTCAACCGCAAGCGCGTTTTTCTTTTGCAAGACGGAGGCGATCCAACATCTGCAAGGCCCTAAGGCCAATTAGTAGTCCTCGGACTTCTAATAGGACCGTGCATCTAGTCCACCAACATGACGCACTCGCTCTAAGGTCCATAAATGTACAGTAGGCCCAATGCATAATTCTGGCAGTTGGGTTCGAACGCGCAACCCCCCTCGCGTCCGTTAACCACCGTTCTGTAGGTTCAGAACACACACAAAGTCCAATTCCGTGCATCAGCCCACGACATATACGATCAACAATTTCAGAAAGTGTCGTCTCCCCCAACAGGAAGGGGAACGGGCGACTGGGTGTGAACCGGTTGACTGAAGCAAAGGTTGCATCAGAATATAAAGGCGTCGGACAGAACGTTCAAATACTCACGGCGGCAGAGGCTCCTGAGGCAATTGTTCCGCTCGCGCCTGGGCGCATATACGTCGGAGTACAACATCCTGGTCCATCCACCAGAGCGCCCTCGAATTGGATAAGGCTTCAAACCTAGGGAGAGCCGACGGTCGTCGCAGGAGCAATCGTAGCGTAACCGGTTCAAGCTCTTCGGCATCCATTAGTTCAGCGTCTTCCTCTTCCCCCGAATCGGTATCTTCCCCTGACTCTGTGTCCTCCCTGGGCTCGGTGCCTTCCCCTGGCTCGGTGTCTTCCGTGAGCCCGTACCCGAGGGACTGCCACGCGATCACCATCCAGACCTCCAACTTCTCCCAGTGCCCAGCTTCCTCGAGCAATCTCGTCAGTTCCATGTCGCGCGGTGCAAAAGTCGCAAAGCGGTTGGAGGCTAACACCAACTTGTCCAGCAAACGCCAGTAATGGATTGACAAACTCTCAAGTCCCGCCGGAGAATGTATCACGTCCACCAACAACTTCAGCCACTCGCGCTTCTTCCCCATATCATCGACGTCGACATCGAGACGATTCAACAAACGAACAGTCCCAAACTCTGACACCCTGAGCTCGTGATGCCAGATGCGCTCGATGGCGCGTATACATATCCGCTGTAACCTCGGGGAGAATGGGGTATCCCTTTCGACACGTTTGGTGAGATAGTGTGCACATGAACCAGCCGGCATATGATCACTGTCTGCGATCCACGCACACACACCGTCCGCGATAAGTCCGTCATCACGACTTGAGAATGTGGTCTCGAACACCGAGTCGTGATGAGGTGTGTGCTCCAGATGGAGGGCTTCATGATCACGGCCAGGCGCAACCAGGCGGAATCCAACCTCAAGGATTATGGAAAGGAGTATCCCGTGGTAGAAGCGGACCGGCCTCCGTGGGTACTCTTGAGCGTGATGCAAGGCGTCATCCTGGCGGACCGGATCACAGCTTGGCCCGACGTGGGAAAATTCCTGCTCAGCAACTTCAGAGACGAGGCTGTTGGAGGCCAGGTCTTGTGGTTGGAGTCGGAGGCGGAGTCCAGGTTGGAGCCGGGGCTGGAGTCCAGGTTGAAGTCCGAACCCGAGTCCGAATCCAAGTCTGAGTGCGAGCCGGAGTCCAAGCCGGAGTCCAAGTCCAAGTCCAAGCCTTCCGGCGACCTCGGAGATAGCGGAACACCACTCGTAAGCCATTGGGGTCAGACAGGCGGGTCGCTTCTCCCATGCCGCCAGAAACTCCAGGAGGAAATTGAGATGTTGGAGGCCGTCCCCATCACCAATTGCATTCATCACTCTGATGGACAAGTGGGAGAGGATGATTTCCAGAGAGTCACTGGCGGATACGACATTGAGTGAACTGAAGGAAAGGTTGATAAATCCACTGCTTACGATTTGTCCTTAGCCCAGAACGTCTCCTCCTCAACGCGCCCACCCAGGAACATATACCACATGAGGAGTATGTTGGCAATTGTAGCTCGGTGGTTTGCAACAGCCGCGCTTAGGTAGGACTCGTAGGATCCCAGGATCGGGTTCCGTCCCACACGGGTCAAGTCCACAAAAAGGTTTGACATCCACAGTAAGTGATTATGGGTGTTTGCGCCCACCCTCGGAAAGTACAGAGTGGGCCTGTCAGAGTGCAAGTTACACTCGAGCATGCGGATAACGTGGTGGAGGTCAGGATCGGTGTACTGGGATGAATTTGAAGAGGCGTCCGGAATGGGATACCTGGAAGCGCATTCATGAGATTGAACCCTTGCCCTCAGGTTGATTTGGAGGATGGCCCGTGCTGAGAAGTACGCTCGGTCCCTCATACCGGAGTACAGTTGATTTGTCGAGTCAAAGCATGCCTCGAAGGTAGAAACAATTAAATCAAACGGCGGGTCCTGATCAGAGTCACCATCGAACCACCGGATGGTGCCCGCAAGGCGAATCGCAGAGTCAATAGCTTCTGGGTCGGTGATATTCCGGAGAACCCAGGAAACACAGCGCACGTTGTCCGTGTTCTGTTTCCGTAGGGTTTCTAAGTTCCGTACGCGTACCAGTAGCCCAGGATTGTTTCGAGGTGGGCCTGGTTCCTGATCCGTGTCTTCTACGGTGGTCGGGAGTAGCTCTGTACGCCTGAAGCTTCGGGCGCCTTCGGCCAGTTTCTGTTTTGCGTTCCCGAGGACTCGATTGATCCAGAGCAAAAGAATGATCATTTGGTGTCCGGCATTTGCGGCCGAACTGCGAATGCCAGAGGAGATGTGGTATGGGGAAATCTCCCAGGACAATAGGCGTTGAGCGATGCCGTAGACGCGATTGGATGCTGAAACGAACCCTTGCCGAGTGTTCACCCAGGTGGCGTAGACAAGCGAGATAACCTTGGGTGGGGATAGGCTGGCCAGCGACCTCTGGGTTGTTCCACTGTCACTGAGATGCCGGAGACCTTCCGATACTGGAGTTTGGAACGGGCACTCATATGAGGATGCTCCTGCAGCCACAATCCCGAGGTAGAAAAGGAAGCCGAGAGCGGTGAAGGAGATGACGACGTGTGCGACGGAGGTGTTGACCGACCACATGTATCGCGACAGGCCACAGGCGAGTAGAAGGAGGGCGATCTGAAGCATGATGGGGAGACCCTCAATGAATGGGCGGAACGGCCATTTCTCGAGGCCATCGAATTTGCGCTGGCGGTCGCCACAGCGTTCGACCACGGATCCTCCGGTGTGCCGGAGGTATCTGTTCAGCCACTGCTTGCCCAGCATTGCGACGAATGCGGCTAACAGTGACATCAGCAGACTCGCGTATAGCAGGTCGGAGCTTGTAACAATTACGATGGGGGGGCCACTCCACACCGGGGGTGTGGTGGGGTCTTCGTCGGGGGCGATGGATCGGTTGAGGGTGAGAAGAATCGCTCGAAGATAACCTTCCGAGCGCCCGCTAGGATCTGGTTCGAGCTTCGATTGGACGGCTATGACGAAGGCAGAGCTGACCGCGGAGAACAGACCAGCCTAAGAACGTGGTCAACGAGATATAGTGGTAACAGATAGCACAGGAACGCACGAAAATCAAGGTGGTATTGAGATCATCATTATACTTCTGCATATAATCGGTGTCGTACTCCACCGTCTCTCGTCTGTACATAGTGTAAAAATCGAGGCGGGGATCGTCGTTCTTGATTGGTTGGAAGTACATCCGGAGGGCTTCTTGGATACTGTCTGGAGTCAGCTCGACGGAATCGATCCTGGGACTCTCCAAAACGCACCATCGAGGATCGACATTGACCGGTCCTGTGTTCTCCTCACCACTCATCGCGGGTTCCTAATATGGGGTGGATGGGTAGAGGAGGTATTCCTAGGTGGTTCGCAAGGCGAGGACGGGGATCCACGGTTCTCATGGGAGGGGAAGTTGACAGTCTGTGGCGCTTGTCAGGGTGTGTGTGAAGTCAGATACGCGAGGCAGTACGTTACGGTATCTGGTGGCGTCGTTCTCATGTTACTACTCGAGGTCGCCGTCCGAGTTGGCGCTGGTAATCGTCACCAAGGTCCAAGGGAAGAACGAGAGAGTTTTCGGTCGAGCCTCAGTCGGGTAACCGGATGTTTGGTGGACGAGTCGTTGCCCATCGCGGGGTAAGTAAAGAAACCTCACGGACGCAGAAGGTGGTCTCAGCCTCACCAACCC
>Ga0307516_10000698_pt1 | contig 45639 bp, 43 predicted proteins | sample 19_EM_MG_FD_203310 | JGI IMG/M metagenome (GOLD analysis project Ga0307516, IMG submission 203310) | Populus trichocarpa ectomycorrhiza microbial communities from riparian zone in the Pacific Northwest, United States - 19_EM | ecosystem: Host-associated > Plants > Roots > Unclassified | place... | reverse complement strand
CCGTGAGGGCTGGGTCGGTACAAGTCCTCAAAGAGGACGTCGTTGGGACGTTCGCCCAGTTGCACCGTTTGGTACACGCTGGGGCATGTCGGGCACTCTAGGTGCGCGATGTAACGAGAGCTATCCCCTGATTGGGGGATGCGGAGCGAAAGTGCACCGCAGCTGCACAAAAGATTCAGGCCGTCGGTGTGGCGGCCCTTTCTTCGGCTGGCGATCAGCTTGACGCGCCACGAAGGCCAACGGGCGCGACAATGGCGCGATGCCAGCACCTGCCCCCGAATCTTCACCCGCGTTGACCGACGCCGACCTGTCCGCGCTTGAGCGTTGGCTTGACCGCATTCCCGCGCCGGCCGAGCCGCTGGACGTGATGATGCTCGACGGTTTCCTCTGCGGCGTGCTGCTGCAACCCAAGCCGGTGCCCGAGGCACAGTGGTGGCGCCATGTGGTGGATGTGGACGGTCGTTCTATTCCGCTGGGTTTCGACGACGAGCCGCTGCGCGCTTTGGTGCGCCGCCGCCATGCGGAGCTCGACGCGGCGATCCGCGAGCGGCAATGGTTCGACCCGTGGGTGTTCGAACTCGACGACGAAGACGATCCGCTGCAGGCGGTGATGCCTTGGGTGGCCGGCTTCGCCACCGCGATGGAGTTCTTCCCGGCGCTGATGCGTGCCGACTCACCCGAGGTGGCCGAGCCGCTGGCGGTGCTGTACCGCAGCTTCGACCCGGAAGACCTCGAAGACGCCGACGAGCTGCTGGCGCTGATCGAAGAGCTGGAGCCACCCACCGACCTGGCGGAAGCGGTCGAAGCGCTGGTCAACAGCGTGCTGCTGCTGGCCGATGTGACGCGACCACTGCCCAGCACCAAGCCGCGCCGCGCGCCTGCACCGCGCCCGCGCCGGCCGGCGCCGGGTGGTCGCGCCGGTGGCACTGGTAGCCGCCGGCATTGACCTTCTCATCGCACGCCATCAGCCCATGCTGCAAGCCGACCAACTCAACACCTTCGGTGCCCACAACCTGCCCGGTTACCTGGGCATCGTCATCGACGAGGCCGCGCCCGCGGTGATCAGGGCGCACCTGCCGGTGCGGCCCGAATTGATGGCGCCCAACGGCTTCCTGCATGCCGGCAGCGTCGTCACGCTGGCCGACACCTGCGCCGGCTATGGCTGCGTGGCGAACCTGCCAGCTGGCGCCACCGGCTTCACGACGATCGAGCTGAAATCGAACTTCCTCGGTACGGCGCGTGACGGCACGATCGAATGCGTGGCCACGGCCGTGCACATGGGCAGGACCACCCAGATCTGGGACGCGGTGGTGACCAGCCGCGAAACGGGCAAGACGCTGGCACTGTTCCGCTGCACGCAGATGCTGCTGTACCCGAAGGCCGCTGCCTGATCAGCTGAACACACGCTGCGCGTGCAGGCCCAGGCCTTGGGCCACGCTGGCGAGGCGGTCGCCGCGCACGGTGCGGGCGCGCGTGAACGGCGCGGCAATGCGGTGCGCCAGTGGCGCCAGGCCGGTCGAGCCGCCTGTCAGGTAGACCGCTTCCACTTTCTCGGGCGACACGCCGGCCATCCGGACCGTTTCGAGCCCGGCGTGCACGATGCGCTCCAGGTCGGCTTCGATGGCGCCCAGCGCCTGGGGCTCGGCCAACAGCGCGTCCAGACCGGGCTCGAGTTCGTCGAGGTCGATGCGGACCACGTCGTCTTCGCGCCCGTCGGCCACCGCGATCTTTGCGGCCTCGGCCTTGGCCATCAGCGCATGGCCCAGCTTGTGCTCGACGATCGCCATCAGCCGGGCGTGCAGCTCGGCATCGGCATAGAAGGTGCGCATGCGGCGCAGCTCCATCACCCGGGCCGGCGTGTAGACGGTGTTGATCAGGTGCCAGGTGGCGAGATCGAAGTAGACCTTGCTCGGTACCTCGCGTTCGGCCGGCGCCGGCCCGCGGGCCTTGAAGCCCGCCAGCGGCAGGATGGCCGCCAGCTCGACATGGCGGTCGAAGTCGGTGCCGGCAATGTGCACGCCGTGGTTGGCCAGGATGTCGCTCGCGCGGTCGACCCGCTTGGCCCGCTCGGGCCCGACGCGCACCAATGAAAAGTCCGAGGTGCCGCCGCCTATGTCGGCCACCAGCACCAGCTGTTCGTGGTCGACCGTGGACTCGAAGTCCAGCGCCGCAGCGATCGGCTCGTACTGGAAGCTGACTTCTGAAAAGCCGACCTGGCGCGCCGCCTGCTCGAGCGCGGCCTGGGCCTGAGCGTCGCGTTCCGGCTCGTCGTCGACGAAGTAGACGGGCCGGCCCAGCACCGCGCGCGTCAAGGTTTCACTCGCCTGCGCTTCGGCCAGCGACTTGAGGTGGCGCAGGTAGCCGGCGATCACGTCGAGGAAGCGCACCGAACGGCCGCCGCCGACATCGGTGCTCTGGTCGACCAGCGAGGAGCCGAGCACGCTCTTCATCGAGCGCATCAACCGGCCTTCATGGCCCTCGATGTAGGCGGCGAGCGCTTGCCGCCCATACAGCCGTTTCGGGTCCTCGTGCGGGCCCATGCCTTCGAGGGTGTAGAAAACCGCGGTCGGCATCGTGCGCTGGCCGGGTTCGACCTCGACCAGCGACACGCGGTGGGCCGCGTCAGGCAAGGCGATCGCCGAATTCGACGTGCCGAAGTCGATGGCGCAGTAGGCGTGGTGCATGGGCGGTTCCGCGCGAGAAAAAAGGGCGCGATTCTGCCACCGATCGCTGCACTGCGGGCAGCGATCGATATTCCCGCCCCGTCAGGTCGTCGACGGCGCCAGCGAGACCTGCGGTTGGCGCTGCGGCAATTCGGGCCCGCAGAAACCGAAGTTCAGCTGCGGCCGCTTGCCGCTCATCAGCTCGGCCAGCGCGCGGCCAGAGCCGGCGCCGTGCGTCCAGCCCAGCGTGCCGTGGCCGGCGTTCAACCACAGGTTGCTGATCTGGCCGCTGCGGCCGATGTAGGGGATGTTGGTCGGCGTGCTGGGGCGCAGGCCGGTCCAGTAGTTCGGTTCGCTCAGGTCGGCCACGCCGGGGAACAACTCTTCGTAGCGCTTGACCAGCGCGGCGCAGCGCACTTGCGCGGTGTTGCTGGTCAGGCTCTGGTCGTAGCCGGCCATCTCGGCCGTGCCTGCGATGCGGATGTGGTCGCCCAGGCGCGAGATCGCGATCTTGCGGGTGTCGTCCAGCAGGCTCACGGTGCTCGCGGCCTCGGGTTTTTTCAGCCGCAGCGTGGCCGAGTAGCCCTTGGCCGGGTAGATGTCGAGGTCGACGCCGATCGGGCGCAGCAGCGGCGCGGTGAACGAGCCCATCGCCGCGACGACCTGCTGGCCCCGCAGCGTGCTGCGCACGCCGGCGCGTTGGCAGCCGACGTTGACACCGCTGATCTCGCCGGCGACCAGGTCGAAGCCGAGGATGTCGTGCTCGTAGAGGAACTTCACGCCGCGTTCACGGCACTTCTCGGCCAGCTTCTGGGTGAAGACGCGGGCGTCGCCCGACTCGTCGCTGGGCGTATAGGTGCCGCCGTGGATGTTCGGGCCGAAGGCGGCCAGCGACGGCTCGACCTTCAGCACCTCGTCGCGGTTCAGCACGCGGCGATCGACGCCGTGCTGGCGCATCAGCTCGGCACCGGCGGCGCCGGCTTCAAAGTCCTTGGCTGATGAGAAGAAATGCAGGATGCCGCGCTCGAGGCGGTTGTATTCGATGCCGGTCTTGTCGACCAGGCCCTTGAGCGATTCATGGCTGTAGGCGCCCAGGGCGACCAGCTGCTCGACGTTGCGGGCAAACGCAGCATCAGAGCACTGCAGCAGGAATTTGATGCCCCAGCGCCACTGGTAGGGGTCGAGCCGGGGGCGGAACAGCAGCGGCGAATCGTCACGCAGCAACCACTTCAGCACCTTCAGCGGCGCGCCGGCGTTGGCCCAGGGCTCGCAGAAGCTGACCGAGATCTGCGCGCCGTTGGCGAAGCTGGTTTCCAGCGAAGCGTCAGCCTGGCGGTCGACCACCGTCACGTCGTGGCCCTCTTCGGCCAGGTACCAGGCGGTGGAAATGCCGATGATGCCGGCGCCGAGAACGATGATCTTCATGCCTGAGCTGCTGCGTGAATTGAAACTCACGCCATTCTCGGCAGGCGGCCTGGATAAATGAAGCAAAACTCATGAAATTAACACTTCATTAGGTTTGCTGATATTGACAGAAGCTGCCTAACGGGCAGGTGCGCGGCAGCGTCAGGCGGCTATGCCTTGAAGTTCCCGAAGGCGAGACCGGCACGCCACACCCGCGTGCAAATGCCGCAACTGCACGGCTTTACCCCTTGAAATAGAGGTAACGAAAAACCGCAACAGGACGAAACTGAAGACACACACCCGCACCGGAGACCCACCATGTCGAACGCCGCTCACCCCAGCCTGTTGCGCCGTCTGATGGGCCTGGGCGCGACACCCGCGCCGGCGCTGGACCCGGCCGACATGGGCACCGCGATGGGCCTGGACTACTGCCTCGACGAGGTCCCCGTCGACGTGGCGGCCGCCACAACGGTCGCCCAGGCAGGCCGCGTCGGCATCATGCAGACGAGCTGGCTGCGCCGGCTCAGCGCCAGCTGAACCCACGGGCGCCGGCGCTTCGACGCGCGGCGCCAGATGAGCGCTGACAGGCTGTCAGCGCACCAGCAACACCGGCGTCGTGCAGTGCGCCATCACCTTGGTCGTCACCGAGCCCATCACCAGCTTGCCGAGCGAGCCGTGGCCATGGGAGCCCATCACCAGCAGGTCGAACTTGCCCTTGGATGCCACCGCCGCGATGTTGTCGGCCGCATGGCCGATCTTCGCGACAAAGGTGGCCGAGAGCTTCTGCTTGGCAAAGAACTGGCGGATCGACTTCAAGACCTTCTCGGCCTCTGCCTCGTAGTAGGCGGCCAGCACCGATTTGTCCAACGCTGCGGCAGCGCGCGGCGGCACGGCCATCACCGAATGCAGCACTGTGTAGTCGTGGTGCTCGCCCAGCCAGTCATCGTGAGCGGCCAGGTAAGCCAGCATGCGTTTGGTGTAGGAACTGCCGTCCACGGCTACCAGGATCTTCATCGTGCCTCTCCTCGGGGGTTCAAGTCAGTTTCGCATGGGCCTGCCGGTGCGGCCTGTGGCGTATCGACACGGGGACGGGGCAGGTCGATCGTGAACTGCGGGCGAAAGGTCTCCTGCTCGCCCTTGCTGTAGTAGCCGCGCGGGTTGGCGAAAACCTCGCAGCGCTGGTGGCGGCCCGCGCGGTAGTGGCTGGGGCAGTGAAGGTGGCCGTGTAGCCAGACGTCGGCCAGGTCGAACAGCTCGTCCAGCGCGTTGCAAAAGCCCGCCGTGCCGGGCGTGAGGCCGTAGCGCGGATCGGCGCTGCTCAGGCTCGGCGCATAGTGGGTCACGACGACGGTGGTGCCGTCGAACGGCTGCGCCAATGCTTCGCGCAGCCACTGCTGGCATTCGAGCGCGACCTGGCGCCACTCTTCGGCCAGCATCGGCTCGCCGTGCCGGGTGGCGGTGAAGCGCTGCAGGTAAAAGTTCGCCGCGCGGTAGGCCTTCTCGCGCGCCTGCAGCTGCTGGGTCACGGTTTTCTTGCCGATCGCCAGCGCATCGAAGTCGCTCCACAAGGTGGTGCCGATGAAGCGGATGCCGTCGATCACCAGCGTCTCACGCTCGAGCCAGGTGATGCCCAAGCGTTCGCAGGTGGCGCGCAGGCGTGCGTGGGCCTCGTCGAAGTCGAGCCCGTCGTACTCATGGTTGCCGGGCAGGTAGAGCACACGCTGCCACGGCGCGCCGGGCTGACCGGGGGCGAAACGTTCGAGGCCGAAGTCGGTGCCGGCGAGCCGCGAGTTGGCCTGGTAAGAGCCGATGTCGCCGGCCAGCACGAGCGTATCGGCACCCGGGGCCGGCGGCAGCATGAAGTCGTGGTAGCGCTCGAGGTGCAGGTCGGAAGCAAGTTGCAATCGCATGGGGGCGATGATCGCAAACCTGCTCGAGCCTTGCCCGAACCGTCACGCCACTTCGTCGCGAAACAGCGAGATCGATGCCAGCGGCAGCCGCTGCGGCCCGTCGTGCGTTGCGGTTTGGCACGACTCTTCAGCGTTGGAATCAGGCCTGTCCGTCGAGGAAGGGCAGGGCGATCGAGAGCAACGGCTCAGGGGCTTCTTCCGGTATGTAGTGGCCGCAGTCGATCGCCTGGCCGCGCACGTCGGCGGCGACCTGTCGCCACTCGGTCAACGGGTCGAAGCAGCGTTGGACGATGCCCTTGGCGCCCCACAGCACCATCAGCGGCATCGCGAGCCTCAGGCTCTTCTCGCGGTCGGCACGGTCGTGCTCCAGGTCAATCGTCGCCGCGGCGCGGTAGTCCTCGCACAGGGCATGGGCTGCGCCAGGTTGCTGCAGGCAACGCGTGTATTCGTCGAGTGCGCGCGGGTCGAATGGGCTCGGCGCGGCCTGCGCTGGGCCGCTCCCGAGCGGCCGTGCCACCCGCTCGGCGGGTGACGGCGGTAGGCCGCCGTCAGGTGCCAACTGCTCTGCTGCGTGGCGGGCGCCCATCAGCTCGCGCACATAGGCGCCTGGGTCTGCTTCGAGCAAGCGCTCGGGCATGGGCGCGCGCTGGATCAGGAAGAACCAGTGCCAGTAGGCGCGAGCGAAGGCCTCGGTGGTTTGCGAATACATCGCCAGTGTCGGCGCAATGTCCAGCACCACCAGCCGCTTCACGGCATCACCATGGTCCGCGGCCAACCGGTGCGCCACCCGCGCGCCGCGGTCATGGGCCAGTACCGCGAAACGCTCGTGGCCCAGCGACTGCATCACGCGCAGCATGTCGCGCGCCATCACTCGCTTGCTGTAGTTGCCGTGGTCGGACGCACCGGCCGGTTTGGACGAATCGCCATAGCCGCGCAGATCCGCCAGCACGACGGTGAAGCGCTCGGCCAGTTGGCCGGCCACGCGGTGCCAGATCACGTGCGACTGCGGGTGGCCGTGCAACACCAGCAGCGGCGGGCCGTTGCCGCCCACGAGCACGTTGATCTCCACGCTCTCGTCGGTGGCCACGCGGCGTGGCGCGAAGCCGGGAAAGAACGTGGCGTCGACGGCATTCATGGCATGGCCCTTTTGGAGTGGTCGGTGAGTACCCAAGCATCGTAGGCGCGAAGGCTTCGAAAAGCGTATCGCCTGCTGCACGGCATTCATTCCAATGGCGACACGATCGGCCCGACCGTGACCGCGCGACGCCTGGCGGAAGAACCCGCCGCCCACCTGACCTTGACGGCCCGTTCTACACTTCACCTCGGCGGTGCCTCGGCATCGCCAGCGTTCTCAGGGCGGGGTGAAAGTCCCCACCGGCGGTGATGGCGGGGCAACCCGCATGAGCCCGCGAGCGCCCACCCAGCTCCCGCTGAGTGGGGTCAGCAGACTCGGTGTGACCCCGAGGCCGACGGTCACAGTCCGGATGAAAGAGAACCGCTGCGGTAGGCACCGCCTGCGTTTCGACGCAGGACGACGGTGCCCGCCGTGCGTTCCTGCGCCCTGATTCTGGCCACCGTCTATTCAAGGACACACCATGAATCAGTCCCTTGCTTCCTCCAAGCTCCAAGCAGCACAGTTGCCGCCCACGCGGCCGCGTCGCATTGCCGCCATCTGTGCCTCCTGGCACCGCGACATCGTCGATCGGGCGCGCGATGCGTTCTTCGCCGAACTGGCCCGCGAGGGTTGGCCGCCCGGTAAGGTCGAGACCTTCGATGTACCCGGCGTGTTCGAGATACCGCTGCTCGCGCGGCGCCTCGCGCAGACTGGCCGCTACGAAGCCATCGCCGCCTTCGGGCTCGTCGTCAACGGCGGCATCTACCGGCACGACTTCGTCTCCGGCACGGTGATCGACGGCCTGATGCGCGTGCAGTTGGACACTGGCGTGCCGGTGTTGTCGGCGGTGCTGACACCGCACAACTTCCATGAGCACGACGAGCACCGGCGCTACTTCAGCGAGCACTTCGTCGTCAAGGGCACCGAGGCCGCTCAGGCGGCGCTGAAAATCGTGGCGCTGCACCGCGACCTCGACACGCTGGAGCGCATCGACGCGCTGGCCTGATCGGCACGTGTGAACAGACGAGGGCGGCCGCGTGCCGCCCTTTTCACGCCGCGCGTAGGCAGTCGACGATCTTCATCCGCGCGGCTCGCCAGGCCGGTACGAAGCCGCCGACGAAGCCCATGAACAGCGAGAAGACAAGGGTCTGCAACGCGATACTTGGCGTGAGCTTGAACTGGAAGGCCAGTTCGGCGAAGGTCTGGAAGTTGGTGGTCGAGATGTCGACCGCCTGCATCACACTGGCGCCCAACAACCCCAGCACGCCACCGACCAGACTAAGCAGCAGGCTTTCGGACAGGAACGCCAGCAGCACCGCGCCGCGCCGGAAGCCCAGCGCGCGCAAGGTGCCGATCTCGCCGGTGCGTTGCGCCACGGCGGCGAACATGGTGATCATGGCGCCGACGATCGCACCGATCGAGAAGATCACTGACAACACGGTGCCGAGGATGCGGATGAACTTCACCAGCCCCTCGCTCTGCTCTTCGTAGAACTGGATTTCGGGCTTGGCGTCGACCTGCAGGCGCTGGTCGCCGTCGATCGCGGCCTTGGCCTTCGCATAACCATTGGCATCGGCCAGGCGAAAGACCACGGTCGAAAACGCACTGCGCCTGAACGATTGCATCATCAGATCCGCATCGCCCCAGATCTCGGAGTCGAATGCGGTCTTCGCTGCGTCGACAGTGCCGACGATCAACCAGTCGCGGCCGCCGAAGCGCAGTGTCTCGCCGATGTGCGTGCCCTCGAAGCCCGCCGCCACCGCGTGGCCGACCACGATCTCGGCGGTGCCCGCACGAAACCAGCGCCCCGCGGCCAGTTTCACCTGCGGCCGCAGCGCGGGGCCGGCCAGTCCCATGCCGCGCATCGTCACGTTGCTCGGCTTGCCCGTGCCGGCCTTGGGCAGCGAGTTGAGCACCACGGTTTCCTTCGACACCAGCAGCTCGCCTGCGCGCCCGGTGGCCACGCCAGGCAGCGATTCGAGGATGCCCGCCTGCACCCGGTCGATCCCGCTGTTGATCTCGGCCCCGGCGCCCTTGCGCAGCACCAGCACGTTGTCGGCCTGGCCGGTGGCCACCAGCGTCGCGCGTATGCCTTCGCTCATCATCAGCACGGTGGCAAAGGTGTAGACCACCAGCGCCATGCCGGCGGCCGTCAACAGCGTGGTCACGCGCCGCACCCAGAGGTTGCGGGCGATGTAGCTGAACGGCACGATGTTCATCCGATGTGTCTCAGGCCTTGCACGATGTCGATGCGGCTCATGCGCCAGGCCGGCCACGCGGCAGCGACGAGACCGACGACCGCGGCGGCGCCGCACTGCCTCGCCACGGTCGACGTCTGCACCTGGAACACCGGCAGGAACGAGCCCAGCGCGCCGGCAATGCCGGCCACCGCCGGGAAGGTCGCGGCCAACCCGATCGCGCCGCCGATCAGCGCGATCAGCAGGCTCTCGCCGAACAGCAGCCGCACGACGAAGCCAGGCGAAAATCCGAGCGCCTTCAGCGTCGCGTACTCGGCCATGCGCTCGCGTGCCGTCATCGTCATCGTGTTGGCCATCACCACCATGATGATCACGATGATGATGTAGCTCACCGCCTCGATCGCCGCCAGGATGGTCTCGCTCATCGACACGAAGCTCAGCTGGAACGCAGCCTCGGTCTCGGTCAGCGTCTCGGCGGCCGAGTTCTTGAATTGCGCGTCGACCCGCTGCGAGATCAGTGCGGCGTTGTGCGGCTCGTCGATGCCGAGTACATAGACACCGACGAAGTCCGCCCGCGGGCCCCACTTCTTGCGCAGCGTCTCGTTGATGTACTGCCAGTGGAAGAGCATCTGCGACTCGTCGGTCTTGGCCTCGGCGCCGTCCCAGATGCCGCGCAGCGTGAAGTTCCAGGTGCCCGAGTAGATCGTGCCGCGGATGGGGATCTGGTCACCGATCTTCCAGCCATAGGTATTGGCCAGCTTGCGGCCGACGATGGCACCTTGGCGATCGCGCAGGAACGCCTGCTTCTCGTCCTCGCTCAGCCGGTACTCGGGGTACAGCTTCAGGTAGCTTGCCGGCTCGACCGCGAACTGCGGGAAGAAGTTGCGTTCGGTCTGGTAGACACCGCCGAACCAGTTGGCCCACGAGATCGTCGTCACGCCATCGACCGCCTTCAAGCGTTGCGCATAACCCAGCGGCAGCGGAAACGTCAGCGACACCGAGCTGCGCGTGATCAGCCGCGTGCTCGAACTGGCCACCACGCCGGCGTACCACGCATCGATCAGCGTGCGCAGCAAGCCGAATGCACACACCGCCACCACCAGCCCGACGATCGTCAACCCGGTTCGCAACCGGTGGCGAAAGGCGTTTCGCAGCAGCAGCTTGAGCAGGAACATGCGAATGGCTAGCTTCGCGCCAAGGCCAGCACTTGTCGGAAGTGCGAGACCACCTGGGCGTCGGTCCAGCCCTCTGATGCATCACCGATCGCGACTTCGATCATTGAGTGGCCGGGCCAGACGGAGTCGACGCACGCCGTTGACAACCAGAACCGATGCTCCTGGGCAATCGCCTGCATCGCCTGCTTGACTTGCGCTGGGCTGACCGGCAGGTGGACCTGGAACGAGTTCGTGTGCGGCGGTTCCGGCGCGATGCGCAGGCCGTCGATCTCAGCCAGCGCGGCGGCGAGTTGCAGCGCTCGTCGGTGGTACTCGGCCGCACGCGGCCACTGGGTTCGCAGGCCGATGGTGGCCGACAGGACGTAAGGAAAGGCGGTGTAGAGATTGCCGGCCAGCCGCGTTTGCCACAGCCTCACCTGCTTGATGAAATCGGCAGGACCGGCCAACGCGCAGCCCGCGAGACCACCGAGGCCTTTGTAGAACGAGACGTAGACCGAATCGGCCAGCGCCGTGATGGTGGGCAGGTCGCGGCCGTAGCCGGCGGACGCTTCCCACAGCCGAGCGCCGTCGAAGTGCAGCGGCACCTGCTGCTGGCGGCACCAGGCGCTGATGGCTTCCAGCTCAGACCAGGCCGGCAAGCGAAAGCCGGCGCGCCGCAGCGGCAGCTCGACGACGACCAGCGCGGGCTTTTCGACCAGCGCTTCCAGCTCGCCGACCTTGAAAGGCTGGTCGTCGTGGCCCAGGCGCATTCCGCGCAGACCCAGCACGTGTTCGTAGGCCAGGGCCTCGTCCAGCTCGATGTGCGATTTGCGGTGCAGCGCCACTTGCGCACCGGTGCGCGCGGCTGTCCACACGCGCATCGCGGCCAGTTGAGCGGCCATTCCCTTGTGCATGAACAGCGCTGCCTCTTTGCCCAGGCGCTGCGCGATGTCCTGCTCCAGCCGCTGGATCAGTTCACCTTCGCCATAGATGTCGAGTGCGGCTTCGGCCTCGGACGCTTCGGCGAGGTGCAGCAGCGCGTCCTTCATCGACCGCCATGGCCGATGGCCGCTCAACCAGGCAGTGCAGCTGTTGCGCAGGGCTTGGTCGGCTGAGGGGTTGGATGGGGGTGGGTTCGGCATCTTGTCGTTGTGAATGTAGGAGTGGCAAAAGGGTGTGGCCGCAGTGGGCCACCCCGATATGGGTTCAAGCAGGTGCCTCGTCGACCAGCACACCTTTTTCCAGGTGCACCATGCGTTGCGCCTTGGCGGCGGCCTTGGGGTCGTGGGTGACCATCACGATGGTCTTGCCGAGCTCGCGCACCAGCCGGTCCATCAGGTTCAGCACCTCTTCGCCGGTGGTGCGGTCCAGGTCACCGGTGGGCTCGTCGGCGACGATCAATTGCGGGTCGGTCACCAGCGCGCGGGCAATGGCCACGCGCTGCTGCTGGCCGCCCGACAGCTCGTTGGGCCGGTGGTCGGCGCGGTCGCTCAAGCCCACCAGCGCGAGCAGGGCGTCCACGCGCTGAGCGCGTTCGCGCGGCGACAGCCGGGTCAGCAACAGCGGCAGTTCGACGTTCTCGAACGCGGTCAGCACCGGCAGCAGGTTATAGAACTGGAAGATGAAGCCGACGTTGGCCGCGCGCCAGTCGGCCAGTTGGCCCTCGCTCAGCGTAGCGATGTCGACACCGTCGATCTCGATCGTGCCGCTGCTGGCATGGTCGATGCCGGCAATCAGGTTCAGCAGCGTGGTCTTGCCCGAGCCCGACGGGCCCATCAATGCGATGAACTCACCGGCCTGCACCTCGAGGTTGATGTCTTCCAGCACCGGGATGTCCAGCCCGCCGCGGCGGTAGGCCTTGCTGAGCGAGCGGATGCGGATCAATGGCGGCGTGTTGCTCATTTGGTCACCACGGTGACGGCGGCGCCGGCGGCCAGCTTTTCACCCGGGCTCAGCACGATGCGGTCGCCGCGCTGCAGCGCGCCCGCCGACAGCTCGATCACATCACCGAGCGTGCGGCCAGGCGTGATCGGCACGGCGTCGAGCTTGTCATCCTGGCCGATGCGAAACACCAGCTTCTTGCCGTCTCGCTCGACGATGGCTTTCGGGTTCACTGCCATCACCGGCTTCTGGTCGGCATCGCTCGCTGCCTGCGACAGAAAACTGACCTTCGCGCTCATCTCCGGCAGCACCCGCGGGTCGAGCTTTTCGAAGCGGATCTTGGTCATCACCGTGGCCTTGGCACGGTCGACCGTCGGCACGATGCGCGCGACGCTGCCGCGAAAGCGGGCGTCGGGCAGCGCGTCCAGCATGATCTCCACCGGCTGGTCGGGCTTGACCTTGCCGACGTTGGACTCGGACACATCGGCCTCCACCTCCAGCGTCGACAGATCGGCCATCGTCACCACCGCGCCTGAGGTGCCGACGGCGTTCGAGAACGGCGTGATCAGGTCGCCGACGTTGGCGTTCTTGACCAGCACCACGCCGTCGAAAGGCGCGCGGATCTCGGTCGAATCGCGGTTCACCTGTTGCACCTTGACCTGCGCCCTGGCCTGGCCGATGGTGGCGCGCGCCGTGGCCAGGGCGGCCTCTGCGGCTGCGGTGCTGGCGGCAGCGGCGCGGGCGCGGGTTTTGGCCGCATCCACCGCTTGCGGCGAGACGAAGGATTGCGCCGCCAGGCCCAGCGTGCGTTTCAACTCGTCTTCGGCATTGGCCTGCTGCACCTGCGCGAGCTTCACGTTGGCTTCGCTCTGTTTCAGGGCCGCTTCACTCTGCCGTACGCCGGCTTCGCTGACGCCGAGGTTGGCGGTCACGTCGGCAGCGTCCAGCCGGGCCAGCAACTCGCCCTTTTTCACGAGGCTGCCCTCGCGCACATTCAGCTCGATCAGCCGACCGGTGGCCTTGGACGACACCGCCGCGCGCCGCTGCGCGACCACATACCCCGAAGCCGCCAACTGGTTGTACTGCTGCGACGGATAGGCGGTCTGCACCGTCGCCGCCTGTACCTCGGATTTGCGCGACGCCAGCTGCGGCACGGCAACCACCATCACCAGCAGCGCACCGACAACCCAGGGCCAGCGACGACGGCGCCGGCCGGCCTGCCGATCGATCTTCGGCAAACCAAGCGGTGCAGGCGTGGGGATGTCGGCCATGGGTCTCGGCTGGTGGTGCAGGTGACGGGCGGCGTTGTTGGCTGCGCAGCATGCCACGGCCACTGGCCTTCGTGGCAACGGTCATGCCGCGCCGGCGTTTGTCGACGGGTTGCGCAGGGCTGCCGAGCCAGCCCGCGAAACCTTGGATCTGGCGCGTACGTCCGCACACACAGCCGTCGCGCGGGCGGCTTGCCAAGCAGGGCTGGCCGCGGCATCGTCGCGGTCATGACGCCCGACGCCGCAGAGCCCCCTCCTCGCCATGACGATTGAGCCTTTGACCCTGTACGGCGCGGCCGGCTCCGGCTCGGTGGCCGTCGAAGCCGCGCTGCGCCTGCTCGGCATCGATTACACCTTGGTCGAAGGGGCGACCTGGGCCGAGCCGGCGGCGCGCAACCGGGTGGCGCCGGCCAACCCGATGCGACAGGTCCCGACGCTGGTGCTGGCCAACGGCGAGGTGTTGACCGAAAGCGCGGCGATCCTGATCTACCTGGCCGATCTGCACCCGGCGTCCGGCCTGTCGCCGGCGATGGATGACCCGCTGCGTGGGCGTTTTCTGCGCTGGATGCTCTACGTATCGTCCGCCATCTACGCGTTGCACTGGATCAAGCCGGACGTGCGCCGCATCGGCGTGCCGCTGGCCCTGCGCGACACGGTGGTCGACGCGGTGCACGACCGCATCGCCTTTTGCTGGTCGACGATGGACCAGCGGCTGGCGCCGACCGGGCCGTACTTGCTGGGTGAACGGCTGACGGTACTGGACCTGTATGTGAACGTGGTCTCGCGCTTCGGGCCGTGGCGCGAACGCTTCGTCGACGCCGCGCCGACGATGGCGACCATGGTCCAGCGGGTCGACGGCGATCCGCGGCTGGCGCAGTTCTGGCTCGACCGCTTCAGCTTCGATTGAAGGAGCTTGCCATGGGGTTTCGCCGTGTTGAATTGCCCGCCGGGGTGCCCGGCACCCTGTGGCTCAGCGGCATGCCGGGCCGGTGGGAACCGTGGTCCGGCTTCGTCGATGAAGCGCGGCGTGTCGACCTGGCGTTGACGCTGTGCCTGACAGAACGTGACGAGATTGCCGAGCTGTCGCCGGACTACCGCCGCGCGATCGACAGCGGCACTTTGCCCGGTGCCTGGTTGAACGTGCCGGTGCGCAACTACGAGGTGCCCGATGACGCCGAAGACCTGCGCCAGGCGGTCGAGGCGGTGGCGCAGAAGTTGCAAGAAGGTCAGGCCGTGCTGCTTCACTGCGCGGCCGGCCTGGGCCGAACTGGCACCGCCGCAGCTTGTGTGCTGAAGCGCCTGGGCCTGCCGGCGGACGAGGCGCTGCGGCGCGTGCGTGACGCGGGCTCCAACCCGCAGAGTGCCGTTCAGTCCGGCCTGGTGAACTGGTTCTGAAAAAGCGCCTGCGTCGGGCCCGCCTTGGCTGGGCGGCACTCTGCAACGCGGCGCCAGACCACTCTTGAAGTGGCCGCGCCCGGACCTATTTTCAGCAATGAAAGCTCGCCGCTGTCTGTGGTGACGAGCGTCTTGTGTTCACCCCTATCGAAGGAGCATTCGTATGAAGACATTCGAAGACCTCCGCCAGGGCGTGGGTGCCTGGTGGGATTCCGTGGCCGAGGGCTGGGACCGCCTGCGCCGCTCGGCGAGCGACATGGTGACGAGCTTCAGCGCAAGCGAGAAGACCGACTTGCCGGCCCGTCAGGAACTGGATGGTGACATCGGCTTGCCGAATCCGGCTTGGGCGCTGATGGGTGGCGACGTGTATGAGGATGATCGGCGAGTCGTGATCAGGCTGGAGGCGCCCGGTCTGGAAAAGCAGGACTTCGACATCCAGGTGCTCGGTGACACGCTGGTGGTCCGGGGCGAGAAGCGCTTCGAGCGCGAGACGACCGAAGGCCGGTGGCGCAGCGTGCAATGCGCCTATGGCAGCTTCCAGCGCAGTTTTGCGCTGCCTGCGAAGGTGGTGCACGACGACGCCAAGGCAAGCTACCGCAATGGTGTGCTGAAGGTGGAGCTGCCCAAGCTTCAGCTTCAACGACCTGCAGTGCAGCGCGTCAACGTGAGCTGAGCGCCCAGCGGCAAGACGGGCCGAGGGCGGAGGCTGACCATCATGCGGAGGCCGGGAAAACCGGCCAGTTGCTGGTCGCCTTGCCGCCCTCGACCACGACGATCGCACCGAACTGCAGGAACACCGCTTCGCTCTGGCGCGGCCGCAGAAACACCCAGTCCCCGACTGCGAGGGGCACCGAGGGCGAGGCCACCATCACCTGCTGGTTCGACGACGCGCCATACAGGCCGCTGGGCGCCACGCCGGTCGGCGACACCGGGTCGGCCAGCCAATGCCCGCCGTGCATGGCCAGCGCGCGGCGCTCGTTCACGTCCCACCAGCGCGCGAGACTGGACACGGCCTCGGCGCCGATCGGCAGGCGGAACTCGTCCATCACCTTCAGCACCGGCGTCGCAATGAAGGCGGCCGGTTGCAGCTCGGCCAGCGAAGGCTTGTCGAAGTCCGACGGCTTCACGGCCGCGGAGCCGACTGACAGCTCGTTTGGCGCATGTTGGTCGTCGTGCAGGTGAAAGGTGGGTGAGCCGGCGGCGTTGAGCGTCCAGCCCGGCTGCGAGCCACCCAGGCGCTGCTGCGCCAACGCCAGCATCGCGCTGTAGCGGCGCTGGGCTTCGGCCTGGGCACTGGCGCGATTGCCGGCCAGGTCGGGGATGGCGGCTAGGTGGGCGTCGTAGCCCATGAAGCCGGCGAACGACAGCAGCGGCTCCTCTTTCAGCATGTCCAGCATCTGCGCCAGCATCGCTTCGCTCTCGACGCCGCCCCGGTGCAGCCCGACGTCGATCTCGATGTTGACCCGCATCGCCTGGCCGCGTGCCTTGGCCAGCGCGCGGTACTCGGCCAGGCGCTGCGGCGCGTCGACCAGCCACTGGATCTGGCGCGCGGGGTCGAAGCCGTCGCCGCCCGGCTGCTCCAGCGCCCAGCGGGCCGCGGAGGCGGGCAGCGGTTTGCCGAGCAGGATGTCGGTGCCGGGCCGTTCCTTCGCGATGAGCGCCAGCTGCGGTGCGTTGAACAACATCGCGCGCTGCGTCTGCCAGGCGGCCAGCGCCTCGTCGATCAACCCTAACGCCGGAAGCGACTTGACCACCACGCGCAGCGGCAGCTTGGCGTGCGCGGTGCGGCGGATATGTGCCAGGTTGGCGCGCAGCCGATCGCGGTCGACCACCAGCATCGGCATCGCCGGCAGCCCGGCCAGCGAACCGGCGAGCCGGCTGAAGTAGGCATCGTGGCCGCCGCCATGGTCGCCCGGGCGGGCCACCCAGGCGGCGACTGCCGCCGCGGCGGTTCCACCCAACAGCAAGTTGCGTCGTTTCATCGTCAAGCCTCGCCGAACAGGCGGCGCAGATAGGGGTTGAGCATGCGGCCGGTCGGGTCCAACTCGCGGCGCACCTGCTGGAAGTCGTCCCAGCGCGGGTACAGCGCGCGCAGTTCGGCGGCGCTGCGGTCGTGCAGCTTGCCCCAGTGGGGCCGGCCGGCATGGCGACGGTAGACGGCGCCGACATCCTTCACCAGGTATTCCCACGGTTCGTCGTGCGCCGCATGGACGGCGATCGAGCAGCTGTCTCGACCATGGAACGGTGACAGCCAGGCATCGTCGCCCGCGATGAAGCGGAACTCGATCGGGAAGAACACGTCGTCGCGCTTTTCCAGCGTGGCGAGCACTTCGCGCAGGCAGGCCACGCCTTGCTCGCGCGGCACATGGCACTCGCTTTCGTTGAAGCGGGTCGGGCGCTGGGTGGACAGCAGCTTCCACGACCAGTCGGTGGCCTCTTCGGTCATCGCCGGGTCGATCGCCTTCTGCGCGACCCAGCGCCGCAGCGAGGGCCAGCGGCCAAACCAGTCGCGCAGGCGCTTCAGGTCGCGCAGCACGTCTTCGTCGGGGGCCGGTGGGCGCGGGCGCGGTGATTCGCTCACTTCGTCGTGGGTGATGGCCGCGCCATAGCCGGTGTGCGGCAGCAGATAACACTCGAACTGGTGGTGCTTGGCCGCGAGCGTCGGCACGGCTTGCAGCAGCTCTTCGGTCGGCATCAGCCAGACCCGGCGGTGCAGCACATGGCGCGGCCGCACCTTCAGGGTGACTTCACTCAAGACGCCCAATGAGCCGAGCGAGACCTGGGCGGCGGCGAAGACCTCGGGCCGCTGCGTGCGGCTGCAGACGATGCGCTCGCCGCGCGGCGTCAACAGCGTCAGCTGTTGCGCCTCGGCGTGCAGCGCCGGCAGTTTGGCGCCGGTGCCGTGGGTGGCGGTGGCCAGGGCGCCGGCCAAGGTCTGCACGTCGATGTCGGGCAGGTTGCGCAGCGCCAGGCCGACGGCGTCGAGCGCGCGCGAAGCGGCGGCCAGGCGGGTGCCGGCGCCCAATGTGGCGGTGCCCGCCTGGGCGTCGTGGGCACGCAGGCCCGACAGCCGGTCCATCGACAGCAAGGTGCCTTCGGTGGGCACCAGCTGCGTGAACGAGTGACCCGCGCCGACGCTGCGCAGCGGTGCGGCTGCGTTGCGCAGCAAGGCCAGCGTCTCGTCTTCATTTGCCGGCACCTGCCACGCGGCGGGCTGGCAGCTTTGGAGGCCGGACCAGTTGTGCCAGGCAGGTTTCGGCGGGGCAGACGCGGCCGGCGCGCTGGCGGACGCCGCGGCGAGCGCCGACACCGGTCGCAGCGCAGCGGCCACGCCCGCGGCCCCGATGCCACGCAGCAGCGCGCGGCGGCTCATTGCGGCACCCCGCGCAGGTGGGTGATCAACGTCGTGAAGTCTTCGTCGCTGCACTCGGGGCACCAGCCCATCGGCGGCATGCCGCCTTTGCCCTGGCGCACGCTGGCCAGAAGCGCCGGCATGCCGGCGGCTTCACGCGGCGCCCAGGCTTTGCGATCACCGTGCAGCGGCGCACCGGTGCCCGTGACCTCATGGCAGCTGGCGCAGGCGCGGTCGTACAGGCCCGCCAGGCGCGCGTCGGCGAGCGGCGCACTGGCGGCTGGCGATGTGTTGACGACAGACGTGGCGCTGGCCGGTGCGTCCGCGGGGCGGCCGCAAGCGGCCAGGCTCAAGAGCAAGGTGGTGCCCATGGCCAGGCGATGCCAGGGTATGTCGGTACAAAACATAGCCATCACTATCGTATAGCCATGACTAGAATTCCACCCGTGGACAACCCTGAAGCCACATGCCCCGATCTGCCGAACCGACTGCCCGCCGCGCCACTGCCAAGCCCCGCCCACCAGCGCAGGCCAAGGGCCCCGTCGAGGCCGGGCCGGATTTGCGCCCCAAAGCGGTGCCGCGCCAGGGCCGGGCGCTCGAGACCTATGAGCGCATCCTCGGCGTCGCGGCCGATCTGCTGGGAGAGGTCGGCGTCGAACGCTGGTCGACCAACCTGGTCTGCGAACGCGCGGGGTTGACGCCGCCGGCGCTGTACCGCTACTTCCCGAACAAGTACGCGCTGCTGCACGAACTGGGCGAGCGCCTGATGGCGGTTCAGAACCAGTTGCTCGAAGCCTGGGCCACGCCCGAGACGATGGCGCAGCCGCGGGCCAAGCTCGAGGCCAGCGTGATGGCGCTGTTCATGCAGACTGTCGAGGTGACCGTGGCCGCGCCGGCGGGCGTGTGGATCACCCGGGCGCTGCGTGCGGTGCCGGCGCTGCAGGAGGTGCGCATCTCTTCGCACCGGCATGTCAGCGGCATCATCGAGCGGGCCTTCATGGCCGCGCACCCGCAGGCCGAACGCGACGACGTGCAGATCTTCGCGCGGCTCGCGATCGAAGCCGCCTACGCGGTGCAGGAAATGCTGTTCGACGACCCGACGCTGGACCCGATGGTCGTCGGGCGGATGCTGGCCTCGATGATCGCCGGCGAGGCCATTAAACTGAGGAAGTAGGCCCCCACGCCCGCTCCAGCGGGCTGCCCCCCAAGGGGGCTCGCGCAGCGGACCGGCAAAGCCGGATCCGCGCACGCCACGTGAAGGGGCATGGGGAGGCGCCGGGCGGTACGCCCTAGACTGCCGCGCTGCGAAAGCCCCAGAAGCCGTCGTTGCGGTCGGCCGGCATCGCCAGCACGGTGGGCTGTTGACGCAGGCGTAGTGCCGTGGCGAACGAAGCGCCGATCAATTGCGGCGGCGATTTGGCGAGAGCGCTCGATTCGTCACCCGGCTCGATGCTGTCGCCGCGAACCCATTCCCAGACCTCACCCCACGCGAACCCTTCATCGGCCTGCTGCGCGGCGCGCCACTCGCTTGCGCTGAGCAACCGGCGACCGGCCCAGCGGCACCAGGCCTCGGCTTCGTGTGCGCTCAGGTGCATGGCGGGCTGCGCCAAGTCCAGCGGCACCCAGCGACCAAAACGTGCGCGACGCGGGGCCTCGCCATCTTCCGGCGCGGGCAGGTGGCGCGGGCGGGTCAGCCCGGCGCGCTTGCGCCAGTCCCAACCCTCGGCAGTCCAGAACTCGCGCTCCGCGTAGCCGCCTGCATCGACGAAAGGCAGGTAGCGGGCCCATGAGACCGGGTGAGCGTCGATGGCAGCCGGCTCTGCCGGTTCTGCCGGCAATGCGGCAGGGTCGTTGGCCGCGGCACCGGGGTCGATGCCCAGTGTTTGCGCGATGGCCAGCCAGTCTTCATGCAAACGGTCTTCTGCGTCGAGCACCTTGGTGAACAAGGCCAGCGCCGGCGCACGCCGAGCGGCCGCCGGCAGCAGGGCCAGGCTTTGCTCACGCGTGCGGCGCGCCCAGTCGAGCAGTGCGGCGTTGCTCGGCAGCGGCTGGTTCCAACGTGCCGGTTGGTTGACGCGGCGGTCGTCGAACCAGGCATCGGCCTTCGGCAGCAGTGCCAGTGCTGCGCGGGGCGTGGTGGCGTCGTCGGAGCCGGTCATCAGGCCCGGATGGCGGCTGATCCACCAGCCTTCGAGCCAGGCCAGGTGGCCCAGGTCCCACAGGGGAGGGCTCAACTCGGGCAGGTAGCGCGGCAGGGCGTTGAGGCCGATGGCAGTTTGCAGCCGGTGGAACAAGGCGAGGCTGCGCTCGCGGCTGGTGCGCAGTGCGTCGGCCAGCGAAGCGGCGGTCCAGGTGGGTTCGGTGGCAGAGGTCATCGTCGGTCCGGCAAGAGGCGCGAAATTATCGCGGCCCGGCTGGCCGGTGCCGGGCGCGGACGCAATCGGCCAAATCAGGGGCTTGCGCCCTGCATTTCAGGCGATCGTTCGAGCCTCAGTTGATGACACTGGGACGGCGAGGACCGACCATGCACCCACACAGCCATCCCTACAGCGACCTGCCTGCCAAGGCTTTCTGGAAAGCGGCCGTCGCCGATCGAGCCGACCCGCAGCCGTTCGCCGGCTTGTGGACGCCGCGATTCGACATTCAGGCCAGCACGCGCTTCGCGACGGCAGGTTCATGCTTCGCCCAGCACATCAGCCGCTGGCTGCGCTCGCACGGCTATTCATGGGTCGATACCGAGCCCGCCCCGTCGGGCCTTTCGGCTGCGGAGATCGAAGCCGGTGGCTGGGGCGTGTTTTCGTTTCGCACCGCGAACATCTACACCGTGGCGCAGCTTCAGCAATGGGTCTCGTGGGCGCTGGGTGATGCGGCGCCGCCGGACGAAGTGTGGGAAGACGGCGGCCGGTTCTTCGACCCTTTCCGGCCCACTGTGCCGGCCGGCGGTCATGCCACGGCCGACGAGGTGCTGCGCGCCCGCGCGCGTACGCTGGCGTGCATCCGCGACGCCTTGTCTCGGATCGATGTGCTGGTCTTCACGCTCGGCCTGACCGAGGGCTGGGAGCACGTGGATGGTCATGCCTACCCGATGTGTCCTGGCACGGTGCGCGGCCAATTCGACCCCGGGTTGCACCGGTTCGTGAACCACGACACCGCCGATGTCGTCACCCGCCTGGATGCCACGCTGAACCGGCTGCGCGAGGTGCGCCCCGGCATGCGCTTTCTGTTGACGGTCTCGCCGGTACCGCTCACGGCCACGGCGTCGGGCGGGCATGTGCTGACGGCGACGATGCATTCGAAATCGGTATTGCGCGCGGCGGCCGGTGAGCTGGTGGCGCGTCGCGACGATGTCGACTACTTTCCGTCGTACGAGATCATCGCCGGGCTGCAAAGCGGCGGCCGCTTCTACGAAACCAATCTGCGCTCGGTTCGGCCCGAAGGGGTCGAGTTCGTGATGCGCCATTTCGCGGCGGGCCTCGGCGTGGTCGAGCAGGCTGGCGAGGCGACGGCGACAGTCCCGGCGCCGGCGGCCAAGCCTCGCGCGAAGCCAGCTGCTTCCGATGACGACGACGGCGAGTTGAGCTGCGAAGAGGCCTTGCTCGAATCGTTTGCCCGTTCAGATGGTGCGACGGCGATGGGCTCGGCTCGCCTGTGCCTGCTGGGCGACAGCCACATGACCTTCTTCTCCCGCGCATTGCAACGGCGTGGCGTCGCGCATGTCGGCAACATGACCATGCGCGGGTCTGCCTGGTACAAGAACCAGTTCCACCTCGATCCGGACGAACTCTTCGTGCCGCTGGAGGGCGCAAAGTCACGCCATATCTGGTCCGGCATGCTGCCGTTCTTCGCGCCCGACCACCCGGTGCCGGTGGCTGAACGGGTCGTCATCTCGAACATCGGGCTGCACACCCACGTCGCCGTCAAGCCCTTCGCCCAGTGGGTCGAGGTCGAGTTCCGCGATGGCAACGTCGACATCGAGAAAGCGCTGGCCTACTACCGGCGCACCAACCGCGAACGGCTGCGCGTGATCGAGGCCGTGTTGGCAAGAGGGCTGCGTGTGGTCGTGTTGACCGACCCGCCCATGCAATCGCGCAACGAGAAGATGCGGCCGCACTTGGCGAGCATCGACGCCTACGAATCACTGGCGCGGCACGTGCTGTCGGAGCTGGGCTGCGAAACCTATTCGGTCAGAGAGCTGATGGGCGTCAGCGGCTTCGACGGCGATGAAGCGCGCTATTACCGCACCGATCTCGACGAGAACGGCAATGTCGATTGGATCCACGGCTGCGAGGGCTGGTACGACGGCGTGCTCGACGCGCTGCTACCGCTGATCGAAGCGGCACCCGCCGAGGCCGAAGCCCTGGCGGCTTGACTCAGCGCGCCGGCGCCGCAGCCGGCGTTGCCGCTGCCAGCCCGTTGGTGAAGTGCTCGCGCATCAATCGGGCAGCCTGGTCCGGGTGGCGCGTTTCGAGCGCTTGCATCACCGCGCGGTGTTCGGCGAGCGATTCGGCAATCCGCCCCTGCTTGAACAGCGAGTGATGGCGGTTGAGCTTCATCACCTTGCGCAGGTCGCCAACGATCTGGCTGCGCCAGCGGTTGCCGGCGATCGCCAGCAGCCGAAGGTGGAACTGCTCGTTCGCGGCAAAGAAGGCGTCGCGCTGCCGCGTCTGCTTTTCGAGCCTGTCGTGCAGGGTGCGCAATTCGGCGATCTCGCCGTCGCTGGCGTTTTCGGCCACCTCGGCAGCGGCGTCCGCTTCGAGCAGGCCGAGCAGGCGATAAACCTGCTGCACATCGGCCGCTGACATCTCGGTGACATAGGCGCCGCGCCGCACCTTCATCGTCACGAGGCCTTCGACCGCCAGCACCTTCAGCGCTTCGCGCATCGGCGTGCGGCTGATACCGTACTCCTGCGCCAGCTTCAGCTCGTCGATCCAGCTGCCGGGCTCCAGCTCGCGGTTGAAGATCTGCTCGCGCAGGCGCTCGGCCACCTGCTGGTACAGGGCGCGCGGGGCGAGCAAAGTGGCAGCTGCGGGCACGGGCGGATGGGTCGTCAGATCGGTGTCAAGCTTGAATTCATAATTATGCATAACGTATCATGGGTGGCAAGCAGGAGTTTCCGATGAGTGATTCGAAAGAGTTCGCCCCGGCCACGCTGGCCCAGTGGGAAAAGGCGGCGGCCAAGTCGGCGCCCGGTGGCGACGTCGGCGCGCTGAACTGGGTGACGCCCGAAGGGCTGACGGTGAAGCCGCTGTACACCGCGGCAGACACCGCGAACCTGCCGCATGCGGACACGCTGCCCGGCTTCGAGCCCTTCATCCGCGGCCCGCAGGCCACGATGTACGCGGTGCGGCCATGGACCATCCGCCAGTACGCCGGCTTCTCGACCGCCGAAGAATCGAACCGCTTCTACCGCAAGGCACTGGCTGCCGGCGCGCAGGGCGTCAGTGTGGCGTTCGATCTGGCAACGCACCGCGGCTACGACTCTGATCACCCCCGTGTGACCGGCGATGTGGGCAAGGCCGGTGTCGCGATCGACTCGGTCGAGGACATGAAGATCCTGTTCGACAGCATTCCGCTGGACAAGGTCAGCGTGTCGATGACGATGAACGGTGCGGTGCTGCCGGTGCTGGCCGGCTACGTAGTTGCGGCCGAAGAGCAGGGCGTGTCGCAGGACAAGTTGAGCGGGACCATCCAGAACGACATCCTCAAGGAGTTCATGGTCCGCAACACGTATATCTTCCCGCCCGAGCCGAGCATGCGGATCATCGGCGACATCATCGAATACACGGCGCAGAAGATGCCGAAGTTCAACTCGATCTCGATCAGCGGCTACCACATGCAGGAAGCCGGCGCCAACCAGGCGCTGGAGCTGGCGTTCACGCTGGCCGATGGCAAGGAGTATGTGAAGACCGCGCTGGCCAAGGGCCTGGATGTGGACGAGTTCGCTGGCCGCCTGAGCTTCTTCTGGGCGATCGGGATGAACTTCTACCTCGAGATCGCGAAGATGCGCGCGGCCCGCCTGCTGTGGACGCGGATCATGAAGGGCTTCAACGCGAAGAACCCGAAGAGCCTGATGCTGCGCACCCATTGCCAGACCTCGGGCTGGAGCCTGACCGAGCAGGACCCGTACAACAACGTGGTGCGCACGACGATCGAGGCGATGGCCGCGGTGTTCGGCGGCACGCAGTCGTTGCACACCAACTCGTTCGACGAGGCGATCGCGCTGCCCACCGAGTTCAGCTCCCGCATTGCACGCAACACGCAGCTGATCATTCAGGAAGAGACGCACATCACCAACGTGGTCGACCCGTGGGCCGGCTCTTACCTGATGGAAAGCCTGACGCAGGAGATGGCCGACAAGGCCTGGTCCATCATCGAAGAGGTAGAGGCGATGGGCGGCATGACCAAGGCCGTCGATTCCGGCTGGGCCAAGCTGAAAATCGAGGCCAGCGCGGCCGAGAAGCAGGCCCGCATCGACAGCGGCAAGGACGTGATCGTTGGCGTCAACAAGTACAAGCTGACGAAGGAAGACCCGGTCGACATCCTCGAAGTCGACAACGTGATGGTGCGTGACCAGCAGGTCGCACGCCTGCAGGAAATCAAGGCGAAGCGCGACACCGCCAAGGTGCAGGGTGCGCTGGCTTCGTTGACCAAGGCGGCCCAGTCCGGCCAAGGTAATCTGCTGGACCTGAGCATCCAGGCCATCCGCCTGCGGGCGACCGTGGGCGAGGTGAGCGACGCGCTGGAGGTGGTCTACGGCCGCCACCGCGCTGACATTCAAAAGGTGACCGGTGTGTACGCTGCTGCCTACGATTCGGCCGAAGGTTGGGAAAAGCTGCAGGGCGAGATCGCGGCCTTTGCCGACGCGGCCGGCCGCCGGCCGCGCGTGATGATCGCCAAGCTGGGCCAGGACGGCCATGACCGTGGCGCCAAGGTGGTGGCCACTGCGTTTGCCGACCTCGGCTTCGACGTCGACATGGGCCCGCTGTTCCAGACGCCCGAGGAGTGCGCACGCCAGGCGATCGAAAACGACGTGCATGCGGTGGGCATCTCGACGCTCGCCGCGGGCCACAAGACGCTGGTGCCGGCGATCATCGCCGAGCTGAAGAAGCAGGGCGCCGACGACATCATCGTCTTCGTCGGCGGCGTGATCCCGCAGCAGGACTACCGCTTCCTCTATGAAGCGGGCGTAAAGGGCATCTACGGCCCCGGCACGCCGATCCCGGCCAGCGCGAAGGACGTGCTGGAGCAGATCCGCAATGCGCAGGGCGTGGCGTGAGAAGGTGCGAACGAGCCCGCCATGACCGCTCATGCCGCCCAGTCGACGCCACTCGTCGTTGCAACTGCTCGCCGTAGCACGAGCTACGGCTGTGCCTTGCGCCTAGATTGGCGCTACCTGGACGACCTGCTCGGCCACGCCGGGTTCATTCACACCTTCTGAGCTCGCCAATGTTCGCACCCTCGGACCGGCCCGACCTGGCGCTTACGCCAGCGGGCGACGGTGATTTCGAAGCGCTGCTGTCGCTGCGCCTGGCCGCGATGCGCGAGAGCCTGGAGCGGCTGGGCCGCTTCGACCCGCAGCGTGCGCGCGAGCGCCTGTCGCGCGGCTATCAGCCGGCGCACACGCGCCACATCCTGCGCGGCGGCGAGCTGGTGGGCTTCGTCGTCGTCGTTCCGCGCGAAGACGGCTGGCAACTCGACCATCTCTACGTCCACCCCAGCACACAGGGCGAAGGCATCGGCTCGTGGGTGATGGCACAGGTGCTGGCCGAAGCCGACGCCGTGCACATGCCCGTTTCGGTGACCGCGCTGAAGCACAGCGACGCGAACCGCTTCTACCAGCGCCATGGCTTCGAGTTGCAGGCCGAGGGCGAGTGGGACTGGTTCTACCTGCGGGCGGCGCGGTGACATGAGCTTGCCAGAGAGCGACCAGGCGCTGCTGGAACAACTGCTGCACGGCGACGCCGCGCCGCGCCGCCGCGCCATCGCCAAGACCATCACGCTGCTCGAATCGACGCGCCCGGATCACCGGTTGCGCGCCGATGCGTTGCTGAATGCATTGCTGCCATCGACCGGCCGTTCTTTTCGCCTCGGCATCTCTGGCGTGCCCGGCGTCGGCAAGAGCACCTTCATCGAAGCCTTGGGCTTGCATTTGATCGGGCAAGGCCACCGGGTGGCGGTACTTGCCATCGACCCGTCGTCCAGCGTCTCGGGGGGCTCGATCCTGGGCGACAAGACGCGGATGGAGCACCTGTCGGTGCACGAGTCGGCCTACATCCGTCCGAGTCCGTCGAGCGGCACCTTGGGCGGCGTGGCCGAGCGTACGCGCGAGAGCCTGCTGGTTTGCGAAGCGGCTGGCTACGACATCGTGATCGTCGAGACGGTGGGCGTCGGCCAAAGCGAAACCGCAGTCTCTGGCATGACCGACATGTTCGTGCTGATGCAGCTGCCCAACGCTGGCGACGATCTGCAGGCGATCAAGAAGGGTGTGATGGAGCTGGCCGATCTGGTCGTGATCAACAAGGCTGACATCGACGAAGCCGCAGCGACGCGGGCGCGAGCCCAGATCACGTCGGCACTGCGGCTGTTCGGCCCGCATGGCCATCACGATGATGCAACGGTGTGGCACCCGAAGGTCATTCAGCTCAGCGCCCTGAAATCCACCGGCCTGGCCGAGTTCTGGCAGACAGTCAGTGATTACCGCCAAGCTCAAACCAGCAGCGGCCGCCTGGACAAGCGCCGCCACGCGCAGGACGAAGCCTGGATGTGGGAGCGCATCGACGCCGGCCTGAAGAGCCGCTTCCGCGCCCACCCCGCCGTGCGCGAGCAATTGGCCGGCCTGCGCGCCGAGGTGCGCGAAGGCACGCTTGCCGCATCGGTGGCCGCGCGCCGCCTGCTCGACCTCTTTCAATAGTTTCCGAGGAGAACTTTCGACCATGCACGACATCCTTCAGATGCTCGAAGAAAAGCGCGCCAAGGCGCGGCTGGGCGGCGGCGACAAGCGCATTGCGGCCCAGCACGCCAAAGGCAAGCTGACGGCGCGTGAGCGGCTCGAACTGCTGCTGGACGAAGGCAGCTTCGAAGAGTGGGACATGTTCGTCGAGCACCGTTGCGCCGACTTCGGCATGGCCGACAACAAGATCCCGGGTGACGGCGTGGTCACCGGCTACGGCATGATCAACGGCCGCCTGGTCTTCGTCTTCAGCCAGGACTTCACGGTGTTCGGCGGCGCGCTTTCAGAAGCCCACGCCGAGAAAATCTGCAAGGTGATGGACCAGGCGATGAAGGTCGGTGCGCCGGTGATCGGCCTGAACGACTCGGGTGGTGCGCGCATCCAGGAAGGTGTCGCGTCACTCGGTGGTTATGCCGACGTGTTCCAGAAGAACGTGCTGGCCTCGGGCGTGATCCCGCAGCTCAGCATGATCATGGGCCCCTGCGCCGGCGGCGCGGTGTATTCACCGGCAATGACCGACTTCATCTTCATGGTGAAGGACTCGTCGTACATGTTCGTCACCGGCCCCGAGGTGGTGAAGACCGTGACGCACGAAGAGGTGACGGCGGAAGAGCTGGGCGGCGCCATCACCCATACCGGCCGCAGCGGTGTGGCCGATCTCGCATTCGAGAACGACGTCGAGGCGCTGCTGATGCTGCGGCGATTCTTCAACTACCTGCCGTTGAACAACAAGGACAAGGTGCCGGTACGCCCAAGCGGTGATCCATCGACGCGGGTGGACCTGTCGCTCGACACGCTGGTGCCCGACAACGCCAACAAGCCCTACGACATGAAGGAGCTGATCCTGAAGGTCGTCGATGACGGCGACTTCTTCGAGATCCAGCCCGACTACGCGCAGAACATCGTGATCGGCTTCGCCCGCATGGAGGGCGCGACCGTCGGCGTGGTGGCCAACAACCCGATGGTGCTGGCCGGCTGCCTGGACATCAAGAGCTCGATCAAGGCCGCGCGCTTCGTGCGCTTCTGCGACGCCTTCAACATCCCCATCGTCACCTTCGTCGACGTGCCCGGCTTCATGCCCGGCACCTCGCAAGAGTACGGCGGCATCATCAAGCACGGCGCCAAGCTGCTCTACGCCTACGCTGAATGCACGGTGCCCAAGATCACCGTGATCACGCGCAAGGCCTACGGCGGCGCTTACGACGTGATGGCCTCGAAGCACTTGCGCGGCGACGTCAACTTCGCCTGGCCTAACGCCGAGATCGCGGTGATGGGCGCCAAGGGCGCGGTCGAGATCATCTTCCGTGAAGACAAGGGCGATCCGGCCAAGCTGGCCGCAAAGGAGGCCGAGTACAAGGCCCGCTTCGCCAACCCGTTCGTGGCCGGCAGCCGCGGCTACATCGACGACGTGATCTTGCCGCACGAGACGCGCAAACGCGTCTGCCGGTCGCTGATGATGCTGAAAGACAAGAAGCTCGAGAACCCGTGGCGCAAGCACGGCAACATCCCCCTCTGATCGCGCAGGAGCAAAAGAAGATGTTCAAGAAGATCCTGATCGCGAACCGGGGAGAGATCGCCTGCCGCGTCATCAAGACAGCCCGCAAGATGGGCATCAAGACGGTGGCGGTGTATTCCGAGGCCGACAGGGACGCGCGTCACGTCGAGCTCGCCGATGAATCCGTGCTGCTCGGCCCGGCGCCCAGTCGCGAGTCGTACCTCGTGGCCGACAAGATCATCGCGGCGGCCAAGCAGACCGGCGCCGAGGCCATCCATCCGGGCTACGGCTTTCTGTCCGAGAACGAGGCCTTCGCCAGGCGGGTCGAAGAAGAGGGCATGGTCTTCATCGGGCCGAAGCACTATTCGATCGCCGCGATGGGCGACAAGATCGCCTCGAAGAAGCTGGCGAACGAGGCCAAGGTCAACACGATCCCGGGTTACAACGACGCGATCGCGACGCCGGAGCAGGCGGTCGAGATTGCCAAGGGCATCGGCTACCCGGTGATGATCAAGGCCAGCGCCGGCGGCGGCGGCAAGGGCTTGCGCGTGGCCTTCAACGACAAGGAAGCCTTCGAAGGCTTCTCGTCTTGCCGCAACGAAGCGCGCAACAGCTTTGGCGACGACCGCGTGTTCATCGAGAAGTTCGTCGAGGAGCCGCGTCACATCGAGATCCAGGTGCTGGGCGACGCGCATGGCAATGTGCTGTACCTGCACGAGCGCGAGTGCTCGATCCAGCGACGGCACCAGAAGGTGATCGAGGAAGCGCCGTCGCCCTTCATCAGCGACGCGACGCGCAAGGCCATGGGCGAGCAGGCGGTGGCGCTGGCCAAGGCCGTGAAGTACCAGAGTGCCGGCACGGTGGAGTTCGTGGTCGGCAAGGACCAGAGCTTCTACTTCCTCGAGATGAACACCCGGCTGCAGGTAGAGCACCCGGTCACCGAGTGCATCACTGGGCTGGACCTGGTCGAGCAGATGATCCGCGTCGCCGCTGGCGAGAAGCTGGGCTTTACGCAGGGCGAGATCAGGCGCGAAGGCTGGGCGATCGAGTGCCGCATCAATGCGGAAGATCCGTTCCGCAACTTCCTGCCGTCGACCGGTCGCCTGGTGAAATACCAGCCGCCGCTGCAGACGATGGAAGCTTCGGTGCCGACGCTGCAGGGCGACGAACCGCTGGATGGTGTGCGCGTGGACACCGGCGTCTACGAAGGCGGCGAGATCCCGATGTTCTACGACTCGATGATCGCCAAGCTCATCGTGCACGGCAAGGACCGCCATGACGCGATCCGGCGGATGCGCGAGGCGCTGAACGGTTTCGTGATCCGCGGCATTTCGAGCAACATCCCCTTCCAGGCGGCGCTGCTGGCGCACCCGAAATTCGTGGCGGGCGACTTCAACACCGGCTTCATCGCCGAGCACTATGGCCACGGTTTCAAGGCCGAAGACGTGCCGCACGACGACCCGTTGTTCCTGGTGGCGCTCGCCGCCTTCGTGCGGCGCAAGGCGCGCGAGCGCGCGGCGGGCATCAGCGGGCAGTTGCCTGGCCACGGTGTCGAGCACGCGCCGGACCTGGTGGTCGTGGTGTTGGGCGCCCAAGGCCAGCACCAGCATCATGCAGTGAAGGTCATCAACTTCGACGCCGCGGCTGGTTCGGCGGACGTGCACATCGGTAGCCGCCACTACGCGATCCAGAGTCACACCAAGCTGGGTGAGGTGCTGATGACCGGCCGCTGCAACGGCCAGCCTTTTGCGGCGCAGGTCGACCGCGCATCGGCCAAGCAGCCGCTGGCCATGCGCGTCGCCTACAACGGCACCCAGATCGACACGCTGGTGCTTTTGCCGCGTGCGGCTGAACTGCTGAAGCTGATGCCTTACAAGGCGCCGCCGGACCTGAGCAAGTTCCTGCTGTCGCCGATGCCGGGCCTGCTGGTCGACGTGGCCGTGACGCCAGGCCAGAAGGTGCTGGCCGGCGAGAAGCTGGCGGTGATCGAGGCGATGAAGATGGAGAACATCCTCGTCGCGCTGCAGGACGGCGTGGTCGGCGAGGTGCTGGCGAAGAAGGGCGAGAGCCTGACCGTCGATCAACCCATCATTGCGTTCGCCTAAGGAGACCCATCATGAGCGACACCAAACCCTTCAAGATCCTGGGGATCCAGCAGATCGCCATTGGCGGGCCCGCCAAGGACAAGCTCAAGGCCTTGTGGGTCGACATGCTGGGGTTGACTGTCAAGAGCAGCTTCGTCAGCGAACGCGAAAACGTCGACGAGGACATCTGCGCGCTGGGCGAGGGCGTTCACGCGGTCGAGGTCGACCTGATGCAGCCGCTGGACCCGGAGAAGAAGCCGGCCGTGCACACGACGCCGCTGAACCACGTCGGGCTGTGGGTCGACGATTTGGCTGTGGCGGTGGAATGGATGGCGGCGAACGGGGTTCGCTTCGCGCCGGGTGGCATCCGCAAAGGGGCTGCGGGCCACGATATCTGCTTCATCCACCCCAAGGGCAACGACGAGTTTCCCTTGGGGGGAGAAGGTGTACTGATCGAACTGGTGCAGGCCCCGCCTGAGGTGGTGGCAGCGCTGCGGCCCGCCGGCTGAGCGCCGGCGGCTGGGATCAGGCTTCTGCCTTGGCCTTGCCGGCCTTGCCCTTGCCGGCCTTGTTCGGCGGCACTTCCTTCGGGGCCGGCTTTGCGGCGATGTAGGTGACCTTGCGGACGACCTTGGCCTCGGCGCCTTCGCCCTTGGTCACTTCGTTGACCTTGAAGCGGCCCAGCATCGGCACGGTCAGGTCACCTTTCTCGACCGCCGTCACGTTCTCGCGGATGACCGTCAGCACGGCCTTGACGATCTGCTCGGCCTTCTTGTCGGCCATCTCGCCGATGATCTTGGCGTCTTTGGCGCGCACGGCCGCAATGATTTCAGAGGGCTTCAATTCAGTGACTCCTTCGGTGATGACAGGGATGGCCGGCGACGATCGATGACCGTGTGCCGCCATACGCAAGAGTTGGTCCAGCTCCGGCCGAGCAGGTGCCTGAGGCTTTCGGCCGGCGGCACATTGTCCTCGTCTTGGCCGGCCAAACCGGGGTAGCAATAAGTAACTGGGCGCAATCGACCCGCGATTTAGGGGGCCGCGCCCAGGTGCTTGGCCAGGAAAGCCTCGACGCGGCGGTAGTAGTCGGCTTTGTCAGCGGGGATCACGAAGCCGTGGCCTTCGAGGTCGTAGACCTTGTAGTCCACGTCGACTCCGGCCGCCTTGGCCGCCTTGGCGAACTTGTCGGCGTGCTCGATCGGTACCCGGCGATCTTTGGCGCCCTGGACCAACAAGATGGGCACCTTGATTTCACCGGCCCTCAGCAGCGGCGAAACCGAGCGCAGCAGGTCTTTGTCCTTCTCCGGGTCACCCATCAGCGTGGGAAGCGCGTAGCGGCGGTTCTGCTCGCTCAGATCGCTGCCCCAGGCGTTGTAGCGAAGCTCGATGTCGGTCACGCCGGCAAAGCTGATCGCACACCGGTAGGCGCCAGGGTGGCGGATCGGCCCCATCAATGCGGCGTATCCGCCATAGCTCGCACCCATGATGCAAACCCGCTTGTCGTCGATGAGGCCTTGCTTGGCAGCCCACTGCGCCGCATCGACCAGATCGTCCTGCATCGCCTGGCCCCATTGCTTGACGCCGGCGCTGAACAGCTTGTCGCCATAGCCGGTGCTGCCGCGGAACTCGGGCTCGATCACCCGGTAGCCGCGCGAGGCCAGGAACTGGGCTTCCGCGTCCCAGTCGAGGTTGCTGCCGCGCGCCCACGGGCCGCCATGAACCAGAACCACCGCCGGCAACCTGTCGGTTGGTTTGGCGCCTGCTGGGTGGGTGAGGTAGACAGGCATCGACAAGCCATCGCGCGCGTCGATGCGGTGGAAGGTACGCCTGCCCTGCGAGGCTTCGGGCAGCCATGGCCGCGCGGCGCCGATCGACTCCAGCTTGCGCTGCTGGCGGTCATACAAGTAATACTCGCCGGGCTGGGTGTCCGAACTGGAGCGGATGACCAGGAAGCGCGTGGTCGCGCAGCGCCCGCAAACGATGTGGTTGTTGCGACCAGCCGGCAGTGAAGCGTCCAGCGAGCGTTGCAACGCGTCCATGTCGTCGTCGAACCAGTAGCTTTGCGGCCGATCGGTGACGAAGTGCATGCCCAGCATGGTCCGGGTCTTGGTGTCGCGGATGAGCGCCATGTCCAGATCGAAGCCCTTGACCGCCACCAAGGGCTCCGGGCTCAGCTGGCGGGTCTTCAGGTCGAAAGCATGCAGCGCCTGCTCGTGGCTGCCCACGCTGGCCGACACGATTAGTCGGTCATTGCCTTCGAGGTACTCGGGCTCGAAGACCTGGCCGCTGTAGGCGGCCGCGTCTTGCAGCAGCGTCCACTCCTTGTCCGGAGCTTCGCGCCAGTACAGCTTGTAGCGGCCGTTCCACTTCGTCTGCACCACCGACGGTTCTCCGCTGGGCCCCGACAGCCAGCCGCTGACGTGCTCCATGCCCGGCAGCGGCACCATGCGCAGCTGTCCAGTGCTGGTGTTCAGCCGTGCCAGCGCCTGGCCTGTCGCTTCGCCACGGCCGTCGAACTGGTTCTCGTGGACCCAGACTTCGTCACCGCCGTTGTCGAGCGTGCCGCCCCATTCCCAGTGGTAATCGAGCACGCGCGATACGATGTGCGTGGCCTCCTTGACCTCAAAGCCGCGCCAGGCGATCAGCTGCCGAGACTCTTTGCCGTCGTGGTTGACGGCAAAGGTGCCGGCACCATATTTGCGGACTTCCACACCGTCGCTGAAGTCGATCGCCTTGTAGATCAACCGGTTGTCGTTGACCCAGCTGAAGCGGCCGATGTCGGCATTGCTGAATGACGCCACCACGCGCGGGGGCTGAGTGGGCGGCAGGTCCATCACCGCCAGGCGGGTGCGCCCTTCTGGCGATGGCACGACCAGCGCAAGACGCTGGCCGGATGGCGATAGTCGGACGCCGCTGATTGCCGGCAGACGGAAAAAGTCTTCGACAGCCGGTGCCGCCGCGTGCGCGGTGGCAACTGACAACAAAGCCGTGACGCCGGCTGCCAGCCGGCGGGCAGCCGGTACGGCTGACTTGACGTGGAACATTCTTCTCCCCTGGTAAGCCGGGTATTTTCGCGGGTGCTTGATGTCGACGCACCCACGAACGTGGCCCCTGACAGAAGCTTGTCAGCCTGCCGCGATGAAATTCACACGGACGCCGCCACAAGAGGAGCCCTGGATGACAACAACCTACGCCGATTTCTACCGCCGCTCCATCGACGACCGCGACGGCTTCTGGCGTGAGCAGGCTGCCCTGATCGATTGGCACACGCCGTTCGACCAGGTCTGCGACTTCAGCAACCCGCCGTTCGCCCGTTGGTTCGTCGGCGGCACCACCAACCTGTGCCACAACGCGGTCGACCGGCACCTGAGAGACCGCGCGAATCAAAACGCGCTGATCTTCGTCTCCACCGAGACCAACCAGGAGCGCGTCTACAGCTATGCCGAGCTGCACACCGAGGTGCAGCGCATGGCGGCGAGCCTCCTGGCGTTGGGGGTGAAGCCGGGCGACCGGGTGCTGGTCTACATGCCGATGATCCCCGAGGCGGCATTTGCCATGCTGGCCTGTGCCCGCATCGGCGCGATCCATTCCGTGGTGTTCGGCGGCTTTGCGAGCGTCAGCCTGGCAGACCGCATCGACAACGCAGAGCCGGTGCTGGTGGTCAGCGCCGATGCCGGTTCGCGTGGCGGCAAGGTGGTGGCCTACAAGCCGCTGCTGGACGAGGCGATCTCGCTGGCCAAGCACAAGCCCGCGAAGGTGCTGATGATCGACCGCGGGCTCGCGCCATTCAGCAAGGTGGCCGGACGCGACGAAGACTACGCCAACCTCCGTGATCAGCACCGCGATGCCAGCGTGCCCTGCGTCTGGGTGGAGTCGACCCAGCCCAGCTACACCCTCTACACCTCCGGCACGACGGGCAAGCCCAAGGGCGTGCAGCGCGACACCGGCGGTTATGCGGTGGCGCTGGCGGCCAGCATGAAACACATCTTCTGCGGCCAGCCGGGCGAGACCTATTTCTCGACCAGCGACATCGGCTGGGTCGTTGGCCACAGCTACATCGTCTATGGCCCGCTGATCGCCGGCATGGCGACCATCATGTACGAAGGCCTTCCGATCCGTCCGGACGCGGCGATCTGGTGGAGCCTGGTCGAGAAGTACAAGGTGACCGCAATGTTCAGCGCGCCCACCGCGGTACGGGTGCTGAAGAAGCAGGATCCGGCGGCGCTGCGCAAGCACGACCTGTCTTCGCTGCGCGCGTTGTTCCTGGCCGGCGAACCGCTGGACGAACCGACCGCCACATGGATCGCCCAGGCGCTGGGCAAGCCCATCATCGACAACTACTGGCAAACCGAGACCGGCTGGCCGATCCTGACGATCTGCAATGGCATCGAGAAAGCACCGAGCAAGTTCGGCTCGCCCGGCAAGGCGGTCTACGGCTATGACGTGAAACTGATCGACGAATCGACCGGCCTGGAGCTGACCGCGCCGAACCAGAAAGGTGTGGTCGCGATCGCCGGCCCGCTGCCGCCCGGCTGCATGCAAACGGTGTGGCGCGACGATGCGCGCTTCGTCAAGACCTACTGGTCCAGCATCCCGGGCCAACAGCTGTATTCCACTTTCGACTGGGGCATTCGCGACGAAGACGGCTACTTCTTCATCCTCGGCCGTACCGACGACGTGATCAACGTGGCTGGCCACCGGCTGGGCACGCGCGAGATCGAAGAAAGCATCTCGAGCCACCCCAACGTCGCCGAGGTGGCAGTGGTCGGTGTGGCCGATCAACTCAAAGGTCAGGTCGCGATGGCTTTCGTCGTGTTGAAGGACGTCTCGCGCGCCACCGACGCGGCCGGCGCCCTGAAGCTCGAAGGCGAGATCATGAAGGTCGTCGACGATCAGCTGGGTGCCGTCGCTCGGCCAGCGCGCGTTCGCTTCGTCTCGGTGTTGCCCAAGACGCGCTCGGGCAAGCTGCTTCGCCGCGCGATCCAGGCGGTGTGCGAGGGCCGCGATCCCGGTGACCTGACGACGATGGAAGATCCGGCGGCGTTGCAGCAGGTGAAGGACTTGATGACCACCTGAAGCGCGTGGGCCCCGACGCCTCCCGGCTTGGGGCCCACATCCTGTTCTATGCGAACAGGGTTCAGTTCACGCGAATCGGGATGTAGGTCGCGTTGTTGCTGCGGATGCTGTCGGCCACCGCGTTGTTGTTGTCGACGATCGTGCCGACCCAGTAGTTGGTGCCGCTCACCAGGTCACTCGGGATCGTCAGCGTGCGCCGGTAGGTCAACACATCGCCGCGTGAGAGCGTCATGCCGGTGTTGTTGGCCAGCAGGCGGTCACCCGTCGAGATGATGTCGTTGGTCGACACGTACCAGCCGGTGTTCACCGTCTGCGTGTCGCGGCCGTTGTTCTCGTAGGTGAACTCGACCTGCACCACCTGGCCTTTGCTGACGCGGTAGCCGGTTTCTCCGTTGACCGAAACCGTTGGCAGCAAGACGCCGGCCGAGTTGAAGACACCGGTCTTGACATGGCGCGAATACTGGCCATCGGCGAACGAATACTTCCAATGCGCGACGCCCAGGTCCTGCCAGCTGACCGACCAGGGGCCGTACAGGTAGGTGGCGCCGTCGGCCCCGTCTTCGCCGAGGTAGCCATGCGCCGATGCGCCGTTGGCCCAGATGTGCTCGAAGTCGGCGCCCATGATGTTGTACTCGGTGTTCACGTGCAGCAGGCCCAGCGCGTGGCCGAACTCGTGCACGCCCGTGCCTTGCAGCTGGCGTCGGGTGCCGGTGTACCTGATCAGGCTCGACTTGACCTCGTCCGCGGTCCACTGGAACGGGGCGTTGTAGTCGAAGATCACATCGGCTTCGTCGCGGTGCGAGACCACGCCGAACAGCCAATAGCAGGTGTCGTACCAATAGGTGATGGCGGGGGCGCCTTGCAGGATGCCGGCGTCGGTGCTGCCCCAGGTCTCGCTCTGGCCGTTGCCCAGGCCCAGCCCGTCGGTGTCGGTCGTCGTCGAGAAGAAGAACGGCGTCGGGTTCTGGTTGGTCAGGTCGATGGTGCGCTGCAGGCCATTGCGCCAGTAGCCATCGGGGAAGCTCACCGAGCTGACGCGCACGAGCGGGTTGTTGGTGGCCCACTTGACGGGTGTGCCCAGGCACGAACCGACGTTGAAGGCGAAGGCGGGGCTTGCGGCCAGGCAGGCCAGTGCGGCCCCGGCCAAGGTCAATCTTGCTTTCATGACATTGCTTTCGATGATGGTTTCGTAGGAAGGACGATCGAATGCCAGGCAATCACTGCGGCTTGTTCCGCGTGATCGACAGGTCGTCCTTCGGCAGCGCGCGTTCTTCGGCGATGTCGGCAGCGGTGCGTGCCGGCGCCGTGCGCTCGGCGCGGGCCTTGGCCGGTGCGGCGGCCTGCGAAGAGGGCGCTGCGATGCGGGTCTCGGCGACCGCGCTCTGGAAAGCTGCAGCGCTTTCGACGCGCGCCATGGCCAGGCCGGACAACTGCGCGACGAAGTTGTCGGCCGACATGGTCTGGCCGGTTGACGACGAGCGGGCGTTGGCTTCGGTCCCTTGACCATGGCCGCCGCGATCGGCGGCGGACGGGCCGCCACTGATCATCGACATTTCGATCATGGCCGGTGCCTGCGCCTCATAGCGTTGGCGGGCCTCGGCCATCGACAAGCCTTGGCGACTCAGCGCTTCGCGGGCTTCGGCGTTCCTCATCAGGTCGTCGAACGCGGGCCGCGGGAAGCGGAAGCTGCCCAGTTCGGCGGGTACCTGGCCGCTGGCCACGACGCGGTTTGACTCGATGCGTTGCACCGGTACGCCGGTGCCGTCGTAGAGCATGCCGTTGAGCACGCGGAAGCGCCCATCGACGCAGCCTGCCAGCGGGCAGCCGTTGGCGCCGTTGTCGCGCACGAACAAGATGTCCTCGTCGCCGGACTGGAACACCGGCACGTTCGAGGCGCGCATGAAGCGGCCACGACCGTCCGGCCCACCGACGAAGCGAAGGGTGAACGACGATGCACCAGCGCTGCCTTGCAGCGGCTTCACGACGTCGAAGGTGACGAGCGTGTGCGGCACGCCGGACTGGCCCTTGCCCAAGGATTCAGACTGGACGTATTCGACCTTGCTGACCCGGCTGTGGACGACGAAGCGCGATGCGGCGGCCAGCTCGTTGAGATCTGACGCTGCAGCGGGCATGGAAACCCCAGCGGTCAGCAGACAGGCGACGGCAAGCGCCGAGAGGTGAAGACCTCGGTTCGACATGAGTTTCTCCCTGGAAATGAAAAATGCCTGCATGGGTTGCAAGCCAGCGTGAAGGCCTTGCCATCAGTTCGTGGGAAGGCGGCAAACGGCTTCTTCCCGAAGGCCGTAGCGCCACGACTTCTGACAAGGTATGGGGCTGCAAAAAGCGGTGACCCCATGGCTAAGAACTCTAGGCGGCGCGAACCGAAACGGTCATCCCTTCGCGTAGGGAAGCGGGTGCCCCAGACTAGGGATGAGGCTGCTCTGCCATGGGGTGCTGAGGCATGCAGGTGACCGCGGAGACGGCGTCGGCCGATTGACGGCGAGCGGGCCCGCGCTATCCTTCGCCAAGCGCGAAGCCTCGCTTGGCCAATCCCGTGTGCGCAACGCGAAGCCTTCGTTCACCATTGGTACCGCGATGGGCTGCTGGCGCCGGGCTTACCGGTCAGGTGCCAGCCCCGACCGTTGGCCCTTACAGGGGCTTGCGCGGTGCGGGTGAAGGCAGTCGTCGCACCCCATTCCCGTTCACCATGCGCTTCGACCTCGTCACCCTCAACCTCGTCCTCGCGATTGCCGACTCGCGCAGCATCACGCGCGCGGCAGAGCGTGAGCACCTGGCGCTGGCGGCGGCGAGCAAGCGGCTGAAAGACCTGGAGACGCGCCTGGGCGTGCAGCTGTTCGAGCGGCGCGCCCGGGGCGTCGAGCCCACCGAGGCGGGCAGGGCGCTGGTGCGCCACATCCGCAGCCTGAACGCCTCGCTGCACGCGCTGGAAAGCGAGGTGGTCGAGTTCAGCCGCGGCATCAAGGGGCATCTGCGCATCGCGGCCAATGCGGCGGCGATCGCCGAGGCGTTGCCTGCCGACCTGGCGGCGTTCTCGCGCGAGCATCCGCAGATCCGCATCAGCCTCGAAGACATGACCAGCGCGAACGTGCAGCAGGCGGTGGCCGAAGGGCGGGCCGATGTCGGCGTCTTCGCGCCGCCCTTGACGGACCAGCGCCTGGCGACCTGGCCCTACCGCGCCGGTGAGCTGGCGGTGGTGCTGCCCAAAGGCCACGCGTTGGCCCGCGGACGCGGCGGCTTGCGCTTCGACGCGCTGCTGGACTACGACATGGTCGGGCTGCACATTGGCGCCTCGGTTCACGAGATGATGCTGCAGCGGGCGCTGGAGCGTGGTCGCACGCTCAATGCCCGGCTGCAGGTGCGCGGCTTCGACGCCATCGCCCAACTGGTCGGCGAGGGCCTCGGTGTCGCGGTGCTGCCGGCGGTGGTGGCCGAGCGTTTCGCCAAGCTGTTCGCGATCAGCGTGCGGCCTCTGGCCGAGCCCTGGGCGCGCCGGCGTTACCTGCTGGCCGCGCAGGCGCAAGAGGTGCTACCGACCGTGGTGCAGCGCTTTGTCGACCGGCTGGCCGGGTTGGCATCGGCCGCCGATTCGGTAGACGCCAAGACGCCGCCGAATCCCTGACAATTCACCTTCTGGCCGCGCCCCCCGGCGGCCGCCTGAACGAAATGCCTGCCATGACCGCCCGCACCCTGTACGACAAGCTTTGGGACGAACACGTCGTCCACACCGAGGAAGACGGCACTGCCACCCTCTACATCGACCGTCACCTGGTGCACGAGGTGACCAGCCCGCAGGCGTTCGAAGGGCTGGACATCGCCGGCCGCAAGGTCTGGCGGCTGTCGGCCAACCTGGCGGTGAGCGACCACAACGTGCCGACGACCGATCGCTCGCAGGGCATTGCCGACCCGGTGTCGAAGCTGCAGGTCGACACGCTCGATTCGAACTGCGACCGCTTCGGCATCACCCAGTTCAAGATGAGCGACAAGCGCCAGGGCATCGTGCACGTGATCGGGCCGGAGCAGGGCGCCACGTTGCCTGGCATGACGGTGGTCTGCGGCGACAGCCACACCAGCACCCACGGTGCATTCGGTGCGCTGGCCCATGGCATCGGCACCAGCGAGGTCGAGCATGTGCTGGCCACGCAGACGCTGCTGGCCAAGAAGGCCAGGAACATGCTGGTGAAGGTCGACGGTGCGCTGCCGCGCGGCTGCGGCGCGAAGGATGTCGTGCTGGCCATCATCGGCAAGATCGGCACCGCCGGCGGCACCGGCTACACGATCGAGTTCGCCGGCTCGACGATCCGTGGCCTGAGCATGGAAGGCCGGATGACGGTGTGCAACATGGCGATCGAGGCGGGCGCCCGCGCCGGCCTGGTGGGCGTGGATGACACGACGATCGAGTATGTGAAGGGCCGGCCGTTTTCGCCCAAGGGCGTCGAGATGGATCAGGCCATCGTCTACTGGCGCACGCTGCACACCGACGCTGGCGCGCATTTCGACAAGGTGGTCGAAATCGACGCGACGCAGCTGCGGCCGCAGGTCACCTGGGGCACCTCGCCCGAGATGGTGCTGTCGATCGAAGACCGCGTGCCCGACCCCGACAAGGAAAAGGACAGCGTCAAGCGTGGCGCGATCGAGCGCGCGCTGCAGTACATGGCGCTGGAGCCGAACAAGCCGATTGGCGACATCCGCATCGACAAGGTCTTCATCGGCTCGTGCACCAACAGCCGCATCGAAGACATGCGCGAAGCCGCTGCGGTGGTGCAGCGTGTGGGCGGCCGCATCGCTGGCAATGTGAAGCTGGCGCTGGTGGTGCCGGGTTCGGGCCTGGTCAAGGCGCAGGCCGAGGCGGAAGGTCTGGACAAGGTGTTTACGGCGGCAGGCTTCGAATGGCGCGAGCCGGGCTGCAGCATGTGCCTGGCGATGAACGCCGACCGGCTGGAGCCGGGCGAGCGCTGCGCTTCGACCAGCAACCGCAATTTCGAAGGCCGCCAGGGCGCCGGTGGCCGCACCCACCTCGTCAGCCCGGCGATGGCCGCCGCGGCGGCGATGGCGGGGCACTTTGTCGACGTGCGCCGAGTGTCCTGAAGGAGTGGATGTGATGAAGAAGCTGTTGATTGCCCTGGTGTCGGTGCTGGCCTTGGGCTGGCTGACCGCTTGCAACACCGTCGAAGGCTTCGGCAAGGACGTGCAGAAGGCCGGCGAGAAGCTCGAAGACGCGGCGAAGAAAAAGTAAGAGGACACCCATGCAAGCCTTCACCATTCACAAGGGCCTGGTGGCCCCGATGGACCGCGCCAACGTCGACACCGACGCGATCATTCCGAAGCAGTTCCTGAAGTCGATCAAGCGTACCGGCTTCGGCCCGAACCTGTTCGATGAGTGGCGCTACCTGGACCAGGGCGAACCGGGCCAGGACCCGGCCACGCGCCGCGCGAACCCTGACTTCGTGCTGAACCAGCCGCGCTACGCTGGCGCGTCCGTGCTGCTGGCGCGCGACAACTTCGGCTGCGGCTCCAGCCGCGAGCACGCGCCTTGGGCGCTCGAGCAATACGGCTTTCGCGCGTTGATCGCGCCGAGCTTTGCCGACATCTTCTTCAACAACTGCTTCAAGAACGGCGTGCTGCCGATCGTGTTGCCCGAGTCGCAGGTGGCGCGGCTGTTCGACGAGGTCAATGCGTTCCCCGGCTACCAGCTGACCGTCGACCTGCCGCGTCAGGTGGTGGTCAAGCCCGATGGCAGCGAGCTGGCGTTCGAGGTGCAGCCTTTCCGCAAGTACTGCCTGGTCAACGGCTTCGACGACATCGGGCTGACCCTGCGCCATGCCGACAAGATCCGCGCCTTCGAGGCCGAGCGGCTGGCGCGCATGCCCTGGCTGAACCAGCGCGTGCTCTGAACTTGGGCAATCGCAGGCTGCCATCGTTGCCGCGCTGGTTCCAGCGCCTGGTGCTGAGCCGTGTCTGGCTGAGCTTCGTTGTGCTGGGGCTGAGCTTCTTCGCCTTTGGCGTCGGCTCGCTGAACCTGTTTCTGCTCTTGCGAGCCAACACCAACCTGCTGGTCGACCACGGCTGGGTAGCGCTGATGGACGGCGGCGCGCAGCAGCTGATCGAGCTGCTGCTCAACGGCTACGTGTCGATGGCAGCCTACGTCGTGTTCAAGGCCTGCGAATACCGGCTCGCCCATTGGCTGGGCGACCCTCCAGAAGACGACGGGGCCAAGCCCGATGCGCATTGACCTGCACCTTGGCGCCCACAAGACCTCGACGACCTATCTTCAGCGCTGCGATGAGCTCCCCGGCCCGCTTTCGTCGCTGGCAGGGTTGATCGGCACGGCGGCACTGACCGAGCTTTTCTTCTTCAAGGAATTTTGACCATGAAAATCGCCATCCTGGCCGGTGACGGCATCGGCACCGAGATCGTTGCGGAAGCCGTTCGCGTGTTGAACGTGCTTGACCTTCAGTTCGAGATGGAAGAAGCCAAGGTGGGTGGCGCCGCCTATGAGGCCCACGGACACCCGCTGCCCGAGGCGACGCTGAAGCTGGCGCAGGCAGCCGACGCCGTGCTGTTCGGCGCTGTCGGCGACTGGAAGTACGACTCGCTCGAGCGCTCGCTTCGCCCCGAGCAAGCCATCCTGGGCCTGCGCAAGCACATGGGCCTGTTCGCGAACTTCCGTCCAGCCATCTGCTACGAGCAGCTGACGCATGCGTCGAGCCTGAAGCCCGAGCTGGTGGCGGGGCTCGACATCCTCCTGATCCGCGAGTTGACCGGCGACATCTACTTCGGCCAGCCGCGTGGCCGCCGCACCGCGGTGGACGGGCATTTCCCAGGAGCCGAAGAAGCCTTCGACACGATGCGCTACAGCCGGCCCGAGATCGAGCGCATTGCCCACATCGCGTTCCAGGCGGCGCGCAAGCGCAGCAAGCGGGTGACCAGCGTCGACAAGGCCAACGTGCTCGAAACCTTCCAGTTCTGGAAGGACGTCGTCACCGAAGTCTCGGCCCAGTACCCGGACGTGGCGCTGGACCACATGTACGTCGACAACGCAGCGATGCAGCTGGTCAAGGCACCAAAGAGGTTCGACGTCATCGTCACCGGCAACATGTTCGGCGACATCCTGTCGGACGAGGCCGCGATGCTGACCGGCTCGATCGGCATGCTGCCCTCGGCTTCGCTGAACGCGAAGAACCAGGGGCTGTACGAACCCAGCCACGGCAGCGCGCCGGACATTGCCGGCAAGGGCGTTGCAAACCCTCTGGCTACAATATTGTCTGCCGCCATGATGCTCCGTTTCTCACTCCAACAGCCCGAGGCTGCCGACCGTATCGAGTCGGCCGTCCGTTCGGTGCTGGCCTCGGGCTACCGCACGCCCGACATCTGGAGCGAGGGCACCCAGAAGGTGGGCACGCGCGAGATGGGCGACGCGGTTGTGGCCGCCATCGCTGGCAAAACCACGGTCAAAACCATTACCAAGAGCTAGCAGCTCCGGTTCGTTTCGCCCCTGTGACCCAGACCCCGGCGATGCGAGCCGGGGAAGTCTGGAACCTCACGGAATCTCACTCACAGGCAAAGGCGAAACTGAAAATGGCACAGGCACTCGTAGGGCTGGTCGGTTGGCGGGGCATGGTTGGCTCCGTGCTGCTCGACCGCATGGTCGCAGAGCGTGACTTCGATCTGATCGAACCGCTGTTCTTCTCGACGTCGAACAAGGGCGGCGCCGCGCCGTCGATGGCGAAGAATGAAACCAAGCTGCAGGACGCGTTCGACATCGACGCGCTAAAGCGCTGCGACATCGTCATCACCTGCCAGGGCGGCGACTACACCAACGAAGTCTTCCCGAAGCTGCGCGCCGCTGGCTGGAACGGCCACTGGATCGACGCCGCGTCTTCGCTGCGCATGAAGGACGATGCGGTCATCGTGCTTGACCCGGTCAACATGCCGGTGATCAAGAACGCGCTGGCCAAGGGACAAAAGGACTGGATCGGCGGCAACTGCACCGTCAGTTGCATGCTGATGGGCGTGGGCGCGCTGTACAAGGCCGGCCTGGTCGAGTGGATGAGCACCCAGACCTACCAGGCGGCCTCTGGCGGTGGCGCGCAGCACATGCGCGAGCTGCTCACGCAATACGGCACGCTGTACGCCGAGGTCAAGGCGCTGCTCGACGACCCGAAGAGCGCGATCCTCGAGATCGACCGCAAGGTCATCGCCAAGCAGCGCGGCCTGTCTGCCGATGAGATCGCCAACTTCGGCGTGCCGCTGGGCGGCTCGCTGATCCCCTGGATCGACCGCGACCTCGGTGACGGCCAGTCGAAGGAAGAGTGGAAGGGCATGGCCGAGACCAACAAGATCCTCGGCCAGGGTGAAGCCTTCGGCAGCCCCGTGGTGCCTGTCGACGGCTTCTGCGTGCGGGTGGGCGCGATGCGTTGCCACAGCCAGGCGCTGACCTTCAAGCTCAAGAAGGATGTGCCGCTGGCCGACATCGAAGCGATGATCGCCGCCGACAACGAGTGGGTGAAGGTGGTGCCCAACACCCGCGAGGCGACGATCCGCGATCTGACGCCGGTGGCGGTGACCGGCACGATGACGATCCCGGTTGGCCGCCTGCGCAAGCTGGCGATGGGGGCGGACTACCTGGGCGCGTTCACGGTCGGCGACCAGTTGCTCTGGGGAGCCGCCGAACCGCTGCGCCGCATGCTGCGCATCTTGCTGACCGCCTGAGTAAGCGCAAACCATCGGGGGTTATCCCTTTGGCGCGTTGCCCATGGGCAACAGCGTCTTACAACCCGGCTCGGTGAAAACGCGAAAACTTCTGGATGTTAGGTTTTGGATGAGCTTGTAAGCCTATATGCTTGATGCTATGGTGTTTTCTCGTATTCGGGCCGGTTGACGCCGGAAACTGCTTTGGAGAGAACGGTCGTTGACGGCGGGCCTGTGCGCAGGCTCGCCGATGGCGTTTCGGGAGACGCTTTGAAGAACCCTTCATTCATGGCCAAAGGCGCATCGCTTACCACCCTCGCAACGGCGGCATTGCTGCTGTTGCACACGGGTGGTGCATCGGCGTTGTCGCTGGGCCGCTTGACCGTTCAGTCGGCACTTGGCGAGGCACTGCGCGCTGAGATCGACATCACGAACATGAGCCCGGACGAGGCCGCATCGCTGCGGACCACGTTGGCCTCGCCTGAGGCGTTCCGCGCCGCAGGGGTCGACTTCAACCCGGTGTTGACGGGGGCCCAGTTATCGCTGGCGCGTCGCCCGGACGGCCGGGCCTACATCCGCGTCACTGGCGAGCGCTCGGTATCGGAGCCCTTTGTCGATGTGATCATCGACTTTGCGTGGTCCAGTGGCCGATTGCAGCGTGCCTACACCCTGCTGATCGATCCGCCGGTCACCAAACCGGTTGCGCCACCTCCAGCCGCGGCCACCACCGCGCCGGTCATGGCGGCAGCGCCTGTGCAGACCACCCCGGTGGCGCCGCCACCCGCGGCGGCGCGTGCCAGCCGGCCTGCCGCCCCGCCGCCGGCACCCAAGCCGATGGCACCGCCACCGCCTTCGCCGCCAACCGCGTCGGACAGCAGCGACAGCTACAAGGTTCGCGCCGGCGACACGCTGTCGTCGGTCGCATCGACACACCCGCGCAGCGGTGTGTCGCTAGACCAGATGCTGGTGTCGCTGTACCGCGGCAA
>Ga0307516_10000697_pt1 | contig 45675 bp, 37 predicted proteins | sample 19_EM_MG_FD_203310 | JGI IMG/M metagenome (GOLD analysis project Ga0307516, IMG submission 203310) | Populus trichocarpa ectomycorrhiza microbial communities from riparian zone in the Pacific Northwest, United States - 19_EM | ecosystem: Host-associated > Plants > Roots > Unclassified | place... | reverse complement strand
TCGTGGTCCACCGCGCTCACGAACACATTGCCGTTGAAATGCGCGCCCACGCCGTCCAACTCAATCAATCCACCCACCTTGGCGAGCGCGCTGCCCTGGAACTTCATGCGCCCGCACACGCGTGCCAGGCCCGACTTGATCTGCTGCGACTTGGCCCATTGCGTGAGGCCGGCCTGCGGGTAGGGTGTGGCGGTCTGCAGGTTGAAGCTGGCCAGGCCCAGCACCTTGGCCAAGGTGGCGCCATCCAGGTCGCCCTGGGCGTTGAGCGTCTGCGGCTTGGCCTCGGTGCCCAGCACCACGGCCTGGGTCTTGGGGTCCCAGCCCACGGCCTGGGCTGTGGTGAGCTGGGTGCGGGCGTCGATCTCGGCGTTGAACTCGATCAGGTCGATGCCGTAGCCCACCTTCAGCGCCGGTGTGGCCGAAACCTGCGGCGATTTCACCGCCACCGTGCCGTCGGTCACCACCACCAGCAGGCCGCTGGCCTCGGCACGGGCCAGCATGAAGTCCCAGTCGGTGCAGTAGTACTGCACCAGCTCGCCGTGCTGCAAGGTGGTGGCCTCCACGTCGGCGGTCAGGCCGGCCTGCGCGCCGATCAGCGTGCTGATGATGTCGCTGTCTTTCTTGTCCACGTAGTTGGCGTTCTTGCGGCCCACGCACATGGCGGCGGCCTTGTCGCGGCACTCCACCACCAGGCGGGCCTCGTTGCTGCCGATGATGCGCAGGCCATGCTTGACCACAATGCCATCGAAGATGGACTCCTCGCTGTCGCCGTAGCCGGTGCTGATCGTGATGGCGGCACCCGGCTTGAAGTCGGCCGAGTCGCTGATGGCGAACTCACGCGTGGAGATGTCGCCATCGGCCACGACCAGCCGCGCCCACGGGATGGCGTTGGCGGCCCGGTGCACGTGCACCGAGACAATCTGCACGGTCTCGGCCAGCAGGGTGCCCTCGCTGGTGACGCTGAGGCGGACTACGCCATCGGCGCTGGCTTCGGGCGAGACGGGCATGGGGGGTCACTCCAGCGGCGGGAAGTGCAGCTTGCCGCCCGGCTTGAGATTGCGAAAATCCACCAGCCGGTTGAAGCGCGCCACGTCCAGGTAGTAGGCCGGGTCGCCATAGATGCGCTGGCACAGCAGCGGCAAGGTGTCGCCCTGGCGCACCTCCACCATGTGGCTCAGGTCGGGCGACGAGCGGTTGGCCATCAACGCGGCCTCGGTGCTGCTGGTGGTGCCCACAAAGGCCAGATCCACCGTGGCGCGCAGCGGGTCGCCGCTGGGCTTGAACAAGGTGTACTTGGTCTTCAGGGTCTGCAGCCGGCCGAAGAAGATGACCGTGCCCCACAGCACCCGCACGCGGCTGGGCTCGTGCTTGTCGCCCACATAGTCGTAGATCACCGCGCACAGGTCGGTGATCTGCTTCGTCACGTCCTTGGTGGCCGTGGTCGGGCTGGCCGGCGGCACCACGCCCGTGCCGTCCAGCATGACGGAGAAGCTGAAGGTCTCCGGCTGGTAGGCGCTGAACTTCTTCTCCGCCGCGAGGCCACCGATGAACACAGTCTCGTCGTAAGTGATGGTCTTGTCGTGCGCCACGTCCTTGGGGTTGAGCATCACGGTAAAGCTCTTGGCGCTGTTGATCGACACCGTGCCATTGGCCACGGTGTACTGCGTCAGCGTGAGGCGTGTCTTGCCGGAGCCCAGGAACGACATTCACCGCTCCCGCTGCTCTTGCAGTTTCTCGGTGAGCCAGGCCATGCATGCGGCCAGCAGCTCGCGCTTCAGGCGTTCGGCGTCCCGCTCGCTCAGACCCCCCGCCTGCGGCCGTTGCGGCGCCGGCGGGTTGACTTGCGAGCGGATCAGCAGTTGGCGCACTTCAATGGTCATGGCGGGCAGGTTCAAAGCATCCGGGTGGAGGTGGTGTAGCTCAGCTCGATGGTTTCCAGCGCCACCTCGTTGCGCATGGCGTTGAACCCGGCCACCGACCACTTCACCGGGTAGGCGTTCTCGAACGTCCAGGTGCGCACCGGCAAGTGCAGCTCGTCCAGCAGCAGCACGTTCACCAGGCAGGGCGTGATGCTCTCGCCCAGTCCGCCCTCCAGCACGCTCTTGCACCACAGCACCAGCGGCGACGCCAGCGAGGCCACGCCGCGCTTGAGCGTGAGGTTGGTGTTCTTGGCGCCCGTTGGCAGCTGCAGCACGTAGCGGTTCTCGCCGCCTTCGTGGAACGGCTCGGTGGTCATTTCCGAGCCGATGCCGCCCACCTCCTGGAAGGCGGCATCCGTCAGCAGGCCCAGCACGCCGATGCTCACTGCAAAGTGAAACGCCGGCAGCGGGTGGTCGTCGAACAGCGCGTCGATCATCGGGCCTTAGTCCACTCAGGCGTTGGCAATGACCAGGCCCTCATGGGCCACCACGATGGTCTCCACCGCCACCTCGTTGCCCTGCGACTTGAGGTCGGTGCCGGTGATCTTGGTGGGCCAGGCGTTGGCCAGCGTCCACACCATGGTGGGGGCACCGGCTTCGTCGAGCAGGCTGATGGTCACCGGCTTCCTCTTGATGGTGTTCATCTTGATCTCGTTGAACCAGTCCCAGAACTTGTTGTCGGACTTGAACACCCCCTTCTTCATGGTGATGTCGCTGTACTTCTTGAGCCCGGGCATCTTGATCACCGAGAAGGCCGGGCTGTCGCCATGCCGGTACTCCAGCGGCTGGGCTTCCACGTCGAGGCCGGAAACCTCCTGGAAGGACATGACCGCCGCGTCCCACTTCACCTCGAAGCGGAACTTTGGAAGGGGCCATACGGTGGTTGATTGTGCGGAGCCGTCGTCTGCCATGGATTGCCTCCAATGAGGATGAACTTTGCGGTGATGGGGTTAAAGCGCGAAGCCGTTCAGGACTTCTGCATCTGTTGCTGGAAGGTGATCTCGATGAACTCGGCCGGCCGCACGATGGCCACCAGCACCGTCACCCGCAAGATGCCTTCGAGGATGTCCTCGGGGGTCATGGTTTCGCCCAGGCCCACGTGCACGCTGAAGGCATCGTCCGGCACCGCGCCGGCCAGGCCGCCGCGTTTCCAGATGCCGGTGAGGAAGTTCTGGATCATGCTTTTGATGGTGACCCAGGTGTTGGCCACGTTGGGCTCGAACACCATGGCCTTGGCCGCCAGCCGGCACGACTCTTCCAGCATGATCATCGTGCGGCGCACGTTGATGTAGCGCCAGTCCAGGCTGTTGCCGTCCAGTGTGCGCGCGCCCCACACCAGCACGCCCTCGCCGATGAAGGAGCGGATGGCGTTGATGGACTTGCCCTGCGTGGTGACGTTGAGGTCTTCCTGCTCCTCGCCGGACACGTTCACCGCGGGTGAGACCACGCCGTTCATGCTCACGTTGGCGGGTGCCTTCCACACGCCGCGCGAGTTGTCCACCATGGTGTAGATGCCGGCCATGGCGGCGCTGGGGGGCAGCAGGTTGAGGCGGTTCTTCAGCTCGGCGAGGATCGTGTTGAACAGCGGGCTCATGGCCGCCAGGCTCTTGTTGAGCAAGGCCTTGTTGGAGGCGATGGTCACGGCACTCGGCGCCGGCCCACCCGCGGTGGGGGGGGCGCTGAAGTCCTTCGTGATGTCGTCGATGGCCTGCGACTGCTGCACCTGCTTGGGTGTGGCGGTGGCCGGCAGGGGCGACTCCAGGCCCATGTCGTGCTTGAGCAGGTCGATCAGCAAGGTCTGGCTGGCGGCCGAGATGTTCTCGAAGCTCAGGTCCTTGTCCGTGAGGATGGTGGTGTTCACCCACGGGTAGTAGGCGGCGCCGAAGTCCAGGTAGTTGATGCCCAGCGCGTTGCGGAAGTTGGCGATGCAGCTGCTGTCCTTCTCGCTCTTCCAGCCTTCCCAGATGTCCAGGATGGACACGCGGCTGCGCATGCGGCCGCCGCAGTGGCTGAGCATGGCCTGCTGCACGGCAATGCAGTCGGGCTGCTTGAGCAGCACGGCCTCGGGAACGACCACCATGGTGGGTTCCTGCTCCTTGATGAGCGGCTCAATGCCTTTTTGCAGCGCGTCGCTGTCCACGTCGGCGCTGTAGTCGCCCACCGAAACCACGTAGCAGGGCCCGCCGCCGTTTTGATAGAAGTGCAGGATGCTGTAGTACAGCAGGTAGCGGCCACCGGCCTTGCCGGCGGGCTGCGTGAGCAGGTAGTCCTTGCCTCCGGCCTTGAAGGCGGTATCGAAGGGCGAGCCGGCGTTGGGGGTGATGTCGAACAGCGGCGTGGGCCCGAAGCCAAAGTACTGGTGGTACTCGGCCACCGACGTGATGCGCCAGGGCTTGCCGGTGAGCGACTTGCCCTTGTTGTCGGCCACCTCGGTGTGGCCGATGAAGGCCGGTACGGCGGTCGCCACCTCCACCACGGAGTTGGGGAACGCGTTCTTTTCAACGATATAGACACCCGGTGTCTTCATCTGACCCATGGAGGCCTCCTGTGGCTGAGTTCGGCTGGCGGGTAGTTAACGGTGCACATAGATTTCGGAGACCGGGGTCGGCTCTCCGCGGATCGTCTCGACACTCCAGGGGCTGCTGCCCGCGACCGGCAGCCTTTTGACGAGAACACGTTCGGTGCTGCCGCTGCGCCCGCGCAACTGGAAGCGGTGCGCGGGCCGTTCCTGCAGCGGGATGCGGGCGAGGGAGCGCACGGCCAGGGCGGTGCGGCCATCGGGCAGGGGTTCGGGCACGGCGGCATCGAAGCTCGTCTCGCGCTGCAGGTCCACGATGTGGATCTCGTCCTGGGCCCAGTCACCGACCACGTAGTACTTCCAGACCGTGGCGCGGGCCTGGAAGCGCAGCAGGTAGCGCTTGCCCTCGGGCTCGGCGTGGTCCAGGTCGTGCTCGCTCACGCGCACCCGCACGGCAAAGCGCGGCGGCACCAGGCGCTCGCGGCGCGTGAGCAGTTCGCTGGCGGGTGGCTCGTCCAGCGGCACCTGGTCGGCCGGCGATACATGGCTCTGCGCGTGCAGGCGCCAGCGGCCGCCGGCGTCTTCGTGCACCGCGGCGTCGCTATGGAACATCAGCAAGGTGGCGGCCGGGCCAGCCAGCTCGGTATAGAGGGCAAAGCGGGCGTCCTGCGTGCCGCCCAGGAAGTCCAGGCACAGGGGGGTGTGGGCATCGCGGATCTGCAGCCGCACGGCATCGGCAGCGTCGCGGTCAAAGGCCACGGCCACGCCGTGGCGCAAGGGCCGCAGCAGGCAGCCGGTGTTGGCCAGCAGGGCGGCGGAGTCCGGCGTGGGCAGCAGCTGCAGGCCGCGGCAGGCCGCATCGGCAAAGTACCCGTGCTCGGCCTCGATGCTGAAGAGCGGTTGATAGCTGGCCATGTGGGAGTGCCTCTCAAGCCCCCGTGGCAATGCGCGGCGCGCCCACGCGCGAAACCTGGCCGCTGATCTGCGACGAATCCACCGCGACCATGCGCACGCGGTACAGCACCGAAGGCAGGTACTTGCCGCTCAGGATGCTCCACAGGTTGCTGAGGTCCGACAGGGCCAGGTTCTCGATCTCCAGCACCAGCCGTTCGATGCGCGGGTCCAGGTCCGGGCTGGACTGGTGGTCCAGCACCGGCCGGCCCTGGAAGAAGGCCACGGTGGCAGAGATGAACTTGAGCGCTTCCACGTAGTTGCTGCCGGCAAAGTTGGCGGCGAACATGAGCAGCAGGTTCAGGTACAGCGGCTCCGGGCTTTGCCCCATGCGGCCGAGGCTGGTGCCGCTGTGCGGCGTGCCGCGGTGCGGCAAGGTGTCGCGCTCGATGTTCACCAGCGACACCACCAGCTTGTTGGCCACGTGCTGCGCCAGCGTGCCGTCCTGCTCCACGATGTTGGACACCACCACCAGGTCTTCGCCCACCTGCAGGTTGCGCCGCAGCGACTGGTTCAGCTGGGCAGCAATGTGGGAGATGGCGACGTCGATCATGGCCTGGGCACGTTATCGGCCAGGGCCCTCAGCGTTAATCGGCACCAAGCTGATATTGAGGGGGGTGGAATGCCTAGCCTGGATGCCGGGATGCCGAGGGCCCGGCGCCACCCGCCACGCGGGTGATGGCCTGCACCAGTTCGGGCAGGGGATCACCCTTCACCAGGTAAGCGCTGGCGCCGGCCTCGCGCATGGCGGCCACCATGTGCGGATCGTGGTGCAGGCTCAGGGCGATCACGCCCACCGAGGGCCGTGCGGCCCGGATGGCGCGCGTGGCCTCCACGCCGCCGATGCCGGGCATCTCCACGTCCATCAGCAGCACGTCAGGCAGCGGCCCGGCGCCCCAGTCGCGCAGCAGGTCGATGGCGGCCTGGCCGTGCGCGGCCTCGCCAACCACGCACAAGCCGGGCTGCTGTTCGAGCAGCGCCCGGAGGTATGCGCGGAACTGCGCGTGGTCGTCGGCCAATACGATTCGGATCATCGCCTGGCCGGCGTCTGTGAATGGCACGGCCCGCGGGCAGCTTCCCGTGCAGGGAGCTGCCTGGCAATAGGCGAAAGGCTGATCCGGCGGGGGTGAATTGCCGACAGGGCCACCGGCGCGGCCCGCCCTCCCATCGGCACCCGCGCACGGCGGCCTCCCCCGATAGCCTGGGCGGTCGGTCCCCCCCGACCGTCCCCCCTCAGGCCGCTACGCTTCGGCGGCCTGCGCCAGCATGCTGGGCTCTGCGGCGGCCGGCTGCGAGTCCTGCGCCGCATACGTCGCCCGTCGCGGCCGCTTGGGCAGCACCACGCTGCCGCCCGCGGCCTCGCGCAGCAGCTTCACCGCGGCGCCCACGCGCGACTTGGCGGCGCCCTGCACGGCCGGGTCGCGGCGGAAGCCGATGATCACGGCGTCGGCGATGGTTTCGTCCGGGTTGTGTTGCAGGCCTTCCAGGTCCATCTGGCCTTGCTGCGCCAGCCACTTGGCCAGGTGCTTGAGCGTCACCGCGAGGTTGGCCAGTGTCTTGGGGTTGTTGCCGGGTGTGGACTGGGCCGCGCGGCGGAAGCGCCGGATGACGGCGGCGTCTTCCATGGACACATCCAGGAAGCTGCTCTCCGAAACCACGGCGCCGGCACCGCTGACCTTGCACAAGGCATTGAAGGCGTAGTTGATGCGCCGCCGCACGTCGGCCGATGCGCCCCCATGGCGGAACTCGCGCAGCACGGCGCTGACGGCGGCCACCTCGGCGCGCCCCAGCGACACCTGCTGCAGCAGGCCGCGCAGGCCGGTGCTGAAGCGTTCCTTCTGTGCCGGCTCGGCCAGCCACCGGGCCAGGCTGTTCAGGCCTGTGACGTGGTGGGACAAGGTCTTGTCGCTGCACAGGTGCCGCGACGCGGCCTCGCCCGCGAAGGCCTTGACGAGCTTGTGATCGGAGTCGGGTCCTTCCAGCCGGCTGGGTGACCAGGCTTGCATCGGCTGCTCAGGCGGCTGCCGCTCGGGTGCCGGGCTGAGCATGCCGAAGGTCGGCAGGCGGTGCTCCTGCGGCTGCGACACCAGGGCGCTGATGCTCAGGGACGAATCGATGGGCGAGCGGGCTTGCGTGGGCGTCAGCACGATGCGGGACAGGCCGGCATCGGCATTGGCTGGGTTCAAGGGCACTGAAGGGCTGTTGGTTGATTTCATGACGGTCCAATCGGGGGAGGATTCGGGGACGCAATACACGAAGAGGCGTGGTGTTGCAGGCGACGCCACCGGCTCGTGCGGGGATCAGGGAATCAGTGAATTCGGGGGCCGCTCAGTCCGGCGCGTGTCGCGGCGGCGAGGCCGCGGGCGCGGCGGTGCGCAGGCGGCCGATCGTGATGAGGGCCTGCGTGCCGGGATGGGCCAGGCCGCGCCATGCCGCAGTGGGGCGCAGCGCGGAGCCCCGATGGATGTCGCTCAGGACGCGGCCCTTGCCGTGGCTCGGACACTGGTTCAACTTGCTGATCTGGACGGACACTCGCATTTCAGATCTCCTGGTTCAGGCCCGATTCTTCGGACCTCTCACTAGGGATGGGAATCGAATGCGAAGAAGCGTCAGTGATTCCGACGCTATTTCTGTAACGGGTTGCGTAGTCACTTCAAATTCGGGGGTGCAGGCGCACAAATGCCCGCTGGCCGGCGCACTGCGCGCTTGAGAGGCAGGGACATGGGCAGGTCGTGCCGGCCCGCTGGCGACGCCGATCAGGCCGCGAGCGGCAGAGCGCTTTGAATGCAAAACTGATGAGTGTCGGAACGACGCTCGCATGGCCCCAGTTCGGCGGCCGCGGCCCCTGCGCGGAGAATGGCCCGCTCGAACCTTGTTGTGGAGAACTCGCCATGCGTGTGCGGACCGTGCTCATCATCCTGGTCATGCTGCTGATGGCCGTTTTCGTGGGCGTCAACTGGCCGGCATTCATGGCACCGACCCCGCTGAGCCTGCTGGTCACGCGCATCGAGGCCCCGCTGGGCCTGGTGATGCTGGGCCTGCAGGTGCTGGTGCTGCTGGTCTTTGCCGTGTACATCGCGATGTGGCAGGGCGCGGTGCTGCTGCAGTCGCGCCGGCACACCAAGGAACTGCAGGCGCAGCGCACGCTGGCCGACCAGGCCGAGGCCTCGCGCTTTACGGAATTGCGCGCGGTGCTGCACGAGGAGTTCGAGCGCCTGGCCGCGCACGTCGGCAAGACGCAGGAGGACTTGGTGCGGGAGATGCGCGAGCATTCCAATTCGCTTGCGGCCACGATCGGTGAACTGGATGGGCGCGTGCAGGGGCAGGGCAAGCCCCCGCAGCCCAGTCTCTGAGGACCGGGAACGCGCCCTACAACGACCGCAGGAAGTTCAGCAGATCCTGCTCTTCCGCGTCCGACAGCCCGATGTACTTGTCGATCACCGCATTGGCCTCGGAGCCGGTGCTCTGGTGCGCCAGCACCGCTTCGCGGACGTCGGTGGTGCGCCCGTCATGCAGGAAGAACAGCCGCTGCCCCAGTCCCCACAGCGGCGTGGCGCGCCAGTCCTGCCCGCCGGCGGGGCCTTGCACCACGTGGTCGGCCAGGCCGGTGCCCATGTTGTAGAGCAACAGGTCCGAGTAGGGATTGAAGTCCTTGTTGGCCAGCGCTGCCACCGAGGCATTGCCGGTGCGCAGCTGCGGCGTGTGGCAGAAGGCGCAGCCCACGCTCTTGAACAAGAGCTTGCCGTTGGCGATGGAATCCTTGCCTCCGGGGGTGTCTTCCGAGCGCACCGGCGGCGCCAGGAAGCGGATGAAATTGGCCACCTTCTCGTTGTCGCTCAGGCCCTCTCCCACGCTGGCCGCACTGAGGTTGGCAATGACGTTGGGCACGGCCGCCACCTGGCACACGGCGGTGTCGGCCGACTCCAGCGGGAACAGGTCATTGGACAAGCCGATCTCCGCATTGAAGGCAAACCCGGAGAAGGCCGAGATGGAGCTGAACTGGGCCTTCCAGCCGAGCCGGCCGAAGTCGGCGATCTTGCCGCGGATGCCCAGCGCGGCCTTGGCCGCGGCATCGCGGGCCAGGTTGTCGATCAAGGCCTGGTTGGGCACCTGCTCCAGCAAGCCGTCGCCGAACAGCGGCAGGCCGATGCGTGTGGCGATGTTGTTGGCGGCGAACTCCTTGTTGAAGTCCGGCTGGGCCAGCTTGCAGTCCACCGGGGCATCGGCGCGGCCCGCGATGCTGAAAAGGGGCCGGCCGGTGCCATCGAGGCTGCCATCGGCGTTTTTCACGAACCTGGCAATGCGCGAGGGGCCGGTGACGCTGATGAAGGGCGGCACGGCGTTGGTGGCGCTGCGCTTGGCCGCGAAGGCCACCTGCGGGTTGATGGCGCCGCTGGTGCCGCCGACCGCCGGCTGGCTGTGGCAGCCGGCGCAGTTGTCCAGGTTCATCGCGGGGCCGAGCCCGGCCTTGACGGTGAACTCCCGCTGGAAGGCGGCCTTGCCCTCGTCGAAGGCCACCAGCTGGTCGTGGTTCAGCCCGGCCAGGGGCTCGCCGGCCCCCGGCACGCCGATGCGCGGGCCGGGGTCCTTGACGGCCCCCGCGGCCGGCGGGGGTTGGGTGATGGGGTCGGCCGCGCCGCTGGGCGGGTTGGCGGGTGCTGGGGTCGCCACGGGTGGCGGGGCGGCGGCGGTCTCGTCAGACGAGCCGCAGGCAGAGAGCGAGGCGAACAGGCAGATGGGCAACAGCAGTTTTTTCAAGACAACCCTCCTTCGGGTGGGTAGTGACCGCAAGGTGATTCGCGGCAGGCCGTGGGGCGGGGTGGGTGGGGCATCCACTCTCGGGAAGGCGCCTTGGCATGTCGTTGCCCGGATCATTCGCCTTACCCGCACGTGGGCCTATCGGCTTTGTGTATGGGGCGTGTCGGCCGGTGACGCGTGATGCAGGGTGTTGGTGAGCGGCTGTGCCAGGGGATGCGGGGTGGGCCAGGTGCGGTTTCGCCGGGGTGCACATGGGGTCGCATTGCGTGCGGGCGCCGCAGGGTGCGGTCGCTAAGGTGCCGGTTCTTCCCTGAAGGAGTTCTTGAATGAATGCGGTCCCTGCCACCTCGGCTTCTTTTGATTTCAACGTTGGCAGTGACAGCGAGGAGGAGGTTCCGCAGTTGGTGCGGCGCTCGCGTGCCAGCCGCCGGGACCCGGTGCTCGGGGCCAAGGGCGAACACCTCAGGACGCCATCGCAGAGTTCCCTGCCGCCGCAGCGCCCAGCCCCCGCCGTCCCGACGGCCGGCATGCCATCGGCCGGTGGGACGGGTGAGCGGATGCTGGAGGTCAAGGACATCCGCCTGAAGACGCAGCCCACCGGGTGGCCGATGCCGCAGCGCCTTGCACCCCCCATCCCCACGGCCGACACGCTAGCGCTGCAGACCGGGGACACCACCCTGAAGACGCAGTCCCCGAGCCTGCTGGAGCAGCAGCGGCCCGCGCCTCTCTCCACGGCCCGCACGCGGGTGGCCGAGCCTGCGGGCGACGAGTTCCACACGCCGCTGAATTCGCCGTCCGAACTGGCCTCGCCGACCGAACCGTCCGTGCCGTTCTCTCCGTCTTCGCTGTCATCACTGTCCGTAGCCACCTCGCCGGCCTCGCTGACATCGCCTTCGTGGCCTGCAACGCCCGAGGCCGGCTCGCCGGTGCGGCCGCCGCTCGACACCAAGGGCAAGGATTCGCAGCCCACCACGCCACCCTCTGCCAAGGCCACCACGTCGGTGGCTCCGCCCGTGGATATCGCGCCGGCCTCGCCCACCGAGGCGTTGCGGCATCCGGCCGGCGAATTGGCCAACCTGTTTGCCGAGAACCTCGATCAGTTGTGGGCGCTCAAGGTGCCCCGCCTGCCGCCGTTCATGGACCGGAACGCGCTCTTCAATTTCAACCAGTTCCTCGGCAGGCACGAGCACCTGCTTGACAAGAAGGCCCTTCGCGAGGCGCAGGATTGTTTGCGGAATGTTCTTGCGAACGGGGTCCACGGCGGGGTCCTCCCCGGTGTCTCCGAGGCTCGACTGCAGGACCTGCAGTCCCTGTCCGAGGTCAACCTGGTGAAGCTGTCCCAACCCCTGCGTCAACTGGATGCCGACTTCGCCAAGATATACGACGACGTCGTGAACTGGCAAGGCGGCGACCCGGGGTTGTTCACGCGGCGCGAGCGACCCCTGGCGGAAATCCAGGCCGAACGCGACAGGCAGTTGGCGGAGGACAACGCAGCCATCGCGGCCCGCCAGTACCCTTTCCACTGAGCTGAGTTGCCGCGAGGGCTCCTAGGACGCACCGGCCTGCTTGAGCCGATACGCCAGCTGCGCCCGCGTCAACCCCAGCCGCCGCGCGGCCGCGGCCACGTTGCCTTGCGCCTCGTCCAGCGCCTCGCGCAGCAGCCGCTGCTCGATCTCTGCCAGCGCCAGGGCCCGGCCACCCAGGCCGGCCTGCAGGTGCTGCAGCAGGCTGGGCATCGCGGGGCTTTCGGGCTTGCTCGCGGGTGCGGCCAGCGTGCCATGCGCACCGATCGCCAGCAAGGCCTCGTCAGGCAACTGCTCGCGCCGGAACAGGTGCGCCACGTCGATGGCCGCGCCGTCCTCGGCCGAGATCACGCCGCGCTCGATGAGGTTCTGCAGCTCGCGGATGTTGCCCGGGAACGGGTAGTGCAGCATGGCCCGCACCGCGCGTGCGGTAAAGCCGGTGGGCTGGCGGCCGTGGCGCCGTGCCTCGCGGTGCAGGAAGTGGTTCATCAGCAGCGGCACGTCGTCGCGCCGTTCGCGCAGCGGCGGCAGGTGGATGGGGAAGACGTTGAGGCGGAAGAACAGGTCTTCACGGAAGCGCCCTTCGCGCACCTGGGCCTGCAGGTCCACGTTGGTGGCGGCCACCACGCGCACGTCCACCTGCAGCGTGCGCGTGCCGCCCACGCGCTCGATCTCGCCCTCCTGCAGCGCGCGCAGCAGCTTGCCCTGGCTCACCAGGCTGAGCGTGCCGATCTCGTCCAGGAACAAGGTGCCGCCGTCGGCGCGCTCGAAGCGCCCCGCGCGCGAGACGCTGGCGCCGGTGAAGGCGCCGCGCTCCACGCCGAACAGCTCGGACTCGATCAGCGTGTCGGGAATCGCCGCGCAATTGACCGCAACGAAAGGCTTGGCCGCCCGCGGGCTGAGGCCATGCAGCCGGCGCGCAAAAGCCTCCTTGCCCACGCCGGACTCGCCGGTGAACAGCACGGTGGCCTGCGTGCGCGCCACGCGGTCGAGCTGGTGGCAGGCGGAGTTGAAGGCCGAGGACGCGCCCACGATGGCATGCCGCTCGCCGCCTTTCACGGGGGCAGCCGGCTGGGCCCTGGCGGCCACCGGCGCAGGGTCGGCCGGGAGCGGCGCCTGGGTGGGGCCGGGCAGGGTGCCGGCCTGCAGGTAGAGCAGGTCCTCGCTCACGTCGCCCCAGGCCGCTGCATGGTGGCCGATGACGCGGCACACGCTGGCCCCCATGGAGCGGCACTCCACCTCGCGGAACACCACCAGTTGGCCGAACAGGCTGGTCACGTAGCCGGTGGCATAGCCCAGCTGCGACCAGCAGGCCGGCTCGGTGCCCAGGCCATAGGCGGTGATGTGTTCATCGTCTTCGCTGGAATGCTCCCACAGGAACTCGCCCTCGTAGGTGCCGCGGTCGATGTCGAAGTCAAACGCGATCGGCGTGACCTTGACCACGCCCTCCAGCGCATGCAGCCGGGTGCCGGCCATGAACACGCTGGCTGCATCGCCTTGCGGCCAGCGCTCGCGCACCAGCTGCGCATCGCGCGCGCCCGACACATAGCCCGCCCGCGTGAGCAGGCCGCGTGCGCGCTCCAGGCCCAAGGTGTCGATCAGCTCGCGCCGCAGGTGCCCCATGGCCGAGCTGTGCCACAGCAGCATGCGCTGGTCGTTGAGCCAGATGCGGCCATCGCCGGGCGAGAAGAACAGCGCCTCGGTCAGGTCGGCCAGCGTGGGTGGCAGGCCGGCATCGAAGTTGAAGTGTTCGCTGTCACCGCGCCGCAGCATGGTCCCGGTCTGGCGGGCGACTTCGGCCAGGGACACACGCGAGGGTTTGGGCATAGGCAGCGGGGTGGGTGGGACGGTGGGGCCGCGCTTGATGTTTTCATCAAGCCGTGCGGGGCCGACGATGCCCGATTGTTTTCAATTGAGCAATCCGGACGCGCATCCATGCCGTGTGTGCACTGCGGCATCGATGCCTAGGGAAAGTCCTTGGAAACCGGCCCCGCGTCATTCGAGCGATGGCGGGGCTGCAGGCCTTGCCGGGCCCGCGCCGAACGCTGCGAGGGTGCGCACGGCATGCGCGTTGCGATCAGGTGCACAGGCCACCGACCTCTTCACATCCACAGCAAGGAGACACCCATGGGCGCACCCGACGCATTGTCTTTTCTCGACCCGATCCGCTGGCAAGGCCGTGTCTACAGCCCGGCCTGGGCCCATGCCCATGGCGGCATGCGCGACGTGGTCGAGCCGGCCACGGGCGCGACGCTGGCCAGCGTGGGCGTGGCCAACCCGGCCGACATCGCCGCCGCCTGCCAGGGTGCCGCGGTGGCCCAGGGACCGTGGGCCGCCATGCCGCCGCGCGACCGCGCCGCGATTCTGCGCCGTGCCGGCGACCTGTTCGCGCAGCACTTCGATGAGCTGGCGCTGTTCATTGCCCGCGAGACCGGCGGCATCCTGCCCAAGGCCCAGCACGAGGTGCGCGAGGCCACCGTGCAATGCCATCTGGCCGCCGGCCTGGTGATGCAGCCGCAGGGCCTGACCCTGCCCACCGTGCCGGGCCGGCTGAACCTGGCGCGGCGCGTGCCGCATGGTGTGGTGGGCGTGATCTCGCCCTTCAACTTCCCACTCATCCTGTCGCTGCGCGCGGTGGCGCCGGCGCTGGCCGCGGGCAATGCGGTGGTGCTCAAGCCCGACCCGCAGACGCCGGTGTCGGGCGGCTTCATCATTGCCCGCGTGTTCCAGGAGGCCGGCCTGCCGCCCGGCGTGCTGCATGTGCTGCCCGGCGGCCCGGCAGCCGGCGAGGCGCTGGTGACCGACCCGCGCGTGCGCATGATCCAGTTCACCGGTTCCACGGCCGTCGGCCGGCGCATCGGCGAGCTGTGCGGCAAGCACCTGAAGAAGGTTTCGCTGGAGCTGGGCGGCAAGAGTTCGCTGATCGTGCTGGACGATGCCGACCTGGACCGCGCTGCCAGCAATGTGGCCTGGGGCGCCTGGCTGCACCAGGGCCAGATCTGCATGGCCTCGGGCCGGGTGCTGGTGCACGAGAAGATCGCCCCGGCGCTGATCGAGCGCCTGGTGCAGAAGGCCTTGCACATGCCGGTGGGCGACCCGAGCAGCGGCCAGGTGGCCCTCGGCCCCATGATCAATGCCAAGCAGGTGGAGCGGGCCCACACCATCGTGCAGGACTCGGTACGGGCCGGTGCCCGGCTGGAGGCCGGCGGCACCAGCGAGGGCTTGTTCTTCAAGCCCACCGTGCTGTCGCGCGTGACGCCGCGCATGCGTGCCTTCGACGAGGAGGTGTTCGCGCCGGTGGTCTGCCTCACCACCTTCAGCAGCGATGAAGAGGCGGTGCAACTGGCCAACGACACCGAGTACGGCCTGGCCGCCGGGGTGATCTCTCCGTCCATCTCCCGCGCCATGGCCATCGGCGAGCGGCTCAAGGTGGGCATGCTGCACATCAACGACCAGACCATCAACGACGACTGCACCAACCCGTTCGGCGGCATGGGTTGCTCCGGCAACGGCAGCCGCGTGGGCGGCCCGGCCGACCTGGACGAATACAGTCAGTGGCAGTGGCTCACGGTCAAGGGCGAGGCGCCGCAATATCCGTTCTGAGGTCACTCGTTCTGAATTCACTCGTTCTGAATTTCCAGTTCTCCACAGGAGTCCCTCGATGAATTTCCAAGGCAAGACCATCGTCGTCACGGGTGCCAGCTCAGGCATCGGCGCAGAGACTGCGCGCCAGCTGCGCTTCGCCGGTGCCAGCGTGATCGGCGTGGACCGCAACGAGCCCACCTTCACGCTGGACGGCTTCGTCAAGGCCGACCTCTCTGAGCAGGCCCACATCGACGCCGCGGTCAAGCAACTGCCGGCGCGCATCGACGCGCTGTGCAACATCGCCGGCGTGCCCGGCACCGCACCGGCCGGCCTGGTGGGGCGCGTCAACTACCTGGGTGTGCGGCACCTGTGCCAGCGCCTGCTGGAGCGCATGCCCGCGGGCGGGTCCATCGTGAACATCTCGTCCATCCTGGGGGCCGAGTGGCCGCAGCGCCTGGCCGTGCACAAGGCGCTGGCCGAGACGCCGGGCTTCGAGGCTGGCCTGGCCTTCCTGGCGCGCCAGCCGGTGCCGCAGGACACCTGCTACCAGTACTTCAAGGAAGCGCTGATCGTGTGGACCACGGTGCAGTCGCAGAAGTGGTTCAAGGAGCACAGCGTGCGCATGAACTGCGTCGCGCCGGGGCCCGTGTTCACGCCCATCCTGGGCGACTTCGTCACCATGCTGGGCCAGGAGCGCGTGCAGGCCGATGCCCCGCGCATGAAGCGCCCGGCGTTTGCCGACGAGGTGGCGCCGGTGGTGGCCTTTCTGTGCACGGACGCCTCGCGCTGGGTCAGCGGCATCAACCTGCCGGTGGATGGGGGGCTGGCCTCGACGTACCTCTGACCTGCTGGCCCTCACACAACAACCTCGGGAGACAAACCCATGCAACACCGCCGCCACCTGCTGGCGGTGGCAGCCGCACTCGCGCTGCCATCCGCCCACGCCATCGACATCGCCACCCCGGACCCGGACCTGAAGGTCCGGCTGGACCTGACGCCCAAGTACAGCGTGGGCTACCGGCTCAAGAACCCGTCGTCGGCGCTGGTGGGCTTCGACCCCGCCACCGACCCTGGCACCATCAACGAGGACGACGGCGACAACAACTTCCGCCGCGGCCTGATCTCCAACCGCGTGGACCTGCTGGCCGAACTGGACGTGACCGGCCGCAACTTCGGCGGGCGGATCAGCGCCACCAGCTGGTACGACCGCGTCTACCTCAAGCCCAACGACAACGCCGGCGCGCAGGTGGTGGGCGCGCCGCCCGGCACCATCGTGCCCACGTCCAATGTCTTCCCCGGCCAGGCGGCCAATGAGTTCCTGCCGGCCACGCGTGACCAGCACGGCCGCGACAGCGAGCTGCTGGATGCGTTCGTCTACCTCAAGGGCGACATCGGCGACAAGAAGGGCACCGTGCGCCTGGGCAAGCACACGCTGCAATGGGGCGAGAGCCTGTTCTTCGGCCAGAACGGCATTGCCAATGCGCAAGGGCCGGTGGACGTGGCCAAGATCCTGTCGGTGCCGGGCTGGCAGTTCAAGGAAGTGCTGCTGCCGGTGGAGCAGGTGTCGGGCTCGCTGCAGGTGGCCGAAGGCGTGTCGCTGGGGGCGTACTACCAGTTCAAGTGGCGGCCCAGCAAGATCCCCGGCGTCGGCAGCTACTTCTCGAACCAGGACTATGTGGGAACGGGCGTGGTGCACTTCGGCGCCGGTGGCGACCTGGCGTATGACGCTTCCAAGGACCAGCAGCCCAAGGACTCCGGCCAGGGCGGCGTGCAGTTGCGCTGGAGCCCCACCGGCAGCGACTATGAGTTCGGCTTCTATGCCGCGCAGTACCACGACAAGACGCCCTCCGCGCCGGTGTTCGACTTCGTCAACGGCAATGTGCACCTGGCCTATGCCGAGGACATCCGCACGTTCGGCGCCAGCGTCACCTCGTCGGCCGGGCAGTTGAACTGGGCCGTGGAAGGCTCGGTGCGGCAGAACGCGCCGCTGGCCAGCGACCCCGCTGTGCTGGGGCTGGGGCCCATCCTCACCTGCGGCACCAGCAAGGACGACCCCTGCTTTGCGGTCGGCGACAGCGCGCACCTGCAGGTCTCGGGCATCTACGTGCTGCAGCCGGGCAGCCTGTGGCAAGGCGGCGCGCTGCTGGGCGAGCTGGCCTACAACCACCGCCTGAAGGTCACCAAGGACATCTTCGCCATCGGCCCCGGCGGCACCAGCGCCGGCCTGGGCGGGCTGGACCCCCACACCACCAAGGGCGCCTTCGCGCTGCGGCTGCTGTTCGAGCCGCAGTACTTCCAGGTCATGCCGGGGCTGGACGTGTCGGTGCCCATCGGCCTGGGCTACAACTTCGGCGGGCGCTCGTCGACGATCTTCAACTTTGCCGGCGGTGCCAGCGAGGCCGGTGACTACAGTATCGGCGTGAAGGGCACCTGGCAGAACGCCTGGCACGTGGCGCTCACCTACAGCGACTACTTCGGCACGGCCAAGACCTTTACCGAGACGCTGATCCCGGGTGCGGGCTCGCCGCGCCAGCTCACCTTTGCCCAGACGCTGGCTGACCGCGCCTTCCTCGCCTTCAGCCTGTCGCGCACCTTTTGATTGTCTTGCGGAGTCTTCTCATGAATGCATCCCATCTCACCGTCGCCTTGTGCACCGCTGCCTGCCTGGCACCGGCCGCCCACGGCGCCGTCACGGCCGAAGAGGCCGCCAAGCTCAAGACCGTGCTCACGCCCGTGGGCGCCGAACGCGCCGCCAATGCCGACGGCAGCATCCCGGCCTGGGACGGCGGCATGACCAAGGCCTTGCCCGGCGAGCCCGGCGCCGCGCGGCCCGATCCCTTCAGCGCTGAAAAGCCCGTGCTGTCGCTCAACGCCGCCACCATGGACTCGCAGGCCGCGCGGCTGAGCGACGGCGTGAAGGCCTTGATGAAGAAGCACCCGGGCTTTCGCATCGACGTGTACCCCACGCACCGCACCGCCGCCGCGCCGCAATGGGTGTACGACAACACCTTCAAGAACGCCACGCGGGCCAAGCTCGTCGATGGCGGGCATGGCACCGAGGGGGCCTATGGGGGCATCCCGTTCCCCATCCCCAAGGACGGTTATGAGGTGTTCCAGAACCACCGCCTGGCCTGGACGGGCACGGCCGCGCAGGCGCAGGTGCGCGTGTGGGTCATGACGGCGGACGGCAAGCGCTCCATGGCCTCCGGCGGCGTGCAGAACTTCAGCCGGCCGTACTACAACCCGGCCGGCAGCGCCGAGAAGTTCGACGGCTACTACCAGCTCGGCAAGTTCACGGTCAGCGAGCCCGGCTCCAAGGCCGGCGAGGCCATCCTGGCCAATGACGGCCTGAACGCCGCGCAGCCGCGCGGGCTGTGGCAGTACCTGGTGGGCCAGCGCCGCGTGCGCAAGGCGCCCTCGGTGGGCTACGACACGCCGGACGCGGTGACTTCGGGCATCGGCCTGTTCGACGAGGCCTTCAACCTGTTTGGCCCGATCGACAAGCACGAGCTCAAGCTGGTGGGCAAGCGCGAGCTGTACATCCCCTACAACAACAACCGCGCCGCCGCGGCCAAGGTGGCCGACCTGGTGACCCCGGGCACGCTGAACCCGGACCAGGTGCGCTGGGAGCTGCACCGCGTGTGGGAGGTGGAGGCCACGCTCGCCGCCGGCAAGCGCCACGTGGTGCCCAAGCGCAAGTACTACATCGACGAAGACAGCTGGCAGATCATCATGTTCGATGGCTGGGACGCCAAGGGCCAGCTCTGGCGCACCAACTACACGCTCACGCTGCTGGCGCCCGACGTGCCTGCCGTGGTGGGCAACGTGCTGTGGGGCGGCTACGACCTGCAGACCGGCGCCTACTACCTGAACATGGCCTCCAATGAACTGCCGGTGCAGTTCCGCACGGTGGCGCCGCCTCCGCGCGCGTTCTTCAGCCCCGAGGAACTGGCCAACGAGGGGACCCGGTGATGCGGCGCGCCTGGTGTGCGACCCTGGCCGCCCTGCTGGCGGCCGGCGTGCAGGCGGCCGGGTCGGTGCCGGCGGCGCTGGGCACGCCCGCGCTGCAAACCCCGCGCGCCCAGGGCGCCGCCACGCTGGCGGTGGCCCGGGCCGGCCAGCGGCTGGTGGTGGCAGGGGAGCGCGGCACCGTGCTCTACAGCGACAACCAGGGCAGCACCTGGACGCAGGCGCGCGTGCCGGTGCAGGTGTCGCTGACGGCGCTGCGCTTCGTGGACGCCCGCACCGGCTGGGCCGTGGGGCACCTGGGCGTGATCCTGCGCAGCGACGACGCCGGCGCCACCTGGGCCTTGCAGCTGGATGGCGTGCGCGCCGCGGCGCTGAGCCTGGAGGCGGCGCGCGCCTCGGGCGATGCCGCGGCCGTGCAGCGCGCGCAGCGCCTGGTGGAGGAGGGGCCTGACAAGGCCTTCTTCGATGTCGATTTCGCCGACCGCGACCATGGCTTTGCGGTGGGCGCCTACAACCAGGTCTTCGCCACCCGCGATGGCGGCGCCCACTGGCAGCCGGTCGGCGCGGCCGTGCCCAACCCGAAGGGCCTGCACCTGTACGGCGTGCGCTTCGCGGGCCGGCAGGTGTTCCTGGCCGGCGAACAAGGCCTGCTGCTGCGCTCCGACGATGGCGGCATCAGCTTCAGCGCCCTGACCACGCCCTACAAGGGCAGCTTCTTCGGCCTGCTGGCCACACGCTCCGGCACGCTGCTGGCCTATGGCCTGCGCGGCAACGCCTGGCGCACCACCGACCAGGGCGTGAGCTGGCAGCGTGCCGACACGGGCCACCAGGAGGCCTCGTTCAGCGCCGCCACCGAAGCGCCCGACGGCCGGCTGCTGCTGCTCAGCCAGGCCGGCGAGCTGCTGGCCAGCCGCGACGACGGACGCGGTTTCCGCACCCTGGCCAGCGTGCAGGCCGGTGGCGCCGGCGTGGCCGCGGCCGACGGTGCCTGGGTGGTGGCCGGTCTGCGCGGCACGCGGCGGTACAGCGCGGCCGGTGCGCCATGAGCGGCACGCACGCGCCAGACCTCCAGCCGGTGGTCGCCCGGCTGGAGGACTTCGACACCGCCTCCGGCTCGCTGCCCGAACGCGCCTTCTTCAACCACCGGCGCTGGGTCATGGCGGCCTGCCTGCTGGTGACGCTGCTGCTGGGCTGGCAGGCCACGCACCTGCGGCTCAACGCCAGCTTCGAGAAGACCATCCCCACGGGGCATCCGTACATTGCCAACTACCTGGCCAACCGGGCTCACCTGGCCGGCCAGACGCATGCGCTGCGCATTGCGGTGGAAACCACCCAAGGAACTGCCGGGCCGCCCCAAGGTTCCTTGACCCCCTCGGGGGGCGGGCTGGGCGAAGCCCGGCCCTCGGGGCCCTCTGACAGCACGATCTTCGACGCGGGCTACATGGAGACGCTGCGCCGGCTCAACGACGAGGTGTTCCTGCTGCCCGGCGTGGACCGGCCGTTCATGAAGTCGCTGTGGACCTCCAACACGCGCTGGGTCGGCGTCACCGAGGAAGGCCTGGACGGCAACACCGTGGTGAGCGACAGCTACGACGGCTCGGCCGCCAGCCTGGGGGAACTGCGCGCGAACGTGGAGCGTTCCGGCGAGATCGGCCAGCTCGTGGCGGGCGACTTCAAGTCCAGCATCCTCTTCGTACCGCTGCTGGACCGCGACCCCGCCACCGGCGCGGCGCTGGACTATGGCGAGCTGTCGCGGCAGGTCGAGGCACTGCGCACCAAGTACGAGGGTGACTCCCCGGACAAGCGCATCCGCATCCACATCACCGGTTTTGCCAAGGTGGCCGGCGACCTGATCGAGGGCTTGCAGCAGATGCTGCTGTTCTTTGCGCTGGCACTGCTCATCACGGCCACCGTGCTGTATGCCAGCACGCGCTGTGCCCGCAGCACCGCCCTGGTGGTGGCCTGTTCGCTGATTGCGGTGGTGTGGCAGTTCGGCCTGCTGGCGCTGCTGGGCTATGCGCTCGATCCCTACTCGGTGCTGGTGCCCTTCCTCGTGTTTGCCATCGGCATGAGCCATGGCGCGCAGAAGATGAACGGCATCCTGCAGGACATCGGCCGCGGCACGCATCGCGTGGTGGCCGCGCGCTACACCTTCCGCCGCCTGTTCGTGGCGGGGCTCACGGCGCTGCTGTGCGACGCGGTGGGTTTTGGCGTGCTGGCGCTGATCCCCATCCAGGTGATCCAGGACCTGGCCGTGATTGCCAGCCTGGGCGTGGCGGTGCTGATCTTCACCAACCTGGTCCTGCTGCCGGTGCTGCTGTCCGAGGTGGGCGTGAGCCCGGCCGCGGCGCGGCGCAGCCTGGCGCAGGAGACGGGGCCCACCCCGTGGCTGTGGCAGCAGCTGGAGCGCTTCACGCAGCGCGGCCCGGCGCTGGCGGCCATTGGCGTGGCCGTGCTGCTGGCCGCGGGCGGCTATGCCGCCAGCCTGCACCTGCACATCGGCGACCTGGACCCCGGTGCCCCCGAGCTGCGGGCCGATTCGCGCTACAACCGCGACAACGCCTTCATCACCGAGCACTACGCCGCCAGCTCCGACATCTTCACGGTGATGGTGGCCACACCGGTGGACCGCTGCACGGCCTATGGCACGCTGGCCCGGGTCGATGCCCTGGCCGCGCAGCTGCGCCAGTTGCCGGGCGTGGAGTCCACCCACTCGATGGCCGACCTGTCCCGGCTGGCCATGGTGGGCTACAACGAAGGCAACCTGAAGTGGTTCGAGCTGATCCCCAATGCCGCGGCATTGGGCGGCGTGCAGACGCGCGCGCCGCGCGAGCTGTTCAACCAGGACTGCTCGTTCCTGTCGCTCTACGTGTACCTGCAGGACCACAAGGCGCAGACCCTGGCGCGCGTGGTGGAGGAGGTCGAGGCCTTCATCGCCGCGCAGCCGCCGTCGGACGAGCGCTTCATGCTGGCGGCCGGCTCGGCCGGCATTGCCGCGGCCACCAACATCGTGGTGAAGCAGGCCATGCGCGAGATGCTGTGGTGGGTGTATGCCGCGGTGGTGGTGCTGTGCGCGCTGACCTTCCGCTCCTGGCGCGCGGTGCTGGCGGCGGTGCTGCCGCTGGCGCTGACCTCGGTGCTGTGCGAGGCGCTGATGGTGGCGCTGGGCATGGGCGTGAAGGTGGCCACGCTGCCGGTGATCGCCCTCGGCGTGGGCATCGGCGTGGACTATGCGCTCTACATGCTCAGCGTGATGGGTGCGCGCCTGCGGGCCGGGGCGAGCCTGGCCGAGGCGTATCGCCATGCGCTGCGCTTCACCGGCCGGGTGGTGCTGCTGACCGGCCTGACGCTGGCGCTGGCGGTGGGCACCTGGGCCTTTTCCCCTATCAAGTTCCAGGCCGACATGGGTATCCTGCTGGCCTTCATGTTCGCCTGGAACATGGTGGGCGCGCTGGTGCTGCTGCCGGCGCTGGGTGCCTTTCTGCTGCGCGGCCCGGCCCGCGCACCGTCTCTCCACCTGAAAGCCAACCATGAACCTGCCTGAGCTTCCCTCTGCACCGCTGGACCCGGCCCTGGCCGGCTTCCTGGCCCAGTTGGCCGCGATGGGTGCACCTCCGCTGGAAGCGCTGCCGCCGGCCGCCGGCCGCCAGATCTACCGCGACATGGCGGCGCAGACCGGCCTGCCGCCGCCGCCGGTGGGCACGGTGGCCGAGCGCCTGATCGAGGGCCCGGGCGGGCCGCTGATGTTGCGCATCTACACGCCGCAGGGGGCTGCGGCCACTGCGCGGCCCGTGCTGCTGTATGCGCACGGCGGCGGCTGGGTCATCGGTGACCTGGAGACCCATGATGCGGTCTGCCGCACACTGTGCCATCACAGCGGTGCGGTGGTGGTGGCGGTGGACTATCGGCTCGCGCCCGAACACCCGTTCCCCGCCGCGCCGGACGACGTGGAGGCTGCGCTGCGCTGGGTGGCGGTGCATGCCGGCGAGATTGGCGCGGACCCTGCGCGCCTGGGCGTGGCCGGCGACAGTGCCGGGGCCAACCTGGTGGCGGTGGCGGCGCAGCGGGTGGCGGGCGCCGTGCCTCTGCGTGCCGCCGGGTTGATCTATCCGGGGGTGCAGCATGTGGGGGAGGCCAGCGCGTCCTACGTCGAACACGGCGAAGGCAAGTTCCTCACCATGAGCGCGATGCGGTGGTTCAACGCGTGCTACCTGGGCACGGCCTCGGGGGCGGCGCAGGACCCGGACTTTGCGCTGCTGAGGTCCAAGCGCCTGCACACCTTGCCGCCCACCTGGGTGGCCACCATGGGCCATGATCCGCTGCGCGATGAAGGCCATGCGCTGGCGCTGCGCCTCACGCAGGAGGGAGTGGCTTGTACGCATCGCAACTATCCGGGCGCGATCCATGCCTGCATCCACTTCACGGCGGTGTCGCCGGTGGGCGGCCAGGTGATGGAGGACCTGGCGGAGTGGCTGCGCGGGCGGCTCTGAGTGAGCCTGGCGCGGTGGCGCGCGTGCACGGGTTCCGTGTGCCAGCGATATCAAGGCCTTGACCACGTTTCGCTGCGGTGTGTATGTGTATCCTGCGGCGGAGCCGGGGGTGCCGCTATTCGCGCTCTGTTCTGAGCCTCTGAATGCGTGAGAGCCCGCCGGCAATCGCCCTTCGGCAACTTTGCTGGTGCAAAGAGAGAAGGCAAGGAAAGCACCTGAAAACACATTTGAACGAGCGGTGACGCGGTGGCCGCTCCAAACACCGCAGTGCCCGGGCCAAGCGACAGATACTTTGGACCACTCGATCAACCGGTGCCGCAATGAAAGCCTTCCGTCGATTCGTGGTCAAGCTTGCATCCTCTGCCTTGGTCTGCGCCGCTGCACTGACTCCGTCAATCAGCGCCCAGGCCGCTGATCCGGCCTTTGCCAACACCCAATACCCCATCGTGCTCGTGCATGGGTTGTTCGGTTTCAGCAGCGTTGCGGGCATCGACTACTTTTTCCGCATCCCTGCGGAACTGCGTGCCAATGGGGCCACTGTGCTGGTCGCCTCCGTCTCGGCCGTCAACAGCCCCGAGGTGCGCGGCGAGCAGTTGCTCCTGCAGATGAAGCAATGGGCTGCCGCCAAGGGCTACAAGAAATTCAACTTGGTGGGGCACAGCCTGGGCGCCCCGACCGCACGCTATGTGGCCGGCGTGGCACCGTCGCTGGTGGCCAGCGTGACCTCAGTGGGCGGCGCCAATGACCTGTCGGTCGGCGGCAGCCCGTCGGCCTTGTTGGATCTGGTCGTGACCTTCAAGAACCTGGCCAACGTCTTGGGCAAGGTGATCGGCGCCGCATCGGGCAACGCCGGCCTGCCGCAGGATGAAAATGCACTGAGGGCCTTTGCCCTGGACACGCCCGGATTCAACAAGCGCTTCCCGGCCGGGCAGCCGACCAGCGCATGCGGCCAAGGGCCCGAAAAGGACAACGGCATCTTTTTCTACTCGGCCGGCGGCAACAAGGCCAAGACCAATGTTCTTGACATCAGCGACGTCGTCATGGTGGCGAATGCCCAGTTCGCGACCGATGGCCTGGTGCCGGTATGCGCGGCCCATTGGGGCAAGGTCGTGCGCGACGACTTTCCCTGGAATCACCTGGACGAAGTGAACCAGGTGCTGGGTTTGCGCGGCAGCGGGCCGGACCCGGTGGCGTTCTATGTCTCGCAAGCCAACCGGCTCAAGGGCAAGGGGCTCTGAGCGTGCCAGTGCCCGCAGGCGCGGCGCGTGGGCGGTGGCGTGGGCTCTTTGCCGTGGCGGGCGCCGCGGCGCTGCTGGTCGGGTGGGCGCTGCGAAGCGAAGCCCCGGCAGTGGCGCCGGGGTCGAGCTTGTTGCCCACTGCCGGCCCCACTGCAAGCGCGGAGCCATCCGCCCTGCCACGGCGCCCTGAGGGACCCGTGATAGGAGGTTCTTCCCTGGAGTCGATCAGGGCCCGGTTGTTCGTCAAAGGCTCGCTGGCGGGGACCGACCTTGCCGGCGGGTGGTGCGTCGGGCCCGGTCCCGAGGGCACGGAGGTGCTGCAGCCTTGCCCCGACCTGCGCCGGCGCTTTGACCATTACCTGCTGGGCACGGGCGAGGTCACTGCCATGGACCTGCGCAGCCTCGTATCCGACGATGCCCGGCGCGCGCATGGCGAGGCCCTGGCCGCGCAGATCTTGGCAATCTGGGACCGGTACCTGGGCCTGGCCGGATATGCCTGGAGCAGTCGCGTCGAGCAGGCCGATCCCGGCACCTGGCATGCGGCCTTGGCCGAGCAGCGCCATGTGCGCCGGCAGTTGCTGGGGGAGCCGTGGGCCACTGCGTTTTTCGCCGACGAGGAGCGGCACTTTGAGGGCCTGCTGGCGCAGGTCGAAGCGGGCGCGGTGCCGCCGGCCGACCCGGGCGCAGCGGTACCGCAGATGGGGCCGGGCAAGGACGCCACTACGGTCATGGCCGAACGGACTGCCTTGTATGGCGAAGCCGCGGCACGCCGGCTGGCCCAGGTCGATTCGGAATGGGCCGATTGGGAAAGTCGCTTGGGGGCGGCCCGGGCCGAATGGCAGCGCCTGCAGCAAGCCAACCAACTGTCTGACCTGCAGCGCAACGGGGAGATGGCGCAGTACGTTCAGTCCCACTTTTCGGGCAGCGAGCCTCTGCGCGTGAAGGCATTGCTGCGCCTGCCGGACTTCTGACGGCCACCCTTTCGATCCTGGGCGCAGGCGGCGGCGTGATCCGGTCCCCGCCAGGCCGAATCGTGGGGCACCAGCGTGGCCAGCGCACCCAGCCCTTGGCGCATCAACTGCGAGGGAGAGGCCGACGGCGGCAACGCACCCAAGTCCAGCAGAGCGGCGCTGAAGTCCTCCAGCGTTTGCTGACCGATCTGCATCCCGCGGGTGATGTCAGGCATGGAGACCCATGGGGGGATTGGTGCACGGTCCCAGTGCTGCGGCCCATTTCCAGGTCTTCCGGCCAGGCAGCAAAAGATCGAGACTCCGAGCCACTCAAGCAACCGGTGTCGCAATGAAAGCCTTCCGTCAATTCGTGGTCAAGCTTGCATCCGCCGCCTTGGCCTGCGCCGCGGCATGGAGCCCCTCCCTCAGCGCCCATGCGGCGGATCCCACCTTCGCCAAAACCCAGCACCCCATCGTGCTCGTGCATGGGCTGTTCGGTTTCAGCAGCGTCTCGGGCATCGACTACTTCTTCCGCATTCCCGCGGAACTGCGTGCCAACGGTGCCACCGTGCTGGTGGCCTCCGTCTCGGCCGTCAACAGCCCCGAGGTGCGCGGCGAGCAGTTGCTCAAGCAGATGAAGCAGTGGGCCGCGGCCAAGGGCTACAAGAAGTTCAACCTGATCGGGCACAGCCTGGGCGCCCCGACCGCACGCTATGTGGCCGGCGTGGCACCTTCGATGGTGGCCAGCGTCACCAGTGTGGGCGGCACCAATGACTTGTCGGTCGGTGGCAGCCAGTCCGCCTTGCTGGACACGCTGCTGGGCTTCAAGAACCTGGCCAATGTCATGGGCAAGGTGATAGGCGCCGCCTCAGGCAACGCCGGGCTGCCGCAGGACGAGAACGCACTGAAGGCCTTTGCCCTGGACACGCCCGGATTCAACCGGCGGTTCCCCGCGGGGCAGCCCACCAGTGCATGCGGCCAGGGACCCGAACAGGACAAGGGAATCTTTTTCTACTCGGCTACCGGCAACAAGCCCAAGACCAATTTTCTGGACCTCAGTGACGTCATCCTGCAGGCGAATGCCCAGTTTGCTACCGATGGCCTGGTGCCGGTATGCGCCGCGCATTGGGGCAAGGTCGTGCGCGACGACTTCCCATGGAATCACCTGGACGAAGTGAACCAGGTGCTGGGCCTGCGCGGCAGTGGGCCGGATCCGGTGGCGTTCTATGTCTCGCAAGCCAACCGGCTCAAGGGCAAGGGGCTCTGAGAGGGTGTGAACAAATCCGCCATGGCCGCTCATCCCACCCCGTCAGGGAAGGTCCATCCAGTGGTTCCATTCGGTCATCCCGGCGCATGAAGCAGGACATGCCAGCGCCCGCAGGCTCCGCGCAGGGGCGGTGGCTTGGGCTCCTCGCGGTGGGGGTCGTCATGACGCTCCTGGCCTGGTGGGCGCTGCAAGCCGAAGCCCCGGCCGCTGGGCCGCCGTCGGACCTGCCACCCGCCGCCAGCCCCACAGGGCGCGTGGCGCCGTCCACCCTGTCACGGCACCCTGAACCGCTTGCGGCAGGAGTCTCTTCCCTGCACTCGGTCAGGACCAGGCTGTTCGTCAAAGGCTCGCTGGCGGGGACCGACCTTGCCGGCGGGTGGTGCGTCGGGCCCGGTCCGGAGGGCACGGAGGTGCTGCAGCCTTGCCCCGACCTGCACCGGCGCTTTGACCATTACCTGCTGGGCACGGGCGAGGTCACTGCCATGGAATTGCGCAGCCTCCTGCTCGATGACGCCCGGCGCGCGCACGGCGAGGCCCTGGCAGGCGAGATCGTGTCGGTCTGGGACCGGTACCTGCTCTTGGCCGCACATGCCTGGCGCAGCCGCTTCGACCCAGCCGATCCGGGCACCTGGAACGCGGCCGTGGCCGAGCAGCGCCAGGTGCGCCGGCAGATGCTGGGCGAGGCTTGGGCGCACGCGTTCTTCGCCGACGAGGAACGGCACCTTGAGGCCGTGCTGGCGCAGGTGGAATCAGGCGCGGTGCCGCCGGCTGATCCGGGCGCACCGGTGCCCCAGGGGGGTCTGGGCACGGATGCCGCCGCGGTCATGGCCGAACGCGCCGCCTTGTATGGCGAAGCCGCGGCACGCCGGCTGGCCCAGGTCGATTCGGAATGGGCCGATTGGGAAAACCGCCTGGAGGCCGCCCGGTCTGAATGGCAGCGCCTGCAGCAAGCCAATCAGTTGTCAGACTTGCAGCGCCACACGGAGATGGCGCAGTACCTGCGCGCGCAGGTCCCGGGCAGCGAACATGCGCGCGTGAAGGCCTTGCTGCACTTGCCTGATTTCTGACCCCGGCGGCTGCCCGCGCCCAGGCGTCACTGCTTGCGCCGGACCATGGCCGAGAGCTTGGCGTCGTCGGGGTACTGGAACTGGATTTCACCTTTGCGCCAGGTACCCAGCCAGATCATCCGGGGCGAGAACGCCTCGTGGTCGGCCTCGGAATAGGGCCGCGTGTAGGTGGTGACCACGCCGTGGTGGCTGCGGTCCAGGTTCTCCAGTGCGGTTTTCAGCGCCGGCCCGCGCGGCCCGCCTTTGCTGGCAAAGGCCGCACGCAGCATCAGGTGCACGGCGTCATAGGCTTGCGCCGCGGCCATCAGCGAGCCAATGCGCGGCTCGCGCGAATGCCGCATGTAGCGGGCAATGAAGCCCGAGCGCCGCTCGCTCTCGCCGTTCTTGATGAGGGTCTGCGTCATCATGGTCCCCTCCAGGGCCGGCGCCCCGGCGATCTTGAGCACACTGCGGAACGACAGCGTCCACGGCCCGAAGTACGGCATGCGCCAGCCCAGCTGGGTGCGAGCCTGCACGGCCTTGGCGTGGCCAGGGCCGACGGAATACACCACCAGGGCATCCGCGCCGGCTTTGCGCGCGGCATCGACTTCGGCCACGAGCGACCCGGTGCCTGGTGCAGTGTTCGACGCTATGCGGCACATAAAGCCGCGCCTTTGCCGCCCTGGCGTCGTTGCAAATCCTCGCGATGCCTCCGGGGCATCGCTGCGGTTTGCGCCTAGCCAGGACGACAAATCCATCGGCTTTCTTAAGTGCCGCATAGCATCGAACACTGCACTAGGTCGAAGCGCCCCACGTACACCGGCGCCACGCCGTGCGCCTTGAACTGGGCCGTGAGGTCGCGAACCCCGCCCGCGCCATAGGGCGTCTGGTCAGCCAGGATGGCCGGCTTCGAGAACCCGCGCCGCGCCACGGTTTCGCTGGCCAGGAACTCCGCATTCATGCGGTCCGAAACCGCCAGGCGGAAGATGAAGCTGTCTTTGGGCGGATACGCCTCGGTGACCGCCGTGCCCTGCGCGCAGGGCACCATCCGCACGTGGCGGGCGCGCTGGAACACCTCCAGCGCCGCCAAGGCGAGCCCGGTGTTGCAGAAGCCCAGGGTGAAATCGACCTTCTCCTTCAGCACCAGGTCTTCGGCCACCTGGCGGCCGGCCTCCGGGCGCCCGGCGTCATCACGGGTCACCAGTTCCAGCGGCCGGCCGAGCAGGCCGCCGTATTCATTGATCTCGTTGACGGCCAGTTCGGCGCCGAAGCGCCATGCTGTTGCCGAAGTCGGCCGAGCTGCCTGAAAGAGGCGCGATCAGGCCGATGCGCAACGGCAGCAAGAGGTCCTGGGCGCTGGCGGCTTGCGGAATCAAGCTCCCTGCGTCGGCCATCACCAGCAGTGGCGCGAGGAGGTTCGTGAGGGCACGTCGCCTGGGGCATGTCTCCGTGTGAGGGCCTTGCAGCCCAGGTGTTCATGCAGTCTCCGCCAGCCTCCCGGGGCCCAAAGACCCATGGCATCGAAGTCGGCAACGTTCATTCCAGCCGGCTGCATCGTGTGTCATGGCATCGAGCCCAGCCACTGGGGCAATCCCCCTCCTGACGGGTGCGGAGATCCATGGGGGATTGGTGCACGGCCCGCGTGTCTCGACCCATTTCGAGGTCTTCCGGCCGGCCGGCAAGTGACCGAGACTTTGAACACTCCCTCCCGGTCTGGCCCCGCCTGACCAGCCGACCGGGCTTGGAGCGAGGCCGGCGATTTGCCTGCCGGGTGGACACGACGAGGAAGTAGTTCTTGACGATCAGTTTCATGCGCCGAGTACGGGACAAGGCGCTCTTCGGCAAAGGCTGCCGGGGTCCCGCATGTTGGATGTTCGTCCTGCTGATGGTTGGCGGGTTGCATCACACCGAAGCCGGTGCCCAGTCGGCGCCATCCTGGGCAGGCGCTGACCATGCCCGCCTCGGCTACCCGCTCACGGGGGTGCATGCAGCGCAAAGCTGCGAGGCCTGCCACATCGGCGGTGTCATGAAGGGCACGCCGCGCAACTGCGAGAGCTGCCACACGGCCGGGTCGGTGCTGTCCAAGGCCAATGTGGTGATGCCGCAGAGGCACGTGCCGGCCGTGGTGGGCTGCGCCGAGTGCCACAACACCCGCTCCTTCACCCGCACCAGCTTCCGCCACAGCGTGGTCCGCACCGTGGGCTGCCAGACCTGCCACTCCGGCCTGGCCGCCACCGGCAGGACGCCGCGCCACGTGGCCGGGCCTGCGGGCCAGCCGTGCGGCGACTGCCATCGCTCCACCAGCAGTTGGCTGCCGGCGAGCTTCAACCACACGCAGGTGGTCGTGGCCAACAACTGCTTCTCCTGCCACGACGGCAGGCACGACGGTTCCACCGGCCGCCCGGTGACGCACGTGCCCGGCCTCTTCGTGGTGGGGGAGGGCATCGACAACTGCGACTCCTGCCACCTCGATGGCTTTGGCTTCCGCTCCTGGGTACCGGCCCGGGCGCACCAGTTCACCCACATCAGGAGCCAGTGCGCCACCTGCCACACCGGCGCCTTCCCACCCGCGGTGGCCCAGCCGAGCACACCGGCCCACGTGGGGGCTTCGCCGCTGTGCGAAACCTGCCACCGCAGCACCCGCAACTGGCTGGACATCGACCTGTCCGCCGCCGGCAGCAGCGCAAGCAAGGGCGGCGTGGCCCGCAACGGGCGCGGCACGGCCCCGGCCAAGAGCGGCCTGCTGGCTGCCACCGTGCCGCCGCGCCACATCCCCTTGACGGGCGGTGCTGCCTGCACGTCGTGCCACCGCTCCGCACGCGACATGGCCACCGCCGTGGTGATGAACCACGGCGTGGTGAGCACGCTGGACTGCAGGACCTGCCACAACGGCACGTACGTGGCCCAGGGCGCGCAGACCACGCCGGGCCAGCACATCCCCTACAAGGCCATGCTGCTCAACGGCAGCGGCATGGACTGCGACGATTGCCACAAGGGCTTCACCGGGGCGAACTGGACCGCCGTGAAGATGAACCACAACGGCAGCCTGGGCGGCGGTGCCGGCCTGTGCAAAGGCTGCCATCTGCAAGGCAGCACCGCCAGCGGGCCGATGGTGAAGAGCGCCTTGAACCATGCGCGCATGGCCGTTCCGCAGACCGATTGCTCCGGCTCCGGTTGCCATGCACCCCTGGGCCGCATCGGGGCCCGTTTCGGCCGCTGGCGATGAGCCCCGCTTGTGGTGAACCCCGCTTATGAGCATCGACCGCATCGCCGGCAATCCTGCATGAATGCAAACCACGCAAAGGCAAGAGTGATCCCCATCGAGTTGCCCCGGACCCGCCGCACCCGACCATTCGCGCACACGCTGCTTTTCAGGGGCGTCGTTGCGACGGCTGTGGCGTGGATGGTGTCCTTGCAGTGTGCGGCGCTGCCTTCGGAGCGCCACCTTGAGTTCGACATCGCCCAGGGACCACTGGGACTCGTCCTGCTGGAGATCGCCCGGACCGGGGACACGCTGGTGTCATTCCGCCCGGGCCTGGTCGAGCAGCGCCAGGCACCCGCCATCCGCGGGACCTACACCTTGCTGGAGGCCTTGGCGCTCGCCACGCGGCCCAGCGGGCTGGTCATCGAGAAGACCCCGGCGGGCACGCTGACCCTTTCCGAGGCGGCCGCGGCCACGCCGGACCTGCTGCAGACGCTGAACATGCAGGGCCCGCCACGCCCCCCGGCCGCGGTGCCCACCGACGTCATGGCCGTGCTCCCGCGGGTGGTGGTGCTCGGGGCCGCAGGGCCGCGGGAAGATGGCTTGAAGGCCTTGCGCGGCACCTCGGCCACGCGCACCGACACCTTGCTGGCGGATCTGCCTCAGTCGGTCTCGGTGCTGACCAGCGAGGCGCTGGACCTGCAAGGCGGGGCCACCAGCACCGAGGCCTTGCGCTATGTGACGGGCGTGGCCTCGCGCATCGACATTTCCGGCGGGCAGGGCGTCGTGCCTTCATTGCTGGTGCGCGGCCTGCCGGCCTTGTATGCCTTGTCGGGCATGGGCACCATTCGGGCCGCGCTGCCGATGGACAACGTCTTCATCGACTGCATCGAGGTGCCCAAGGGACCCAGCAGCGTGATCAGCGGCATCTCCAGCTTCGGCGGCCGCGGCGGCGTGGTGAACCTGGTGCGCAAGGAAGCGGGTGGCGAGCCCCACCGGGATGCCTCGCTGAGCCTGAGTTCGCAGGACGGCGGCACCCTGCGCGCTGAACTGGACCTGGCTGGCCGCGCCACGCAAGACCTGTCGTGGCGCGTGGTGGCCTATGGCAGCGGCACCGGCCGCACTGAGGGCGGCTACGACCACAGCGGCGGCGGCGGCCTGCTGGCCTCGGTGGGCTACCGCACCCCCGACATCTCCGCCATGCTGACGCTGCAATCCGACCTGCGCCGCCTCACCCCCGCCGCCACCAGCCGCGGCGGTCAACTCCAGCCGGACGGCCGCATCACGCCGGTGGAAGAGGGCCAGGTGGCGCCGCTGGATGAGCGCGATCGGCTGCTGTCGGGATCTGCCGATGCCGAACTTGGCCTGGAGTGGCGCTTTCACCCGCGCTGGCGAACCACGCTCAAGGCCCGGGTCGAGGCGGTGGACAACGACCTGGGCCAGCACATTCCCCTGGTGCTGCCCCTCCAGCGGCGCATCTCCTGGTGGAACACCGCGCTGCAATGGGGGCTGGTCGGCGATGTGGAGACCGGGCCGGTCAAGCACAAGGTCCTGCTGGGCGTGGACCTGGCGGACTGGCGCGTGCGGCTCATCGACCAGGCCACCGTGGAGGGTGACCTCACCGCGCTCGGGCGCCTCGACGTGGGCGACGTGAAGCGGGAAGTGCTGCTGCAGGACCAGTTGCGCTGGGGCAACCTGCGGGTGCGCCTGGCCGCGCAGGCCGCGCGCGTGCCCGACTACAACCTGGGCACGGTCTCGGCCGGTGCGGGCCGGCGCGCCATCAACTGGGACGCGGGCGTGCTGTACCGGCTGTGGCCCGACGCCTCGGTCTACGCCGGCGGCCAGCAATCGATCGAAACGGACATCATCCGCGCCGTGGGCCCGGCCATCTTCAACGGGCCCAACGACCCGACCCGCACGCGGCAGGTCCAGGCGGGGCTGAAGCTCGACCTGCTGGACGACAGCCTGGCCTTGACGCTGGAGGCCTACCGGACCGAACAGATCAACGTCCCCAGCGTGGCCGACCTCAGTGCGCCGGGCGGCACGGGCCGCTTCTTCATCACGCCGCGCCGGATCGCCGAGGGGCTGGAGATCGACCTGGCCGGCCGGCCCTGGCCGAACCTGGACGTGCAGCTGGGCATGAGCTTCATGCGCGCCAACGACATGCTGCCTGACCCACCGGGGTCGGCGTACGCCGGCCTCTACGTGCCCGCCGGGGCGATTCCCGCGCGCTCCATGCACCTGTTGTCGCGCTACCGTCTGCCCGAGGGCTGGCTGCCGCGCACGAAACTGGGCCTGGCATTCCGGGCCAGATCGTCCAGCTTTGCCGTGCCGCCCAGCCCGGCCCAGCCGCAGGCCCAGCTCACACTTCCCGGCGGTGCGCAGCTCGACCTGTCGCTGGAGCGACTGTTCGGCCACTGGGCGTTGAACGCCTTCGTTCACAACGTCTTCGACCGCCAGCTCTACGAGACCCAGTCCACGCCGGGGTACATCCCGCTGGAGCCCCGCCGCAGCGTGGGGCTGGCGGCCACCTACAAGTCCAGAGGCATGGGACCCTGAATTCGACTCCCCGGCTCGAACAGCTCGTGGCGCGGTGGCCAGGGAAATGGCCTGGCCGGACACGGCTCTGCCTCCCCATTCGCCAGGGTCAATGACGTGAGTGAGCAAGAAGATCTGGAATGGATCGTAGAAAAAGGCCCTGAATTGGGAATCTTCTGCTGGAGTCCACTCACGTCTACTCTGATACAGATATTGTGTATACAAATAGTTAAGGCATTCGATTCAACTCATTGAGTGTCTGCATTCATGCCGCGGCGTGACTTTTATTTCGCACCCATCGCTATGCCAATGTTGCTTGTTTTCATGCGGAAATTGCTGTTTTCGTCTATGGATGCAAGTCAATGGTGCACATGAATGCCAAATCATTCCTTTAGGCCTTTTCCCGTAAAACCTTTCCCCTAGAACCTTTCCCGTAGAAGAAGAGTGATAGCAAAACAATTCATTCTGCGAGGAATGATGCATTCCGTAACCCCTCGCAAACTCTCAATGCATTTCGTTTCACAAATAAGAAACTCACGTCTCCCTCAATCACAACACGTGCCGGTTCAGACCGGTGCACGGAGAACGCATGAGACTTCATCCATTGGCGATTGCCGCGATCGCCGCTCTCTCATTGCCTGCTGCCCGGGCCTTCGAGATCGAGACACCCAACCCCGACCTGAAGGTCCGGCTGGACCTCACGCCCAAGTTCAGCCTCGGCTACCGGCTGAAGGACCCCTCGCCGGCGCTGACGCGCCTGGATGTGGCGGTCGACCCCGGCACCGTGAACGAGGACGACGGCGACCACAACTTCAACAAGGGCCTGGTTTCGCGCCGCTTCGACCTGCTGACCGAACTGGACGTGTCGGCACCCAACTACGGCGCCCGCCTCAGCGGCACGGGCTGGTACGACGGTGCCTACCTGGGCCGCAGCGACTACCAGGGCACCGCGCTGTTTGCCGGCGGCGTGCCGCTGGGGCCGGTGGTCAGCACGGCGAACAACGAGTTCGGCCAGCAGGCGGACGAGTTCCTGCCGGCCACGCGCCGCCAGCATGGCCGTGGCGGTGAGCTGCTCGATGCCTTCGTGTACCTCAAGGGTGAGGTCGGCGACATGCGGGGCAGCCTGCGGCTCGGCAAGCACACGCTGCAGTGGGGCGAAAGCCTGTTCTTCGGCCAGAACGGCATCGCCAGCGCGCAGGGGCCGGTGGACATCGCCAAGATCGTCTCCGTGCCGGGCTGGCAGTTCAAGGAGGTGCTGCTGCCGGTGGAACAGGTGTCCGGCACGCTGCGCCTGGCCGAAGGGCTGCAGGCGGGGGCCTACTACCAGTTCAAGTGGCGCAAGAGCAAGCTGCCCGGCGTCGGCAGCTACTTCTCCAACCAGGACTACATCGGCGGCGGACGCGTGAACTTCGGCCAGGCGCCCGATGGTTCACCGATCGAGCTGCCCGTGCTGGAGTCGGCCGACAACCAGCCCAGGAACAGCGGCCAGGGGGGGGTGCAGCTGCGCTGGACTCCCACCGGCGGCGACTTCGAGTACGGCCTGTACGCGGTGCAGTACCACGACAAGACACCCAGCGGCCTGGTGTTCGATTTCGTCAACGGCAACGTGCACGTGGCCTACGCCAGCAACATCCGCGCTTATGGCGCCAGTGTCACCTCGTCCACCGGCCAGCTGAACTGGGCGCTGGAAGGCTCGGTGCGCCAGAACACACCGCTCAACAGCGACCCGGCCGTGCTCGGCGGCCCCAGCCCGGTGCTGGCCTGCGACACCAGCAGTGCCACGCCGTGCTATGCGGTGGGCGACACCGGGCACCTGCAGGTGTCGGGCATCTACGTGCTGCAGCCCTCGGCGCTGTGGCAGGGGGGCGTGTTGCTGGGCGAGGTCGCCTACAACCGCCGGCTCAGGATCAAGCGCGACATCTTCGCCGCTGCCGATGGCAGCAACCAGGGCATTGGCGGCCTGGACCCGAACACCACCAAGGATGCGTTCGCGCTGCGGCTGCTGTTCGAGCCGAGCTACTTCCAGGTCGCGACAGGTTTCGACCTCTCGGTGCCCTTTGCCCTGGGCTACAACTTCGGCGGCCGCTCGTCGGCCATCGGCAACTTTGCCGGCGGCGTGTCCGACGGGGGCGACTGGAGCCTCGGGCTGAAGGCCACGTACCAGACGGCCTGGCACTTCTCGCTCACCTACAACGACTTCTTCGGCAAGGCCAAGACCTTCACCGAAACCCTGGTGCCCGGCAGCGGCGCGCCGCGCCAACTGAGCTTCGGCCAGACGCTGCGCGACCGGGCATTCGTGGCCTTCAGCGCCTGGACCACCTTCTGAGAATCGCCATGGGACATCACATGAAGCACTTCCTGTGGGCGGCCATCTGCGCCACCCTGCTTCCGCTGGCAGCTTCGGCCGCCGTCACGGCTGACGAAGCCGCCAAACTCAAGACCATGCTCACGCCGATGGGCGCCGAGCGCGCCGGCAACAAGGACGGCAGCATCCCCGCATGGGACGGCGGCGTGACCAAGGCACCCGCGGGCTACCAGAGCGGCAGCCCGCGGCCCGACCCGTTCCCGGCCGACAAGCCGGTGCTGAGCATCAACGCGAAGAACATGGACGCGCATGCCGCCAGGCTCAGCGACGGCGTGAAGGCCTTGATGAAGAAGTATCCGGACTTCCACATCGAGGTCTACCCCACGCGCCGCTCGGCGGCGGCGCCGCAGTACGTGTACGACAACACGTTCAGGAATGCCACCCAGGCCAGGCTGGTGGATGACGGCCAGGGCGTGGAGGGTGCGTTCGGCGGCATCCCGTTCCCGATCCCGAAGGACGCCTATGAAGTCATCCTGAACCACCGCCTGGCGTGGACGGGCGTGAACATACAGACACCGCTGCGCATGTGGCTGATGACGGCCGATGGCCGGCGCACCCTGGCCTCCGGGGGCGTGCAGACCTGGCGCCGGCCGTACTACGACCCTGACATCACGCCCGAGAAGTTCGACGGCTACTACCAGGTCGGCAAGTTCGCGGTCAGCGAGCCGGGCTCCAAGGCCGGCGAGGCGATCCTGGCCCACGACGGCATGAGCGCCACCGCGCCGCGCGGCCTGTGGCAGTACCTGGTGGGCCAGCGCCGCGTGCGCAAGGCGCCGGCGGTGGGCTACGACACGCCCGACGCCGTGACCTCCGGCATCGGGCTGTTCGACGAGGCGTTCAACCTCTTCGGCCCGATCGACAAGCACAAGCTCAAGCTGGTCGGCAAGAAGGAGCTGTACATCCCGTACAACAACAACCGGGCCGCGCTGGCCAAGGTGACCGACCTGGTGACGCCGAACACGCTGAACCCGGCGGTCGTGCGTTGGGAACTGCACCGCGTGTGGGAAGTGGAGGCCACGCTCCTCCCCGGCAAGCGCCACGTGGCCGCCAAGCGCAAGTACTACATCGACGAAGACAGCTGGCAGATCATCCTGTTCGACGGCTGGGATGCGAAGGGTGAACTCTGGCGCACCAACTACACGCTCACGCTGCTGGCGCCGGACGTGCCCGCCTTGCTGGGCCAGGTGATGTGGGGCGGCTACGACCTGCAGTCCGGGGCCTACTACCTGAACGTGTCGTTCAACGAACTGCCTCGGCACCCGAGGGCGATACCGACGCTGCAACGCAGCTTCTTCAGCCCCGATGAGCTGGCCAACGAAAGCTCGCGATGACACGGCCGACCTTCACCTGCAGCGCGGGGTGGGCCGCCAGGCTCAGCGACGGCGTGAAGGCCTTGATGAAGAAGGACCCGGACTTCCGCATCGAGGTCTATCCCACGCGCCGCTCGGCGGCGGCGCGCCGCGACTTCAGCCCCGATGAGCTGGCCAACGAGAGCTTGCGATGAAACGGCGCACCTTCACGGGCGGGGCGGTGGCGGCCGTGCTGGCAGGGCCGGCGTGCGCGGCCCTGCCCGCGGTGCTGCAACGCCCTGCATCGGCCACCTCGCATGCGCAGGGGGCTGCCATGCTGGCACTGGCGCGTGCCGGGCGCCGCCTGGTGGCGGCCGGTGAACGCGGCATCGTGCTGACCAGCGACGACGACGGCCAGCATTGGGCGCAGGCGCAGGTGCCGGTCCAGGTGAGCCTCACAGCGCTGCGCTTTGCCGACGAGCGCCGCGGCTGGGCCACCGGTCACCTGGGCGTGCTGCTGGCCACCTATGACGGCGGCGCAAGCTGGACCTTGCAGCTCGACGGCGCACAGGCGGCGCGGTACACGTTCCTGGCGGCCGGCGATGCCGCGCAGCGCAAGAGCCTGCCGCGGCTGGTGCAAGACGGCCTGGACAAGCCCTTGTTCGACATCGACGTGCAAGGCCCCCATGTGCTGGCCGTCGGTGCCTACGGGCTGGCGTTCGAAATACTCGATGGCGGCGCCGGGTGGGCGCCCTTCGCACAGCGCCTGCCCAACCCCAGGCGCCTGCACCTGTATGGCGTGCGAAGCATCGCCGAATGGGTCTTCATTGCCGGCGAGCAAGGCCTGCTGCTGCGCTCGAACGACCGGGGCGCCAGCTTCGAGGTGCTGCGTTCACCGTACAAGGGCAGCTACTTCGGCTTGCTGGCGGCCCGCAGCGAAACGCTGCTGGTCTACGGCCTGCGCGGCAACACCTTCCGATCGACGGACTTCGGCAACAGCTGGTCGGTGGTGGACACCGGGGCGCCGGTGTCCATCAGCGCCGGCATCGAACGTGCCGACGGCATGTTGCTGCTGCTGGCGCAGAACGGCGACGTGCTCATCAGCCGCGACGACGGCCGGAGTTTCGAACGCCGGCCCACTGCGCCTTCCTTCCCCGCGGCTGCACTGGTCGCCGCCGACGGCGGCGCCATCGTGCTGGCTGGACTTCGCGGCCTGAAACGCCTGGAGCGCCTGGAGATTGCATGACACCGACCCCGACCCCCCTTGCACAGTCTGCCCTGCCGTCCCCCAGGGGGCTGCAAGACTTCGACCCACGCTCCGGCTCCGCCGCCGAGCGATTGTTCTTCAACCACCGCCCCTGGGTGCTGGCGCTGTGCCTGCTGGCCACGCTGCTGCTGGGCTGGCAGGCGCTGGGCCTCAGGCTCAACGCCAGCTACGAGAAGACCATCCCGACCAAGCACCCGTACATCGCGAACTACCTGGAGAACCGGGCCAACCTCGCGGGGCAGGGTAATGCGCTGCGCGTTGCGGTGGCCGTGACGCAAGGTTCAATCTTCGACAAAGGCTACCTGGAGACGCTGCGCCGGCTGAACGACGAGATCTTCCTGCTGCCGGGCGTGGACCGGCCGTTCATGAAGTCGCTGTGGACGTCGAACATGCGCTGGGTGGCGGTCAGCGAAGAGGGCCTGGACGGCGACACCGTGATGAGCGAGCGCTACGACGGCAGCCCCGCGGCAATGGACGAGGTGCGCGCCAACGTCGAGCGCTCGGGCGAGATCGGCCAGCTGGTGGCGGCGGACTTCCAGTCCAGCATCGTCTACGTGCCGCTGCTGGACAAGGACCCGCGCACCGGCGCCGCGCTCGACTACGCCGAACTCGGCCAGCGCATGGAGGCCCTGCGCGGCAAGTACCAGAACGAGCGCATCCGGATCCACGTCATCGGCTTTGCCAAGGTGGTGGGCGACCTGATGGAGGGCCTGCGCCAGATGCTGGGCTTCTTCGCGCTGGCGCTCGTCATCACCGCCGGGGTGCTGTACACCTACACCCGCTGCGTGCGCTCCACGGCCATCGTGGTGGCCTGCTCGCTGGTGGCGGTGGTGTGGCAGTTCGGCCTGCTGCACCTGCTGCACTACGAGCTGGACCCGTACTCCGTGCTGGTGCCCTTCCTCGTGTTTGCCATCGGCATGAGCCATGGTGCGCAGAAGATGAACGGCATCCTGCAGGATGTGGGCCGCGGCACCCATCGTGTGGTGGCGGCGCGCTGCACCTTCCGGCGGCTGTTTGCCGCCGGCCTGACGGCGCTGCTGTGCGACGCCGTCGGCTTTGCGGTGCTGGCGCTCATCGAGATCCGTGTCATCCAGGACCTGGCGGCCATTGCCAGCCTCGGCGTGGCGGTGCTGATCTTCACGAACCTGGTGCTGTTGCCCGTGCTGCTGAGCTACACCGGCGTCAGCGCTCAGGCCGCCATGCGCAGCCTGAGGGTGGAGCGGCGCCATGCCGGCGCCAACCGGTGGTGGGCCCTGCTGGGTGTGTTCACGCGCACCGGGCCGGCGCTGGCGGCCATCGGCGCCGCCGTGTTGCTGGCGGTGGCGGGCGGCATCTACAGCCTGCAGCTTCGCATCGGCGACCTGGACCCCGGCGCGCCCGAACTGCGCGCGGACTCGCGCTACAACCGCGACCACGCCTACATCGAGACGCACTACGCCGCCAGCACCGACATCCTGACGGTGATGGTGAAGACACCCGAAGACCAGTGCACGCGCTACGCCACCCTCTCGCAGGTGGACGACCTGGCGTGGCGGCTGCAGCAGCTGCCGGGCGTCAAGGGCGCGCAGTCGATGGCGGGCCTGTCGAAGCTGGCGATGGTGGGCTACAACGAAGGCAACCTGAAGTGGTACGAGCTGATCCCCAATGACAAGGCCCTGGGTGGGGTGCAGGCGCAGGCGCCGCGTGAGCTGTTCAACCAGGGCTGCTCGTTCCTGTCGCTCTACGTCTACCTGCAGAACCACAAGGCCGAGACGCTGGAGCGCGTGGTGGCGGCGGTGGAAGCCTTCATTGCCCAGCAGCCGCCCTCGGACGCGCGCTTCATGCTGGCGGCCGGGTCGGCTGGTGTCGATGCGGCCACCAACATCGTCGTCAAGCAGGCCTTGCGCGAGATGCTGCTGTGGGTGTATGGCGCCGTGCTGCTGCTGTGCGCGGTCACCTTCCGCTCGTGGCGCGCCACGCTGGTGGCGGTGCTGCCGCTGGTGCTGACGTCCATCCTCTGCGAAGCGCTGATGGTGGGGCTGGGCATGGGCGTCAAGGTGGCCACCTTGCCGGTGGTCGCGCTCGGCGTCGGCATCGGGGTGGACTACGCGCTGTACGTGCTGGCGGTGATGCTCGCGCGGATGCGCGCCGGCGCCACCCTGGACGACGCCTACCGCCAGGCGCTGCAGTTCACCGGCCGCGTGGTGATGCTCACCGGCCTGACCTTGGCGCTGGCGGTGGGCACCTGGGTGTTTTCGCCCATCAAGTTCCAGGCCGACATGGGGGTGCTGCTGGCCTTCATGTTCGTCTGGAACATGGTCGGCGCACTGGTGCTGTTGCCGGCGCTGGCGCGCTGGCTGCTGGCAGGCCCCGGCCAGCGCCTGCGCCCGCGCCGGACCTTGCCGCGCCCCGAGGCGGCCCTCAGCAGCCGCATGTTCAGCATCGCCGCCGCCGTGCTCGCGGTGCCCCTGGCCGCGCTGTGCTGCGACAGCGCCCAGGCGCACATCGTGCTGGGCCAGTCGCTGCCGATGTCCGGCCCCGGGTTCCCGATCGCCAACCGCGTACTCGCCGGGGCCAAGACGCTGGTCGAAAGCGTCAACGCGGCCGGTGGCGTGAACGGCAAGCTGCTGGAACTGGTGACCTTGGACGACGGCGGGGACCCCAGCCGCACGGCCGAGAACGTGCGGCTGCTGGTGCGCAAGCATGGGGCCGTGGCCATCCTCAACTGCATCGGCGAGCAGGCGTGCCTGAGCGCGGCCGCGGCCACGGCCAGGCACGGCGTGCCGCTGGTGGGCCCGTTGTCGGGTGCAGCGGCCCTGCGTGCGCCTGCCTGGCCGCATGTGTTCTCGCTGCGTGCCGATGACAAGCGCGAAGCCCAGGTGCTGATGGGCCAGCTCAAGGCCATCGGCTCCTCGCGGGTGATCGTGCTGGGCGACGGCGACGAGCCGGAGCGCGAGCGGGTGGTCGCGGACGTGCTGCGGGCCGGTGGCTTGTCGGTGCAGTGGCTGCGGCCCGAACCCGGGCCGGGGGCGATCGAATCCGCCCTGCGCCAGGCGGTGCTGGCGGCGCCGGATGTGCTGGTGCTGAACCTGGGGGCCACCAGCCTGGACACCCTGAGCCGGGTGGATGCGGCACTGTTCAAGGGCCTGCCCGGGCTCATTGCCAGCGTGTCCACGCCCGGGCTGACGCAGCTGACGCGGCTGCTGCGCACCCACATGCTCGGCTTCACCAGCAGCGTGCCGATCCCGGAGATCTCGCAATTGCCGCTGGTGTACGAGTTCGAGCGCGATTCGGACACCTATGGCAGCCCGGAAGGCCTCACCTTCGAAGGCCTGGCCGGCTACATGCACCTGCGCGTGTGCGTGGAGGCGCTGCGCCGCATCGGCCCGCGGCCGGAGCAGGGCGCACTGGTGCGTGCCATCGAGGCGCTGGGCGAATTCAGCCTGGGCGGCTTCAGGGTGCACTTCGGGCCCAGGCAACACCACGGCTCCGGCTTCGTCGAGCTCGGCCTGAGGGCCCGCGACGGCCGCCTGCGCCGCTGAACCCCTGGCCATGAGCCGGCGCCTGTGCAGCCGGCGGGGCCTTCCACCTGTGCCTGCGTCACAGGAGCCCGTTATTCACAACACCTTGCCGGCCTTGACCGGTGCACGGAGATTCCCATGGACCTGAGCTTGCGGTATTCGAGCCTCATCAACCTGTTCGACGACGCGGCACTCGACGACCCCTACCCGTTGTACCGGCAACTGCGCGACAGCGGGCCGGCCGTGTGGCTGCTGCGGTACGACGTGTGGTTCCTGGGCCGCTGGGACGTGGTGCGCACGGCGCTGGGCGACTGGCAGACCTGGTCATCGGCCTGCGGCATCGGGTTGATTCCGGTCATCAACGAAGCCTGGAAGGAGGCGCTGATCTGTGTAGACCCGCCGCGGCACACCGGCATGCGCCGGCTGTTCACCCACCGGCTGGGACCGCGCCAGTTGCTGGACGTGCAGGAGCGCATCACGCAGCGTGCCGATGCCCTGGCCGGGCGCATTGCCGAGATGCGGGAGTTCGATGCCGTGACCGACGTGGCGCACGATCTGCCGGTGGGCGTGATCATGGACTTGATCGGCTGGCCGCACGAGGTGCGCGGCAGCCTGCTGGAAATGGCCGCCGGCAGCTTTGATGCCTGCGGCCCCGACAACGCGCGCATGCGCGACGCCTTGCCGCGGCTGGAGGCCATGATGGCCCTGGTGGCCCACACCTACGACGAGAACCTGCTCGAGCCGGGTGGCTTCGGCGCCACCGTGGCCGAGGCGGCCCACCGCGGCGAGATCCCGCGCGAGGCGGCCATCGGGCTGCTGGCGGGCTACGTGGTGGCTGCGTTCGACACCACCATCAGCGCCATCTCGCATGGCCTGCTGCTGTTTGCGCAGAACCCGGCGCAGTGGCGGCTCCTGCGCGGCGAGCCGGGCCTTGCGGGCGCCGCGTTCAACGAGACGGTGCGCATGGAGGCCCCCATCCAGGGCTTCTCGCGCCTGGCCACGCGCGATGTCGACCTGGGCGAGGGCGTCACCATTCCCGCCGGTGCGCGGGCCATCGTCAGCTGCGGATCGGCCAACCGTGATGGGCGGCACTTCGAGGACCCGGACCGGTTCGACATCGAGCGCCGCCCGCTCGACCACCTGGGCTTCGGCTTCGGCGTGCACAACTGCGCCGGCCAGCATCTGGCACGCATGGAGGCGCAGGCCGTGTTCGCTGCGCTGGCGCGGCGCATCCACGGCCTGGAGCTGCGCGACAAGCCGCTGCGGGCGCTGAACAACATCAGCCGTGGCTATGCGCGCATCCCGATGCGGGTCCTGCCTTAGCCGGCCCGCGCCCCGCCTGGCCCGAGCGCCGGGCACGCATGGCACCTCCGGAGCCCACCGCATGAGCCGCCGCAGCCCTGGCTCGTGCGCACTGCCCATCGCCTGGGCCGCGTCGTTGTTTGTTGCCATCCATTCGCCATGAACCTCCAAGCAGACGACCTGATCTTGTTCACCTACGTCATGGAAGCCGGCAGCTTTGCCCGGGCCGCAGAGCGCGTGGGCCTGCCCAAGTCGACCGTGTCCCGGCGCATCACGGCGCTGGAGCAGCGCCTGGGCGAACGCCTGCTCACGCGCAGCACCCGGTGGCTGGCGATCACGGGGTTCGGTGCCGGGGTGCTGGAGCGGGCGCAGCGCCTGCGCACTGAGATGGAGGGCGTGGCCGCGCTGGCGTCGTGCTCCGGCGAGCCGCTGCGGGGCCGCTTGCGTGTCTCCATGCCGCCCGGCTTCCTGGAGGGGACGCTGGCGCCGGTGCTGATGAGCTTTGCCGGCCAGCACCCGCAGGTGCAGCTGGAACTCGATGTGTCGGCGCGGCCGGCGGACCTGCTGCGCGAAAAGTTCGATCTGGCGCTGCGCATCGCCTGGAAACTGCCCGATGACGACACCTTGGTGGCGCGGCCCCTGTGCAAGCTGCAAGGGGGGCTCTACGCCAGCCCGGACTACCTGGCCCGCCGTGGCACACCCACCTCGCCGCAGGCGCTGGAGCGCCATGCCTGCCTGCAGTTCCTGGTCTGCGATGACGAGGTGACGCCCTGGCAACTGGAGCGCGGCCAGGAGGTGTGGCACCACACGCCCACCGGCCCCACGAGCGCCAACTCCATGGCCATGATCCGCCTGGCCGCCCTGCAGGGCCTGGGCATCGCGCCCCTGCATCACGATCTCGCGACGGGTCCGGTGGTCCTGGGGCCGCTGGTGCGGGTGCTGCCAGACTGGATCCCGCTCGCACCGACGGTCTGGGCGGTGATGCCTGGCCGGCACCTCGTGCCGTTCCGCACGCGTGCGCTGCTCACCATGCTGGCGGCGGCCCTGCAGGGGCCGTGTGCCGAGATGGCCGGGGCCTTGCCGTGAAGACACCACGCCAGCACCGTGCCAGGGCCGGCGCCTGGGCCGCGGCCTCGATGGCCGGTTCATGCCTGTTCATTGCGGCGCTGGTCCTGCCGAGCGTCTGCCTGGCCGTGTCGGATGAGGTCCGTGATTTCGATCTGCCCGCAGGCCCGCTGGATGACACCTTGCTGCAGATTGCCCGCCACTACAACGTGATCGTGTCGTTCCAGCCCAAGCTGGTCGAGCGGCGCAGGGCCCCATCGATCAGCGGCCAGTTCACCTTGCTCCAGGCCTTGAACCTGGCCACGCAACCCCATGGCCTGGTGGCGCAACCCACTGCCGGCGGCGCGATCAGCATCGCGGTGGCCACGCCGGCAGCGCCCGACCCGGGCGGGCCTGCGCTGCCCGCCGCGACGGCCCCCATGGCCGAGCCTGCCGGCATGGCGGTCTTGCCGCGGGTGGAGATCTTCGGAGCCGCCCGCCAGGGCGACGGCTTGCGGGCCTTGCGCGCCAGTTCGGCCACGCGCATTGACGCGCCCCTGGCGGAGCTGCCCCAGCAGGTTTCCGTGCTGACGGGTGAGGCGCTGGCTTTGCAGGGCGTCCAGTCGAGCCTGGAATCCACGCGCTACATCCCCGGCGTGGTCCTGACCCAGGGCATCGAGTTCGGCAGCAGCGGTCCGGGCGGCTACGGCGGCCAGATCCTGAGCGGTGTGCTGGTGCGGGGCTTGAACGCCTCGGTGGCGTTGTCGGGCATGCGGACGGTGCGCAATCTCGTGCCGGTGGACAACGCGTTCATCGACCGCATCGAGGTGGCCAAGGGACCCACCGGCGTGCTCACCGGCATCTCCGACCTGGGCGGGCGCGGCGGCGTGGTGAACCTGGTGCGCAAGCAAGCCGGGCCCGACGTGCACAAGGAGGTCACGCAGTCGGTTTCGT
>Ga0307516_10000696_pt1 | contig 45707 bp, 42 predicted proteins | sample 19_EM_MG_FD_203310 | JGI IMG/M metagenome (GOLD analysis project Ga0307516, IMG submission 203310) | Populus trichocarpa ectomycorrhiza microbial communities from riparian zone in the Pacific Northwest, United States - 19_EM | ecosystem: Host-associated > Plants > Roots > Unclassified | place... | reverse complement strand
TGTGTACGCTTCGCAGCCGCCGTCGCCGGCGACCACGCAACACTCGTTACCGGGCGCCCGCTACAGCTTACCCGGACCGGACTTTCACCGGCAGGATCACGCCAGCTTCGCCTGGCGCACAAGCAATTCATTCAACTGAGACAGCTTCTTTTCGTTGATGAGGACGTAAGCATCTTCCATTTCAACGCGCATCTTGTCGGCGTTGGTGACGAAATAGGGCGAGATGTAACCGCGGTCGAACTGCATGCCTTCGACGACCTCGAGCTCGGTCTCGAGCGACTTGGCTTCCTCAACCGTGATGACGCCCTCGTTGCCGACTTTCTTCATCGCATCCGCAAGGAACTTGCCGATTTCTGCGTCGCCATTGGAGGAGATGGTGCCAACCTGGGCGATTTCCTCGTTCGAGGTGACCTTCTTGGAGTTCTTGACGAGGTCAGCGACCACGGCTTCCACAGCCAGATCGATACCGCGCTTCAGATCCATCGGGTTCATGCCGGCGGCAACCGACTTGGCGCCTTCACGGACGATGGCCGCGGCCAGCACGGTCGCGGTAGTGGTGCCGTCGCCGGCAGCATCCGCCGCCTTTGAGGCGACTTCGCGTACCATCTGGGCGCCCATGTTTTCGAACTTGTCCTCAAGCTCGATTTCCTTGGCGACGGTGACGCCGTCCTTGGTGATGCGGGGTGCGCCAAACGACTTGTCGAGCACGACGTTGCGGCCCTTGGGGCCGAGCGTCACCTTCACCGCGTTGTTGAGAATCTCGACGCCGCGCAACATCCTGTCGCGGGCATCCACGCCGAATTTGACTTCTTTGGCTGACATAATGGTCTCCATTTTCAACTGGCCAAATCCCAAAGACCGCGCGACTGGGCGGGTTCTTGAGGGATAAGATTTGAATTGCTGGCCTCATCCTTCGAGACGCCGGCTGCGCCGACTCCTCAAGATAAGGAAAATTGGCTGGCGCTTACGCGGCCTTCTTCTTGGCGGCGGGCAGGTCGGTGAGAACGCCCATGATGTCGCTCTCCTTCATGATCAGCAGCTCCTGACCGTCGAGCTTGACCTCGGTGCCCGACCATTTGCCGAACAGCACGCGGTCGCCAACCTTGAGGTCGATCGGGATCAGCTTGCCGGCTTCGTCGCGGCCGCCGGGGCCGACCGCCGTGATTTCGCCCTGCGAGGGCTTTTCCTTGGCACTGTCCGGAATAATGATGCCGCCAGTGGTCTTCTCTTCGGCGTCGATACGCTTGACCACGACGCGGTCGTGAAGCGGACGGAATTTCATGCTGTCCTCCTATTTTCTAATTGTTGTTGTTTTGGACCAAATAGCAGTCGAGACTAGCGAGTGCTAACCTCCTTGCAAATAAGCCCACCTAGGGGACGTACAAGGCCTTCCCGAAGCGATATTCGGCTCAGGGCAGCAAGCCAAACTGCGAATAGGCACCCAAAAGTGCCCCCTCCACCGCTAGGTGGATCAATAGCTTAGTGCGCCGATCGGCGTCGGGACCCCATACGCCGAATAACACTTTGAGACACAAAGTCTAAAGCCCCGCCAAGTCGCGGGGCCGTTTCTTCGTCTCAGCTTAAGCGCAAATGGCCGCAAGAGCGACGGCAGAGGACCGTCAATCTAATGGCGATTTCCTGCCTTCAAGTTGAGAGGCTCGCCGCATTGAACGGCGGTCACCTTCCATCGTATTCGGACCCATGGTCATCGGACCGGCATGCTCCGCGTGAAAGCGGGACGCGGTTTCGCTGTGCGCAAGGTCTTTCCACCGTTCCGCTTCGCCGAGCCACTTTTATCTGTGTTGGATATCGAACGTCGCGCGCTGGCGACATAATAACTCCATATCACGACAACCTACAGGTTCGTTCATGGGCATCTCCCTAGACTTGGTTGCCCGAACCCTAGGCCTGCGCACGCGGAGGTCTCATTAAATCGGTGTGACCCTTTCGGGTCGGCATTGCGTTTTATCGAAGAAGCGACAGAGCCGTTGACGGATGTTGAGCGCGGTTGCGGCTTTCTTGAAATTGATGGCCGTATACCAACAGGCGTTACGAGCCAACTTTGAGATGCATTCGGGTATGCGGCATCGGAGCACATTGGCTGTAATCCTCTTGGCGCTGTCGAGCCGTCGCAGCCGGACGTAAAGATACTTGCTGCCGGCGATTTCTGTTCGTTGGATGCCAATATCCCAAAACGTTTCGAACAGACCGGCGTAACGGCGATGCCCTTCCCCCGAATCCCTTGTCAGGATGAGCGTTCCGTTTCCCATTAAGCCTTACCTGCTTGGCAAGCCCCTGCCGGGCCGGCGCCAGCCGGTCAAGGCCGGCAAGCCGCGAAGCGGGGGCGCGGAACGCGCCAGCCTTGACGGGGTGGCGCTGGTCCGGCCTGCTTGGCTTCAAGCAGGCAAGGCTTGCTCTCCGGTTCACAGCCCCAACCCTCGCTTTCTGCCCAAGCTCCATTCGATGCCGCCGTCATTGCGCATGATGCCGGAGATGTGCTGCCCGATGCGGTTGTCGAGCACGGGCTGCCATGGTACGAGGCTGAAGCCGAGACCGCCATCGCCGCTCAGGGTTTCGAGCATGGCGAACCGGCCGCTGGATAGCTGGGTCGATCCGACGAGTTGGCCACTTATGGAGTTGCCAGGAGCAGCGGGCCGCCATGGCAATCCGCGTTCGGCGGCGAGCGCCTTGCCAGTCCGTTCGATGTCGGCAGCCTCAAGCCGCTGGATCAGATTCTTGGGCGCCCGGACGTGGCCGTTACCGAGGTCGGTAACGTGGCCCGCGTCCACCAGGACTCGCTTGCGCTCGTCCAGCGCTGCCTTCACCTCCCGACCGAACCCCTCGCCGGCGAGCGCAACGCGCTGGCGGGAAACCAGCTCGCGGTCGAGCCAGGTCGCTCCGTCATGGCCGATCTGCTGGTCAAGGCCGGTAGGAGACAGGACGCCTATTCGAATGTTCGCGCGGTCTCGGGCGAGATCGTAGGCCTGACCGCGCTCGGGGAGATCGGCGGGGATGCGCCAGTGATCCGCATCGATGCGCTCCGCATGGCCGGCCCGGCGCAGCGCCTCCAGCCGGCGGACGTGGGAGCGAACGAAGGCCTCGGGATCGCCGCCTAAGCGGTCGATGGCGGCGCGCGCCCTCTCCAGATGCAGGGATGGACGATAGATGCCTTCTTGACCCGCGACATCCCCGATGTTGCGGTCTGCGGCGCGCGGTCCGGGAGGGGCGGAACCAGCCGCTACGATCATGCCTCGGCCGACTTCCTCTGCGCGAGCGGCATCCATCTCGATGTGATGCACGCGGCCGTCCACGCCGTCGATCACCAGCCGGACCCGCTCGCCCATCTCGTCACCGCCAAGCCCCTTGTCGAGCACGCGGCCGACGATGCGCTCGGTCGCGTCTTCGCGGTGCAGGACGTAGCGTGCCGGATGGCGGTCGACCGCCATCCCTTCGCGCTCCAGTGCCCGGTGCATGGTCTTGATGATGTCACCGCGCTCGCCAAGCTCGCGCAGCGCTGGTTCGGCCTTTGACGACACGATCCATTGCCCAGTCTCGACCTCGGTTGCCAGCCCCATGCGCTCCAGCTTGCGAGCCCGCTGGATCAGTAGCGCGCGGTTCTGGCGGAAGCTATCGCGCATATCCTGGTCGGGGCGCAGGTCGCTAAACTCCTTCCCCTGCTGTTCGGCGATCAGCATCCGGTCGAGTCGGGTGAACCGGTCGGCCTCCACTTCCCGCTCAAGCTGCTTCGTCACCTCAAGCTCGGTCTGCCGGCCCAGTTCGCGGGTAACAATCTCGCTGGCGCGTTCGCGGACGCCGTGGGCGATATAATCGCCGGCAATGTTGAGGGTCTTGCCGTCGTCGGTGATGCCCCGAACCATGATGTGGGTGTGAGGATGGCCGGTGTTGTGGTGATCAACCGAGATCCAGTCGAGTTTTGTCCCGAGGTCGGCTTCCATCTGCTTCATCAGATCGCGGGTGGTCTCGCGCGGGTCGGCGAGCTCCACGCCGTCCTCGGCAGAGACGATGAAACGGAATTGGTGCCGGTCCTCGCGGCCCCGGTCGAGGAAGGCGCGGCCATCCTTTGCGTCGCGCTCACCCGAATAGACCTGGCCCTTCTCTCCGTCACGGGTCACACCGTCGCGTTCGAGATAGCGCAGGTGCGCGTCCACCGCCTTGGCGCTGACGAACTGCCGTCCGCGGGCGGCTCCGCGCTGCGGGTTGAGCTTCACCACGCGGGCCTTCACCGCCACGCGCCGCGCCCGCGTGCGCACCCCGCTCCCATCCCGACTCCATGCACTCAGATCCTTCAGCATCAGCGCCGTCGCAGCGCCCCTTCCCCGTGCATTGAACCGGCCGCTTCCCGTTCCGGTCCGCCCCAGTCGATCGGGGTTACCGCCCGCCCGGCGTATGGCCTGATGGACCTCGCCGAGGAAGCTGACCGGGCGTCGGCGCATCCCGCCGATTCGGCGCGCATGTGTCTTTGCACCGCCACGATCGCGGACCTTGCCGGGACGGATGCGGAAGTCGTCTTCATCGCGTGCCATGAGGCGACGATTGGAAGTTGAAACGTGTCGGGCAAGAGATAAATGCGCTCGTCGTAGAGGAGCGCGGAAACACTTACATCCGCGTAAGCGTTTCGGTCTCGCGTTTCCCGCACATTGCAAGCGACGCCGCTTGGACCGTTGAAAACAAAGAAGGAAGTGTCGGAAGCGCCCCCGCCTCACCTAACCGGTTCAAAACGAGCTGCGTAAAACCAATGTGCAGACAATAACTTAGGAACGAAGTTCCGGCAGCGAGGAATCTCGCTTTATCTTGCCGTCTTAATCGGTCGGGGTAACTTCGCTTTCTCACCCATTGTCGACTTTCTCCTTCGCTACGACAAGATGCTTTTGCACACGCTGCGACACGATGCTCCGCGAGACGCGAGCGTGCTGATGCGCCGTGCAGTCTTCCGCGCTCATCGACGGCACAAGATCGCTGCATCCTGGCAGCGGGATAGCCGTCGCGGCGCACCTTTCCATCGGAATGACGGAGCACTATCACAGGCAATCCGGCGTGGTCGCGCAAGCGCGCCACAGGCAAGATAACGTGCGTTCCGTCGTCCTTGGTCTGCACCAGTCCTCATCCGCCAGTGGCGGAGCTCCATATCACCGCGTAACGATCATCGCGTCATCGATTGGTTTTGAATCCGTCTGCGCGCTCATGCATGGACCCCCAGCAGCCTGCGGTCTTTCACCGTGGCGTGCGCGGCCACATCCGCCGCGCGCGCCTCCGGATCCCCGTTATAGAACGTACCGTCGATCCACATCGCGTGCATGATCACCGCGAGCTTGCGCGCGACCGCCACCACCGCCTTGCGGTGGCAGGAGCGCTTGGCCAGCATCATGCCCCAGGTCTTGACCTTGTCCTTGCGCTTGAAGCGCGTCATCAAGGCTGACGCCGCTTCATACAACGCCCGTCGCACGTCGCCGTCGCCCGCTTTGCTGATCCGCCCCTGCACATCGACCGACGTGCCGGACTGCCAGCGCCGCGACGTCAGCCCAAAATACGCCGCCACGTCACGCGAACGGCGGAACCGGGTGGGATCATCGATCGCGGTCATAAAACTCAGCGCGGTCACCGGACCGACGCCTGGAATCTGCATGAAGCGCCGGCACAGTTCATGGCCGGCGACAAATTTGACCACCAGATCGTGCAGCCGGCAGTACTCCTTCCACAATGCGGCACGGGCGTTCAGCATCGCATCCATCAGCTCGGTGGTCAGGGCGTCGTCGGCGACCGCCGCGCGCACGGCCTGCGCAAAACCGCCGCGTCCGGTGCCACTCAAGCGGATGCCGAACGCCTTTAGCGAGTGGCGGATCGCGTTCTCCAGGTCGAGGAATTTGCGCTTCAAATTGCGCCGGTGCGTCAACAGCAGCCGCAGCCGATAGCAGGCCTCGGTCTTGATGTGGGCCTGCCGGTACCAGCCGGTGCGCATGATGTGGGCAATCCCGAGCGCGTCGGCCTTGTCGGTCTTGTTGCGCTGCGCTTTCAGCGCGGCGCGCACGTGGTGGGTTTCCAAACACACCGCCGGCAGCCCGAGACGCAGCAATTCCGGATGCAACCACGGCGACAACGACCCCGCCTCATGGCCCGCCCGCCGCAATCGGCCCAGATACGGCTTGAGCGCGACTTTGATCGCCTCCGGATCGGTCACCACCGCTATCTGCAGCATTGCATTGCCCTTGTCGTCGACGACGCAAATCGCCGTCTCGTCCATGCCGACGTCCAGTCCACAGAAGTATTCCATCGCTCGCCTCCCGCGTTGCAAAGACGACGTCGGTGCGGTTGCAACCGCGCCATTTGATGGCGCATCGCCGGCTTTTCCACTACCAAACCGATTACGGGCGGCAATCCTCCTCCCCTGGGGTAAGCGTCCGAGTCCTGCACATCTTTCTGATATTTTGTTCTCGTTCCATTTCAGCTTCTCTGCTGCAGTGGAGGATCTCCGATGGCATCTCGATCGTGGGAAAAAGCACACAGCCCTTATTGGTCGTTCCACGTCGAGGCGTGGCGTCAAAGCGGGATGGATCGCGCGATTTATTGCCGCCAGCACGGGCTCTCGATTAAGACATTCGTCCGCTGGATGAAGCATCTGATCAGCAAGGAAGAAGCCCGCAAACATGCGGAATACCTGCTGGAATTGCGTCGTGAAGAGCGTCGCCAGCAGTGGGGAAAGAAGGGCAAGAGACGTCAGAAACGGCGCTATGCCGTGAGCACCGACATCCGCTCGCGTGCGATCCAAGCGTTCTGGGCGATGCACGTGGAAGCGATGAATTGGAGTGGAATGGGGGTTCGCGAGTACGCCGCAAGCTTTCAGCTTTCGCCAACAAGCCTGCGCAAATGGCGGGACCGTATTGAGAACGCCGAGGTGGAGATCGACTGGCGCGCGCATCTTCATCCCTCCGCCCGCCCGGTCGATGGCACTAGTGCCAGGCAATTGGCCGCCGAAAGCAGCTTGACAGCGGCTTCAAATGACGTCCCGCAGGCGCCGACGACGCCTGCCCGGCGCTTCTTCAGCGACGAACAGAAGCTCGCGATCGCGGTGGAAGGCGGGCAGCCGGGAGCGACGGTCTCCGGCGTTGCGCGCAAGCACGGGATCGTCACGGGGCTCCTGTTCCGCTGGCGCGTACAGTTCGGCGTGGCGCAAAAGAAACGCCCGAAGCTTGCGCCCGTTGCGCTCGCTGATGACATGGTTGCGGCCTCCGTTCTGCGTGATCTTGTGCAACCTCCCGAGGGAATGATGGCCATTGATCTGCCCGACGGACGGCGTGTCTTTGCTACCGCCGGGAGCGACCCGAATGTCGTGCGAGCGCGGGTCGAGAGCGGGGAGATCGCGCCATGCTGATCGTTCATGCGGGCGTGAAAGTGCACCTGGCATTCGGCTAGCCATGCCACCGGCCAGATAGTCCGGTGCTTCGCGATGAAGACGAACTTCATATCGCTTCCTTCGCGAAGTCCCGGCTCGACGGCAGTGAGTGATATTGAACGTGGGCGTCACCACACGAACACACTTGCCACGCATCGTCATGCCGGCGCAGGAGGACCACCATGGTTTCGGTCGATCACTTTCGACAAGAGTTGCTTGCCCAGTTCGGCCGCGCGAATGAAGCTGGCAGGGTCGACCTTCTTGTCAATTCCGGGGAATTGTGCCGATCCCTGCCAACCGGAACCGACTGGTCGGCTGCGTGCTGCGATGCCATGGAATCAGAAATGAAACTTGGCGATGTTTTGCTGGTCGAGCGCGTCAACGGAAACGGGATGACCGTGCGCTATCAATTGCCGCGCGCAAACCTGATGCAGCCTTTTTTGCCAATGTGAGCAAAATTGAACAGGCGAAATTGCCGAACGGGGGTACACGCAGACTATGGCCGCGGAAACGAAAATCACCCATGAAGAATTCGCGTCGCTCGTCGTTGTTGGCAACGTTTCCGTAAATGGCCCAGCACCCTTAGTTCCCGCCGCTCACAGCGCGCGGCTGATCGGGCTTGGCTACTTGGCGGATATCGCTGGCAGGCTGCGCATGACCACGCCGGGGAGGATCAGACTGGCGGCCGGGCCAGCCGCCCTTTGAAGCGATCGATCCTGAACGAAACCAACTTGTTCAACCGAGACTGGATCGAACGCCAGCTTTCACACGTGGAAAGAAACGAAGTGCGACGTGCCTACAACGCTGCGGAGTGGATGCCCTGATCGTCGAAGAATGATGCAGTGGTGGGCAGACCATATTACTGCGTTGGCTCTCGAAGGCGATAAAATCATTCCTCTGTCGCGCGCGAGCTAACTAAATGAATTGCGCCAACCGATCGTATTCCGCTCAGGCGGCTTGTGCGCCGCAGGATGCGCAGAAGCAGATGCCGGTAACGAGGGTCGGACCACTTACGATGCGCGGGGCGGTAAGCGCCGGACGGCGGGACTTGAGCAGCGCCTGCACGGCCTCGAACTCGGCCACCTCGATGATCGGCGGCACCGTCATCTCGACGACCTCAGCCTCCGGCTTCCGCTCCCGGGTCTTTCAGAACTTGGTGTTGAAGCGGTGGCGGCGGACATAGGTCGTGCGCGTCAGCACCTTGTGGACGGCGTCGATGCCCCAGCGCCTGCCGTCCCTTGTACGGATGCCGGCCGCGTTCAGATGCCTGGTGATCGATTTGACACCCATCCGCCCCCGAGGTGCCGTCACCCTCCCACGCCAAGCGGAAGATCAGCCGCACGGTCTCGGCCTGGAAGGGATCGATCTCCAGCGTCTTCTTGATGCGGTGGCCGCGCTGTTCACCCGCGACGGTGCGGTAGCCGATCGGCGGCAGGGCACCGTTCCAAAAGCCCTGCCGGGCGTTCTCCTTGGACTGGTATTCGTCGAACAGCGCCATGATCTGGCGGATCATGTTGCTGATGGGATCGTCGCCGAGTTTCTGGGTGATCGAGATCAGGCGGACGGCGTTCTTGGCGAGGCGGCAGACCGTAGAATTCGAGCTGGAACTGGTCGCGGAAGAAGCGGCCGAAGCTGTGCAGCACGATCACGTCGAACGTCGGCGGTTTTGTCGTGGCGGCGTCGATAATGCACTGGAACTCCGGCCGGCGGTCGTCGGTGGCGGACGCGCCGGGCTCGACGCCTTCATGATTCGACGGAAACTGTTATCGCGCACCGCTTGTTCGGCCGCGAAATCGAAGCGATTGAATGGAGTTTCCGTCCGGGCGGCGAGGGTCGTCGCCTCGCTAGCAACTAGGCGTTGCGATAACCGCGATACCACGCAGCAAATTTCCGGGTGCCTTCCTCAATCGTAATCATCGGACGAAAATCGATATCCCGGATCAGGTCTTCGATGTCGGCGTAGGTTGTCGGTACGTCACCTGGTTGCATCGGCAACAGCTCCTTGCGAGCTTTGCGCCCCAACTCCTGCTCCAGGACCGCAACGACTTGCATCAACTCTTCCGGCCGGCTGTTGCCGATATTGTAGACGCGCCAGGGCGCGCCGCTTGATCCCGGGTCTGGCGCCTCGCCCGACCAATCTGGATTACCTTGTGCGGGGCGATCAATCAGTCGTATCAGCGCCTCGGTGACATCGTCGACATAGGTAAAATCCCGACGCATCTGGCCCCGATTGAACAGTTTGATCGGCTGGCCTTCGACGATCGCCTTGGCAAAGATGAACATCGCCATGTCAGGCCGGCCCCACGGCCCGTAGACCGTGAAGAACCGCAACCCGGTGCATGGGACGCCGAACAGATGGCTATACGAATGAGCCATCAATTCGTTCGCCTTCTTGCTCGCCGCATAAAGGCTGATCGGATGATCGACGTTGTCGCGCACCGAGAACGGAAGCCTGGTGTTGGCACCATAGACCGAGGACGACGACGCAAACAGCAGATGCCGGCAGTCATTGTGCCGGCACCCCTCCAGAATGTTCGCGAAGCCAACGAGATTGGCGTCGATGTAGGCATCCGGGTCCTGCAGCGAATACCGCACGCCCGCCTGGGCAGCGAGATGGATGACGACTGGAAATCGCTGACGCGCAAACAGTTCCTCGATGGTGCGACGATCCGCCAGATCCATTTTTTCAAAATGAAAGCGCGGCTCGTTTCGCAGGATATCGAGTCGAGCCCTTTTTAGCTGTGGATCATAGTACGAGTTGAGGTTGTCCAGTCCGAAGACCCGCTGACCGGATCGAAGCAGCCGCTGCGTTACGTGAAATCCAATAAAGCCGGCGGCGCCCGTTACCAATATTGTCTGATCTGGATCCAGTATCTGCTTCCTTGAAGGTTGCGCGGATGACATGAGGCAATTGCTAGTACGCCAGCGTCGACATTGGCCGACCGACCCCGCAATAGTGAAACCCGTTTCGTGTCACCTCTTCGGGCGAATAAATATTGCGGAGATCCACAATGACCGGGCAGACCATGATGGAGGCCAGCTCCTGGAGGTCCAACGCACGAAACTGCTCCCATTCCGTTACGATCACCACCGCATGGCTACCCCGCGCGCAATCATAGGCATCGGCGCAAAAGGTGACGTTTTCAAATACCTTCCTCGCCTGCTCCATTCCCACGGGATCGAATGCACGAACATCCGCACCCATGTCCTGTAGCGCCGTTATCAGCGGGATCGAAGGCGCGTCGCGCATGTCATCGGTATTGGGCTTGAACGTCACGCCCAGGATGGCGATGGATTTCCCCCGCAGATTTCCACCAAACGCGTTTGCCACCTTGCGCGCCATCGCCCGTTTGCGCTGCTCATTCACCGCCATGACAGTCTCCACGATCCGCATTGGCGACTCATTGTCCTGGCCGGTCTTGATCAGCGCCATGGCATCCTTTGGAAAGCACGAGCCGCCGAAGCCCGGGCCGGCGTGCAGAAACTTCTGGCCGATGCGGTTGTCCAGCCCGATTCCCCGGGCCACCTCCTGCACATTGGCGCCGACCTTTTCTGCAAGATCCGCGATCTCATTGATAAAGGCGATCTTGGTGGCGAGGAAGGAATTGGCCGCATATTTTGTCAGTTCAGCGGTACGGCGATCGGTGAACAGAATAGGCGGCCCATTGAGATGCAATGGCCGATAGATCTCGGCCATCACACGCCTGGCACGCGCATCGCCCGTTCCAATCACGATCCGGTCCGGATGCTTGAAGTCACGGATCGCGGCGCCCTCGCGCAGAAACTCGGGATTTGAGACGACAGCGACAGTAGTGGCTGGGTTCTCCTCACGAATAATTCGCTCGACTTCATCACCGGTACCGACGGGAACCGTGGACTTGGTCACGACCAGTGTTGCCTCCGGTACCGCGCGCGCGATTTCGCGGGCCGCCGCATGGACGTAAGAGAGATCGGCATGTCCGTCGCCACGACGCGAAGGCGTCCCGACGGCGATGAAGACGACATCGGCCCGGCTTACGGCCGACTTCAGGTCGCTCACGAACGAGAGGCGCCCCTGCGCCACGTTCCCGGCAACCAATACAGCGAGCCCGGGTTCGTGAATCGGCATTTCCCCGCGGTTCAGCGCCGCGATCTTCTCCTCGTCGTTGTCGACGCACACGACGTGATGTCCGAAATCAGAAAAGCACGCCCCCGACACCAGCCCGACATAGCCGGCGCCAATCATTGCTATACGCATTGATGATCCTGTCTGAAAGATATTCCGCCGCTGCGGCGCAGCGTCGGTTCTGTCGCAAAGCAAATGGATCCGAGCTAGCTACTCAGGATCGATTCGCCGTCCATGTGTTGCGGAAAGAAGAAGAAATTGTTGACGTAACTCTGTCCACTCTTGCGGCCGCCGTCCGGTTGCAACGCATTGGCGTCTTGAAGCCTTTCCGGGCTGAACTGGTCGACCGCGATCACGTCGTCGTCCTTGAGAAAGAACCCGCGATAAGCCTTGTCCCGGAAGAACTCGAACACCGATCGGGTTGCGTCGGCCCGATGACGATCCTCTGCCTCGACCAGAAACACCGGCTGGCAGCGCTCCAGCAATTCAACCGCGCCGTTGAGAACGCTCAATTCGTGTCCTTCGACATCGATTTTCACGAAGGCCACATCCTGGCGGACGACCGCATCCAGCCGCGCGATCGGCACGTGCGTCGTGACCATAGGTTCCGTCGTCATATTCGGCCGTGGCTCAAGTGATGCCAGACCGTAAACCAATCCATCGCTGCCCTGTGGAATGAACAAATCGGCATCGCCGTTATGATCGGACAGCGCGATTTCATGGATGCTGACATTCCGCGCAGACGTACGTCGCAACAACCGCGCCATATGATGTGACGGTTCGAACGCATGCACCTGCCTGGATAACCGCGCCAACTGGCGTGTGTACAGGCCGCAATTAGCCCCGACATCGACGGTCACCGCATCTCCAGCCACAATCTTGCGAAGATATGACAGCTCCCGCTCAGCCGATTTCGGGCGATGCATGAAATGCCAATGCAGCCAGATTGATGGAAAGGCGTCCTTCAACAGCTCCTTGGCTTGTTGCGGTGCATTCATTCTCGGTCCCCTTGTCTTGCTCTTGAAGGTTTTGGATACGCCCGGACAGGCATAGCGAGTCCGCCGCGTCAAACCCGGTGATAGATGTCCTGCACGCGAACGATGTCGTCCTCGCCCAGATAGGCGCCCGACTGCACCTCGATCAGATTGAGCGGCACCTTCCCCGGATTTTCCAGACGATGCATGCAGCCCAGCGGGGCGAAGATGGATTCGTTCTCGCGCAGCAGGATTTCTTCGTCATCGCGCGTCACGATCGCGGTTCCATTGACAACCACCCAGTGCTCGGCGCGATGGAAGTACTTTTGCAGCGACAGCTTGGGCCCGGGATTGACGGTGATCCGGTTGACCTGAAACCGTTCACCGGCATGGATCGACTGGTAGTATCCCCACGGGCGATGCACGCTGTGCGTCTGCGTCGCGGAGCGGTGACCACTGGTCTTCAGGCGTTCAACGAGCTTGCTTACATCCTGATCGCGGTCCCGGGTCGTGACGAGGACGACGTCTGGCGACGCGGCTATGACCAATTCCTCAACGCCGAGCGCGGCAACGAGCTGTCCCTCGCCTCGAACATAGCAGCCCGACGCATCTTCCATGACGGCGTCACCGATCACGACATTGCCAGATGAATCCTTCTCGCCCATTGTCCATAGCGCCGACCAGCTTCCGACGTCGCTCCAATCGAAGGTAGCGGGAACCACCACAGCCTTCTCGGTTTTTTCCATCACGGCATAGTCGAGCGAGATCCACGGGCAAGTCGCGAACTCGTCGAGCCGAAGGAAATCAAGATCGCGGTTGGCATCAGCCATCGCTTTGCGGCACGCGTCCAGGATTGCCGGCTCGCATTGCGCAAGCTCCTCAATGAACTGTCTTGCCGGCAGCAGGAGCATTCCGCTGTTCCAAAGATACTCGTCGCTGGCGAGATAGCGCTCCGCGTCTGCCAAATCCGGCTTCTCGACAAAGCCCGTGACTTCGCGCACGTCAGGAGCTTCTGCCAGCCCATCTCCCATATGGATGTAGCCGAATCCCGTCGCCGGCTCCGTGGGACGCAAGCCAAACAGCACAAATCGTCCGTGTCGCGCCGCGATCAGGCCTGTGGCAACGGCGGCTCGAAACGCGGCGTCGTCACCCACCCAATGGTCGACCGGCATCACGAGAATCAGCGCATCCGGATCGGTTTGGCAGGCCAGCAGTGCGGCGACCGCCATGGCCGGCGCGGTGTTTCGCCCGGATGGCTCCAGCACGACGGTGGGATCCGATATGCCTACCGCGCGCAACTGCTCGCCGACGACAAAACGGTGCTCCGCATTCGCGATCACCACATGATTGGCGAACAGCGACGGGTCAGCGACACGCAACGCCGTTTGCTGCAAGAGGGTCTTTTCACCCAGAAGAGAAAGCAGTTGCTTTGGATAGGTTTCACGCGAGAGCGGCCACAGCCGCAAACCCGAGCCGCCCGACAACAGAACAGGCATTATCCGGCCACGAGCCAGCTTCATCACGTCACCCCATGCATGGATTTGTTTCAAACTGAGTTAGAAGCCGCTGCCCGACAGGAATTCCTTGCGGATCGTGCGCACGATGATCATCACGTCCATGCGCAACGACCAACGCTCGATGTAGACGAGGTCATAATCGATCCGCGAGATTGCGCGTTTGGGTTCGACCGTACTGCCCCTGCAGCCACTGACCTGCGCAAGCCCGGTGATTCCAGGCCGTGCCGTATGCCGCTGGAAATAGTAGGGAACGAGCTGTTCATAAGGCAGTTCCGCAGCAAGCATCCCCGGAACATGCGGCCGCGGACCAACCAGCGACATGTCACCCTTGATGACATTGAAGAGTTGCGGAATTTCATCGAGGCTGGTCTTGCGCAATAGTCTGCCGACGCGCGTGACACGGACATCGCCCTGCACCGTCTGCTTGATACCGCTGTTGTCGCCGGGATCGGTGCGCATCGAACGAAACTTGTAGATCTTGAAGGCGCGGTTCCGGTATCCGTACCGATATTGGTGGAACAGCACCGGCCCTGGTGACGTGACCTTGATGGCAATGGCGATCGCGATCAGCAATGGCGCCAGGAACAGCACCGCGGCACTTGCAACAACAGTATCGAACAGACGCTTTCCCAGCGACGCCGACGGCTCCTTACGTACCGTGCGGCGCCGACGCCCACCCTTGTATGAGCTGTACGAACCGTTGCCCTCACATGTGAGCGGTCGCATCGATATGGAGGGCCGCGGCTCCCTCCAGAGCGGGCTGACGCTGTCCTGATCAAAGCGGGCTGCGACGATGGAAACCATTGTTCTCGCTCTCTCTGTGGACTCAAGGCCAAACGAAACCTGGCGCGGCCAAGTGCACTTGCCGTGCTTCGGAAACGTTCGCGCTTGCGAAGTATTTATTTGGACGAAACGTGCCAGCGATTCATCACTGCCAAAGTTTTCCTAACTTCTTGAGCGAAATTGGGCGGCGACGCGGCAATGTCGCGTGCCCCCATCATGACGCACCGCCCAAGAAGTTTGTGCGTTGCGGAAATTCGCTTTGTTGGGAAGCGCTTAGTTCGCACTGCTCAGGGAATGCGCTGCGTGAGACTGGATGCTGCCATGCATAATCGCACGCATGGAACTCGCAACGATCCGATTGCAGCATCCGATTTCGTGCTTGGCTACTTCTGCGTCGTTTGAATGATCATGTTCATTGAATGCTAAGTGACGCCTTGTAGTTTTTCGGCGCGAATGTTCGCATTGACGCACGAAGAGTCAGCAGATGGCCACGCAACTTCGAGAAGCCGAACCTGCTGCGGCCAGAAAATCGCCTGTCCCCGAAATTTTTCCCCGGAAGGACACGATGATCGCAGAAGACGCAGGCAGGCCTATCCTGGAACAACACCGCGTGCCTGATCGCAAGCTGCGGAACCGTATCCTCGTCGTCAATGCAATTGCCTGGGTTTTGATCATTGTCGTGATCCGCCTGATTTTCTTCTGAACAATTGGGCCCGCTTGTCGTTATCTCTCTCTTGGCTCAGACCGCGCCACATTGTGTTCGATTGACCGCAACACGGTTCCATGATCGAACTGGCACATCATGCGGCTGATCTATTCTGCCCACTTCCTCTCTATTGCACCTTCGACGCCGACCGATACGCGCATCTACGCCGTCGGCGACGTCCACGGCCGAGCCGATCTGCTGGCTGAAACCATCCTGCGCATTGACGACGACATCAGGCGGAGACCGATTCGATATGCGGTGGAGGTATATCTGGGCGACTATATCGATCGGGGACCAGACTCGAAGACCGTGATCGACCAATTGGCCGCTCGCATCGTTGACAACGGCGCGGTGTGCCTGCGTGGCAACCACGAGACGCTGATGGAAGAGTTTCTTCGGGACGCCGATGCTTTCCATCGCTGGCAGTCGTTGGGCGCGCTGCAAACGCTCGCCTCGTACGGCGTTGATCCACCTGCCAGAAGTGAAACCGCTGCGAACTTGCATCGCCGCTTTCTCGACGTGTTCCCGCGCCTCCATCAGTTATTCCTTCAATGCCTGCGCAACAGCTATTGCTGCGGCGACTTTCTGTTCGTGCATGCCGGCATACGTCCTGGCATTGCCATCGAGCGCCAGAATCCGAGCGACTTGTTCTGGATTCGTCAAGAATTCCTGAACTCAACCGATTACCACGGACGATTCATTGTTCATGGCCACACACCGGTTCCGCATCCTGATATCCGCAGCAATCGAATCAACATCGACACCGGTGCGTGGAACTCTGGAACTCTGACCTGCGTCGCGATCGAAGGAACCGACATCCTGATCCTGTGATGAGCTGTTTTGCACACATGGCGACGTAACTTTGTGCAATGATCAAGTGCAACATTCGAGTCCGCGCCATCCGCGAAACTCTCCATCACATCGTTTTGCCGTGTTTGCTTCGCTATGATCGGTCGGCTATTGCGAGATGGGGATACAGCCATGCTACGACGATCAACCTTGAATGCCGGTCTACGGCTTCTCTTATTCGTTGCTGTTCTCACTTGCATTGATGCTGCCTTCCCACCGTCCGCGTTGGCGCAGACAGCCGTGCTGCATCCATCCGCATCGCAACCCGCGACTTACGTGCTCGGACCGAATGACCGAATTCGAGTCAAGGTCTATGGCGAGTCCGAGATCACCGGCGAATACGAGATCGACGCCAGCGGTCAGGTTTCGGTTCCGTTGGCCGGACGCCTCAGGGCCGCGGGCCTGACGACGCGACAGCTCGAGCGCTCGATTACGTCTGCATTATCAAAGGGAATCGTGCGGGATCCGCGCGTCAACGTCGAGATCGCCATCTATCGCCCCTACTACATTCTTGGCGAGGTGAAGAAGAGTGGCGAGTACCCCTATCGTCTTGGCCTCACCGTGATGGACGCGGTTGCGAGCGCCGGCGGCTTTACCTACCGCGCCAACGAGAACAAGGTCTATTTGCGCCGTGCCGGCGGTGGCGGTGAAGAGATCTACGCACTCGATTCTCCCGTTCCGGTTTTTCCGGGTGACAACATCCGGATTCCGGAACGCTACTTCTAGCGATCGCCGTGCGCATGATCTCGATTCATGTGCGTCGAAACTGTGATCGAACGATCTGCCATAGTGTCGTCGATTTGCAGTGCGTAATATTTTGCAATGCAGAAAACTTTTCCGCGCGGCACGCGTTGCCAGTGGGGGAGTCTCTTTCTGAATGCAGAATGATCTAACAAAGCAAAGCTTCGTAAGACTGTGACCGCACGGAGTGCAACGAGGCTTGCCCTCTTGCTGTGCGGTCCGCGATGATTTTTTGAACGATGGACGAACACTCCGCTTCGTCGATGGCTCGAAGGTCCCCACAAGTTAAAGAGTTGATGGTTCGCACGTTGGTATTTGCAAAGATGGAGGCGGTTCAAAATCGCGAAGAGAAACCAAGCTCAGCGGATCGCTCCGGCCGCCGCGGGCTGCTCATAGCCTCGGCACCTGTGACCATGATTCTGCTCGGTCTCGGGTCGCCCGCAAAAGGGCAGGCCATACCGTGGACCAACCAGGAGATGGCTTCGCCATGGAATGCTCAAAAGATTTTCGAGCCGTCATCGCTGCCGGATCTGACTGACCCGGACAGTCGCGAACAAGTTCCACCTGAGGACATGCCTGTGAAGAAGCGACAACAACCTGGCTATGAACCTGTCGGGATCCGGGCCGGATCCTGGATGTTCAACCCGGCGCTGAGTTCCGGCGGCTTCTATGACAGCAACGTCTTTTCGTCGAGCACCGCAAAACGCGCGGACATGGCCGCGGTATTCGAACCGACACTCCGCGCTCACACGCTATGGGAGCGGCATGGCATCGACCTCAAGCTCGATACGCAATCGACGGTCTACAACCAGAACTCCAGCCTCAACCAGAACAACGCCAGCCTCAAAGGCAACGCCTGGATCGATATCGCCCATGATATGGCCGTGCTTACCAACTTCCAGATCGCCCATTTGAACGAAGGCGTCGGCACGCTGAGCGCCCCGACCAATGCCGTAACGCCGACACCTTATAATCTGCTGTCCGGCGATATCACCCTTCGCAAGCAGTTCAACCGGCTGACGACATCGATCGGATTTCGCACCGATTCATATGATTTCGGATCGGCCCGGGCCCAGGATGGTACCGTCATCAATCAGGACGGCCGCGACGGCCAGATCTATTCGCTTCACAGCCGGATCGACTATGCATTCTCTTCCGCTCTCGGCTGGTTCGGCGGCGTCGAAGGCAACCAGCGCGACATCCGCGGCATTCCCGGCCACACCCTGGATTCGCAGGGGTATCGCGCGTTGTCGGGGTTCACAGTCGGATTGGGCAATCTGGTAACCGGCGAATTCGGCGCGGGCTATGTCCAGCAGCGTTTCGACGATCCAACGATCGGCACCGTCGAAGGCCCCTCCTATCGCGCCCGGCTGACATGGCGACCAACCCGTCTCCTCGACATCCACTTCAACGCCGAACAGCTCGTCACGCAGACTTCGGACACCAGTGCGACCGGTGTGCTCGCGAATGCCCTGCAGCTCGGGCTCGATTACGAATTGCGCCGCAACGTGATCGTCTCGCTCGCCGGAGGGTATGAAACCGACCGCTTCTTCGGACAACAACGCAAAGACCGCGTCACGACGTCGGATGCCCGCGTCAAATACCTGGTGAACCGCTTCAGCTCCATCTCCGCCTACTATCGCTACACCGCGCGCGACAGCGACATCGCCATCTTCAGCTACGACAAACATCTGGTGGGAATGAATGTTACAGCGCAGTTCTGAGCAGCCATATCAGATACAGGAAGAGGCCCCCGCGCCCGTCGTGGCGGGCTGGCAGCAACCGACGGTCGATTTGCGTGAAATGGGCCGCATTCTGCGCCGGCGTTACAGGCAGGTGGCATTGCCTGCGGTCGCGCTGGTCGGACTCGCGCTGGTTTATGTCCTGGCAGTCAGCACTCTATATACGGCGACCTCCACAGTACTCGTCGATCCGCGACGGGCCAGTGTCGTCGAGACCAATCAATCCGTATTGTCGAATTTCGGTACCGACGATGCCACGATCGAGAGCCAGACTCTCCTGATCCAGTCGGTCGCGATTCTGGATCAGGTGGTCCGCAAGCTGAAGCTCACCGATGATGTTGAGTTCACGCCGAAACCAGGTCTTCTGGATCCGATCAAGCGCCTGTTCAGCAGTTCCGCTCAAGGCGACGGCGCGAGTCCCGAGGACGCCGCGCGCTCGAGGTCTGTGGAAATTCTCCAGAAGCGGATGAAAGTCACCCGGCAGGGAACCACGTTCCTCGTCGATATCAACATCAGCTCCGAATCGCCGCAGAAGGCTGCAACCATCGCCAACGCCATCGCGGATGCCTATTTCGAGGCGCAGGTCCGCGCCAAATATGACGCGACCCGTATCGCAGCGACCTGGCTGGGCGGCCAGATCAACGAACTCAAATCGAGGGTTGTCGTTTCCGAAAGAGCAGTCGAGGATTTTCGTGCCGCCAACAATCTGACCGTGGCTCAGGGCGTCACCGTCAACGATCAGCAGATCTCCGACCTCAACAACAAGCTGATCGCCACCCGCGTGCAGACCGCGGAAGCGCGTGCGAAGTTCGATCAGGTTCAGGAGATCGCCAAATCCGGCGCAGACCCCGGCGGCATCAACGCCGCCATCTCGTCGGACATGATCACGAAACTACGAACGCAATATGCCGATATAGCCAAGAACGAAGCCGATCTGTCGAGCAAATACGGGGCGCGCCACCCGCTTGTGGCAAACGTGCGCGCGCAGCTGAAGGACACCCAGCGGCTGATCAACGACGAGATCCGGCGCATCCTCGACAGCACCAAGCACGATTATGATGTCGCGCGTTCCCGTGAGGCTTCGCTGAAGCAAAGCCTCGATCAACTCCAGGGAATATCGACCTCTTCCGGCCAGGCCCAGGTGCGTCTGCATGAACTGCAACGCGAGGCGGAAGCCAACCGTACGCTCTACGAATCCTATCTGGCCAGATCCAAGGAAACCACGGCGCAGGAAAGCCTCGAGATGCCGGATTCCCGGATCGTGGCCAAGGCGAGCGTTCCGATCCGGCCATCCTCACCGAAGACAATGCTGATTCTCGGCCTTGCCGTGATGCTGGGCCTGGGTGCAGGCAGCGTTCTGGCCTTTCTCATCGATTACCTCGACGATCGGGTCAAGACGCTTGAACGGGTCGAGGCCATTTCGGGCAGACCCGGGCTTGCTGCCCTCCCCTCGATCAACGCCCGCGAACTCGCCGGTCGCGCCCGCCGCGGACGCGATGAACTGGGCCGGCACGACCCCAGAACCCTCAAGCTGCTGCCGCCGGCACTGCAGCCGCCATTGATGCGCTACGCGATCGATCAACCCGGAACATTTTTTGCGGAAGCGATACGCGCCGTTCGCCTGGCAGTTCAGCGTACGATGCGCCTCCAGCCGATCAAGGTCGTGCTCGTCAGTTCCGCGCTCGACAGCGAGGGCAAGACGACGCTCGCCGGCAATCTCGCTCAATCGCTGGCAACATTGGGGATCCGGACCCTCCTTATCGACGGCGACCTCCGCAATCCGCAATTGACGCGAGCACTTTGTCCCCGCGCCGAAATCGGCCTGCTGGAAGTCGCGACGGGCCGAGCCACCCTCGAGCAAGCCATTCTGACGGACCCCAGTACCGGCCTTTCAATTCTGCCTTCGACCGCCGTCCAGGAGGTCGAAGTCATAACGGAGCTGATGTTTTCAGAGCGAATTGTCGATGTTCTCGATCAGCTCCGGCAGCGCTACGAGCTGATCATCATCGACTCTCCTCCCTTGGTGCCGCTGGTCGATGGCCGGGCGCTAGCCGAACTTGCCGATCGCATCGTCCTGGCATTGGCATGGGACCAAACGCCGGGCGAGGTGTTTTCTCATGCCATTGGCCTGCTGTCTCCCGTCAACGACCGGATCCTGGGGACGGTGCTTACCCAGGTCGATCTCAACCGGCTGCAGTTCTACGATTACTATCGCAGCTCGGCGTATCTGAAGCCCTATGCAGCGGCGGCACTCAATCCTGGAGTTGCACGTTGAGGCAGCGCGGACCAATCCGCAGGCCGGCGTGGGCAGACGCTGCGCCTGTCAATCTCTCCCGCCCTGCTCACGCCGGTCCGGCGATGAGCGAGATGCGGCCTTCCACCACTGCGCGGACGCGCGCCATGGCGCCCGATCGATTCATCGAATGGATCGCAGGCGCAGCGTTGCTGCTGGCGGTGATCGCGACATTCACGATTTCATCGGCGATGCTGACCAATTGGAAAATCCACTATGTGACGGCGGGAGGCAATTTTCTCGAAAAGCTGCATCCCGCCACCTACATCGCCTCCCTTGCTTTCGGTCTGCTGCTGATGCGGAGCCGTGGACCGGTCGGCGAGATCAATCGCATGTTTTCCGATGCGAAGCTCCTGTTCGTCTACCTGGTCTGCTGGTTTTTCCTGCTTGTTCAGATGTTCGTGCTTGAACGCCCATTCACGGTGATTATCGACACCTTCCTGCTGCCAGTCGTGTTTTGCCTCGCCATCTGGCAGCTCGCGCCGTCACAGAAAAGGCCGCTGATCTGGGCAGTTCACACCACAATTCTTCTGAATATCGTGCTCGGCTATTATGAGTATTTCTCCGGTCGCCGCCTGATTCCATTGACGCTCGGGGACATCCTGGTCATGGGAGAGTGGCGCTCGTCCGCGCTGCTCGGCCATCCGCTCACGGCGTCCGGCCTCGTCGCTGCCTATATTCTCGCGCTCGTTCTTCGTCCCCGGCTTTGTCCGCCCATCATTCTTCGGCTGCCGTTGATCGCATTCTGCCTGGGTTCGTTGATGGCCTTCGGCGGCAGGACGGCGCTCGTTACGGTGCTGGCCGTCATCGGGCTCCTCGGTGGAGTTGAAGCCTTACGGCTGCTTCGCGGCAAGCGCGTGCCGCTTCCGGCGGCCATCATCGCGATCTGCGTCCTGTTTGTCGCCGGCGCGGTTGTATTCGCCGCGCTCGATCTCGGCATTTTCGACAAGATGCTGCTGCGCTTTTCATCGGACAAAGGCAGCACGCTGGCGCGCTATGCCACCTTCAACCTGCTGTCGCACTTCGACTGGCAGGAGCTATTGCTCGGGCCCAACCCGGTGCGGGTGAACGCGCTGCAAAGCCAACTCGGCCTCAATTATGGTATCGAGAATTTCTGGGTCGCCTGCATCGTGCAGTTCGGCATCATTCACACCGCACTGCTGACGATCGGGTTGGTTTGCTTCTTCATCGAAATCATCCGGCGCTCGGACGGCACTGCGTGGGCGATCATCTTCCTCATCGTCACCATCGCCGCAAGTTCGGTGAGCTTCTCGTCGAAGAATATCCAGCTCACGCAGTTCGTGATCCTCATTTCGCTGCTGCTGCCGCGCGAGCCACGCCGCGTTGCTGCGCCATCGCCGGTGCGTCAAGCAGTGAGTGCCAACCGAATCCGGTATGAACCTCGGGAGACGACTGCATGACGATCTATATCGACAACACCCATCTCGGACGCCATGTCACTGGGCTCGAGCGCATCACGCTCGAACTATTCTCGGCGGACGCGCTTGCGCCGCTGGACATCGTGCCGGTGACCGCACGTGGTATCCGCCAGATGCTGACGACGCAAAACCTCGGGCTGCCGATGCGACTGGCTACCCCGTCGTCAATCCTTGTATGTCCGGGCTTTCCGCCCAGCCCCCTGCTGCGGCCGTTTGCATCGCGCGTGCTGCCCTATATCCACGATGATTTCCTGATTACACGACGGGCCGAACTGAACGCCCGGGCGCGGCTGTATATGGCGGGGCCATTTAAACTCGCACTACGTCATTACCCGCGCTTTCTCGCAAACTCCAACGACACGAGGCGGAAATTGGCCGCTCATTGCCGTACCGACGCCGAAGTCACGCTGTACCGGCCGCCGGTCCGCAACGTGTTTGGCCTGGACCCAAAGACACGGGCCGAGCGGAAATCGCCTCCGCTGCCGTTGCGCCTGGTTGCGTTGGGAACGCTGGAGCCTCGGAAGAATTTCATGGCGGCTGCGAACATCGTCAGCGCGTTACGCGCGCAGGGTTTTCCGGATGCAACACTGGACATCATCGGACGACAGGGCTGGGGCAATGGCTGGCAGATGTTTGAAACCATGCCCGGCGTGGCGCTGCACGGATACCAACCGGGCTACCGCGTCAAGCAATTGCTTCACCGTGCCGACCTGTTCCTCTGCACCTCCCACGATGAAGGCCTTGGTCTGCCCCTGCTCGAAGCCCAATATGGTGGACTTCCGATTGTCGCGCCGGACGCGTCGGTCTTCCGTGAAGTATTGGACGATTCCGGCATCTATATCGATCCTGCCGATCCGGCATCGGCTGCCAGCCAGATTGCGGCCATTCTCTCAACTCGGGAATGGCGGGGGCGCTATGTCGCTATGGCCAAGCAGAACCTCGCGCGTTGGAACGCCTTGGCTGACGGCGATCGCGACGCCGTTATCGACCTGATCGGCGGCCTCGCGGCTTGACGTATCGCTTTCTCGTAAACGATCCAGTGCAGGACACCGCCTTGCAAGACACCACGAGCACCACAAGGCAACTGGACGGATTGCGGATCGTCGCCGCTTGCGCCGTGGTCGTTCTTCATTACTCGGACTATATCAAGGACCAGCCCACGGGTAAGTTCATGGTCGACCACACATGGCACTTCAACCAGTTCGTGGATTTGTTCTTTGTCATTTCCGGTTTCATCATCGCCCGTCAATATCTCCATCGGGTCGGCGAAGCCGCCTCGACCGGGCGGTTTCTCTGGCGCCGCATCGCCCGGATATATCCACTGCATCTGGCGACGCTGGCTTTTTATGTGGTCATTGCGCTCGCGCTCCAGTTCGGTCTCGCCCGGATCGACAATCCCGTGCGCTACCCGTTTTCCGACCTGCCCGCACAATTGCTGCTGCTGCACGCCTTCGACGGCGAGCGCCTGACGTTCAATTTCCCGAGTTGGTCGCTGTCCGCGGAAATGCTTTGTTATGTGCTTTTCCCGGTCGTTGCCGCCATCACCGCGCGGCGCAAGGCTCTGATCGTCCTGCTGATCGTCCTACCCGCACTGGCCAACAGCCTTTATGCAGAGTTCACGGGCATAACGCCGTGGGCGGACTGGATCAACAAGGGCGGCGCCTTCCGGGCCCTGCCAGGCTTTAACCTCGGCGTTGCATGCTACCTGTACCGCGACCGGATCGCGGCGTGGCCCGCCATCTCCGGCTCGCTCGTCATCTCGCTAACCGCGTTCTTCCTTCTCGGCTCTTTCCTGTCGCCGATGGCAGCGTTGATCGCTATCTACCTGATCGCCGTGCTTGCGATCCAGTCCGATTGTGCCGGCCGTTCAACGCTGTTTTCGGACCTGGGTTTCGATCGCTGGGCCTCACTTACTTACTCCTGCTACATGCTGCATATCCCGGTCGCGACAATCGTTCTCACCTTTGGCTCACGCCTGCTGATGCCCGCAACGCCCGATGCAAAGCTGATCCTGCTTCCCCTAGCCGTAATCACGCTTGCCTTGGCGAGTGTGCTTTCCCTGCGATATCTCGAGACGCCGCTGCGGCGATGCCTGACGGATGCTTTCGATCGGCGTTTCGTGAAGCCCGGCGCGGTTCGGGCCGTTTCACGGCAGGAGACGGCAGGATGACCGCGACAGTGAGTCGATCGGCCGACTGGGTTGCGGTACGCGATATGCATGCGCCGGCAGACGGCCGTGACAATGCGATCGATACGATGCGGGGTATCGCCATACTGATGGTGATCGGAATCCATTCGTTCCAGCAACCGCTCGATACACCATGGGCTGTGGCCGTCGACGCGGCGTTGCGCCCCTGCGTGCCGATCTTTCTGTTCGCGTCCGGATACCTGACCGCCTTTTCAGGACGCATCCCACTCGCAAAGCGGTTGAAGGCAACTCTCATTCCCTATGCGACCGCGTTCGTTGGCGCCTACATCTATATGACCCTGCACAATTCCGCCATGGACCATCGCCTCATCACCACGTTGGCACGGTTCGGGCTCGCTTACGTCTTCGTCTACTATTATGTCTTCGTCTATGTCGCGTGCACCGTCGTCATGTGGCTGATCTTGGCGATCACGGCGACCGACACCCCGGAAGCAAAGCACAAACGGACGCTTGTTCTGATTCTGGCGATCGGAGCCGGCTTGATTTTTGGCAGCTATGTCGACCCGGCGCTCTCCCGCATGGGTTTTTCGGACGCCCTGATCGACGAAGTCCGAATGCGCGACATCCCGTTCTGGTTCTCGTTCATGGCAGCGGGAGCCCTGACGGCAATGTATCCCCGCTTCGGCGAACGGGACGCAGGAGGCATTCTTCTCAGCGTCATGCTGTTCGCGTACGTGGTTTACGCGGCGGTCCGGCTTTTCGCCATCGGCGACGCCGCGGCTTATGATTCGATCGCCTTCTTCGCCTATGCCACGCTGCTCTGCCTTTGGCTTTTCGCCAGGCAGCCCAAATCACCGCCTCTGGCGAAGATCGGCTCGGGCAGCTACTTCATCTATCTTTGGCACATCTTCTTCATCATGGCTCTGCGCGATCACGTGGCACTGCTCCAGTTCGGGCCCGTCCTCAATTCGGCGATAACGTATGCCCTGACGGTTTCGTTCACCGTCCTGCTATTGGCGGCTGTTCGACAGGTCGCTTCTCGCCCCGCGCTGCGCTGGCTGGGGGCATAAGTCATGCTGCTGCGCCACACCCTGCTCTATCTGCCTGCTCAACTGGTTGGGCCGTTGTTCCAACTGGTCGCGATGATCGTCTGGACCCATGTCGTCGACGAGCACACACTCGGCATCATAACGCTGGTGACGGCGACACACGAACTCCTGCTGATCGGGTTTCTCGCCTGGTGGTCACAATATGCGCTGCGCTTCTTTGGACGCTATCAGCACGGTACGGAGTCATTGCGCTTCTATCGCACCGAAAATGTGGTCCTGCTTGCGTCGGTCATCCTGCAGAGCATCGCCGCCATCTTCATCCTGCTCGTCATCATCGCACCTGACGCCAAGCCTGGAATTCTCCTCGCGACCGTAGGCTATGTGATAACCCGCTCAGTCAGTCTCTATATTGGTGAGCGCGCGCGCGCCCGTCACCAGATCTGGGTCTATTCCATTCAGCAGGTGTGCGGGCCCTTGATCGGATTTGCCATTGGGCTGGTGTTGATCAAATTGCTTGGTCAATCGGCGGAATGGCCGCTGGCGGGCTATGCGATCGCGCAAATGGTCGCCGTTCTCGTCGTCCTGCCGAAGATCGGCCATAGTCGAAGCTTTTGGCCGATCGACCGTGGGATCGTCGAACACGCATTGCGGTATGGCATTCCGCTGATCATTGGGGGCGCACTAGGCTGGGTTGGCTTGAATGCATCGCGCTTTATTGTCAATGAAATGGCGGGGGTGGCTGCAGCGGGACTATTCGCCGTGGGTTACGGTCTCGGACAACGCGCGGCAGCGGTCGCCGCGATGCTGGTAACGGCAGCCGCTTTCCCGCTTGCCGTGAAGAGCATGGAGCACGCAGGCAGCAGAGCCGCGATGCTGCAACTCGCCGACAACAGTGCCCTATTGTTTGCCATCCTGGCTCCGAGCCTAGCCGGCATCTTCATGCTCCGCGCGGAGATCGTCCATCTATTGATCGCACTGCCATTCCAGCAGGTCACCCTCAGCATTCTCCCCCTCGCCACCCTGGCTGGCGCGATCCGGAACCTGCGCGCCCATTTTGGCGATCAGGTCTTTCTCCTGCAAAACCGCACGCGCTGGATGATGGTCATCGCCGCAATCGACGCGACGATGACCATGCTCCTCAGCGCTTTGTGCTTCCGCTATTGGGGGTTTGCGGGTGCTGCCGGCGCCACGGTCGCAGCCGCGCTTGCCGCCGCGATCGTCAGCTTTGCGATCGGGTTCTCGAAATTTGGCCTGACACTGCCCGTGGGGCATCTGATACGTATCGCGCTGGCAACCCTTGCGATGGCGGCCCTGCTCAGACTGTTTCCGGAAGCGCCGTCACTTATCCGTCTTGCTGCCCACATTGGGGCCGGCGCCGCCACCTATCTCGCGGCGCTCGCCGTTCTCTACGCACCTTCGCTGCTCAAGGTACGCCGCTCACGCCCACAGCCCTCGGACGCCTGAGACGGGAACGCGTTACCCTCTCCTGGCTTTCTCAAAGGCACGCGCCATGGCGAACCAGAGCGGCTTTCTTTGCATCGACGCATCGAACGGCAGCGGTCGCGGGAGCCTTTGCGTCAGCGGATCCTTTTTGCGCGCGGCATCGGTATAGAACGAATAATTATCGGCGAGTTCCCAGGCGATTACGATCTTGACTGCGGGAACCTGCAGCACGTTGTTCAGGAATTTCTCTGCGGTCTCGGCGATCATCGCGTCTCGGGTCGGAACGTCGTCCGGAAATGTATCGTCGCGCACGTCGAACTCGGTGATGTAGAGATCGACCTTTCGCTCCGCCAGCGCGTGAAGAAACTCGGCGAACCGTCCGGGGTCGTGCGGGTAGCGCGGCTGGAGGTGTCCCTGCAATCCGACGGCGTGCAGGGGAACGCCGGCATCCCTGAGCTCATCGACCAGTCGAAGCAAGCCGCTGCGCACCGCCCGCCCCACGTCGTCGTCGCGTTCGGTCTGCGCTTCATTGAGAACCAATTTGGTTTTCTTGTCGACCGACGCCACCCGCTCGAACGCCCGGCGCACATAGCCGGTCCCGAAGGCGTCGTACCAGGGTCCAAGCCTATAGCCGCCTGGCGCCTTGTGCCCGGGCCAGAAAGGCTCGTTGACGACATCCCATGAATGCAGCTTGCCCAGATAGCGCTCGGACACTTTCTCGACGTACTCGTCGAAGAACGCCTGCCTTTCGGGCGTGCTCAGGCTCTTGATCCATTGTGGAACCCACTCGTTCCAGATCAGACAATGACCGCGCATGGCGATATGATTGCTCGCACAAAATTGCAGCAGGCGGTCTGCGCTTTCGAATCGCCGCGGTCCGGGTTGCGGCGCGATCGTACCGATTTTCATTGCAATGTCCGTCGTAATAATTCGTGTATGCTCGGTGTACAACGAGCGATAAGCGATATCCTTGTCGATCACCGGTCCGGCGGCGGCGCCAAAGATAAATCCGTTCTTTGCTGCAATCGCGCCAAGGCCTTGCGATGGCGCGGCGACCGATATGCCTCCACGGCCAACAATGCTCGCGCCCGCGAAAACTCCGAGCGCATGTCGTCGCGATAACATCTGCATGGCAGATCTCCATTCAGTGAATGACTCGTCGTCGCGTTGAAGAGAGTGCGATGCGACATCGCCATCCTTGCGTCGCAATAGTTCTATTTCATGACGATGATCGTCGAGGACGGTTCATCGGCATGAAGGTTCCCGCTGCTAACGCAAAGGGCATGTCGACATCTATGAAAGAGAACTCGACTTCATCGTCACCAGGAGAACGACAATGGAACCGCAGACGCAGCTACCCGCGAATCTCACTGTTGATGGCATCGCCATCAATGTTCCCTCCATTCCTGCTGCGGTCAGTTCGATCATGTCGGCCGCACAAGGCGGTGACAGCTTCAGCGTCTGTACGTTGAATCTCGATCATGTTGTTCAACTGCAGAATCTGCCTGACTTCCGCGCAGCCTATCGTCGGGCCCGATTCGTCACGGCGGATGGTTTTCCGATCGTCATCTTGGGCCGGCTGGTAGGCACATCGATCGAGCGGACCACCGGCGCCGATCTGGTCGAACCGGTCTGCCGGGAGGCCGGCAAGAATCACCTTCCTGTATTCCTCCTTGGTTCGAACGACCGGACACTTGCAAAAACTGCCGAACTATTGTCCGAGCGCTTCAAAGGCTTGCGGATCGCAGGATGCTACGCACCCGGCCCGAACTTCGAGCCCTATTCAGAGGAGGCCGACATTGCCGTCGAACGTATTCGCGCCTCCGGCGCCAAACTTTGCTTCGTAGCCCTCGGTGCGCCACGCCAGGAACTCTTTGCAGCGCGCTGCCTCGACGAGCTGGATGGAACCGGCATGCTATGTGTCGGCGCGGCGCTTGAATTCATCGCCGGCAAGCAATCCCGCGCGCCCTCCATTACGCAGAAGACCGGACTCGAATGGGCATGGCGAATGCTAAGCGAACCGCGCCGACTCGGGCCTCGATATGCACGCTGCGTGGCAGCGGTTCCGCAGCTGCTGGCGCGTACCATGCCGCAGATTGTCAACGCGCGTATGAGGAAAGCGGCATGACATCGACATTGACCCTGTCGCTGCGGTCAGGCAACGCCAACCGCGCACAACGCCGGTACCAAGTCTGCCTGATTCACCCGTTCGATCCACGTGGAGAAAAAGTCGGAGGCCTCGAAACCTACATTCGCGACTTCATTACCTTTCATCCCGCGGATACCGATCTGCTGTTCATCGGCGTGGATTCAAAGGGCGACCTGACGCCCGGAAGACTTCACAAGCTCACCTTCCGTGGTCGCGAATTCGAATTTCTTCCTATACTGCGTTACCCGGACCAACATGCGCGAGAGGCCGCACGCAGCATCCGCAGCTCATTAACCGGGCAATTCTTCGTGGCTCTGATACGCCATTTCGGCCTCATCGCAAAGCTGGTTCGCGCCAGACAATGCTCTATCGACCTGCGGCGGGTGGAGTTTTCGTGGCTGCCGGCGATCCTCAGGCTGCCTTTCGTTCAGATGCTTCATGGCGAAGGGGCTCCGAAACTGCAGATGGACTCCCTGCTTCGAAAGTACTCCTTCGTCCACAATACGGGCGAACGTTTTGCAGTCGCGATGAGCGAAAAATTTCTGTGCGTCAATCCGTTCATCACTGAACGATTGCAGAAGACCTACCCGCGCCGGAAGGACAAAATCGACACGCTCTGGACCTGGGTCAACACCGATATTTTTCAACCGCAACCGATGCCCGAGACCACGTCTCCGTTCCGGGTCGTGTTTGCAGGCAGGCTTGACGAATTCAAGCAACCGCCGCTGATGTTCCGCGCCATCGATCGCTTGCGGCAACGGCTGAAAGGCGATGTCGTGTTCGACTACATCGGGACCAGTGATCCGCATCGCTTTTCCGAATTCGCGTCGATCGAGGACATAACGGTTCGCCACGGCTTCAAGGATGCCGTGGGAATGGCTGCGACGCTCGCCCGTGCCCATGCGGGCATTCTCACCTCCGAGTTCGAAGGGATGCCGCGTTTCGTTCTTGAAACCCTGGCCGTCGGCCGGCCGGTCGTCGCCGTGCATCTGCCCCAGCTCGAACCGGTCATCCGCCATGATGACAGCGGATTTCTGGTGACGCGTGCGGGTACCATCGATGACATGGCCGAAGCGCTCGCGGATCGATTCATGGACGTTCGCAACGCGATCGATGCCGGTGACCTGGATCCTGCCTGGATCGCCACCGCCATCAAGTCGTTCACGCCCGAGACCCAACTGGCCCGCGTGTTCCGATACCATCAGGAGATCCAGGATGCGCGTAGCCTAGCCGCGACTTCATCGACCTGTTGAAGGGCGCGGCGTATGAACATTCTTCTGCTTACCAGCGAATTTGCTCCGGCGTTGGGGGGCATCGGCACCTATGCGGGCGAGATTGCTTCCGCCGCCACGCGCCTCGGCGCGCGGGTAACGGTGTTGGCTCCGGATTACGCGCGACAGGCTTCAGCCCAGGTCGCCTCGCTGCCCTACGAGATAATCCGCTTTCGCGGCGGCCTTCATTCGATGCGGGATTTGCCGTCCAAGATCATGCTGGCCCGCAGCAGGATTGGTGCCGGTTGCTACGACGTGGTCCATGCCGCGGATTGGCCCTTCTTTATCCCCGTGGCCCTTTGCCGGTGGCGGACGCAGGCTCGCATGCTGATGACGGTACACGGCACCGAGATCAACGAGACCCAGACTCTGCTGAAGCGTCTCGCGATCCGCAGCGCCGGAGTTTTTGGACCAAGGACACAGATCGTCGCCAACAGCGAATATACCCGGAATCTTTTCCACGAGCGGTTCGCTGTCGATGCACGACGGGTGAGCGCCGTCAGGCTGGGGGTATCGGACTTCTGGTTCGGCCCGCGAAGACCGCGCGCCGCGGTTCGCGAGGCGTATCGGCTAGCGCCGGATCGCCTTGTTATTGTCACGGTCGCGCGGATCACGCGACGCAAAGGGCACCATCTCACCCTCTCCGCGCTGGCGGGTCTCCCCGATGAATTGCGCAGACGCATTACCTGGCTCGTGATCGGTCCGGACGGTGAAGCCAGCTATGTCGAAACCTTCAAGCGTCTTGTCGCCGAGGCCGACTGCGATATCCGTCTGCTCGGACCGCAGCCGAACGAACATATCCGCGACATCTACGGCGCAGCCGATATTTTCTGCCTGACCAGCCTGCCGGAATCCTCGGGCCGGGTCGAAGGATTTGGGCTGGTCTATCTTGAGGCCGCGGCCAGCGGCTTGCCAAGCGTCGCCACGGCTGTCGGCGGAGTGCCCGACGCCGTACTGGCCGATGAGACCGGAATTCTTGTTCCACCCGAAGCCAGTCGCGTTGCGAAGGCCATCGCCGATCTCGCCGCAACGGATGATCTTCGCGCGACCATGGCGGCCGGCGCATCCGCACATGCCCGATCTCTTTCGTGGGAAAGATGCGCGGCAGCGACCTACGGACTGTCCTGCGTCGGAAACCGGGCAAGACAGCCCGAAGCGATCTTCGCATGAAACGATTGGCGATCGTCGCGATCTTTTTCGCTCTGGCTGGGACCGCGGCACGGGCCGAAGGCGAGAACTGCCGCAAGAGCCGCGAGCACTTGCTGGGAAGCCTTAGCGGCGACCTGACGCTGCCGCCCCAAGCCTACAATGACCTGTTCAAGATCTGCACGGCCGCGATGGTCATGCCAAACATCCGGGATGCCTACATCCTGAAGGATGGCGGGATCGCCGTGGTGGCCAAGCAGGATAGCGTCGCCGCCACGGCTGCTACGCTCTCGCAATTTTGCGACGATTACCCGCGTGCCACGCTGCGCTTCCTCACCCGAAAGGAACTGCTCCTGGCCAAGTCGGTCGCCAGCATCGTGCAAATTTCTTCGAACTCATCGACATCATGCAAGAAGATCAAGGGTCTTTCCTGAATCCGGCGGTGAGCGGGAAAGATCATTTTTGCAGATCGTAGTATTTCGGCATGCTGTGAGGATCGATCGCCTGTTCGGCCCTACGTCCGAGGAAGAAGAACCCGCTCGCCGCATCGGCGACCGCTCGGCCGCGCGCGACCACATCGAAAAACCGTATCCAGAAAAACGGCAGCGAAATCAGGCGTGATAGTTTGTCACCCGCGCCAAGCGCGCGCGAGAAGTAGCGGATCGACCAGACCAGCGCTACCCCGGCGCCTCCGATCGGACCGGCGTCGATCTCGGAAAATCGTTTGAACAGCCAGCGGTGCCCACTTTGCGTGAAACGCATGAAATCATAGGCACGCTCGTGAACCTGCTGCATGAACGGCGTTTCGGCATAAACCAGCCCATCGCACCGAAGCACCCGGTGGATTTCGCTGACGACCAAGGCCGGCTCCAGGACGTGTTCGAGCACGGCCTGGACCCAAACGCCGTCAAAGACCCCATCATCAAACGGCAGTTTGTGGGCATCGGCCACCAGCGTGGTATGCGGCGACGCGTAGACATCCGTGCCGACCAGTTCGATGGAGCTGTTGCCGTAAAGTTCATCGGCACCAGAACCAATAGTGCCGCCGCCGATCACCAGAACGGTGGGCCGCTCAGCCTCATCCTTCAGCAGCTGAACGAATCTTGTGCAATTTGAAGCAGCGATCGGGTTCCCTCCAAAGCCGAACCGGTGCAGCAGCGATCCGACGGAACGGCGCGTAACGTCGCGCTGGAGCGCCGACCCATGATTCCCGAGATACAGATCGCGGTCAAAGATGCTGGTTGCAAAATCGATCAGAACCGGCTGACCCGCACTTACGGGGAAACCAGTTTTGGCAAATTCGCAATCCGCATTTGAGCAGGAGGGGTGTAGTTCCAGGTCCCGGATTGGCGACGAACATCGTGGACAACGGGCCTCGATCTTCGACCGGCTCAACCGAGTGCCGCCATACGACCGATTGACGATAGAATCCAAACGGCAATCCTTTTGGCTAGGCGATTTCTTTGGTTCTGCATGCGAAATCGCGTTGGTGAACTCAATGCTAATAAGCTTGCAGCAGCCAGGCCATTATATAGCAGCGAGTGAAGACGGCGAGTACGCAGCAGGTTGCCGCGTTAGCTGCGTGTCAATCAAAGGCAAACATCGCAGCGCTCCAAAGTTCCAAATCCGGAACACGGATTTTTCGCGAAATTGGAATCCTTGAAAATTCAACTCGCAGAAGATCCCGCTCTTAACACCACGGTAATTGTTTCGCGACAACCGTCGGAAGGAAGACGGAGTTTGAGCGTGGCAAATCTTTTTGAGGTCCAGGGTTTTGGCGCTTTGTCCGAATGGAACGGACAATTCTCCAGCGCGTCAGCAAATCAGGCGTTTCAGACCATCGCGTCCCTCGGGTCGAATTCGGTGGAACTGACTACTCGTATCTGGACGGCGGACGGAACCAACAACACGGTATTTGCCGATCCCGCCAAGACGGAAGGCGACGCAAGCCTGCTGGTGGGCTTTCAGGCTGCGCATGCCGCGAACCTGTGGGTGGTGTTCAAGGCCGCGATTTCATCGCTCGACGGAACGCTGGCATCTCGCTTAGCCCCGGTCGATATCAGCGCTTTCTTTGCCTCCTACAAGGCCGAGATCGTCCATCTCGCCGGCCTCGCGCAGGCCGGAGGTGTGGAAACCTTCATCATCGGCAACGAAATGAGCCACCTGTCGGGCCCGCAATATCGCAGCTACTGGACCGACCTGATCTCGGCGGTTCGCGAGGTGTATCACGGCGAACTTACCTATGCGGCGGCGACCGACGAGGCCGGCAACGTATCGTTCTGGGACCAGCTCGATACGATCGGTGTGAATACCTATCCTCCGCTGACCTCCAGCAGCAGCCCCACCGTACAGGATCTCGTGAACGCCTGGAGTGAGGTTCCGGCCAATCCCTATTATGCTGCCGCATTCCAGTACAAGTCCCCAGTCGATTTCCTCCATTCGCTGTCGGAGCAGTACGGCAAGCCGGTGCTGATGACCGAAGTCGGCTATCGCAGCATCGAGGGCACCGCGATCGCCCCGGGCTCCTGGACTACCAGCGGCACCCCCAGCACCACGGCCCAGGCGGATGCGTATCATGCCTTCTTTCAGGTCTGGTCAGCCCACGGTGGCAGCTGGCTGAAGGGCGTCGAACTCTGGCAATGGGACCTCAGCAACCAGTACAACGCTCCAGGCTTTTCGGTGATGGGAAAGCCGGCGGCCGCCATCGTCTCGCAATATTTTCACGGCGACGGCGTCGTACCCGATCTCAAGATCGATGGATCGTCCATCGCCGATCTCATCGATGTCGGTGGCGGCGACGATATCATCAGCGCCGGGCTTGGCGATGACGTCGTTCGCGGTGGAACCGGCAACGACGTCATTGTTGGCGGGCCGGCCGTGGCCGAACGGCTGGCGACGACGACGGTGACGCTGACGGGCTACGGCTCGGTCGTCGACGGTATCGGCGCGCAGGCACAGATTTTGGTGAACGGCAAACCGGTGTCCGGATTGTTCGAATTCAGGCCGGCGACGGATCCGTCGGGTTATCAAACCTTTACTATCACCTTCACCAATTCCGACCCGATCAGCAGCGTCGATATCAATCTGGCAAATTCCACGCCGCAACGGGCGCTGCACATCAAGGACATTTCGATCAACGGCGTCGGGCTCACCCCCTCCGACGGCACCAATGCAAGCTCGCCCGGCACATTCGACGTCTACGTCCGCAGCATCCACTTCGATACGTCAAATCATCAGGACTGGTTTCTCGGGGCACTGACCGACAACGACTCGATCGATGGCGGCGCCGGCAACGACGCGATAACCGGCGGCATCGGCGATGACACGATCGACGGTGGAGACGGAACCGATACCGCAGCCTATTCCGGCGCAATCCACGACTACACCATCAGCCTTGTCGGAACCCAACTCGTCGTAAGTGACGGGTTCGCAAGCCGGGACGGCACCGATCACCTCACCAACATCGAATTGCTGCGGTTCGCGGACACCACGATCAGCGCAAGCGGCCTCGTCACGAATCGATCCGGACTTTCCAGCGGCGATTCTCTTCAGATTCAGGTGGTCGACAGCGCCGGCAACGTTACGGGGACGAAGGTACGACACGCCGACGGTTCAGCCGATGTTTACATGACGGCAATCGTCGGCAAGAACTACGCGTCCGAACATGACGTCATCAACGCCAGCGGCTTGACCAAGCTGACAGAGCGCTTCCTTGGCGACGGCGCGCTCGGCTTCAGGCAAGTCGTCAACGACGATGGCTCGATCAACAGCAGCAACTACGACTCTGCCGGCCACCTCATCCAGTTCGCGACGAAATATGCCGATGGGTCATTCGATCAATTCACGTTCGATGCGTCGGGATCGCAAACCGGCGAGATCATCCGCCACGCCGACGGCTCGCGCGACATCTACTATTACGGCGTGACCGCCAGAGACTACGTCTCCCAGCACATCGCCAACGACCCATCAGGGCACAGCCTTCTGATCGAAAACTATCGCGTCGACGGATCGCTGACCCTGAAGCAGGTTGTCGATGCCACCGGCGTCAAGACGCTGGATCAATATGACAGCCTCGGTCATATCGTGCAGGAAACGGTGACGCAAAGAGACGGATCCTACGTTCAGACCAATTTTGCGACCGACGGCGCTGTGATCACCGAAACCCTGCGGCACGCTGACGGTTCGCGGGACATCTACAGCTATGGAATCGTCGGCAAGGGCTACACCTCACAGCATATTCTCAACGACTCGTCCGGCCACAGCGTCCTGATCGAACAGTTTCACGCCGATGGCACGCTGGCCCTGAAACAAACCGTCGATGCCGCAGGCGTCAAGACGCTGGATCAATATGACGCCGCCGGTCGTCTTGCTCAAGAATCAATCTTCCAAACGGATGGGTCTTATGTTCGCTCCAGTTACACACCGGATGGTGTGCTGGTCACCGAAACCACACGGTACGCCGACGGTACAAGGCTGGTCGACACCTACGCCGTCACCGGACAGACTTATTCGGCACGACATGATCTAATGGACGCATCGGGTCATCGGATTGCGACCACTTTCGACAACCGGGACGGTTCACACACCATGACCGCGTACGCATCGGGCGTCACACTGACATCGACCACGACGAACGATGTCATGAACAGCGCGGGTGGCGACACCTTCGTCTTCAAGCAAGCGTCCGGTCACGACATAATAAATGGCTTCAGATCGGGCGATTCTGCGGGGCATGACGCTCTTCAACTCGATCCTTCCCTCGGCATCGATTTTGCTCATCTTTCTATCCAGGTCGTAGGTCATGATACCGTGATCGATCTTGGTCACGGTGCTTCCATCACGTTGGCGGGCGTCACGATGGAGCTAACGTCGCATGACTTTCTGATTACTTAAGAGATATAACCGCGGGCCGAGTTGGTGGTTCGTAACGCAGTGGTAGATAAGATGCGCTCGCTCCAAACATATTCGAGTTACCTGCGTTGATCAAACGCACCGACGATAGATCATGCGTGACGCAACGTCGGCGTAGTTCGGAAAACACCTCAATCATTCGTGAAGGATAGGGTGAAATTGGATCATGCCGCCGACCAATCCGGAGCGCCCGCAATTCTTGAGCTTTGCTATACTCCACCCATGCAAAGATATTTGATTTCGAGATAGTCCTCGATGCCGTATTTCGAGCCCTCACGGCCATTACCGCTTTCTTTCATTCCGCCGAAGGGGCAACTTCCGTTGAGATCAGGCCCTCGTTGATGCCGACGATGCCATACTCAAGCGCTTCGGCGACGCGCCAGACCCGCCCGATATCGCGGCCATAGAAATAGGCCGCAAGGCCGAACTCGGTATCGTTCGCAAGCCGGATCGCCTCCTCCTCGGTCTTGAACCGGAACACCGGTGCGACCGGACCGAAGGTTAAGCTTCTGCCGGTTTGATGGACACCGAGATTGGCTGTCTTATGGAGACTGAGTGTATCAGGTGAAGCCCGAGCAGCAGTGAGTCGGCGTCTCACGTCACTCATATCCCGATCCCAAGTTTTCGTCCGAACTGCCAGGAGACGTCGCCGCCACTGCCTGTCAACTCAGAAATTTCCTTGTCCAATGCCTGCGTGAGCAATCTGATTCAAGTTGGGTAGCGCAAAATCGATCGGCCAACGCGCTAGTGGTAAGTCGGCGGCTCGGGGCGCCTCCGGAACAGGCGGTGAGTCCTTCGTTTCGACCGGGGCATCGCCATTGCTGGGGTTAACGTGATCGATTGCCGCCAGGATCGGGCTAAGGATTGCCATTCGAGCACCGCCGGCGGCCGCAGGCCAGTTGGGCCGGGCGGGTCCCTGGAAATCGGCGGTACCGACACCTCCGGTGGCGGCATCATTCACAAGTAGAAACGACCAGACCGCCAGAACTTTCTGTCACCACACCGCCGCGTAAACGCGGCGGATCGGTGACCGAGGCAGGTAAACACTTCAAACCGCAGCTTGCGCACCTTCGATGTTCGCTATATGTTCTCATAACACCGTCGAATTTATTCTTCCCCGCGAGCCCGACGTGCCTGAACAGATCGTCATCACTGAGAAGACCAGTCAGGCAAAAGACGTCCGCGCCGCTGTTGGTTCTCGCTACGGAGATATCCTGCCGGCCGAGGGCCATTTATTCGACCTGCTCGAACCAGAAGATGTTGTGCCGGCCTGGAAACGCTGGTCGCCAATACTTCTGCGGCCCGACGGCCTTTACGACACTCGCCCAGCAACGGGCGGAAACAAAGCAGCCAAGCTCAAAGCCATTCGCGAGGCACTGCGCAGCGCCAAACGAGTTTGGCTCGCCACAGATTGCGATCGCGAAGGTCAGCTCATCGGTCAGGAAATTCTCGAGCACTACAAATACCACGGCGAAGTCATGCGGGTACTGTTCACCGCGCAGGACTCGCGAACCATCCGTGACGCATTCGGTCGGGCAAAGCCAAATGCCGAATATGGACGCCTTTACGCAGCCGCCGTTGCGCGTCGGCAGGCAGATCAGATCTACAATTTATCCCTCACTCGAGCTGCGACCGTCATCTTGGGCCGGGGCGCGCGTGGGGTGATCGGGGTTGGGCGCGTGAAGACGCCGACCTTGGCCATTGTTTGCCAGCGCGAGCTGGAAATCAGGTACTTCGTGCCCGTCGCCTATTTTGAAGTTGTCGCCACAGCGAAGGTGGCGGGAGGCCAATTCCAGATGCGGCACTCGCCGCAGGACCGGATCGTTCGACGCGAGATTGCCGAGGACGTCGTCAAAGCGGCCGAAGGCTTCGAGGGCGCGCTCGCCGTGCGCGTCGAAGATAAGCGTCTAGGACCGCCCAAACTGCATGATTTGCCGTCGCTGCAGAAACTTTGCGGCTCGCGCTTCGGTTGGTCGGCCAGCAAAACGCTCGAGGTGGCGCAGGAGCTCTATGATGGCCAAAGCAAGAAGATCATCACGTACCCTCGCGCCGAGGTGCGCTACCTGCCCCAGAGCTTGATATCGGACGTGCCGCAGATCGTGGCCGGCCTGCAGGCGGGCCAATCGTTCAACGCAATTCCGGTGACCGTGCCACCGGTTATCCGCAGATGCGCGAGCGGTACGTTTTACAACAAGGGGCTGGAGGGTGCGAGCCATCACGCCGTCATTCCCAACGTCAACACGATCGACAAACTGGCGGAGATCTGGCCCTGTCTGTCGTCGGACGAGAAGAAACTGTTCGATGTCATTGCGCGGGCTTATCTGGCCGCTCTGATGCCTGACTTCCGCTACCGGCAGACAACCGCAGCGCTCGATGTGCGTGGCTTCGAATTCCGCGCCGCCGGTCGCCAGCCCATCGATCTCGGCTGGCGAGCAGCATTCCCGGATTCGCGACCCGCCGACGAAAAGGGCGACGAGGCGCAATTGCTGCCTCTGTTACACAACGGCGAGACCGCGCAATTGCAATATCCAAAAATTGAGGACAAAGAAACCCGACCGCCGCCGCGTTACAACGAAGGCACTCTGATCGAAGCGATGCAAAATGCCTGGCGCTTTGTTGAGGATGAGATTCTGCGGGACCGCCTGAAGGAAGCCAAAGGCATTGGCACGCCGGCGACCCGAGCCGAGATCATCGGCGGACTGAAGAAACAGGGTTTTCTGATTGCCCTGGGAAAGCACATCGTACCGACCGAGGCCGGCCTATCGCTGTTCGGCATTCTCAAACAGGCAGATCCGGCGCTGGTTGATCCAGGCGTGACGGCGCAACTTGAATGCCTGCTCGACGATGTCGTAGTCGGCAAACAGGAGATGGTCGGCGCAATCGACGCCGTGTGTGATGTCGCTCAGCGCATCATCGGCAAGCTCATGGAAGGCGCCGCCATCGGAGGGCCTCCCTCGCTTGGTGCCGCAGTCTGCAATGGCGCTGCCGCATATCCACCCACGCCTGCGATGAAGCGCTTTGCCGACAGCCTCGCCCGGCAAAACGGCATCAAAGCACCGCCCGGCTACAAGACGTCGATATCAATCTGCGGCGCGTTTCTCAAGCAGCACGCGCCCAAGAAAACCGATAGTGAAGCAACTGGGAAGCTCGAACCAAAATCGGTTAGTCCGGCGCAGTTGTTGTACGCCAAGAAGATCGCGCTCGGGCAAGGCGTCGTCATTCCCGACGAGGCCAAGTACAACTCGGCGGCGATGGCCTCGTGGATTGATTCGAACAAACGAACCAAACGCCGCAAGAGCGGTCGCAAGACCGCCTTCAGGCCGGCGGAATCAATTGCACCTCAATCGAGGTCGCCGAGGAAGAGGTCTCGGAAACAAAAGGGCGATGCCACCGCCGTTCCACCGACTCCCGCTCAGCCAAACTTCGTAACAGGCACGCCGCTGCGAATTCCTTATGGCAACAAAGAGGTCGCTCTAAAGCTTGGCGCCCGTTATGGCTCGACGGGATGGTATGCCCCGACTGGAGTTGATCTCTCTGCATTTGGCGAGCGGGGCTGGCTGTAGCGCGCTCGGCCGCTTTTTGATGGTGACCCCAGAGGATTTTCTATCGCCCCCAGGTTTGCATCGGCAGCAAGGAACACTTTGCGTCCCCGGCGCAAATAGAGACACACGTCGCGGAGCCAAGAATGTCAGAACCTTATTTAACTGGCGCGCCCGAAAAGATTAGAACTTTTGATCCAGATTTATCGCGAAGATACTATGCGGCAGTTTTCTCTCCTATGTTAATCTGCCGTACCCGCTCTTTAGCTGAATGAGCGCACGCGAGTGGCGTCTCTGAATGCTTTGTCGAGAGCAAATGCCCGCTGTCATTCTCGATGGACCCGGTCACCGTTGCCCGCAGCCGGACCTGTTCCGTCGCCCGGCCGCTACGTTCCTCAGAAAAACCAAAGCCGTCCGGCGGTTAGACCGGGACGGTGAGTGAGTTATAACGAAAGTGGTCGCGGGGAACCCACACGAGGTAAGTGATGACGAGGAGACGCAACACGATGGCGATGCAAGGCACGGCAATGGAAGGGCTGGCCGCATTCCCTGGGCGATCCGATTACAGACTGGATAATGACCGCGCGGCCTAATTAGCCGCGATGTCTGACCTCTCCGCCAGCGATGGCGGGCTGCAATGGCCAAGGCCCCTGCGGGCGGTCATAAACACTAAAGAACAAGAAGAAAGAGCAAAAACATGGACGCGTTGGCCTACGACCTGAAGAACATTGCCCTGGGCAGTGGTGAGGGAGCGTACCTGACGCGAACGCAACCGCACCGGAGCATGCAACTGGTCGCGCGCGAACTCAGCGCGCTCGGGTTCAAGCTGCCGGGTGCCGGCTCTCTCAAGCCGCGTCATGTCGAGGCGCTGACGGCGAGCTGGAAGGCCGCAAGACTTTCAAATGGCACGCTCAAGAACCGCCTGAGCTGGGTGCGGTTCTGGGCCAGCAAGGTGCGCAAGCCCAATGTGATCGCGCGCAGCAACAGCGAACTTGGGATTGAGGACAAGCGCGCCTTCAACGGTAACCGCGCGCACGTCACCACCGGCGCCAGGCTGGCCGCCCTGCCCGCCCGCATGCAGCTGGCGCTGCGCATACAAATGGCGTTCGGCCTGCGACTGGAGGAATCGCTGAAATTTCGCGTTGTTCAAGCCGACCAGGGCGACAGCATCGCCCTGCAGTCGAGCTGGTGCAAAGGTGGAAGGGCACGCGTGGTGCCCCTCACCCATCCGCGCCAGCGCGCGCTGTTTGATGAACTGCGCACGGCATGCGGTGACGGTTCGTTGAGGACGGCCAGACGTTCATTGAATTTCGGAAATCGGTTGAATTCACCACCTGGGGCGCCGGCATTCGCAACATGCACGGGCACCGGCACTGGTACGCGCAATGGCGCTACCAGGTACTGACCGGCCGCCAATGCCCGGCTGCCGGCGGCGCCACCTATGAGCGCCTGAGCCGCGCCGATCGCGGCCGGGATTTTCGCGCGCGCATGCAAATCAGCAGCGAACTCGGCCACGGCCGGCTTGCCGTGACCGATACTTATCTCGGCAGCCGTTTCGCGGCGAAGGTGACACGATGAAATCAGGCCTCACCAAATTTCTACCTGAATTGCAGCAAACGAGCGCTGCCGCGTTGGAGAAATTCGCAAGCGTGGAATTGAAACCAGATGTGGTGCGGATTAAGATTTTTAACGCCGCCAAACTGGGGCAATGCGCGTTGCGCCTCCCCATTCCGAACCATCTTGACGTGAGGAAAACAAACGCAGCGGAAGCGCTAGTAATCTGGTGCAAGGAAAACGAGCTGTTGCTGGAATGGCAGAAACGCGAGGCCACCCTGTCAGATGGTCGGAGCACAACTGTATTTGAACCAGAAATCAGCTGGGTCGCAAAAGCGTAAATGCGATTTTACGGCTTCCCTTCTGTTGCTTGTCTCCAACCGGAACCCTGGCCGAAATCGACCACTTCAGCTGTTCGGACTAAAGCAGACATACTCTGATTGGTAGCTCAGGTCAGTTTTTGACCCAGAGCGACAAAGTCAGGCCCGCACGAGAAACGGAAACGCGACGCTGCAAACGGCCCGCTCTCCCTCTGCGATGTCCATCATCCAGCCGATATATTTATCGACGTTGTCGCGCAGCATGTCTCTGATCACGTCGTTGCCGAAGGCACGCGCCGCGTCGTCGTTGAGCAAGTCAGTGAAACCGAGAACTTCCCGGTCGCTGCCACCGCCGTTGTGAATTGAAAAGCTGTAGACGAGCACGGCGCCGAATTCCCGAGGGTCGGAACAAGACCAATAGGACCGGCCATCTAGCTTCGGATGGTCAATATTGCACACTATGTAAGAATACCGACATATTTTTTGGTTGGGGGCGGAACGATAGAGGCAGCTATCGCTTCTACATTCTTGTGCAAAGGGCTTCGAGTGAGCGATCTTACCGCAAAGCGCCCCATCGTCTTGATCGTCGAAGATGACTTTTTGATCCGAATGAACGCGGCTGAAATGATCGCGCAGGCGGGGTTCGACGTTGTCGAAGCTGCCAACGCAGACGAAGCAATAGTGATCCTCGAAGGCCGTTTAGACATCACGGTCGTCTTTACCGATATTCAGATGCCAGGCTCTATGGATGGCCTGAAATTGCCGGCGGCGATCAGGGGACGCTGGCCGCCAATTAAGATCGTCGCGACTTCTGGGCTTGTGAATGTTGGGCAGGATGACCTTCCCGAGGGCGGACGCTTCCTGCCAAAGCCCTACAGCCCAGAGCAGATCGTTCGGACGCTTCGCGAGTTGGCAAACCCGGCAGCGTACCTCTCGTAACGTCTCATTTACCGATACAGCGCACGGGCCGGCACGACGCCTGATGTCGCCTTTTGGGCACAAAACGGACCTCGCACTGGTGTCCCCGCATGTACGCGCATGAAGGAGACCGGTCTTTGCGAAAACCGGCGAACGGTGTCGCGCTTTGCGATCGAGAACCTGGTCTTGAAGGGGATCGAGGAGAACCTGGCCTCGCCCGCGCTGATCGCCGAATACGTCCGGGAATATCACCGGCTGTCCCGCGAACTGCATAGCTCCACAGCCCACCGCCGCCGCGACCTCGAAAAGCGGCTGGGCAACGTCAACGGCGCCATTTCAAAAGCGGTGGACGCCCTTCTGGGCGAAACCCCAAGCCGGGCCTTGCGTGACCGCCTCACAGCCTTGGAAGCCGAGCGCGATGAGATCGAGGCGACCATCGCCGACGTTGCGCCGCCAGCCGTGGAATTTCACCCGAACGCGGCGAATGCCTTTCGCGACAAGGTGAGAAACCTGAAACGGACCCTTGCCGAGTCGGATGAGGGCATGCGACGCTGAAGATGCCGCCGAAACGCGCAGGTTTTTCTACTACGCAGCGTCAGCCTGATTTACGTTTGCCTGCGAGCGGACCCGAGGAAACACGCGGGCACTCGATGTGGGTTATTAGGATGCGACGAGAATATCGTTTTCTTTCGTCATCTCGAGGGTCACCATCGCAGAGGTGCGCAATTGTGCGCGCAGCGTTGGACATCCCACGAACGTGCTACAATGAGTGCATCGTCAACACGTCGAAGCGACGTCAACCCCGACGATCCCATTCGACTGTCAACAGCAGCTTCGTTGGCGTTCCCCGACGGATCGATGACCAGTTCCGGGCTTCGCAAGGAAGCAGTGCGCGGTCGACTCGTCATCGAGCGCATTGCTGGCAAGGATTTTACGACGCTGGCACACATTGAGCGCATGAGGGAACTATGCCGCGTATCAGCAAGGGTCCAAGGCTCTACAAACGAAAGACCAAGCGAAAGAACGGACGCATCATTGCCAGCGCCGTCTGGACCATCCGTGACGGAGAACGGGAAGTTGCCACAGGAATCTTTGCGGGCGAAGCTGAGAGAAAGCCGCCAAAGACCGCCGAGGACGCCCTAGCCAAATACATCACCTCGAAATATCAACCTTCCCGTCGCACCCGCGACATTGAAGATATCGATATCGCGGACGTGCTTGCAATCTATCATGCCCATCGCGAGAGCATTTATCTTGAGCGCAAAGCCAAACAAACCGACATAACAGAATTCGCGGATCGCATTGGCCGCCTGAACGATTTCTTCGGCGGCATGATGTTGGTTGAAGTGAACGCGCATACCTGCGCGAAATACGTCAAGGCGCGTGGCCGCCGGGGTGGGGCCCGCCGCGATCTGGAAGACCTGCGTGCAGCGATCAATCACCACTCGCGGGAGGGTCTTCACCGCGGCTTGGTCCGTGTGGCACTTCCAGCGAAAGGACCCGGCCGCGATCGATGGCTGACGCGCAGCGAGGCGGCGGCGCTTTTGTGGGCCTGCTGGCGATATCGCGAAGTGCAAACACAACATCGCGGCGCTCTGAAAAATCAAAAAATTGAAACGGACAAGCGTCCGCTTCGTCACATCGCGCGCTTCATCTTGATCGGCCTCTATACAGGCACGCGAGCTGGCGCGATCGCGTCCGCCTCACCGTACCGCGCTGACGGCCGATCGTATGTCGATCTCGAGCACGGTATCTTTTATCGACTTGCGCAAGGCCAGGCAGCCACCAAAAAACGCCAGCCGCCGGCACCATTGCCCGATCGTCTGCTGGCGCACATGCGACGCTGGGTTCGAACCGACGTGATCAAATCGCATTTTGTTGAATTCAACGGCGCGGCCGTGAAGTCGGTAAAGACAGGGTTCCGAAGCGCCGTCCGGCTTGCGCGGTTGTCCACCCAATCAGGCAAGGTAACGCCCCACACGTTACGGCACACGGCCGCAACGTGGCTGATGCAGCGTGGGGCAGACCCGTGGAAGGCGGCCGGGTTCCTCGGCATGTCCGTTGAAGTTCTACTTGATACCTACGGCCATCATCATCCGGAGTTCCTGCGCGATGCGGCCGCAGCTATCACGTCGAAACCAAAGCAGAACGTATCTGGGGTTATTTCCGGGGTTGACTTAGCTGCCTATCGTGAAAAAAGACGAAAAGCGCTGTGATATCTTGGTCGGAGTGGCAGGATTCGAACCTGCGACCCCTGCGTCCCGAACGCAGTGCTCTACCGGGCTGAGCCACACTCCGACTAAGAACGCGGCTTATAGCCTTGGGTTTCGGCCACCGCAAGGCGCCGATGTGAGGAATTATTCCCTGTGAAAATAGGCCTGAAAACCCTCCTTCTGCCCGCCGGCGAGGCTGCCGTGGCAGCGGCAGCGCGCGCCCTTGAGGAGGGCGGGCTGGTCGCGTTCCCGACCGAGACCGTTTATGGACTGGGCGCGGACGCCACCAATGCGGCCGCAATTGCCCGACTTTATCAGGCCAAGGGCCGGCCGGCGTTCAATCCGCTGATCGCTCATGTCGGCAACCTGGCCGCCGCGCGCCGGATCGGCCGTTTTGACGCGGCGGCTGAGCGGCTGGCCGAGGCGTTCTGGCCGGGGCCACTGACGCTGGTGCTGCCGAAGACCGCCGATTGCGCGGTGGCCGACCT
>Ga0307516_10000694_pt1 | contig 45752 bp, 53 predicted proteins | sample 19_EM_MG_FD_203310 | JGI IMG/M metagenome (GOLD analysis project Ga0307516, IMG submission 203310) | Populus trichocarpa ectomycorrhiza microbial communities from riparian zone in the Pacific Northwest, United States - 19_EM | ecosystem: Host-associated > Plants > Roots > Unclassified | place... | reverse complement strand
TGTTATCGAGAAAAGTAGAGGGAATGATATAAGTAGCAAAACTCGAGGGGAAGCATGAAGTAGAGGGCAATGCCTAAATCTAAAGATTTGAGTCAGTGAGGCGACCGTAAGCAAGCAGGATGCGACTCACATATTGAGAAATCCAGCGGAAACCTGGAAGGAACACATGAGGGGCATACTCTCGTGAAGACCCAATAATGCTCACCTTCTCCGTAACCCTGCCTCTGGACTACTGAGCACATGAAAATCTCGATAGGGCGCATGTCACTAAGCGGTACTTTGCCCTAATATGATACCTATCAGCATCCTAAACACCTATAAGAGAAAACTCCTCGCCTTGCCAGTGGTCTGGTAGAGTCCAAGATGATGCCTCAACTCTTCCTCGCTCACAGCCCCGGGAGCGTCGATCTTGTTCCCCAAAACAAGGAACGGAACCTTGGCGAGCAATTCGATGGAAAGAAGAGCATCAAGCTCGGCCTTTGACTCCGAAAATCGCTCAAAGTCAGCGGTATCGACCAGGAAGACGATGCCGTCGACTTCGGGGAAGTAGTCACGCCAGAGACGACGAGCTAGGAGCAGAATGTTGTTCAGAACGGAAAGACTAGCGGAATGCGAATAATGCACACCTTGGGCGTGCCCTCCGAGGTCGTAAGTAGTGAACTTCACATTGCCAATTGCAAGCTCCTCGGAAGCTGGAGAGGGAAATCGCTTGGTCAGACAAGATACTTTGTCCCAGATGTCGGATATACTTGGGTGCAATGTAGGCTGAAGTGTTGCAAGTCGGTCGTTCTTCAGCATATGCAACAACGTCTGACCGGGCCGTCAGTCTTCTAAGGTAAGGGAACTACTTGACGTCTTCTCACCGTCTTTCCAGCATTATCGAGTCCAAGGAAGAGAATTTTGGCGTTCTTGTGCAGCAGTCCTTTGAAGCACATCGTACATCTATGAGAGCCGCAGTCTCATGGAAAAGTGTTTTGGGAGGACTTACCGAGCTGAGCGAGAACATCGAAAAACCAGTTTATAATGAACATAATGTCTTAGACCACGTAGGCGGGGGTGTAAGGGTCGGAAAGCGTAGGGTCGGAAGACACTGCAAACGTGGAATGGGAGTGAGTTGTCGACGTGACAAATTAAGTCCGTATGTCACAACGGTGACACGTCAAGCCACGCACATCGACGTCCTTGAGGGAGATTTGTGGAAGTGCCGAGTACTTGAGTGCTCGTTCAATGCTCCGGCTCGAAGGTCTCCTGGTGCAAAATATCTGGCAGTGCTCTGCATTGCAGAACTTTTCAACTGGTACACACGAAGAAGATTTCCACCCTCACTCAGACTTGAAGCTTGAAGCTTGATGACTAGAATATACCGCGCAGCGAACATCGGCATCATTCATTGTATGAATTCAACGTGTTTACAGTACAGCCTATATAACTTGGAACCTTAGAAGATGTAGGACAGGTCTGACACTCACGGTACCATATGGAAAGTATCGCGAGTTCTTAAACCTGGCCGTGCAATCCTCTGCGCTTCACCTGAATCACCTCATCCAGCGTTTTCATATCATGCAAGGATGGGCACTGTCTAACAGGTTGCGACAGAGAAGGTGCAAAAAAAATCGAGCATTTTATACGTGCCCTTGTTTGCAATTGCTTGGCTACAGCTTGTAGAAAAGTCAAGTTGTTATGCATGGAAAGGATCTGGACTGGTAGTAGCAAAGTCTACCAGCACTTCCAAGCTGTTCACGTTATTCTTCGATACCAAACTCTGTTATAGATCAGGCACCAGCCTTGGTGGAACAGGAACATCGAATCGCACGATCCAAACAATGAGATCAACTAAGATACACCTTACGGAAGTTGAACATTAGTAGTTCCAGAAATGTTATCTTCATTCCAAGCAAGGATATGAATCCTACATGTTTTCATTCAACCAGTCCCGCAATGATTGCAGTCCAATTTCATGGACTTTCTCTGCATCTCGACCTTGCTTCTCAGCGCCAACAGAGGTTCCGATAAAAATAATTTCCCCTCCCTCCCAATCTGCGAATTTGAAGGCTCCTCCTACCGATCCTGTCGTCTCCAATCCTCCCAACTCCGATTTCTCTCCCTCCGCTCCCAGACCTTCCACAAATACACCCCCAGACTGCGACGCTCGGCGTTTCTGAAGTTCTCGCTCCAGGACAGTCTTCACTCGGTTGACAGCGAGAGTACCAAATGCTGCCGTTCCAGAAGGGATGAGGTCCGCTTTGTGTGCTAATATAAGAACAGGTGGAAGCGTCTGTGATGGAGGTAGAGAAGTCAGAATACGCAAGAGATTGTGGAGGTGCCTATCTCGTATGATGAGTCCTATTCCGCAGTTAATGAGACATATCAAACGCACTCTGCGACTGCTGCTCCATTCCGAGAAATCGTACTCGCATCCACGACGAAGGCTATCGCTTTGGCATCATTAATATATTCTTGGAATTGGTCCCTTATTCTAGGGTGCCCTGGGATATCGATGATACGAAAGCCTTTCTGATTTTCTTGTAGTGTGACGATAGAGATATTTGCTTGCATAGAGGCATGTGTCGGTAATGTTTGCCCATACGCGAGCTTCAACCACAATCAGGTAGCGTTCATCGAGATACTGGAAAGTACGACCGACCGTTGACATTATCGTAGTTTTCCCCGCGTCTGGTGGGCCGACCAGCAGCAGCGCATTTCCTCGAGATTTTGAATTTCGTTTGCTGAGGATGACGAGAACTACATGTTCTCGTTAGACTCTCAGACAGCCTCCAATGAGAGACATACCAGCGATCAATATGAGCGCAGCGATAAGAGCCAGAAAGGTCCGTTCGAGGGAGTGCGAGAGTGCGAGAACCATCTTGCTAGCTGGCGGGGACTCGAGTCGGGGACGCGTAGTAATTGCTCCGGTCACGTGAATAAAATGATCACTTCAAAAAATTCGATTCGAGAGGTCATCCATCGTTCATGGCAGTCTCGACGATGGATGTCGACCACCCACCACCACGCAAACGTCAGAGGCAAGAACTGCAGGTAGACGCTCGTAAATGTTCGAAAGAACCCCGTCTGTTCGTCCCGTTCCGAGCACTAGGACTCATCACGAATCATGTCCCGTTCGTTCTGCAAGTCCGATCACATAAAGGAGCAACGGAAGGTCCACGAATACACCTCCTTACCTGCCTGGGGAAGGCATGGGCTTTGTGGGAAGGAGGCAAAATGGGTTTGCTTTTCGTGGGTGAGTGCGTGCCAAGTTTAACATCGCTGAGCAGAACATCCGAGACAGGTTGACCAGGACCCAATGCACCTGAACCGATATCATCTCTTGCCATGGATGGAGATTCAGTGTGGGCAGCTGCTGGTCCGCATATTATTAAATACATCAGGGGGAAAGAGGTGACTTGTATTATATTTTCTCTCCACCCAGCGACTCATGTTGTTTAGGTTCTGAGAGCGACAAATCCACTGGGAACGAACCTGTCATTTATAACCATCTTTGGTTCTCAGATACTTGCTTTGACGGAAGATGGAGGTCGAATGTTGATGTGGGACACTACGGAAGGAGGTTAGTCCTTCTGAATCTACTCATCTCTCCCCACAAATTTTCTAAGCAAGACACAGAGCTGGACTCGACGATCCAGTTCGATCCTGGTTTCACCGCAACCTCGATTCTTCACCCTGCAACCTACGTCAATAAGGTTCTCGTAGCCAGCAGCCAAGGGGCTCTGCAGCTATGGAATATCCGTTCACAGTGCGTCATTGTAGACCTTCAGATAGACCTTCAAATTTGATCCTTTGAATAGAACATGTATTCACAAATTCCCTGTCTCGCGACTTCAATCATCCAAATCAGCGATTACGGATTCTGGCGCAATTACTGCCCTGACACAATCCCCTGCCATCGATGTCGTTGGAATAGGCTTCACCTCGGGCGAAATATTGGTTTACGATGTTCGTGCTGATGAACGTATAATGCGTATGTTCATGGAAGGGGGTGCCATTCGCGCGCTTGGTTTCCGTAGTGGTACGAATGTTTTACAATGATGTCTCTTTCTTATACTCACATCGGCCGTTCTGCAGACGGTCATCCTATACTTGCATCTGCATCATCGACAGGACACGTTGCGTTATGGGATCTCAATTCAGGTGGTCGCCTATTACACATGATCCGTGGGGCTCATGATGGCGGTATCAGCGCCGTAGAGTGGATACCAGGACAGCCTGTCCTAATAACCTCTGGAGAAGATAATAGCGTCAAGGTAATAGCAGTAATAACTCGCTTTGGAAGATAATATCCTTATCTTCAATTCTAGCAATGGTTGTTTGACTCACCAACGGCAGCCCCACGACTACTTAAGTTCCGTTCGGGCCATCACGCACCTCCTCATATCATCCGATACTATGGGACCGATGGAAAGCAACTCCTCACAGCGTCAAGGGACCGTAGCCTTAGATGCACTTCTGTGGTGAGAGATTCAAGGTCGTTTGAAATGTCCCAAGGTATTTCTTTTGCCATTTTCTTTACTCCATTTCCTGAAGCATCGAACAGGGTCTCTGGCAAAGAAAGCAACCTCTCTTTCAATCCCCGTCGCATCCCTCAAATTTCCACCTATATCTTCACTATCATACTCTCCTACGAGAGCAAAAGACTGGGATGATATACTCACGGCCCATTTCGACGAAACATTTGCACGTTCCTGGAATATGCAGGCAAAGAAGCTGGGAAAGCACAACTTTGGATTTGCTGATGCTGTAAAGAAAGGAAAAGGCAAAGAACGGCCTCAGTTAGGGTCTGTCAAGGTGAGAGTTACGATATGAAAGATCTATGAAGATGAATTCAATATCGAAAAGGCGGTATGCGTGACGGCATGTGGTAACTTTGGATTAGCGAGCTCCTCGACAGGATTGATCAGCATGTGGAATATGCAATCCGGCATCAAGCGGAAATCGTTTGATGTAGGACCTTGCCCACCAGAGGCACAGCGGTTTGGGGCAACTAAGAAGGAGAGATGCATAACTGGGCTTGCTACTGACCCCCTGAACCGGACGGTGATAGCGAGCACTCTTGATGGTACAATCAATGTAAGTGGGCAGGGTTAGTGGATCTGGCATCAATATTGATATAGAACTCTACAGTTCTTCGACTTCCAAACCACGAAGTTGGAGCATGCATTGATCCTACCATCTACTGCTGTGTCATTATTACTGCACAGTGACAGTGGGCTTCTGGCGACCATTTGTGACGATCTGGTAGTTCGGGTTATTGACATCGAGACAAGGAAAGTGGTTCGAGAACTCGGAGGGTTCCAGGGGCGGATACTGGACATTGTGAGCTTGCGTTTATGATCTATCTCGTGCTGTACTCCCCTGACATCGACTATCTAAAGACGTTCTCGCCGGACTCCAGGTGGCTTGTTGCGACGTCTTTGGATTCCATAATTCGGACATTTGATCTCCCGACGGGTCGATTGATTGACGCATTCAGGACGCCGAGCGTTGCCACTAGCATCTCATTCTCGCCTACGAACGATTTCCTCGCCACCGCTCACGTAGACAGCGTAGGCGTGTTTCTTTGGTAGGCCTACACCTCGTTCGTTGGATATAGGAATTAAACTACAGATTTCAAGGGCTAACCGGGCTCAGTATATAGACGTATCCTTCCAGAGCGTTACCGAGGATGACTTCACGGATGTCAACCTCCCATCTATGCAAGGAGAAGCTGAAGATGAAGGTACATTATTTGAATGATGAGCTCTGACATAGGACTTACCTGTTACCCTGCAGCTCTTGAAGCGCTTCAAGCGTTGACGGTCAAGGATACCGCGGTCGATGCATTCGCTACACCACCTCAGTTGGACGGAGAGCTTATTACTTTGACGCTCCTTCCCCGAGCCCGTTGGCAGGCCCTACTTAACCTTGAAGTCATTCAGGCAAGTGGACGTAGTTCATCTCACCGCGACTGTCTTGTTGAAAGTTTAAATTAGCAACGGAACAAACCAAAAGAGCCGCCGAAGGCGCCCGAGAAGGCACCATTCTTCTTACCCACCCTTCCTGGTGTCGAACCACGCTTCGCCGTAGAGCCCAAAACAGAAGACTCGAAAAAACAGACGAAGAGGACGCAGAAAGCCGCATCCTCAGTGGAGAGCATATTCTATCAGAAACTTGTCGCCGAGGAACGCGATGGCGACTGTAAGCAACCATTTCTGACCGTAACTAGAATGACAACCCATACGATTCATGGCCAGACGAAACATTCTTCAGCTTCGCAAAATCCCTTTCACCTGCAGGTATCGATCTCGAAATTCGCTCTTTAGGCACACTTGAGAGCCTTGAAATCTTCATGAACGCGCTGAGGCGTCGGCTGCTCACGCACCGCGATTTTGAAGCGGTTCAAGCGTTCCAAAGTGTTTTCCTCAGCATTCACAGCGATGTGTTGGTCGGCAATGTGGAAATGCGGAAGGGCCTTGAAGCTCTTCTTGAGGTACAAAAGAAGGAATCTCAAAAAGTGTTGGAACTTATTTCCTCTTCGTTGGGGACTTTAGGATTCGTCCGCGATATTTTCTGATTCATGTTTCAATTGTGCGTTGTAGGTACCTTCTGGACATACACAAGCAAAAGTATTGTAATTCCTAGCTGTTGAAACGTTGGTAGCGCGTCTTCTCGAAACCTCGCTTGTTCTCCGGCCAGCATGCTCATGGTGACATTTCAACGTTGAGCGTGTAGAAACCTGGGCGGAATATGCGCGCTCGTAAAGTGTACAGAGAAACATTCCGGAACGGAATGTCTGTATAAGTACAGGAGGGTAACTTGACATCCGCCTATTTTTCCATTTGCACGGAAAGAGCGAGGTGCTGCAACCAAACCGTATGGATCAAAGCCCACTGCCCTGCATATCTATTAATGTATAAACAAAAGTCCAAGCGCCAAAGATAACTAACCGCTTGAGACAACGGGGCGAAGAAAGTACTAGGGAGACTGGTGGACAAATCGAGACCATCATATGTTGGGACATGTAACACACTGCAATTATCCCTGCCTTTATCCGACACGTCGAAGAAAGAATGAAACATATATACCTCGTCTACAATGGTGGAAGTAGTGATCTTGCCACCATAGGACATGCTAATAGTTCTGAAGCAGTTGGATCCCGAGCCGTGTTGCTATGGCTCATCGATCAGGACTGAATATTGAAACCGCAGAATCCCATGCGTAGGGCATTCCTGGACATTTAGAGCTACGAGCTATATGATGTATTTCCACGTTAACGGTGGCGACGGGATTGAAATGAGCCACTCACAAAGTTGGATGCCATGTTTGTCCTTCCACAACTACCCCTGGAAAAAAATGGTCTTGCAAAGGTGGTTGAAGAAAGTGCAAAAGTTAACTTACAAGCCAACATTATAATACGTCCATAGCGTATTGTCCAAACGTTTTTGGAGGGGTAAATATTTTATTTTCTGCATTGCGTTATGGTAACCAAAGGCACGCATGGAATCCGCTATAACGATCGTAAGATAATCTTCTTACAGCAAACCTTCCATTTCTATCTCTCCAGGAACAGCCGTTTCTACAGCTATCCTCTTTGACAGGATTTGCGATCTATACCGCAAATACGTCTGGGTGGATTGAAATATTTGGGCTCAACGCGTTTTCCTTCGTTCTCATCCAGATCGCCAATGCTTCACTTCCACACCTTCTTCATAAGTAGACCGCCCTTTAACACGTCGTCGACCTTGGCCGCTTGCGCGGGGGGCAGTTTCGACTCTTCAGGGAGTCGAAAGCGATTCAGACCTTATATTTTCAAGCTTTGCATCGATAATCGTGAATTCGAAGTCATTTGCGAAGATCTCGATCGGCGCATGCCCTGCCATGAAGATTGGCTATGTTTCCAGCAAGGCGTCTTCGATCGTAAGCAACCTGCTAAGTGGCAGGGTTTTATCAAGAATGAAGAGCATGAGCAAGGGGGTGGCGGAACAGCAATCCCGAACCCGGGTATCTGAGGGGGGCCGGAGTGGAAAGAAAAAAAGTCTGACATTGCCGATCAATTACATAATATGTACTGCCAAAGTGGCAGTCCCTTGACGGTGGTGACTTGAGACGTTGTATTGAGACGCTCCGAGTCTGCTGTCACCGTCCTTCACGGCCATAACCACCCATCACCCATGATTGAACGAAAGCTTACCCAACAAACCGCCGCCTACCGGTATAACTGTTGGTATAACTGTTGGAGATTGATCACGAGTACGGACCCCGGGCCTTCCATACTTTTGTTTTAAATTTCAATGATTACATACGTGAGCATGTCATACCAAATAAGGAGAGCCGAAGGGCTCGGTGGGCTGAAATAAAAAAAGTCTAACGCCGAGTCAAAAATGTGCATTCCGCTACCCCCTTGAGAGGCGAGGAGGCGACATGAATAGAAACGCGCATGTCCAGATTGCAGTGATGGACCTGATGGTGAGTGGGAAACACAAGAGATGGGACCGACCCAATCCCATCGGCTAAATAAAAATCAGGTCAGGCCAACTGAACCTGCCCCATGATGATGTCCCAATGTCCGAGCCTGTTAGTCAGGGAAACGAGTGTGACATGGCAATGCACCTGCACGCCCTGGGTGACTCCGAAAGGCTCATGACCTGCCCGATAGTCAGCCGTAAGTTTCAGGCCAGCAGACTTACCGAAAGGGGACTTCCAACGGGGTCTGAAAAAGAACTCTCTTGTGCCGTTGAAAGATTTGCATAGGTTCAAGCTTGCGCCACATTGCCAGTTATTAGAGGTGTATCAGAGCACACCATCATGGATTCATGATACAAACCGGGACATTATGCCCTCAATTTCTTAAGGATCCTAGGACCAATTTTTATTTAAGCACCTGTTACAGTGGACATATACACAAGCAAAGGTATAGCTGCTGATATCTCAAGAACGAGATGCTGTTGATGGACAGCCTCCTCGAACCTTCAAATTGTTCCTCCAGCATGCTCGTACAGAAAACCATCGAAATTGAGCATACATAAAGATGGATGTAATTATACATGCGTTCGTAACTTCCAACTTCTAATATGAATCAAATCCACTGCCCTGCCTTCCTCTTGATGTCTAAACGAAGGTCCGAGTGCCATGGATAATCCCTTGGGACAATGGGGCGAAGAAAGAGAAGAGACTTCTGGACAAGTAGAGACTGCCAAAGGGGCATTCAGGACACTACAATTATGAATACCCGACACGTCGAAGGAAGAGTTTAAATATACATACCTCGTCCACAATAGTGGCAAAGGTGGTCTTGCCACCATAGGTCATGCAGCAGTAAGATCCCGAGCCGTATTACTATGAATCGCAGTGGATGAGTGGGAGGGAATTGTTGCGAACTTGAAAGACAAAGCCTCGAACCCAAATATTGAAACCCACCCGGATGCATTTGCGATAGACATTGTAAATATTGTACAGCCCGAGAAAGCGAATGCCGCTCGAAGATGCGAGTAGCTGGGTATTACATAGAGACGAGAATTCCTGGGGAGATTGAGTGGAGGGACGGGGCCGTCGCCGTCAATCGTGGCGGACAACATGCCAGTGTTCGGCCATAACGCCTCAACGCAGAAATGACATATCCAGCCCACGGATAAGTTGGACCGTCCGCTTTTCCAGAAACACCGACGAAGTTCTCTCGGGGAACCCACGGCTCCGACACGAACCCCCCTTCGTGGATCTGGAGGAAACTATCTGCTTTGGACTGTGTGCACTGGCAGGGTGGAAGGCAAACCCTGAACTAGAGCCAAAGGCTCTCTCGCAGCTAGGGAAAATATATGATTGAGCGTGGTGGCTCTGGCGCTGGTATGGACCTAAACTTTTATCTGCTACGCACCTGCGCAGCAGTGAGTTCGGGATGTCTTGACCGATGTGGCAACCAGAAAGATACTTGATGGCCCGTTTCTTAAACCACAAGAGCGCGGGGAAACACCAAAACTTGGTCAAAGGCTCACCAGGGAAAACGGGGATCAGGTAGAGCAAAGGAGTTCTAGCTTCAGAACCCTCTTGAATGATCATCAGACACTGCTATGGTGCAAACTAGGGTCAGGCTTCGACCCTATAACGGCGCTACACGTTCCGTCGAAAGCTTGAATACACAATTTGAGTTGATGATGGATTCGCTTTGCTGCACGATTTGAACAATAAATCAAAGCAGACCAGATGGAAACATTTGCCATCGACGTCCTGGAGCACGGAAGCACTTGGGAAATAATGAGTCGAGAGCACCAGAGAACTGTTTGACATAGATTATTAAGTAGTTGTGACAGGTCCACAATCGTATGAGGAGTGGCCAACGCGACCTAGCAAGCTGGATGCGAGGTATAACAAGTTGTAGGTGACTGACTGGTCTTGTTTTGAGTTTCAAGCTTTCGAAGTACCGTTGGCAGGACGCCTACGTCGGTCGGTGCAAAGAAAGTGAAAAGATTAATGGATAAGTCTTGGACAAGTTGAGGCTGCCGTAAGGGTATCTCCGAGTCGGACACTGTTCAATTCAGGAGACTCAGTGATTGCCGATTTAAAGAGCTACCATCTCAGATTTGCCTTATCCAGGGGACCTGCTTCCTGACGTACAACACTTGAAGGCCGCTGTCATAAGGCCTGAGTAATGATGGGGGCTTGATATATCCACTAATCCGTGAGACATGCAAAAGCGTGATCACAGCAGCAATGGTGTATTTTGTGTCCCGTAGTATGTATGTTCTGTAGGTGAACTACGTACATGTACTATGCTGTACACTGGATCTGGCACGACCTAACTTACCAACGGTGAGTCACAAATGTCACGGACATGCGAGGATGATCCCCGCATCCCCGTTTAGGCTCGGAACGCGGGACTTGCCATTGTCCCTGGAGGAACAGCCAACAGTAACATTGATGTTTGAACCTGGCAGCTTGGTGATCGCGTCAGAGCCTACACAGCAGAAACACGGCCACATGACAATCCACCTCAACCCACCAAAAAGACGGGAAATAACCAATAATCCATCTCTTGCCACAGAGTGAACACCTTATGAGTAAAAAAATGACATTGGCAGTGCTACCTAAGGTGTAAGGAGCGAGGGAGGCAAGAAACGTCGCGCCAGATCCAGTGTACAGCATAGTATGTGATGCGGGCTCCCCGCTATGTTCCTGGTCGCCGAGGTTTCACCTGAGGTACCCACATTACCCCGTGGGGGGAGGTGCACCCACGTGCACCTCTAATTAGAGGTGTAATGTGGGTACCTCAAGTGCGAATGCCTGTGGTATTCTGCGTTTTCGACTCTAGTTTCCAATCTTATCATGCGATCTTAAAAAGATGATTCCTTATCTTACACAGGTGCACTAATCCGCGAGACATACAGACGTGTGATCACAACGGCAATGGTGTATTTTATGTCCCGTAGGTAGCATATTTTGAATTCCTCATGTATGTAAGCAACACTACGGCCGCTCTGTTCTTGTTCCGGACCGCCGCAGGATAATCTATCCCATCCTATTGTGGATGTTAATTTCAATTCGTACGAGAGTGCCTGCGATGACACACCATCGACACCTGTGCAGAGCCTGTCATGATTCCTGAAACACTCTTCATCAAGTCTCGACACGAAGCGTGCCTAGGTCCCATATCAGAAAAAGGAACTGGCGGGCATCTGTAACACTGACCCCAAGTGCCAGCCCCCATTCAACACTCAGTGCTGGACCAGCACCCATCTAGCGTTGACATTCACCCCCGTCTTCCATCCCATATCCAAGTACAACCGGGGAAACTTCCCCTGTTTTGCAAATTTACGGGTGCGGTCGCGGCTCGCCAGCCCTAAACGAGCCGCCCGGCGTATCCCCCTGGCACGGATCAGTACTCACTGGCAGTGTACTGCTCACTGCCTACGAGTAAGACGAGTATAAAAGGACAGTTCTACTGCAGGCAGGCTCTAATCTTCCATCTTCGAGATGCGCATTTTAACGTTCGTCGGGACAGCAATCCTTCTCCAAGTCACTTCTGCACTACCTCACTTCAGCAAGAGAGGGAGAGACTTGGTCTCCCGTTTGACACATTGCAATGATGGGTTCCAGGAACCCCGCTTGTTCGTGCTGCCCACACAGATAAAGAACACGGAATCGAAGAAGATACCAGGTATGCGGCCGTGTTTTGAAGGTCAATTCCTATGAGTTTGATTCTACGTCGCATAGATGCTGAACATCCCTTTATCGCACCTGGACCCAATGATAAGCGTGGTCCGTGCCCAATGCTGAACACCCTCGCAAACCACGGTTATTTCGATCGCAGGTGTGTCCGTGTATACCCTTTTACACGGATTTTTTTTCTAATAACTACTGAACGCAGCGGCGTCGATACTGGAGAGAACATCATCAAGGGAGCGATGGAGGCAGTCAACCTAGAGAGAAACATCGTCGCCGCCTTCGTCGGTATCGGGATCGTGAGTATCACTTTCAACGATTAACGCCCTGACCCTATGTTTGAGCCATTTATCAGTTGGCTCGTGGTAATGCAAATATTGGAAAGCTATCAATTGGTGGTCCATCCATCCACGCTCCTCCACTCCCTGGTTGCATCGATGGACCCGTCGCTGGTGGCCTTTCAACTCATGGTCGCTTTGAGGGCGACGCGTCTATCACCCGCCTGGACAAAGGTCTTGGGGACAACTCACATTTCAACCAAACCGGCTTCAACAGGGTCAGTAGCTGATCGAACATCCGTCATAGTCGAAGGATTGATTCATTATTATTAGCTTTTGGAGTTCATCAGCCAATACGGAGATGACGGCCCAGACGGTCCCAACACTCTCCTCAATATCAAAACCATGTCGGAACTCAAGTTTGTTCTCTTCAACGAGGATCAGCAACTGGACAACCAGGTATGCCTTCTCGGAAACCAATTGCAAACAACTATACCAATGTGACCCGCATCAGTTTTCATACGAAGCAGATCGTCAACTTGACTCCTTTGCTGAAGCTGCTCTCATGCTCGAAGTGATGCAGGATGGTCAGCCAAGATCCAGTCCGTCTTTATCATGCTCATCGGATATTACTAGGTCGTACCAACAGAACGAGCGTGAAACAGCTCAAATATTTCTTCGAAAACCAGACATTTGGCCCAGATTTCTGGCGTCGTGGATTCCCCGCGGACGTTTCCGTCCTCGCTCCTGTGGCTGCTGCAGTCTTGAATGGCCACCCAGTCCCATATGGCACCAACGATCCCAACGGTACCTACATAATCGATACACCTCCGGAGCCAAACTTTGTGAGTCCCACCTCTCTAAGCCACCGTCTCAAAGCTACGTCTTTCTGAAACTCGCTTTCCAGCCTTGCGATGGATACACCGCCCTGGCAACCAAGCAACTTCCGGCTATTCTTCTGAATACTACTGGGATCCTCAGACAGAATGTGGATACCCTGGTCCAAGCGATGTATCAGCCTTTTGGTTCATTCGGCAAATGTAATATAAGCTTCCCGGGCGGCCCGGCAGGTACCTAATGGTCGGGCTTTCCTATATAGATTCCTGGTAGGCTCAGTTATGTGTATCCTTGGTACAGCGTGAACCACCAGGTCCCCGACATGCAGTCGTGTAGCAAGTCTGTTACTCTTTAGTAGTTTGCAAACACACCACGACGTCGTGAAATGAAATGTCTGCCAAAGGCGCAATAAAAATTTCTCGATGATCCCTTTCACTGGGAGTCGAACCTCTACATAGAGATCGACTATCATCACTGTTTAAGAGCCTGCCTATGGGAGACTAAGTCGAACAATCCAGCCCAATGACTTTTCTTGTATAGAAAACGAAGAGAAAATACGGGACGGGGAGAGTTGGACGGGAAGTGCACGTGCAGGGGAGATATACAACCAAAAAAACAGTAAAATCAGAAAAGAAAGATATCCACCGCTGGAAAGAGATCGTCTTTACCACGGCCGCATCTGGGAATGATGAGACGCCAACGCGGCCGCGGGTCAGGTAGCATCCGCTGCCCAAAGGCCGACGGAGGAGCTCCTGTGCGACTCATCCTATTCGCCGAACCCGTGACCGCCCGGCTCTTTGACGACGGCGACGACGCTCCACCATTCGGGGGCCTATTTAGACCCTTCAACGCCTTCAACCAGCCCAACTCCGGCAGTTTCAGGGATCGACTCGGCCACGTACAAGGCTCCAGTGTCGCCGCCGGCTCCCGTTTGACTCTGATGAGGCGCTTCCTCATCAATCTCCATATCCCCCGACTCATTGTTAGAAGGTTCAAGGACATCCTGGTCCATAGCGTCCACGTCTGCTTGTTTCAAGTCCCCATTATCCTCAATAGTCATACGGCGGATCCGCGCGGTGCCTAGCTCATCTTCATCCTCATCCTCCACCTCCCCGACCCCATCGCCATCATACATCCCTAGCGGGGACGCTTCAATCCAGTCCTCATGTTCTTCAACCCAAAAGTCCCACACATCAAGCATGGTAGCGCCGTCCCGGTTGGTTGCAGCAACGCACCACCGGCCTTCAAACACCACCTGCCACACGCCCGTGATCTCAGTCAACAAGTCCCGCACGACGGTCCCATCCTTGACGTTCCACATCTTCAAACTCCCATCCGAGCCGCTCAGCACCTTGAATTCATCGTGTTGGAAACAGGTGACAGCACCAGTGTGCCCCGCGAGGGTGTGACGAAGTTCCCCAGTATCCGGATCCCAGATTCGCAGTGTTGAGTCGGCCGCGGCAGAGATAAGGTATGACGGGGACAGACCAAGAAGGCCGACAAGAGAGTTATGTCCCGTCAGTGTGTGCTGACATGAGCCGTTCTGCAGGTTCCAAACCCGGACTGTCCCATCCATGGAGCTTGAATAGGCTTGATTGCGTGTGGGATCGAGGACGACGTTGTAGACTGTACAGAACCCATGAACACGAGATTTAGCAAAGTAGGCGTGATTTAAGTATACCTTTGTCTGTATGCCCAACGAGAACCCATTTGCACGTCCCAGTGATGGTATCCCAGACACGAACGGTGTTATCGTAGCTGCCGGAGACCAAAGTGCGACCTCGAGCAGCGAGAGCACGAATAGGGTGATCATGGCCGTCTAGGGGCAGCCTATGATACGGGTTCTCCTCTGGATCCTGTAAATCACCCTGATGAGTCATGAGGACTTGACACAAAACGACCAGCAACTCACGACCTCCGCAGGATTGATATCGCCATCGCCAGAGCTAATGCACCTGTATTCTGGCTCCCCAGGCCGAGGCAGGGTCCACACCCTCAGCGAACGATCTCTACTCCCCGTGACGATCAAAGGCCGTTTCGGCCACTTCTCCTTCACGATGACCCAAGACTCCTGCTCGACATCGACCCACTCCGGTTCCACAATCGCAAGGCACCGCACGGTGCTGGTATGGCCCCCAAACACATGAGTGCACCGACCTGTATTGAGGTCCCAGATCCTGACCGTGCGGTCGGTAGATCCGCTAACGAGAGTGTCCTTACTCGCGGCAAGCGCCCACACTCCCCCTTTGTGGCCCTCGAGAAGGTGTACGAGCTCGCCAGTGGGGGAATATATGCGTATCGAGTGGTCGTCCGAAGCGGAAATGATGCGACCCTGGGAGAAGATGAGACAGGTGACCACGGAGGACCCATGCGCAGGGAACGAGACATGCTTCGGCTCGGGATTGGTGGTGAGCATGAAGAACAGCCTCGATGCATGACATAATAGGATCTCCGAGTCTGCATACATTGACAGAAAATGGCCCAATATACGCACGGACCCAACCAACCCCGTCGGCTGAACAAAATGCAAAAACCAGGTCAGGCCAACTGAACCCACCCACATTCCAATGTGCAAGCCTGTTCGTCAGGCCAGGGAAACAAGTGTGACAGGGCAATGACCCTGCACGCCCTGGGGTGGGTGACTCCGAAAGGCTCATGGCCTGCCCAATAGTCAAAGCCTGTGAGTTTCAGGCCAGGAAAACAAGTAGAACTTACCGAAAGGGGTCCTCCTGGGGTCTGGCTGTATCGCCAAAGGTACTGAGTGCCTCACCCAATTGATCAAAAGAGGGACGAAAGAGAACTCTTTTGCGCTGTCGAGCGACATAGGTTGCTTGTGCCATGATGGCAGTTACTATTAATAGGCATGCCATAGAAAACCTTCGCGATCGTGTGTTCAGGGGAAAAACCAAAGAACTGAAAGGTTTCCTATTAGAGGATTCGGAAAATCATGTCCACGCATGTCTGATGCAATCAAAAATATTGTAGAAAATCGACATAATCATGGGGACCGCTCGTCGTTGGGTCAAGGCCCCGTGTATACTCGAAATTCACCCTGAACATATCCCTAAGATGCACCATTCACCTCCTTGAATGCTAGTAATGAAGACTGACAAACGCTGAAGGCGCAAGATTGATGAAGATGATGCCGTCATGGTTCCTCAAACATCGCGAAGAGCAAGCAATTCGTATTGGAACGGATGCACAGCAGTCGGCCCGTTTTGTCTGAGATCGAGCGAAGTGGTGAAGGGGGTGGAGGGGACTCGGGAGGGCTGTCAGTTCCGCACTGGAGAACGGTGTCATCCGGGTGAAAGGCATCTTTGACGGCTTCGACGAGTGACCATATGCGTAAGAGCGGCGCCAGTCGTTTCCAAATCGGTGCGCCACACTCATCCAGGATTCCTTAATATTTCGGGGTGCTTAGCCCCTTTGTAGCCTCCATTCTAGATCTATCTACTGTCTATTTGAACCTTCATGTAAATGAGACTCCATTCTTCCCATCTCCAATGAGAATGTCGGGGTAAAGTGAGACGGGGTCTTTGAAGTGATGGAGAGATGGTCGAAATAGGTCGTGCACCATAAGGGTTGAAGAGTTGGTCGAAATCGTACAGTAGCTGCTAATATCTCAAGAACGAGACCCTATTGATGGATAGCCTTTTCGAACCTTCAAATTATTCCGCCAGCGTGCTCGTACAGAAAACCATCGACATTGAGCATACATGAAGATGGATGTAATTATACATGCGTTCGTAACTTCTAACTTGTCTATGTACAGTCTACGTACAGAGAGAGAGAGACTTGCGCGCAGAAACAGCGAGGGACCGTAACCAAACTTTATGAATCAAATCCACTGCCCTGCCTTCCTCTTGATGTCTAAACGAAGGTCCAAGTGCCATAGATAATCCCTTGGGACAATGGGGCGAAGAAAGAGAAGAGACTTCTGGACAAATCGAGACTGCCAAAGGGGCAATCAGGACACTACAATTATGAATACCCAACACGTCGAAGGAAGAGTTTAAACATACATACCTCGTCCACAATAGTGGCAAAAGCGGTCTTGCCACCATAGCTCATGCGAATCCTTTTGAAGCAGTAAGATCCCGAGCCGTATTGCTATGAATCGATCAGGGCTGAATATTAAAACCGCAACATCCCATGGATCGTAGGACATACCTGGCCATTCAGAGCGACGACCTATATAACGTGTTTACATTTTAACGGTGAAAACGGAATTGAAATGAACCACCCACGAAGTCGGATGCCACGTTGGTCCTTTCACAACTACCCCTGGAAAAAGAATGGTCTTGGAAAGATGGCTGAAACACAACCTAACCCACAAGCCAACATCATAATACGTCCATCGCGTATTGCCGAAACGTTTTTGAAGGTCCCTTGATTGGCATAGCGCCAGGTCCCTCACAGGAGTGGCCAGTGGGGTTACGAACGGTAGGACAAGGGAGAGCATGAAGAAGCTGAGGAAGTGAAGCATTGGCAATCTGGATGAGTAGGAGGGAAATGTGATGAAAGACAAAGCCTCGAACCCAGATATTTAAACCCACCCGGATGCATTTACGGTAGACAGTGTAAATGCTGTACAGCCCGAGAAAGCGAATGCCGCTCGAAGATGCGAGTAGCTGTGTACATAGAGACGAGAATTCCTGGGGAGATTGAGTGGAGGGATGAAGCCGTCGCCGTCAATAGATTAGGTTATCTTGTGGCGGACATCATGCCCGCGTTCGGTCACCATAACGCGTCAACGCAGAAATGACATATCTAAGTAGCCCACGGATAAGTTGGACCGTTCGCCTTTCCAGAAACACCGACGAAGTTCTCTCGGGGAACGACACGAACTCCCTTCGTGGATCTGGAAGAAACTATCTGCTTTGGACTGCGCGCAAGGTGGAAGGCAAACCCTGAACTAGAGCCAGAGGCTTTCTTGCAGCTAGGGAAATACGCACCTGCGCAGCGGTGAGTTCGGGATGTCTTGACCGATGTGGCAACCAGAAAGGTACTTGATGGCCCATGTCTTGAACCAGAAGGGCGAGACACCAATACTTAGTCAAAGGTTCACCAGGGAAAACGGGGATCAGGCGGAGCAAAGGAGTTCTAGCTTGAAGGATCATCAGACACTGCCATGGCGCAAAGTAGGGTCAGGCTTCGACCCTCTAACGGCCATCATGAGATGTTCCGTCGAAAAATGCACCAATTTGAGTCGACGACGGATTCGCTTCGCTGCACGATTTGAACAATAACTCAAAGCAGACCAGATGGAAGCATTTGCCATAGACGTCCGGGAGCACTGAAGCGCTTGGGAAAGAGAGCACCAGAGAACAGTCTGACATAGATTATTAAGTAGTTGTGACAGGTCCACAATCGTATGAGGAGTGGCCAACGCGATATAGAGAGAGACCGGGCAAGCTGGGTGTGAGGTATAATTGTAGGTAACTGACTGGTCTTGTTTTGAAGTTCAAGTTTTCGAAGTACCGTTGGCAGACCATCATCGAAAATCCACGTACCCTGTAGGACGGCCACATCGGTCAGGGCGAAGAAAGTGAAAAGACCGATGGACAAGTCGAGGACGCCGTAAGGTCATCTCGGACACTGTTCAATTCAAAAGGCTGAGTAATTGCCGATTTGAACAGCTACCATCTCAGATTTGCCTTATCTGTGACAGCGGCCTTGGTGGTTTTACCGTTGTATGTCATGGTGATTGATTTGAAGCGGTGAGGTCCCCTCCCCAAATGGCTAAGTAAAGGTCAGCGATTTTTCACAGCGATCAGCCATTAAGTGCACTTTGGTGTTCCTACAATCTGCGTCTTCGTTAAATTCAGCAAACTTACGGGGGTCGATCACTCACGAAGTCAGCAGGGACGTTGCATTCCCCCAGGCATCGCTATTCAAAGATGAGCGCAAAAACAGAAGTGACGACGAGCACAAAAGGTTACGACTTGCAGCCTAACAGTGTAACAACACCATCTCGCGCCTAGCGAGGTCGGTATTGAAGCGACTGTAGCGGGAAGAGGCATGCGCACGCGCCAAGGTCACCAACGGCAAGCCGAGTGAGAGCAAGAAGAAGCCTGAAGTTGAGCTGAGGAAGTTCCAGCGCATTTTGCGGTTTTTGGTAGTGGGTTAAACGAGTGTGGGGCTGGAATAGACGAGGCTGCGACAGCCTGGAAAGAAAAAGAGGGGTCGCGGAGCGAGCGGAGTAGCTGCCACGTCAAGGCAAATAAATAACCCCCTGTAATGTCAGATAGAGGAGCACGTCGTCGACCCTGAGCGCTTCTGCGAGGGGACTTTCGACCCTTCAGAGAGCCAAGACCATTCCAAACTTCAGACTTTCAAGCTTCAAGTTCCATGTCATTTGAAGTCTTGCCAAGATGTCGCGGGGAATATGAAAATTGCCAATGAATGGGCGATGAAATTCTTCCAGCAACGGGTCTTCAATCGCAGGCAACCTGCACGCTGGCAGGGTTTTTTTCGGGAATGAAGAGCATGGCTCGGAGCGAGGAGACTCATGTCAGATTGATCATTGGAGTGATGGTGAGTCACGGGAAACGCAAAAATCGCCAACCCCGTCGGCTGAACAAAATGCAAAAACCAGGTCAGGCCGATTGAACCCGCCCTATGATATCCCAATGTGCAAGCCTGTTTGTCAGGCCAGGGAAACAAGTGTGACAAGGCAATGACCCTGCACCCCCTGGGGTGGGTGACTCCGAAAGGCTTATGGCCTGCCCAATAGTTCAAAGCCTGTGAGTTTCAGGCCAGGAAAACAAGTAGAACTTACCGAAAGGGGTCCTCCTGGGGTCTGGCTGTATCGCCAAAGGTACACCCAATTGATCAAATATAGAGGGACGAAAGAGAACTCTTTTGTGTCGTCGAGAGACATAGTAGATTGACGGTAGCAAACCTTCGTCGTGTGTTCAGGGAAAAAATCGAACTGAAAGGTTTCCTATTAGTACACGAATTCATTTTTTGTCATGATCAGTAAGGAAGAACGAGTATCGTGGTATGTGTGAGTGTCCACATGGAACGCCGATATATGGTTTTGTTAGATGCCAGCAAGATAGGTACTGAAGAATTCTTTTAAGTGGGAAGGGATGGAAATCCAGCGGTGAGGACGAAATCAAAAACACAGCAATCGCAGAAAGCTGACAACCACCCCTCACGACTTGATTTTTTTCAACATCGGATGTAGCAGCTGTTCATGGAGAGCCTTTCCTGCGGCAACCTTATCACACAAAAAAAAGATCCATCAGCGGGGGGAACGAAAACCAAAGATACAAAAAGAAACCCACCATCGGGAATACATGCTCATTCTTCGTCACCACACACTCCATCAACACAGGTCGATTACCGGGATGTTCCAAAAACTCCTTCATCTTCTCCGGGAGCTCCTCCGCGGTATGGCACCGAATGGCGTGGACACCCATAGCCTGTGCAAGCATCACAAAGTCAGGGTTGGTCATGGCTGTGTGTGAGTATCTCCGCTCATAGAACAGATCTGAAAACAAGACGAAATTATGATACTATGCGCGCAGCAGAAAAGTAACAACAGACCTTGCCACTGCAGAACCATTCCCTGGAACTCATTGTTCAGGACGAGGACTTTGACACCAATATTGTATTGCGAGGCCGTCTGAAGCTCCATCGCAGTCATGCTAAAGGAAGCGTCACCATCAACGTCGACGACAGTCTTGTGCGGCGCGGCAACTTTGGCTCCAATAGCAGCCGGAAGACCGAACCCCATCGTCTAAGAAAAGGAATCAGCAACAGAAATCGCAACGTCGAACAACACATACTCCAAGCCCACCCGAGGTCACCATCGTCCTCGGATGTCTCCACCTATAATGCTGGGCCGCCCACATCTGGTGCTGGCCCACACCAGTCGTGACAATGACCTCCTCCTTCCTATGGCTCGTCTGCTTATCGAGCTCCTCAATAACCTCCTGTGGCTTCATCCTCTCCCCAGCCTTGCTCTTCTCATACGTAAACGGATAGCTCGTCTTCCAGTGCTTGATATCCCTGAACCAAGCCTCCCGCGGCGCACTCCGCATCTTGGGAACCAACGTCGCCAAATTCGTCACTACATCGCCCAAAACCGGTATGGACGCATCGACGACCTTGTTGATGTTCTTGGGCATGATCTCGAAATGGATGATCCCTCCACGACCCTGTGCAGCAGCAGCACGCGCGGCAGGCGCAAACGTATCGACCTTGCCCGTAACGCGGTCGTCAAAGCGCGCACCGAGGGCAATGATGACGTCGGCCTGCTGCATGGCGAGGTTGGCATACGCACTGCCGTGCATGCCAAGCATGTGGAGGCTGCGATCGTTTGTCTCGTCAAAGGCGCCGAGGCCCTGGAGGGTGGTGCAGACGGGGATGTTGCCTTTTTCTGAGAGCTCGGCGAGGAGTTTTGGGCCCATGTGGGAAGAGAGGACGCCATTGCCGGCGTAGATGATGGGGCGATGGGACTGGTTGATGAGGGCGGCGGCATCATCGATGAGTCTGGCATCAAGGGGTGGCTCGATGGGGTGTAGAGGGTTGGAGGGGAGACCGAGGTTGACACCGGGGGTAGTAGCGCGGTAAGGGAGGGGGGTGCGGAGGACACCGGCTGTGACATCTTTTGGGAGGTCGACGAGGACGGGACCCGGACGACCGGAAGTAGCTATTTTAAAGGCTTCATTGATGCGGCGGGGGAGTTCGGCGATGTCCTTGACCATGACGTTCCATTTTGTGCAGCTACGGGAGATGCCGACAACGTCTGCTTCTTGGAAAGCGTCTGAGCCTATGGCAGATGTGGCTACTTGACCGGTGAAAACGATGAGGGGAATGCCATCGCTGAGGGCGTCTTGCATGGCTGTGACGACGTTTGTGGCACCTGGGCCCGAGGTGACGAGGACGATGCCGGGTTTGCCTGAAATGCGGGCGTAGCCTTCGGCCATATGGCCCGCGCCCTGTTCGTGGCGAGGAAGAACGAATTCGAAATGTTCCGAATTGTAGATGGCGTCGAAGACGGGCAGAATGGCGCCACCTGGGTATCCAAAGATGTGCTTGACGTTGTGACGAAGCATCATCTCGTGGAAAATCTGGCCGCCCGACATGCCGACAAAGGTAGCATCGAGGGGGGCATTTGGAAAAGGACCTGGACCAGAGGGTAGCTGGACGGTGGTCTGGGTCGGTATCGGGCCGGGGGTCTGACGGGTACTTGAATGGGGTTAGGATAGTTGGATGAAAAAACAAACTGAGCGTACATGGGTTGTTGCTGAACGGCGACTGCGTTCTTGGGCGAGGAACGACTGATGTGCCGGGCGTGGGCGCGGACGCGAGATTTAGCGTCGACGATAGACGGCGACCCGACGTTGGTGGACTGGGATCGGACGAAGCGGGCAGGTATAGGCGCAGCCTGCAGGCGGAGGAAGGACATGGTGAGAGGACAAGCGGGAGACCCACTTTTTTTCCACTTTCTGACTCGGATTTCGGCCGAACCCGACTTTCGGCCGATGCCTTTGTATTGACTCTCTAGACAGAAAGCGTCAGTTGTGGCCGGAGCTGTAGGATAGAGTGCATATAAATGAGAGAGAGGGAGCTGCACGTCGTTGATGACAACGGTGTCCACCTCTTCTCCTCCCGCTCTCACTCCGACCCAGCCACATGTTCTGGAGGTAGTCCGATACATCATATCTTCAGGGAAACAATCATTCATGCTGCCCCAGATTCGGGTTCCACGCTGCCTCGGCCATCGACGGCCTTCTCGACAAGGAGGACGTCCAGCTAGAAGCCATCTTGGACGAGGACGATCTCCTCCAGGAATGCAAGGCACAGAACACCCGTCTCATCGACTACTTCCAGCGCGAGGACGTCCTGCAGAGGCTATTCGCATATGTTACAGGACAGATAGACGTCGACGACAAGGGCCGCACCAGGTGAGCATCCGCCATGACCTCACCGTCCCCGTCAACGACGATCTCCACAGGTACCCCTACGTCGCAACAGAAGTCCTATGCAGCGAGATCTGGTCCATCGTCGAGACCTCCCTCAACCACGAGTCCCGCATCCTCCTCCCCTTCTGGGAGACAGTCCTCGACAGGCCCCCCGACGACATGAAGGAACACATGCCCATGGCCACCCACTTTGCAAAAATCAACTCCATCTTCATGACAAAAAAGCCAGCAGAGGTGATTACCCTCTCATCTTGGTCCCTCCCACCTCCCCGGTGAAACATTCGCGCTTAGATGTTCGCTTTCATCCGCTCCATACCCAACACCGTCGACCACCTGCTGGCCCACATAGAAGCCCCGCCCATCGTCGATCTCTTAATCCGCATCATACAACTCGATGACCTGCCCACAGGAGAGGGCGTCCTCGAGGTCCGTCTCCCTCCTCTTTATCTACACCCGTCTCCAACTCGATTTTACAGTGGCTATCCTCCGAAAACCTCATAGGCAAGCTGGTCGACCTCCTCTCGTCTGCACACACAAGCGATATCCATACCGCCGTCGCCGACCTTGTCAAGGGCATCATCTCAATGGCCACACCCTCTCCCGCCGTCGGCCTCACAGACAACCACACCGGCTCCGCCTCTAATCGCTTTGCAAGAGAGCTCGCCCGGAGAGAAAACATCGAGACACTCGCGTCCTACATGCTTATCGAATTTTCCCCTCCACCAGACGAACCGGAAGACACTGGCCCCAAAACCCTCCCAAACTTTGAATCACAAATCTCTTCCGTTGTCCAATCAATATCCCTGGTCATCGAACTCATCCGCAAAAACAACTCGGACTACTTTGAGCCCTACCTCTTCCACACCCTCCGCAATCGCCTTATTCAAGTCCAACAACAACAAATGCAAGACGACGACCGCGACGCTCTCGAAAAGGCCATGAAAGAGATGGTCGACCGCATGGGTGTCGTCCACCTCGGCTCCGTCCTCGACACTCTCATCCCAAAACTCCAAGTCCTGCAAAAATTCCTCTTGCACCCCCGATCAGTGGTTCATACCTCACCTTTACCTCCGCTTCAACCCTCTTGACTAACCCACACCACACAGAACGCCCCCATAAGCACCACCATCGGCCCCATCATGCCCCTCTCCTTTGAGCGCTACCGCATATCCGAGCTCTTCGCCGAGCTCCTCCATTGCTCCAACATGGCCCTCCTCAACAGACTCCCCGCCGCCGACCGCCTCTACGATGCCGATGGGCGGCTGCAAGGCGGCCTAGCCGCCTTGGAAGAGCTCGCGCAGGTCATCTCGCTCAACAGCGGCTGTGACAGCGCGAGGGACAGGGATCCAATGGACGAACCGCCCGACGACGAAGCCGGCCTACCACCCGTCGAGGGGCTACCCATTGCCGGACATGGACACGGCGGACACGCGAGGCATGGAGACTCGGAGGTCGGGTCCCTCGGGACCGACTCGGACGAGTACATGAGCGACGAGGAGCCTGGCAGCTCGGACGACGATGCGATGGAGGAGATTGCGATGGACGATGAGCCTCCAACGAGCGGGGTCAAGACTGGGTCGCCGCTGCTTTCGCTATCGCCTATTGCGCTTTCGGCTTCTCCTAGGGGTGGGGGTGGGCTGCTCGCCGTCGCTGGGTCGCCGTCGTCTACTGGGTCTGTGCATTCTTCCGGGTCCCTGAGCCCTACGAACGGGCAAGAGTTGGCGTCGTCCACGCTCTCGTTGCGCTCGCAGTCGAGGAAGAACTCGAGGCGCACCACGGCTGGGACCGTCACGGAACCTGAGGCGCCGCCACCTGTTGGGGAGAGGCTGAAGACGCGGTACATCGAGATTGATATCCTCAGCACGCTCCTGGTCAGTTTCCAATTCTTGCTCTTGAAAATGTTTTCATGAACACACACAGGATCTGTTCTTTGAGTTCCCATGGAACAACTTTTTGCACAGTGCGGTGTACGACCTCGCGCACCAGATTCTCACGGGTAACGTCGAGAGCGGTGTCAACCGCGAGCTCGCCATCGCCCTTTTCCGTGATGCGCGGCTCATGCACCGGATAGTGGACGGGCAGAAGAGAAGCGATGCGGAAGTGTGCGTTGCCGTCGTTTATTTCACTAAATACTTGGAGATCTAACCCTCCCCGCAGGTCAAAACCCAACGGTGTCCGATTAGGCTATATGGGCCACCTCACACTCATCTCCGAGGACGTCCTCACGGCGCTCGGGCGCTTCCCGCCGGAACTCCGGCTCATCCTGATCGAGTACGCGCCAGTGCCGGGGTGGGACGAGTATGTCACAGGGAGGTATGACGAGACGCGGAAGAGGGACGCAAAGGTTCTGGGTGGGGGGAAGCCAGGGGCTGCGGCTGCGGCAGCCAGAAACGTGGCGAGATGGAGGGTGGATGAGGGTGATGGGGAGGACGAGGGTGGCGGTGGGAGTGGGAAGGGAGGAGAGTTGAGACGGACGGTGGGTGCGGGGCGACCCAGGAATACGGCTGATTTTGGGCCGGCGCCGGTGCCGGCTGCGCGGGAGGAAGAAGAGTCGCAGCCGGCGCCGCAGGTACGTTGCTTTCGCCTTCCTTTGAAAAGGTTCATCGGAATTGACCGGGTGTTATTATATCTAGTTTGTGCGGTATCTAGCACAGGAATTGCACTCCCTGGGTGGCAATGTGTCTTCTGGGTCAGACGATGAGGAGGAAGAGGAGGGCGGGTGGCTGTCGCAATCAACGTTTAGTCTTGCTCCCCCTCCTGTGTCGGCCAGACATCGAAGTACGGACGCAGAAAGAAGACCGCTTTCGTTGAGGACGCATGGCTTTGATGCTAGTTCTTTGTTTCTCCACACTTGTCATTCCTTGCTGAGACGAGATAAACAGGATTCGTTCGGGAGTAGTAGCTCAACAGGCCATGAAATGAGCGAAGACGATCCGTTCAACCCAAAGACCAATGTTCGTGCTTTTTCCTTCCCCTTATGAGTTTGGAGGGCTCACTTACGACATCCCTTTCCTTCGAAACACAGGACGCGTTCGGACCTTTTTCAGAAGCAGCCGCCGTGAATGACGCGGACCCATTCGCGTTCCCATCCTCTTTATCTGACGATATGGAGGACTCCTCGTTTGAGGGCGGGTTCGAGGATTTTGGCAACTTCCAGAGCGCAGGGGACGGTGAGCTCACACCTACCACGGGCAGCTGGACGTTTGCGAGCGGATCGAGCACGGATGAGGCGGGATCGGAGTCGGGACGGTTTGAAGAGCTTGAGGCGGTGACGCTAGATTCGGACATCAACCCCCGAGAAGAGAGGATGTTGTAGAGATGATGTCGTTCTTGATCGTCATTGTATTTCTTCTTTTTGGTTGCTTACACTCAAAAGGTATTGATTGGTGGATTATTAGATTTGGGTTGTAGAGAGTGAGCTCAGGGGTTGAATCGGTACCCTCCTTCTCGTGCTACGGCGGTAAAGTCGAGTGAAGCCAACTCCTTTCCGGATGGGTCGGCCAAGAGGCACTCGACTTTGTCCCCGACCTCTACGGGACCAACACCTGAAGGAGTCCCTGTGAGGATCAGGTCGCCTTCCTTTTCGACGAGTAAGGATATGGATATTGGTAAAGAGGTGGAAAGACAAACCTCAAGAGTCATGATAGACGAAATGTGTTCTATCAACCGGGGGATACGAAAGATCATATCTGCAGTGGTCCCATCCTGCTTTATGATGCCGTTGATCTGACACGCAGCGGGAATATTGAGCAGGCAGCAGTAGGTCGATGAAATAGTACCTTGAGTTGAAGCCTCAAATTATGCGGCTCGGATATAGCGTCCTTGGGAATAAAGGGTCTGCGCATCGAATTAGGACAGCGTTCCCTTTTCGACACCGAAGACCACGACCTACCCAATGGGTGTAAAGGTGTCGAACCCTTTCGCTGCGGACCATGGCAGGCCCAGCTTCTTAACCTTGTCCTGCAGGTTCCGAGCCGTCATGTCCACCGCCAACGCTTGGCACAAAATCAGGACTGGGTGAGATGGAAGGAGCACAAATACGTACTGTATCCTGCCACATGGTCGTCTGCACTGCTCTGAGCAATATCCCGGCCGCCCTTTCCGATGACGAGGCCCAGTTCCACTGAACCCGTCCATGCGTGGATGTTAACCTCTGTCCTCGGGAACGGTTGTGCTCCGGGTGGGAAGTGCCCTACCTTCGTGGTGCGCGATGATCCCACTGGGAATCTCGAGCTTGCCTCCCGAGGGGACGTAACTTGTGGTGGGCTTTAGGAAGAAGAAAGGTTCGGTGGGGGTGGCATTGTTGAGTTCTTTGACGTGCGCTGCGTAGTTTCGTCCAATGGCGACGATCTGGGAATAGGTAAGGTACTATCTGGGCAGGTTTGGTGGATGCGCAGGACGCTTGCCTTTTTGCCTCGCTGGACGAACGTGGCGGCCATGTGGAAAGTTTAAGTGACGCGGACCGGCTACCTCCGCTTCCCTCCACCAAAACCAAATCGGTTGGCTGGATTCCCTGATATCAATGACTGTACTTTACAGAAATCCCCGGATCCCATGGCAAAGAGCCGCCTTGACCGATATCAGGTCCAGAGGGGCACCCATTTTTCTCATGCATTAAAGGATCCTCTCCCGGCCTCAGTTCTGTGGGTTTCGCTCCTTTCGACTTGCTGCAATTGCCCTCATATACTATGAAGCACTTGATAACTTTGGATGTTTTGGATTCATCCAATGTTCCAAGCCATATAGCCCCTTGGGAAATTGCTTTCGTCGCCCTAGTCGGTGCGTTGGTCCACCATCCTGTCTTTAGTTCGTGGTTGAACTGTTGAACGCACCATTTAGTTCTCGTCGTTTTCCTCGTATTTCCTGGAGCCATACTCTATGTAAGGCGTCGAAAACAGAGGGATGCGAACAAGAAACTGCTCAATGCCGAGAGGGGAAAGAAAGAAGCGCATCCACCCCTTGACTCTTTTAGTCCTTGACATTCCTTCGTTATCCCCCCTCCTTCAGGCGTGAGTGCCTATCTTTTTCCTCTCGACTTGTAAGTGGGTCACATACAGTCTCACTTTTTTTGTAAGTGGGTAGACGGCGAGCGCGCCACCCAGAGACCATAGGGTGCATTTGGCCATCTCGTACCTCGCCCACAAACATGAACCATTCGCCCCTGGGTACGCCGTACCATCCACTGTGACACATACCTGTAGTTCCAGGCGTACCATTGCATAGACGTTCACGACGTTTATCAGATCTCATTGTTCATCATCCATCATTCGTGCAACTTAATTATGAATGGGCTCGCGCTCTACTTCAGCGACAACTTCCTCGAACATAATCGTGAGAGAGGATATTCTGCTCGTTTGTTGCACAAGCTGTCCTACAAAATATGGTCGACGTAGAAGATAAGCAATGTTCACAACGGTAAGTCTCCCTCCAGGCCGTTCGATGATATTCATCACAATCTACCAGTACACTGATTCTACAGTAGTCTTTTTCCGACGCCTTTAAAGATATTTGGTCTTCGAATTCGACGTGGAGGCTTGGCTCATAGAGGGACTGGCCACGAGGCTACGCTTGACCGGTCCTGTCCAATATCCGGCGTCGACCCTCGCGTCTAGCGGATTCGGTCTTCTGCCCCCACATTGCACAAGATAATCTTCGCCGGAGCACCACACAAAATCTGCTATTTCAAGTGATTTTTCCTCAGACCTATAGCTACCGGCCTGAAAGCCCTCAATTTTTTCTTTATGGGATCCTCGTAAACGTGTGACACCAGCGTCCGCGGTTTCTCCCGCGATCAAGGGTCGGGGGGCAAGCACTGGCAGTCCCGACCTGTCGCGACGTCGCCCGCAGCTACTGAAGTGCTACCGAGGGGAACCACGCAAGTTCTGATCCACACCCAGGGTCCGCGACTCGTTTCGCTGGTGCCGAGCATCGTCCACCCACCTACCACTCATCACTAGTCATCAGCACCCACACATGTTTCGTGTACCCAATGCCGTTCGTCTGTTAATTCAGTAAAAGGTACCTAGCTTAAAATGGTGTTGTAGGTAGCTATCCAGTAACTAGAAGTGGAATAAATTGTACTTAAGTACTGACACAGCAACTGACACGGCCTACGTCGTCAAACATAAACCCGCGTGTGGGTAGTAGTACGGGTTGCTCGCGGGTCACCAACGGTCGACCCTCACCCTTACCCGCACATACCCGTGACCCAGACGGGTACCAATGATGGGATGGTTGATAAACCGCGACAACCGTGTAAAATATTTTTAAAGGGTATCACACGACCAGTCATAGATAGTGTCGCTTTTCGTAGTGGCGCACGGTGTCGTGAAATATTCCAAAGTGTATACCGGACACACACCGAGTGATATCGTCTCCTGGACGATGGGAAGATGCGAAAAGGGCAGTAGACTCTATGTCAGACGAGCCACTGCCAGCGAACGGGAGGCTTCGTTCAGAATCTGCCCTGAGCAGAATAGAGAATGGACTCACGGCTGACGATGGCGGGGATATTGCATAATCATACGGGTAGGGTGAACTTGAATACATCCTTCTCTCCTTCTTGGCCTGAGACTCCTGGCTCTTCGTTTCCTCTCTCTGTTGTTCTGCTTTCCGTTTTTGCCGCCTGACATAAAATATGGCTCCAACGAAAATGGCGACAATGAAGAAAACTGAAAATTAGATCAAGTCAAGATAAAAACCATCTAGAAAAGCAGATCAGATTTGACTTACTGATTAAAAGGAGGAAGACGAGCTCGACACTAACAGATTGGTCTCTGGCAAAAATATTATTCAGATGGCCCATCGTTTGAGTCGTTGTAGAATAGAAAGGTTTGAAGGCGCGGGGAGGGGGGTCAAAGAGCGGAATTCCGGAGATCTCTAAATACTAGTGAGCCTGGAGCACCGGATGGACCCGCTTCCAGTTCATGAGCCCTAATGACCCCAGTCAACGAAAGTCGGCATCGGAAAATTTGAACTGATTTTAACGGTAACATAACATACCATGGGCTTGACTTCGCGCGACCGATCGGCTCGCGTGAAACGCCATTTCGTCACTTTAACCGGAGCAGATCTTAGACGACGGGTGACCGTCGCTCCGAACCTTGCGATTTTCTGTGATATCTGCTTGCTACTCATTATTTGAGCCAAGTCCACAGTCACCGTTGCTCAGTGGTAGCACAAGGCCGAGATCAGAGACCACACTCACTACTAGGTTTGGGATTCTGCTAGGTTTGGGATTCTGCATTCACTGTAGAGAAAGAAGAGATTGAAACGGAGGGTCTCGGATCCCTTATAACTCTGTAAACCTTTCGAAACACGACAGATGGAAAAGAACCGCAAAAAGGGAACGACGGGTGAGGTAAAGATCGGGACACGGAAAGCAGCCGATCCATCATGGACTCACGAGATTGTTTCGAGAACTTCGGGATAGAAACCCCACAACACTTTCTTTTCTAGTGCGAACGAGAACGACAAGAGTTTGCACTGAGAGCGATAGGGAGGCGATCTAAGGACATCAGATTTATCATGGTCGAAACCCGAGGAACTACAACCGGTCATGGCAATCCAGCCTCCGAGAGTCGGCAAGCACTAAACGACCCACACTGGGAACACTCTATGAAGGACAAGACATGGTGGGGATCAGGGGCCGGGAAGACGCCATTTTATCGTTGTCATGTCAACGTCACTGCCCGTCAGCTCCGCCCCTCGTTCGCCGATAGCAACCCTGCGATCCGCCACCAGCAGGACATCAATTTCAGGAATTTGATATCCAGTGATGTGTGTTACCACGACATCGACCGGGGGCTTTTTTATCAGCTCGTGTGACAGCTCTCACTGACGTCCTCTGAACGCTGAGGAGAATATTTTCGAGCGTGGACTCGCCGTGGAGAAGAAATCATCTCCGTTCAGATAAGTCGAAGTCCCTAATATTGGGACAGCAAGTCATCGTGCAATAGCCGCTCGGAAACGTGGCCTATGTGGGAATGTGTTGTATATATGCATCTGAATAAGATTATCTGCCAGTAGTCCTCAATTCGATGATGATCACTTTTCCGACGATCGTACATATTCTCGGAGTCACGGGGTAGTGACGCCGTAATTTGAATATGGCGAGAGTCGGACGAGGAAACACAATATTTTCGGAGAGACTGGGGAAGTAGGATGAGATTAACTCGGACGCTGGACCTGGGCTCCGGTGGAAGAGGAGCCTAAAGCCTCCTAAGGTAGCGCCCAATCCGGCAGCATAATTGGCGGGAAGAGAACAGAGGAACGTCGCGTCCATGCATTTACTTTTCATAAGCTCGTCAATCAACTTGATATATAGAGAAGTTGAACCCGGGCTAAAAGCGCGTACGGGGATAGGGGAAGCGCTGGGCCTATATAGTAGTAGTGAACATGATGGATTCAGAGAAAAACGCATAGCGGACTCAGCATATTGGATCCCTGTGTACTGATGACGTAAATAAGAATCTTTGTATGACACTGACAGAAAATGGCCCGGTGTACGCACGGGCCCAACCAACCCCGTCGGCTGAACAAAATGCAAAAACCAGGTCAGGCCAGCTGAACCCGCCCACATTCCAATGTGCAAGCCTGTTCGTCAGGCCAGGGAAACAAGTGTGACAAGGCAATGACCCTGCACGCCTTGGGGTGGGTGACTCCAAAAGGCTCATGGCCTGCCCAATAGTCAAAGCCTGTGAGTTTCAGGCCAGGAAAACAAGTAGAACTTACCGAAAGGGGTCCTCCTGGGGTCTGGCTGTATCGCCAAAGGTACTGAGTGCCTCACCCAATTGATCAAAAGAGGGACGAAAGAGAACTCTTTTGTGCCATCGAGGGATGGATAATAATCAAACACGCATTTACCAAGTAGAGGGTACTACTAGGATTCATCCCGTTCTCTCTACATGAAAGATGCCACTTGAAGCTTGAGTTGCCCATACCAGAGATCCACATAGTATCTGGTACAAGTCATCGTCTGCAGGACCATATTACGAACGACGACGACAAGCAGAATAGAGGGAACTAACCTGTTACTTCAATAGCTGTGAAGATGAACTCCCGCTACGTAGGTTCGGACATTCAGAGAACGATTCATCCAGCTTGACATGCTCAATGTCATGACCCGGTCAAAGGCCACTTTTGTTTGTAATTCAGGTGCACACATAGTTCTGCCAGTTGAAAGCCAACGTCCGGGCAGAAAAATAGCAGGACTCGGTCTTTCATGTCATGATGAGCGAACTGCAAGTTGGGTAAAACCGACTCCGTGGCGGTCAAGCAAGCAATCGAGTTGGGTCGCGGCCATTCCATAGAAAAACACCTCCATTGACGAGTCTTCCATGCTGCTTTATCGAGGTATTGCCAAAGGCTGAGGTATCGGAAAGCCCACCGTGTTGTCTTGTGGGAACCCTTGAGGGTGTGGTGACAAAGTTTGCGTCATCAACTTGATCAAGTCCCACCATCATGAATTCGCCTCCAGAACCAGGTTCCCCAGCATCTACCGAGTCCTCGGGCTCTCCTCCCCCAGAGGAGATACACACACAGCCCTCGAGCACCAGTTACCTCACAAACATCTCATCGCACCTCCAGACCCTCGCAAGTGGCGCTTCCAAACGGCGTCACGGTGGTGGATCAGGCTACGTTGGCTCATCGTCCAATCGCGACCCAAAGACCCGTAGAAGAGGGGAGCCGGGGCGGCAAGGCGGAGGAGGTATGGGAGCCAGTCAGGGCATCACTTGGGAGACTGGGACGAGGGCTGAGGGTAAGAGGGAGGAACGGGATATGGTCGATAATCACCTCGTGGATTATTTAAGGAAAGGTGATTCTTCGACGATTAGGATCATGAGGAGGGCTCAGCTCACGCTGGTACTTGTCTAGAAATCGGTGACCCTTTTCAAGAACGCGATGGCTGATACGATGGGTGATGATATGGTATACCTACAAATTGTACCTCTAATGTGGGGAGTACATATTAAAACAAGTTCTAAAACCAAACCCTCGAACGCTATTACTGTCGATCTCAGGCTATCGGCGGCCGCTTCTTCTTCGGTAAAAATATCCGCTTCAACGGCCCCTTCCCCTTCACCGACTGCTGCTGCGCCAAATTCCTCTGGCTCGCCCTCCGCTCCGACAAATTACTCTGCATCCGCCTCATAGCCACCCCATTCTCCTCCATCGCAAAATCAAACCCTCGATCAACCGAAATAAGACCCGTCGCCATGTCCGTCCTGCTCGCCGCCCTCACATCACCGGCACTCCGTCTGGCCAGCCCAAGCGTGACTTCGCTGTCGTTGACTCCCAACCGCGAAGAGGTCGATGATGGCGCCGTCCTTCTCAGCGCGCTCAAAGCCCCCCTGTTCACGTCAGAAAAATCAAAGTCAGGCTTGTTCCTGACGATATATTGTATCGTCTCGAGATCGTCTGGGGCAAAACTAGATTTCCAGGCTTTGACGAGGTAGCGGGGAAGAAGAGCGAGGAAAAAGGTCAAAGGGATGGACAGCCAAAAGTATGCGGACGTGAAGAGGATGTAGTAGAGGCCGTAAAGTCGTGTCACTGAATACGAGGGGCTGACGAGGGAATACAAGACCTGCAGCGACGTGCTTAGCCTAAGTGAGAGAGCCAAGTAAAAACACTTACAGTGAACACCCAAACGATGATAATCCCAATAAATATCGCAAAGACCAGCCACCACGTCCAAGCCGTCGAATTGAAACCAGCGTAGATATTGGCAACCATGACGGCAGATATAGCCATCGTCTACAAAACAATATCTCAGAATTCTGCTCGATCGCTGGAACAAGTTTAACCCCTTACCGTAGAAAATTCATAAAGACTCGTATCATAACCGTCCGTGCGTGATGTCGGCGAGAAATAAGCAAACATGATGAAGAAATAGATTATAACAGACTGTGCAAGTCCTCCATCAGTCACTGCATTGACGCTGAACACACAAAAAACACTCACTTGATACAGGCCATCTAATAGATATAAAAAGAACGTCCCAAGTCCAAACCAGGTTCCCTCCCGGCCATAACGATACAATTCTGGAATATTCATCAAAACGTTGTAATCTGGAGGACCATCCATCAGTCAACAATGCGAGCCACTCCAAGCAAAAAACACTGCCAACCTAGGAAACGGTCAAAAAGGCCAATGCCAATTACTGGCGCAAGCGTCCAGAGGGAGTTCCAAAATAAAATATATGTATAGTCAAACACGCTGTAACGATTCGCTTCAGCTTGGCTTGTCTATGATCGAAACAGAAGAAATAACGCACTAATTAGCACTCCATCCACAATAAATTTGGAACCACCAAAGAACACCAACAGGCACGATATTCTTGTAGAAAAAGTTCAAGATCCTTGATAAAATGGTCAGCCCTTAAAGACATCGAGCAAACGACGTTGGAACGTACATGGTCCCATTTCGAGCAAAAGACCAATGTCCATGGACAAGAAGCAACTTCTTCAGGAAACGGAACTATAGAAACAATGCATGAGCTCCAGAACACTCGCAGCAAATTTTTACATACCTGCCCAATGGCATAATCCGAAGAATTAACAGCTTGCAACCCTTCCTCGCCCGAGATACCGACACCAACGTCTGCAGCCTAACATCCAAAAATGTCAACAACACAAAAAGCCTGCAGCATCGCCCACACACACACCTGTATCATGCTAACATCATTTGCCCCATCTCCAATCGCCAACGCCATCACACCCAACCCATCCTTCACCAACCGCACAACAAGCGCTTTCTGAAGCGGAGAAACCCGACAGCAGATCACGGCCTCACATACCGTTCCCAAACGCAGAAGCAAGGCTTTGCTGTTCTCGTCTTCGAACGCCTACATATAAATGAACGTGTCAAAAGATCTCGCGACAGCATGGGGAAAAAATTGGGCCGACGAACATCGCCCAGGCCGGCACCATCAACGACCAACACCAACCCTCCAGGACGCTCGCCATTCTCTTCTCCCACAATGGAAGGACCACTAATTAACCGCCGAAGCGGTATATCATCCGGCCGAGGAGCATCCCCATCAACTGTGGTCTCTGGAAGGAACCGTTCCATCGCCCTCTTCATTTGATGATACACCACATTATCTCCAAGGCCTCCGCGGATAACGACAATGTTGGAGTCATTCGCGATGAGATTCGTGCTTCTTCCAATGGCTATAAAAAACGTTCCTATCAGATAACAAGTTGGGAACACGAAGGTCGGCTCACCTATAGCTGTTTCGAGCTTGTCGCCAGTCGCGACCCAAATCTTGATCCCTGCCCTCTTGAGATCCGCAATGGTCTCTGGCACACCATCCTGCAACCGGTCCTCGATGGCAGTGGCCCCCAACAACCGCAGGTTCCGCTCTAGCTCATCAGAGACAGCCTCTATTCGCGCCTCCCTATCATCTATAGCAATCGCCGCCGAATGGTACCGCTCGCTCCATTCCTGATAGTACCTCTCTAAACACAATGTTGGCATCACGTTCCATCGTCAATATCCGGGGGGGAAAAAAGGGGAAAACTCACCATCCAGAACTTTATAAGCCAAAGTCAACGTCCTCAACCCCTCACTCGCAAACTCATTCAAATGCCTCTCCGTCTCCTCCATAAGCTCCCTCTCGCCCCGACTCTCCACCAACCTCTCAAAAATCACATTATCCGCCCCCTTGGTCAGCAAAAACAGTCGCCGCCCAGGATCCCCCAGCTTCCGCAGCACCACGCTCATCCTTTTCCTCGCGCTCGAAAACTCGAGGATGTGCAGCAGCTCGTACTTTTCTACATCCCCCCCAGGCGTCCGCAACGACAGCGTCTCCTTGTCCCGCCCACAAAACACGTAGCCAACATCGGCGGCTGCTTGGACCAGCGCGGCCTCGTCTGGGGACTGGGCTCGGTATTCGATCACGCCGGTCTGGGGGTTAACAGAGGTCAGGACGGTATGGCACAGCCCGAGGACGGTGAAGAAGCCGTTGAGCAGCCTGTGATACTGCGCATCCTCCGGGGCGACCGTCTCGCTGATGCCCTCCTCTATGACCTGGAGCAAAGCAGAGCTTTTGAATCGTTCCGGTGCGGGTTTCGTGTTTACGGGTCGCTGGGGGTGCGGTGCTCGGTCTGCGACTCTGGATGAAGACGGTAGAGTAGAAGTGGACGGCGCCAGCTCCAGCTCGTGGACCTCGACCTGGACATCCAGCTCTTTCTTGACGTCGAGATCCCCAAATTTTGCAGAGAAGAGCTTGTCGACTGCTTCGCCGCCGAGGGTTTGGGAATCACTCCTGTACACTTGTCCTCCGATGGAACATTGGCGGAAAACCATGGAATTCTACAAGCGTGTTAACATAATGTGGCATTATTGTTCCCGTGGAACGTACCTGCGTAAGAGTACCCGTCTTGTCGGAGAAGATGTACTGTATGCGACCCAAGTCATCCGACAAGTTCCAGCTTTTGCAGATGGTAGCCTGGCCCGTCTTTTCGTACACTATATCTGCGTCGAAATAGATGAATGCAGCTTGCAAAGTTCGGACGAATTCGATTGAAATGTAAAGGGATATGGGAACGATGGTTTGAAACCTGGGGGCCGGGCTTAGAGCAGACTCAGACACAAGAAGACGTCGAGACTCACGTCAAAAGGGCGAACACCCATGTTATCAAACCGTTTATGCGGGGATTGTCGTCGCTTTGGTTGTCATCATATAGCCATGGGGCTTGCAGGCCGTAGAATCTCTGCTCGAGGAGAGCGTCAGCAATTGCGCAAGCAACTGCTATCACTGCCAAGATGATCAGGTTTATGAAGCTGCAGATCGAGTGAGTAGGAGTAGGTGAAAGAAAGGCTTGTGAGCTTACACTTGCGGATTCATCTCCCTCTCGACTTTGCTGCGCTTACTTGGGGTACCGCCAGAGTTGAGGACGATCTTGGTATCCAGACCAGTATACAACACGATACCAATAGCCCAGCGCGTGTTCTTCAGTACAGTCCCTCTCAGGAAGGTCATCGATAAATCGACCGCTGCCAAGGGATCCACGTTGACTTCAACATTGGCCTTGACTCGATACATGTCTGTATCCGGGCGGTCACAATTTATGCGGAACGCATTCTCACTATCTGCACAGGCTTTGGCGCTTTGTAAATGCGTAAGGGCAGGGACAGCGTTTCGAGACTTGAGATTCGTCTCCCCGTCTAGATTTTTCGTCTCGACAAAGGCACCGTTCTCATCCTCTGAGGTCGCGCAAATGAGAATGTCGGCAGGGAAAGACTCGTTGTTCTTTATCTTGACGAAATCGCCCACGTGTAGGTCCTCCCATCGAGTCTTTTTCCAGTGAGGACCGATCCTGCCTAGTTTGTCGTCTGCAATGTCTGGTCCATCAGAGTCGTATTCGATGTCAGAGTCCATGTCAAGGCGGGACAGTCTTTCAGGGTCCGCTTTACGGGGTCGGCGGCGGGGAGGGCGCAAGCCGCGCACAAAGGTCTTGCTCTTGGGCTCCATGGCATTGGGGTTTTTGTAATCTCCTCCAGCCAAGACTCTGACTTGGTTATGATTAACCTGTCTGTCGGATTGATGCCTTTTGATATCTTCATAACCATCCTTTGCCGCGGTAATGACGACGATGATGACGAGAGGAAGAACAGCAACACCTGGAGCGATGGTAGAGAATTTGTGGAAGAATTGTAGGATTGAAACCGCAAGGAAGAAGCTGTGAAGGATTAGAATGTAAAGAAACGAAAGACTCGGAGGGGACAACACACATATTAGCGATACGCCTAAACTGCTCCAACAAGTTGCGAGGGAGGAAGGTGATGATAGTATATTTGGAGGTGATAACCTGGTTCGTGGGGTAGATGTATGCGGGTTTGGGCCTGTGCTTGTGGTCAAAATAGTCTCTGGGAAGATCCTCGTTGATATGAATTGTCCTCGGTGGACCGGGTGCTCGTTTGCGTGAAAAGAGGGTTTCGAGATCGAATTGAAAGACCCGGTGGTACCAGGCTGGGGCGGCGTTCCCGGGAGCCATGATGGGATGGCAGGAGAAGGAAATCTGGAAGACGAACTCTGACGCCTCGAGGGCAAACCTGTGATCCTCGCATTTCGCTGGAATCGGAGCAATTTTTGTCAGGAGTTGTCGGCGGTGTGATGATCAGGCGACATGTGTGGGTACAGTCAGCGATCCGAGGGGCCAGGTAAGCAGATCCATCAGCTGATATAACGGCAATCGTCATCGAAATGAATGGGAGCAATCTGCTAACAGCTCGGGCTGACTCAGAGTCCCCGGCACCGTTTAGCTTCCGTCAAATACTTTGGAAATATTTGGCATCAAGGCCTTCAACTCTCTTTGTATTCCCTCTAATTCCGATGACCTCCAACGATTCCGAAATTCTCGACAGTCAGCAGACGGGCACGTGTCTCTTGAAGAGGCTAGGTCAAATTCCATCTCTCTTCTGATACTATCGAATCGTATGGCGGTTTCCGGGACTCTCCGTGCGTCCGTCTTCACAACTGACTTGTATCCATACGGCTTTGTAGGCCTCTTGCAAACGTGCGGGGCAAACGAGACAAAGTCTACGCGAGTCAGCAGCGACCGGATGAATATTGAATGTTGAACGTTCAAGTTGTCCACAAGTTTCGCGACCGACCATGTTGGGCTGGGAAGTTTAATTTTACCAGTATCGCATCATCGCTGGAAAATCTTGTAGCTTCTCCAGTTAATTTCCAAGGAAAACTTTAGCTTCAAGGCTCGAGAGTTCGACGGAAGGGTGAGGACTAAGCCTCGTGACGAGGGATCGGTCACCGGTCTAGCCTTTTGGATGGCTCCGTGATTTCCCGATGAACTTGGAGGATGTCGTCAAAAGGTTGAAACATCTGTGAACGTTTGAAGATTGACCCGATTGGACTGGCTTCATTATGACAAATACCGGAGGTACTTGGAGGTACTCGTCGCACTCTACTTGACCATGGAAAGTCGACATGAGTCAGCAGCGACTCGAACGTTGAAGTCGTCCACAGATTTCGCGACCGACCACGTCGGGAGGTTTGAAGATTAAACTTTCACCAATGTCGCATCATCTCTGGAGAATCTTGAAATAACTTCTCCATCGAAAACTTTGGCTTCAAGGCCCCTGAGCTCGACGGAAGGGTGAGGATAAGCCTTATAAACGACTTGGTGATTTCCTTCTGTTGAAGGATTCGTCAAAGAGAGTTGAAACGTCTGTGAACGTTTGAAGATGAGCCCGATTCGACTGCTGGAAACGACTTGTCAGATTACGACAAAGACTCATCGCACTCACCGAGTATTACAACGCTTGTATCATCGCGGGGATCCATGCTTCACAGTGCAATAGAAAAGACTTTGAATTTGTTCCTGTCCACGACGACTGGACATGTTTGAGGCTGTCATGAGAGTCCGAAAAGGGAAAGAGTCGCGCGACGATCAGTCTGTTCTTTGCCACCACGGCCCCATGCTCGGAAACAGATACCACAGCACACCATGATTTCGGTACGCCTGCAAACCTTTCTGGGGGTTTGTCCGTTCTCACATGACGGTCCTGTAGGCATTCTTCATCTTCAACCAGAAGGGCGAGGTAAGCTTCAAGGGAATTGTTTCAACATGTTCAGGCGCTTATGCGTCGAATAGGTTCTGATATCTAGGCTCTACCGGCCAGATTTTAAGTGTGATCGAAGCCCTTCTATTCCCTCGACTTCTTCTCATAGGCTTTGAAAACGACAGACGATCCATAGCCGATGTATTCCGCATCCAAGTCGTTTCCAATAGCGATGTGCGATCTCCCATCATCACCCTCGGCTCGACCAGTTTCTTTCACGTCCGAGTCAACAACCTCTACGTCGTTTGTGTGACAAAGTTCGTTGTCCTGCAATTGCCATGATGTCTATTGATTGAAGTTGGTCCAGGACTAACGCGAATGCGGCGCTGGTATTTGAATTTTGCTACCGGTTTATCAACATCGCAAAATCATACTTCGGGAAGATTGACGAGGAGGCTGTGAAGAACAATTTTGTGCTGATATACGAGCTCCTTGATGGTGTGTCCTAATATCTTGCTTGCCTTTTCGAATCATCCTAATCCATCTCACAGAAATAAACGATTTTGGTTATCCCCAGAACAGTGAGATCGATACCCTAAAAACTTACATCACTACAGAGAGCGTCGTTTCTGCCATCGCTGTGGTTCGTGTCCTGCTCTGGTATTCGTGCAATGTCCAATGACCACCTGTAGGAGGAGTCTTCGAAGATTACGTCGCAAGCGACAGGTGCGACTAGTTGGCGACGCGGAGACGTTAAATACAAGAAGAATGAGGCCTTTGTTGATGTGATCGAGGTCATTAACTTGAGCATGAGCGCAAAAGGTGTGCCTGCTCACGGTTTCTTGCTGTAAACGACGTCTCATTTCTCCAGGAACGGTCCTCCGTGCGGATGTCGACGGGCACATTCAAATGCGTGCTTATCTATCAGGGACACCTGAATGTAAATTTGGCCTCAACGACAAGCTTGTCATTGACAAAAGCGACCGAGGGATCGGGGACGCTGTCGAGCTTGACGATTGTCGGTTCCATCAATGCGTGCGGTTGAACGACTTTGATGCGACTCGTACCATCAGCTTTATCCCACCGGACGGCGAATTTGAGTTGATGCGGTGCGTACGCTATGCTCAAAAGTCTGCTCATTACTCTATTCATTTTGCTTGTTACGTAGGTATCGGTCAACATCAAATGTAAAGTTACCTCTGCGAGTAATACCGACCGTAAACGAGATTGGGACCTCTCAGGTGTCTTACGCTGTAACCATTAAAGCCAACTTTGGCCCCAAACTTTCTGCGACGAATATCGTTCTGCGTATACCTACGCCCCTCAATACCACGACCGTGGATTGCAAAGTGGCCACTGGGAAAGCAAAATACGTTCCAGAAGAGAATGTTGTGGTGTGGAAGTGAGCGTCTGCACCCATCTGGGCTCTAAACTTGCCTCATTCCTTTTGGTCTTTACAGAATTCCACGGATACAGGGTGGACAAGAATGCACCTTTTCAGGCACGGCGGCTTTGACTTCTACGACGACGCGGCAAGTCTGGGCACGGCCACCAATAGACGTAGACTTTGAAGTCTTGATGTTCACTGCGTCGGGCCTCATTGTCCGGTTCCTCAAGGTGTTCGAGAAGAGTAGCTACCAAAGCGTCAAGTGGGTACGGTACTTGACGAAAGCGAGTGGTTCGTACCAGATTCGGGTAGGTTGAATTCCTGGACTGGATACCTTGATGGAGACTGACCCTTTTCCCTCTAGTTCTGAACTGCTCATGCCAGTGGTTGCTATCGCCTTATCTATCGTTTAGTTTACATGGTCTCTAATTTGATTTGTTCCGCCACGACGGAATTGTTTGGTTATATTTGGTACTAGGCCAAATTCACATTGGGAAATAGTTCGAACCACGTCCTTCGTTTCCTTCTAGACAGTCTTCCCTTCTGCTCCCTCTTCATTCTCCCAAGAAAAGACACATAACAATGTCAGTAGTCGAGGAAATCCGTGCAGAGTCCTACGTCGGTTTCGACTCCATCACATCGCAAATTGAGCACAAGCTTTTGAAGCGCGGTTTCCAGTTCAACGTCATCGTCGTCGGTGCGTAGCTTTCGTCTTTTCGTCTGCATTTGTGAGGTCTATAGCTGACTCTTGTCCATCCGCCCTTCACTTTTTGGTATCTGCAGGCCAAACTGGACTGGGAAAGTCGACTCTCATAAACACCATCTTCGCGTCGCACCTTATCGGCTCGAAGGGTCGGTTCACAGCGGATGAACCTGTCAGGCAGACTACTGAAATCCAAGCAGTTTCGCATGGTACGTTTTTTTACCCCTCCGTTTTCAATAAGACGTAATACTTTTATAGTCATTGTGGAAAACGGCGTAAAGTTGCGGTTGAACATTGTCGATACGCCTGGGTACGGTGACCAAGTGAACAATGAGAATTGGTGCGACCTGTCTTTAACACTTGGCCATTGACTTGAACGCATTTTCTTTTACAGTTGGGACCCGATTATCAAGTACATCAAGGACCAGCACAGCGCGTACCTCCGCAAGGAATTGACGGCCATGCGAGACCGTTACATCCAGGATACGCGCATCCACTGCTGCTTGTACTTCATCAACCCTACAGGCCACGCTTTGCGCCCCATCGATGTTATCGTGATGAAGAAACTCAGCGAGGTTGTGAACGTTGTTCCCGTTATCGCCAAGTCGGACAGCTTGACTCCTGAGGAGCGGGAGAAGTTCAAAGTCAAGGTAAGCCGGGGCTCTTCTGATGTCGTGGCGCTTGATTCACATGAAATAACAGATTAGGGAAGAGCTGCAATATGAGAACATTCGCCTCTATCCTTTTGATACTGATGAAGATGACGACGAGGAAGTTGAGCTAAATGGTATAATTCGGGTAAGAGAAGCGTGTTTTTTCTTTGTATTGGTTTTACTGAGGGTCGTGAGCAGAGCACCATTCCATTCGCCGTTGTCGGGTCGGCCAACAATTTGATTATCGATGGCAAGTCTGTCCGTGGACGCAAGAACCGCTGGGGCGTCGTTAACGTTGAAGACGTGAACCACTGCGAGTTTATGCACCTTCGCAACTTTTTATTGAGGTAGATTTTCAAATGGACTGTGTCCAAGTCACCGCATTGTTGCTTACTATCGATCGATCTAGGACACACCTGCAGGACCTCATCGAGACGACAGCGCAGATTCATTATGAAGCATTCCGCTCAAAACAACTTTTGGCGTTGAAGGAGGGTGTGAACCAACGTCCAGCACAGCAGTAGATCTTGTGATCTTTTTGCGCTCGCCGCTGGACTTTCCGAACTGATACCCACATTCTTTTGATTTGTGTCTGCAGAACATTGGTATTCCTTGTCGCAGTACTCCTTGCGTTGCGGTTCTTGTCTTTTTCTCTCCCTTTTCTGTCCTCTTCACTCTTGATACAATACATACCCTCTGATTCGTTTTGAGTTACCGACTGAAGTGCGCTTGATCATTCGATGAGTCACCCCATGTATGGACCAGCGACCTTCGGACAGGAAAGTGTTCCCGGAAGGCCAATCCTTTCAGTGTTGCGAACTTAGATAGACTGGACTTGGAGTATGTACGGGCTGAAGCGAAGTGCTGTAAGTGCCGACGGCTTCATTGCGTACGTGGAGCAAGGTAGCTGACATAGCGGATATGACCGAGCAACGAAACACATTGCAGTGAGGTTTGCGTGCTCTGCGGGCTCTCGTCCACCGGGGGTAATGCCCTTTCATTCAACTTGATCTCATACCTTTTACGACCCCCGTTACGTCTCATGGCAAAATCCAGGTTTGCCACCTGGTATGCAAAAGTCGCAGCATTCCGAGTCGAGGACATCTTCGTACGGAGAAAGGAACCAGGGCCCCGCCGACTCGTTTTCGTCAACCAGAATCTCCCAGCCGAATATCACGACCAGAAGGGCAGAGTCAAACGCGAACACCAATATGCCACGAACCAGGTCATCACGTCGAAATACACCGTCCTCACGTTCATCCCGAGAAATCTGTTGGAACAGTTCAGACGCGTTGCAAACGTGTACGTTCCTTTCCTCTCCTCATAGCGCAATAACAATGTCTATAAACCTCCCGTCAGCTTCTTTCTCGGCATCGCTATCCTACAATTCTTCAACAAGTTCTCCACCATATCCCCTGGCCTCGTCCTCTTTCCTCTCCTTATCGTTCTAACCATAACTGCCCTGAAGGATGGCTACGAGGATATAAAACGCCATCAGTCTGACCGCCGAGTCAACCACACCGAGACTCTGATACTCTCGGGCGGTGGCTGGGTCAATTCCAACGTCACGACTGCAAAGAACAGAACCTTTGTTCGCGGTATCTCGCGATTCCGGAGCAGGAAAATCACTCAATTGCAGTCCTCAGGGGAACCCGACGTCCCACACAATGCAGAGTATGACGACGCACACGAAGAAGGGCTCCACCACCATGTGCACCTTTTCACACATCATCCGGAAGGACCGCCACATTGGAAGAAAACAATATGGGAAGATGTTCGAGTCGGGGACTTTATCAAAATCAAAGACAACCAGTCACTCCCCGCTGATGTTCTCATCTGTTCCACTTCTGACAACGAAAACGTCGCTTTCGTCGAAACGAAGAATTTGGATGGGGAGACAAACCTCAAATCCCGCAATGCCATTCCTGCCCTCACACATCTCCGGACTGCGTCCGATTGCGCAAATATGGCTAACCACTTTGGAATCGAATGTGACAGGCCTGACGTGAACATGTACAAGCTGGATGCCACCCTCATCACAGAGCGGACGAAAAACGATAGCGAGGCTAGTCCAGCGGTAGAAAAGCATCCGATCGATATGCAGATGGTCTTGCTCCGTGGCACAGTTTTGCGGAACACGGATTGGGTCATAGGAGTGGTCATTTATACCGGGGAAGACACCAGGATCGTCATGAATTCTGGTGGTACACGGAGTAAACGGAGTAAAGTCGAGAGGCAGATGAATCCTCAAGTGTATGTTCTCTCGTCGTTCCTTTGCATCATTCAAACTGAGAAAATGATGTTTTAAGATTCATGAATCTTGTTCTGCTCGCAGTCATGGCCGTTACCTGTGCCATAGCGGATTCGTACCACGAGAAAATGGATTACCCTGAGGGTGCCTTGTGGCTTTACAACGACGATCTGCCTGACGACAATCCCTCACTCAATGGCCTTGTTACCTGGGCCTTTGCCCTGATCACGTTCGTCGTACACTCCTTGTAAGAAGTAGGAGGTGCTAATTTTCTTGTAGGTTCCAGAACATCGTTCCCATCTCCCTTTACATATCCATCGAATTCGTCCGGACATGCCAAGCAGCTTTCATTTACTTCGATAAGGAGATTTACTATGAGAAAACGGAGCAACCCACTTTGGCACGCAGCTGGAATTTATCCGACGACTTGGGACAAATTGAATACATCTTTTCTGACAAGACAGGCACACTCACTCAGGTTCGTGTCTAGCTTTTTCGTTGGGAATATCTGGCCTGACGCAGCAATAGAATTCTATGGTATTCCGTCAATGTTCCATTGCAGGGAAAGCCTATACCGGGGAACCCGACGACCAGCCTGAAGAACAGCCGAAAGTCAGGGACCTGAAGCCGATAGACCATCGGGATGACGAATTTACCCGTTCCCCCAGCAACGGTTCATATGCGGCTGCGGGCTCCACCTCGACCCCAGAAAATCGTAGTGCTGCTGTCCAGCCTCTTGCAACCGACCCCATCCAACTCTCCAGTCAGGTCCTTCACCATTTCAGCGACCCCGTTCTCAAAGCCGACATCGAGGCGTCTGTCCATGCAGATCCCAATTCCCAAGATGCCACGCTCGCACGCAGCCTGAACGGTTTCTTCTCGGTCCTCGCGTTATGCCATACGGTGCTGACCGGCACCAATTCTGAAACGGGTGCGCTCGAGTACAAGGCACAGTCGCCTGATGAGGCCGCGTTGGTGCAGGCTGCTGCGGATATGGGGTTCGTGTTTCGCGGACTTGAGGCGGGGGTGCTGTC
>Ga0307516_10000693_pt1 | contig 45821 bp, 57 predicted proteins | sample 19_EM_MG_FD_203310 | JGI IMG/M metagenome (GOLD analysis project Ga0307516, IMG submission 203310) | Populus trichocarpa ectomycorrhiza microbial communities from riparian zone in the Pacific Northwest, United States - 19_EM | ecosystem: Host-associated > Plants > Roots > Unclassified | place... | reverse complement strand
ACGCTTTCCGACACTAATTTGTCACGGGTGGGCACCTCTTTGCAGATTCGCGCAGGGTTCCTCGCCGGACGCGGTGGGGGAGGATGTCGAATCGATGGTGCACTGGCGCGGTGAGCTAAGTCTAATCGGGACTCACTGCCTGCAGTGACTGGTCTACCCTTCTTGCTCTCAGAGGGGGTGTGCGCGCGCGATGGTGGCACCGAAGAGGATTCGTCCATGTAGGAAGACGTCGACGACCACGAGCACGAACACGATGAAGAGGATAGGCTATGAACTGGGTCGTGGCAATGACTACAACGGTCATGCATCGTCCCCCTGTGGGGTGCGATGTTCACGCCAGGCATACCCAGGCAAGAAAGCGAGGCGAACATCAAGCATCAAGCATCGCACATCAGCTTCTTGTCTTGAGAGCCTCACGGTGCGGAACCGTTAGGAAAAGTGTTTCACTGCGGTGCTGTATCTATGGACACGGTCACACACAACGTTGGGGCCTGACGGTATCTGTCCCTCGAACCCATGCCAGTTGTCAAAAGATGCTGTGCGAGAATACGTTCCGTTGCGCACTCTGACCTCGTCGACAGCTGGACATTCCCAGCGTCAATCAACAGTGGGGACAAAGAGTTGTTACTTGCTAATTTCTGATACATAGTACTCCTGTTGCAAACTCGGGAGAGGTATGTCACTTCATTAATCATGCGTTCATGTTCCTGCATCGAAGTCGTCGGTCAGGAACACTCATCTCCACGTTAGAACCTGTACAGGTATGGTCACACCAATAGACTTGGCATCAAGCCATGCTCATTGAGAACCATCACCCGTCCTTTTACTGCCACAGTGAAGTCGAATTTCATTTAACACAAGACTCGTTGCCACGCCCTCGATGGAGAGCATCCGATCATGAGTAACATAAAGAAGGACTCGGGATCTTAATTAACAAATGGACGAAGCGTGGTTTTTGTTGCATTTAGTAATTGTCAACCTTTGTAAGCACTGCCCTTTAAAACACCCCATTATTCTGCTTAGCGTAACACTTTCCCCTTGACGGACAGCGTTGGATACCATTGTAATTCATTGGTGGGACAGGCCCCCAGAAGCTTCCCCCATATGTTCCCCCAACGTCCCCTGGATGGCTCTCAAATTCGCAATATTTTCGGGGTCAAATCTGCTATTTAGGCTGAACATGTCACTGGTGGAAAAAATGGCACGTAAACAGCATATGTACCCCTATTATCTTTTTCCCCCCTTCTTTTTGCACAGCTGGCCGGAAGAATGCGCACCAGTGTTTTGCAGATTATTTCTCGAGCTGGAATTCTCTGCACTGTTGGCTCGGAATGGCTTTTGTCCAAGGTGGTATCGCACCTGGCTAGTAGGCAAATGAGTATGAAATGAAACACCTACGTTGTCTAAACCCGCAAGCTGGAGATATTATATTATTGTCGAAACCTCACCAATAAAATGTCTTTGTAGCGTGTACTTGGTCACAAAGCTACCTAGGACCAAAGGATGAATGACCGAAATGTTCTTGGTCCTGAAGTTATGGAGATCACATGAAAGTGAGATGAAAAATGACCGACAAAGGTGTTGACATACCATGAACTTTGAGCACGTCCCAAGCTCGCAATTGAGTCCCTCCGAGAATGTTTACCACCGTAGTTCTCTTATCTTTGGAGATTCTTCTTGGGTTCCCAATGACTGTTGGGTGACACGAACACGGGCTTCTTGGTACATCACGCGTGAACCTGGATCAATGCTATTGAGAGCACGGTCAATCCCAATGTCTGCTCAGAGTAGACTGCACTAGAGCCCTGGGCCTCGTCTGACTCCTGTAAAGCAGCACAATATCCATTGTGACCAGGTTTGATGAGGAAATGGAGTTCATCATGATCATAGTGGATTTCAATGTTTTGTATCTCCCTTACTTGTAACCGGAAGCAGGAATATTTGTAGCCAACTTTTCAGCCACTAGCCTAAAAATCGGACGTGGAATTCGCAATGCAGGGGCGGGCCGAGATACAGAATCAGCATCATAGGAAGCATATGGACAACACATTACCGGCTGTCTTGTTCACGAGGAGCTCTCCAGATCGCAATTGTGTACGGACAGATGATGATTAATACACAGGATGTTGCTTTCTCCAACGTGCTTCAGATTACGCATTGCGACCCAGACCGAAAGCACTTCAGGTGGTATAATGAGCCTACCTGGACGGGGGAAAGCGCCTCGCCGTGGGTAACTTTTGAACTCGTTAGCCAACATACTTAGTGAAGGACCAGAAGATCTATGTAAGTGCACCTTATCAAAACATCCGATCGAAAGAAAAGAACATGGAAATACTGGTTTAGACTTGAAACCAAAGATATTATGAGAGTCATCCCTTCTCACCAATGCGGTGGATCATAAAACACATCGAATGGCATTGGAGAACACTAGTTTCCATTTCTAACTTCGCGCTCGGCGCAAGAATGGCCCTGCGTTCCAGCTTGTAAGCATACCGGGATCGACGGTAGATCTCATATTGGGAGGTGCAACACTGATCGGGGGTTAGATCGACAAGAAGGTGGCTCCTGTGGGACACTATCAGTGATAGTCAGGCAATAACATTCTAGTTGAGTGAGTATGCGACGCAGGTTCAGATATGGAAGGCAGCGGCATGATCGTTCCGCGGAGGCATCTTGCTACTGCTGATCGGACCGGAGAATCAAATGGCAATACCCAGCGAAGAATAGCCTGCACTGCGCATGCATACCCGAAGTCCATTGTATTCAGATTACTTAACCGACAGTCATCGGCCGAAGTAAAACCTTACCAAAGAACATGGTCGATCTACTTGACTGGAAACAAGTCTTTCCATGCTTCACTGTGTAGTCACTCACAGCCCACACAGCATGGCAGACTTTCCCCTCGAGGCTAAATTGGGAAGACTCACAAAGACACCTTTACATTTGGTTGCTGTGCGTCACCGGAACGTGCATCAATTATTTAGTTGGATGTTCTGACAACCCATCCGAGTCATCCATCTTCGCCATGGCTCATGCGCAAGCCCCCCTTCCCCTCGATAGAGTCCGTTTTAATCTGGACACCTCAGGTGTCGTCGGTGTATTCGGTGGGGAGCAAGCCGTCTCCGCCATGGGGACAATCCCCCTCTACAGAAATTGGAAATATCTAGGGTGGTACAATTCCCCCGGTTCATACGAGATCGCCAAACGATACGGCGGGCTCGCAAAGTCACGCTTCTTTGATGGCCTTTTTCCTGGCGGTCGCAGCGACCCCGCTGCCTTGTTCGACATGGATGGAATCAAGGGCCCAAAGTTCGAAGCTGCACACTCCGGCACTGTCATCGAGGAGACTAGCTACTTGGCTGCTCTTTTCATGAAGGAGTGTGAAGAAGCAGAAGGAAGAGACGTTGAAGGGAGGCAAACACAACGCGTTGGCGTCACCATCGTCACACTCGACCATGAACCAGATGCCAAGGTGAAACTCGAACAAGTGGTCTCCCATTCCCCTATCGTCTCTAGTATCCCGATCCTCGTCAGCTTGGGCACATGTATTACATGTGCATGCGTGTGGGACTGGTTCAGTTCTTCTATGATCCTTCTCGGCATGCTCGTTGGCGGCATCTCTTGCCTCGTGATTGGTTCTGGGGAATTCGTCTTTACGCATCCTGCGCCGGCTCCCGGGTGTCCTCCTGGAGACGGCATTATCTGTTCGGAGAAGGAAATCATTTTGTTGAGAGGAAAAGAAGGGGCCGTCAACTCAATCACACGTGGCAAGTTTGGGCTGCGCTTTAAGAGCGAGCCTAATTACCACGACATAGGATTGTGCTCCGTCTTCATGATGTTCCAATTCCTTGCACAGCTACTCCTGATCCCTCAGGGAACGCTGTTCGGCCAGCTCATGTTCATCATATCGATCGCCGTTTCGTGGGGTCACAACATGTGGCTCTCGTCGTTGAACAAGGAGAATATCCAGAGACGAATTTTGATGGAAGAGGTTCTTCGACAGCCAAAACTTACTAGATACATCTTTCCTAACCGCACGAGCACGGTCGTGTTCGTCCTTCTCGCTTCGCGAACAGACAAGATGGAAAGACTGCTGAACAACCTGCTCCCTAATGAAACCAAGGTGTGGGAGAAGTGGAAGGGCACTATCGTCCAACGTCTCAGGGAAGGGAAAAGGCTGGAATTTCAGCCTTCTGAGTGGGAAGTTTTCGACTTTTCCCATGAAGAAAGGTCCTTACTCGAGGCACTCTACAAGGATGCAAGTTCTGCGTGGTATGCTCACAACGACCTATGCAAAGAACAAGGAGATATAGTGTAAATCATGGATATGCTTTCATTTCCTCTTCATGACATTCAGCTATGGCAACATCGTCTGCCTACTTCTTGAGTCGGTCTGCGTAAGTCAGACTGTCAATTCACTACCTACGCGTCGTCAGAGACTACCCATCCCTCTACTTACATCGATCGGACCATAGAATGGCTATCGGGTGTTATCATCAGACCTATCCTGCACTGCTATGACAACTCTACACAGATAAACCATCATATACTTTGGGAAGCAAGTGACGAGAAATTGAAGTTTTGGTGAGAGACAGAGCAGAAGGTGGAAGTTAGCAGAAAGGCGGCCAAGTGCATGTTGCAGCAGATGAAACCATTCTCGGTGTCATTGATTTTGAACTTGACGGAGCTCAGTCGCGAAACAGTGTGTCTTGATATCTGAGACATATTACCTGGCGAAACTTTGGTCGAAAATCACGAAGGGACTGACGTAGAATATCTGTAGTAATTATAATTGCATAAAGCCAATGCGATGGTGAACGAAGTGGACCAATGCGGCGGGCTTGAGGAGCCCTCATAGGGGCTAGATTGCCATGATTGGTGATTGGGAATATGCCAAAGCGATCATCCATCGAGCGAGTCATCCATCGGGGGCAACTCTTCTTCTGGCATGCAGTACTCCAGAGTCCACGCGAAGATACTATGGTCGTTCAACTTATAGACGATGAAATGCCTTCTTCCGTTCCCTATACAACATCGCCAATTTACACCCAGTAGACCCGGATCAGGGAATAAGCCCTGTCCTCGACTCAAGTCGTCGTCCGATTGGCAGCCTACGACATGAGTTGAGAGACGCAGGGACAGTCAGAGGAAAACATATATTGAGTGAACTAGGGTCCGAAATCCATCAATGGGAGAAGATCGCAAAGGCTGTGGCTTCGGACCTAAGACCTTGGTTCGATGATCCAGTTTCTTCCCCTACTCCTTCGAGGGGAACACTTTTATGTCGACGAGATGCATTTGAAGGACACCATATACGTGTGGGGCGTGGTGATGCGATTGCTTTAGCTCTACAGTTGAGAAGGCAAACGGAATGACAGAGGACTTACTTGAACCCTCAACCCAGCAAAAGGCAACTGACAAGGGCATTGGAGAACACTTGTTTTCAAATGCACCCCATGTTGCACACTTTGCTAGCTTGTACAGTACTACGTATCGTAATAGTCTTGCTGCCCCCGCAAATGCCCCGCCGTGTGTTGGGGCTCTGCTGTGGTGGGGACTCCCGGAACAACCCAGGGCTGGCTACGACAAACAGTTTACGTAAAATGGTGCTGCCTTCTTAGTCGGAAAATACCGACCTCAGAGCTTGCACACAAGACTGATTTGCTTGGTATCAGAACGCACCTGAGCTTGTTGGTGCAACCCTGCCTTAGCTGACTGCTCCGTCATTTCGACCATGGGTTAGTCGCCGAGGCAGTGCATTCCAACAAGGAAACTTCTCGCCACCACAAGTTGGGCGGAGAAGGCGTGGTGGCATTCATCCGAACCTTTCTGCCAGTGTCCGATCTCGATCCCCTCGGCATCGATTTGGAACCGATACTTTACAGCACGACCACCCTCCTTGGTGGGAGACAGAAGATCTATGGCTCGTTGTACGTCTTCCTAAATGCTGCTTGCTGTAGTATATAATGCGGTATTGCTTGGACACGACACCCAATTGGTCACTGATATGCCTGTCGTTCGGAACTTGCTTATTGACCGTCACTTCGTCGTCCCCCTTCGTGGGATAAACTTCCGCCTGGACACCTCAGGTGTCGTAGGTGTATTTGGCGGCGAGCATGCCCTCTCCGCCATGAGCACCATTCCCCTCTACAAAAATTGGAAATGGCTGGGATGGTACAATTCTCCTGGCTCATATGAGATCGCCAAGCGATACGGCGGACTCGCAAAATCACGCTTCTTCGATGGTCTCTTTCCTGGTAGTCGCACAGACCCCGCTACGCTATTCGAGATGGATGGAAGCAAGGGCCCCAAGTTCGAAGCTGCGCACTCTGGAACCGTCATCGAGGAGACCAGCCACTTGGCCGATCTTTTCATGAAGGAGTGCGAGGAACTGGATGGAAAGGTCATCGGGGGGAGGGAAACACAACGCGTTGGTGTCACTATTGCTGATCTCAAGTACGAGCCACCAACCAAGGTGATTCTCAAACAAGTGGTCTCTCACTCCCCAGTCATCTCCGGGATTCCTATCCTCGTTAGCGCCGGCACATGTATTACTTGTGCATTCATGGACGATTGGTTCAGTTCTTCCATGATCCTGCTCGGGATGGTCGTCAGCGGCATCTCTTGCCTCGTGATCGGTTCTGGGACATTCATCTTTACACATCCAGAACCAGCTCCCGGGTGTCCTCCTGGAGACGGCATTATCTGCTCGGAGAAGGAGATTGTTTTACTGAAAGGAAAAGAAGGGGCCGTAAACGCCATCACACGTGGCAAGTTTGGGTTGTGCTTTAAGAGCGAGCCTAATTACCACGCCATGGGATGGTGTTCTGTCCTGTTGATGACCCAATTCCTGGCACAGCTACTCCTGATCCCGCAGGGCACATTGTTCGGCCAATTTATGTTCATCACATCCATCGCCGTTTCATGGGGTCACAACATGTGGCTCTCGTCGTTGAACAAGGAGAATATCCAGAGACGCATCCTGATGCAAGAGGTTCTTCGACAACCAAAACTTACTAGATACATCTTCCCTAACCGCACAAGCACGGTTGTGTTCGTCCTTCTCGCTTCACATTCAGAGAAGCTTGAGAAACTGATGAACGACCTGCTCCCTAATGAAACTAAAGTGTGGGAGAAGTGGAAGGCCACTGTCATCGAACGACTCGTGGAGGGGAAAAGATTGGAATTTCACCCTTCTGAGTGGGAAGATCTCGACTTCTTCCCTGAAGAAAGGTCCTTGCTCAAGACGCTCTACAATGATGCAAATTCTGCCTGGTATGCTCATGACAGTCTATGTAGAAACCAGGGGACCGTACGGATGGTGTAATCTTGGATGGGCTCTCTTTTTCTTTTTCTGATCTACTAGTCCTTGCATCTTAGGTTTGGACGCATACACAGTAGAACGGGTCGTAGCATGGCTGGACCATAATCTGACCTACACATTACTAGTCCTGTGTTGCAAAGGCATGCAATTAGACAGCAGATCGAATTATGTACGGGGTTTAACGTTTAAGTACCAAGTAGTTCTGTAGATGTAACAGTACCTTTGCAAGGTCAGGCCTTCAAGCTTCAGGAACCACCGTAGGGACACGATCACTTGAGCCCATGAACCTGGCATTCCCCTTTGCTGTGGACATGGTCTAACTATCAGCTGTATGCATGCAGTACGAACGTAAAACCTGTGTCGACGTCCTGTGCGAGACGTCAGCGAGCGGGATTGGAGGTTGGACCTGATTACTTAAGGGACGCCTGCACCACACACACAGCAAATTTCATGTACATAACCTTAATGTCAACGCTGTGAGTGGTTCACATATTGATCTTTGCTTTTCAGAAAGTTCGAGGAGTCTGGAAGAATAAGCTGTGACTCGGGCGGTGTTCATTCGATTTTCTGGAACCAAAGTAGCTCAAAAACTCGGTCCTCGAATCTTCCCCATTCTGAAGACCCACTTGAATCGATTATCGGACTCAGGTACTGCTTAACAGCATAATAGCAGATAACGAGTCCTTATCGGCGGGGGCTTGTAACACTACAGCTCATTTTATTTGGGATACATATGCCAGATACTGCTTACTGTGGCAGACATATAATGGGGTACCACTTAGTACTTGGATTCGATACTTCTTCGTCCCTAACATGCCCATCTTTCAGAACTTGTCTATCACCCGTCGTTCCATCAATCCACTTGATGCAACCAGCTTCAACCTGGACACCTCGGGTGTTGTGGGTGTATTCGGCGGTGAGCAAGCCGTCTCCGCCATGGGGACAATCCCCCTCTACAGAAACTGGAAATATCTAGGGTGGTACAATTCCCCTGGCTCGTACGAGATCGCCAAACGATACGGCGGACTCGCAAAGTCACGCTTCTTTGATGGCCTCTTCCCTGGTAGTCGCACAGACCCCGCTACGCTATTCGAGATGGATGGAAGCAAAGGTCCCAAGTTTGAAGCCGCACACTCCGGTACTGTCATCGAGGAGACTAGCCATTTGGCTGATCTTTTCATGAAGGAGTGTAAAGAACTGCATGGAAAGGTCATCAAAGGGAGACAAACACAACCCGTTGGTGTCACCATTGCTGATCTCAAGTATGAGCCACCAGCCGAGGTGATTCTCAAACAGGTGGTCTCTCACTCCCCGATTGTCTCCGGGATTCCCATCCTCGTCAGCGCCGGCACATGTATTACTTGTGCATTCATCTGCGACTGGTTCAGTTGTTCCATGATCCTGCTCGGGATGGTCGTCAGCGGCATCTCTTGCCTCGTGATTGGTTCTGGGGAATTCATCTTCACGCATCCTGCGCCAGCCCCGGGCTCTCCTCCTGGAGACGGCATTGTCTGCTCGGAGAAAGAATTCGTGTTGCTGAGGGGGAAAGAGGGAGCCGTCAACGCCATCACGCGTGGCAAGTTTGGCCTGCGCTTTGAGAGCGCACCTAATTACCACGACATAGGATGGTGCTCCATCCTACTGATGACCCAATTCCTTGCACAGTTGCTCCTAATCCCGCAGGGAACGCTGTTCGGTCAGCTCATGTTCCTCATATCGATCGCCTTTTCGTGGGGCCACAACATGTGGCTTTCGTCTCTTAGCAAGGAGAAAATCCAGAGACAGATCCTGATGAAGGAGGTTCTCCGACAGCCCGCGCTGACCAGATACATCTTTCCGAACCGCACAAGTATGGTTGTGTTCGTTCTTCTCGTCTCGCATTCAGCGAAGCTTGAGAAACTGGTGAACGACCTGCTCCCTAATGAGACCAAGGTGTGGGAAAAGTGGAAGCTCACTATCATTGAACGGCTGAAGGAGGGGAAAAAGTTGGAGTTCCAGCCTTCGGAGTGGGAGGATCCCAACTTTTCCCAAGAAGAGAGGATCTTGCTCGAGACGCTTTACCATGATGCTCGGACGGCCTACTACGGTTACTTGGAGAATCCGACACCTTTGACTCGTCGCAGCAAGGCATAGTGAATGCTACGATATCGATATACTTTTCTTGTATTTTCCTGTACGGTATACAGGGCTGTATGTAGTATGCAGTATGTACTGATTAGATCTACTTCTCGAACATTCGCGGATTATCTCGTCGAGATCCAATAGAGATCTAGCGCTAGCTAATCCAATCACAACCCTATATACCCGTCCCTCGTCCCCTGCGACACCAGTCCAAACCTCCGCGATGCCACTCAACTACTCCAAGTGGGACCAGCTCGAGCTCTCCGATGATTCTGACATCGAAGGGCACCCCAATGTTGACAAACGTTCCCTCATCCGATGGAAGCAGCGGGACATACACGATAAGCGTGAAGCCCGCAAACACCGTATCGAAGCATGCCGAGCAGGGATCGCCTGCAACAATGTCCTTGCCCCGCGTCTCGACAGAATACGCGCCCGCTTTGTCGGGAAGGCGTCTGACGCGGGCGAGGCAAATAGCCAGCCCCAGACAGAGTGGGCCGAGGACGCTGACGACGTCCGCATACTGACTGGTCGTGCCCTATTCCAGCATCTTGTCGAACGCCTGCAGACGTTCCCTTCACCCGCAGCACCACCCACCAATGCCAAGGATCAGCCCACCTATGATTCAATGCTCCTCTCTCTCCTCATGCAGGTTTATGATGGTGTCAAGTCTCTCCCCATGGATGAACAAGAGAGCGCCGTGCTCAGCGGCCTCGATAAGCATATCGTGCAGCTCAAAGAACACACGGAGAAGCTTGAGAATGATCTCGAGGCAGAGATACGCGAGCAGAAGAAGCATATCACTAGCGAGGACATCAAGGAAGGTTTCGAGAACAAGGTTTGTCTGCGATCTCGCTTCAGGAAAACGTCATTGACCCCAATCGCGTCCATCATACTAGTATGTTCCCCCAACGCCTGCCCCTCCGCCGATCAAGAACGCAATACTGGAGTCCCCCAAGAAGAAGACAGCGAAGACCACAACCACTACGTACGAAGTGCTCAACCCAGGCACATCGTCCCCGGTAACCTCCCCGTCCGAGGAAGCCTCTGCAACATCGGCACCATCAGTAGATGCTGATGACGGTGATGATGCCGATGCCGATGACGAACTTCCCGAACTCACCCCTGCCCTCTTGCGCTTCTCTCACATTCCTTTATGGAAGTACGATGCATCCTTTACATTTATCCAGCAAAATCGGGGCGTCATTGTTCCTGGAGCTTCCGATGCGCTTCTCGTGGCCGCATTCCGCGCTCAGTCGGAAGGCCAAGTCGAATACGCAAAGCAATGCGTACACCAAAGCTTGCTCCTCCAGTACTGCGACAAGCTCGGAAGAGATGGCGTCCGCGTCTTCTTCCAAAAGTACGCCCCCTTTTGCCTGTTAATATCACCTGTCACCTTACTTACGACACGTAACTCAGGATGATCTCTGGCGAACAACGTGCTATCAGCGTCTTCGTCAAGGACGTCGAGGACACGTACGAGCACCTCGTCACCCGCGCAAAAGTAGCCTTAGCCCAGAGCAAGCAAAGGGAACAAATCCAGCTCGTTCCTGAGAACCCGAATGCTACGATCAGCTTCAACGTGCCTGAGGGTCCCCCACCGGACGATCTCCAACTTGAGGGAGAGGGCACGGAGAACCTTGACATTGAAGAGGTTCGCAAGGCGCTGACGATGCGCTGGCAAGTGTTTAACGGGTTTCCGGTTGCACTCCAAGATGCACTAAAGGACGGAACGTTGGAGGCAGTGAACAAGGTGCTTGGAGAGTTGGAAGTTTCGGACGCAGAAGAGATTGTCTCCAAGTTGGATCTGACTGGAATTATGAACTTTGTGGAGGGCGGCATTAGGGATGAGACGAAAGAAGAGGAGAATGAGGAGAATGAAGACTGAGGCCGACACTTCTCTGCGAGTGTATGGGCTTTACAATTGCCAACGTAATTTCCCTTCGACCGTCTTGTTGTCATGATCATAATAAAAGCATTGACCAGAAGAAACAAACCCATGTGTATTGTACATCTGCACTGTACCAGCTATATACTCGAGTGCATAATTGACTGTACTTCTGAGAAGACCAGAGGATGAGTGTATAATTCAGATTCGAACAATCCGAAATGGTATATTGTCCTGCGGCAAGTAGAATAAACTTACCCACTAGCTGTCCACATCCAGACCATACACGAGCCCAAGCGCCACTTGGGCTGCCGCTTTCCGCCTTTCCTTGTCATCGGACATACCGGCAATTTCTTCTTTTAAGCCCTGCAAAGCACTCAGTACCTCCTGTAGGTCAAACCTCCGAAGGTCAGGAAGATCTTCGTCCTCGTTTCTATCTCTTATCAATGCTTCGAGGTCATCATCACCGTCGGGAAGGATAGCTTCCTTCCGGTCCACCGTCGGTGACGCGGTGAGAGGGACAGAACCAAAGATGCGACGGGAGGTCTCTGCGATCTCAGCTGTGGTCGGCATTTCGTCGTCTTCGTGCTCGGACGAACACGGGCCACCCGCGCGTTCATGACAAGTCTCAACGTCCGAGTCACCAAAGTCGGAGACGGACCCTAGGGGTCTGTAGGACACCAAGGACGTGTTGGAAGGTGTTAGATAGCTGTTGTCTAGGCTCTGTTGATCTGGTTTCTCCACACTGGGTGTTGAAGGACCAGATGCAGCTGACTCGAAGCAGAATGTGGAACTGAAACTTGATGATGATGCGAGTGGAGATTTGCTGGGGAGACGAGGCTGACTCTGTGCACCTTGGGAAGTATGGGTATCAACAGCAACATCAGAAGGGGACAATTCCGGGGCAGAGACGAAAGCAGTGAAGTCGTCGTCGAAGCCGGGTTCAGGAGTGCCGGGATGTGAACCCAAGTCGCTTAGTGCATGAGGGGTCATGTTGCCGGGCGTGACAGCGGTGCTCCAAATGCTTATCGCACTGTCATCGTTAGCAGAGGCAGATTCTGCATCATCGGTCTCAGCACCTGGCGCCTTTTCGTCTAACCAGCCGGCGAGTTGCTGGAGTTGTCGATGGGTGTGATCGTCACGCGACCTACCGCTGTTCAATAAAGCTGTCACGAGATCATGATGGGATTCGGAGAATATGGACCCCTTTCGATGCATCGTGCCAATCAGACTACGGGGTTTATCTTGTGGGGCTGACTTTCGCGTCATAGAAGGCCACATGATTGCGCTGAGGGCGTCGATGATGCGAGGCACACCCGGAATGTCTAGGAAGATCTGGCTTGGTAGGACCAACAAGGGAGATGGTAAACAGGCTCACCATGATGATTGGAATCAGAATCTGCAGTATCGACAAACTCGAATCCCAGTGATGACAGGCGGCAATCTATGTCTTGCACATCTTCGAGATCAGGTACAGCTGGTGCGGTCGATGGGACAAGTCTAACCCCAAGCACAACCTCGAATTGATAATGAGAGAGCTTATGAGAAAGATATTCCGCGTGTTCTTTGTATGGCTGCAAGGATGACATTGATTGATTAATACAATGAAGATGTGCACGGACAAACCTGCCCGGTAGACCATACGAAGATAACTGCAGGGACTTTTTTGAGCTCGTCTTCGACCGGTGCCCACCCGGTCAATTCGCGCAGGATGAACTGCACGTCAGCGGAGTAGTATCTGTTGGAGATCGTCCATGGAATACAAGTCGCGTCCTCGTGAACAGAATCATCGTTGACAAGTTCTGTCGCGTGTGATCAGCACCCGGCGAACTGAGCAGGGGTGGAACACTGTGCCTCTGAGAAGGCCAAGGGCTTGATCCCTGTCGAGTGCGAGCACGAGCACACTGCGCTCTAAGTCCCACGACGACGGCATCGATGGGAGAAGTGAAGACTAACGAGTCCTCAATTACCATCCAAAGCATAGTCCCATTAATTGCTTCCGGCCCGTTTCCCATGGCTTCCCGGCATGCTCACCACTCCTTTACCACCGGAATCTCTTTCGAATTCGGTAACTCAAAACACGAAGGTACGAAACATCCACCACGCAACAAGCAGGACGGCTGTTTGACAGCCTCTTGTACTCGACGGAGCCACCACGGAGCCCTCTCATCGGCCCCAAGGGGAAAAGGTGTCTTACAGCATGTCGTGGTAAGTATTAACTGCTCATTCCTTCGGGATTGGCACCTCCGACGCTAAGGGGCTGCGATGAGAACGCATATCGCCACCATTCACACGGCGGTTTGAAACAATATGTACACCTGCGACTCCAGTGATACCTGCGGATCGCTGCAGATCAGTCCTCACAGTGAAAAAAAAAAAAACCCTGGAAAACTTCTGCGTCATTCAAGTGATTGCACCTTCAATGCAGTACGTCATCATTGAGACCCTGTACGTTCCCACTTGCGGTCACCCATTTTTGACAGCCAAATAATTCAAACAACCCTGGGCTAGGCAAAATTTTTCTACACACCGCACGTACACGGTATACGTATCTTAAATCTATGTCACGCATGGTTGCAACGGAGTGTCACAGGGTATCGTACTTATATCTACTTTGCTGGGAGACTCACCGTGGCCAATCCTCCCTGTCCAGTGATACCTTTGCACTTACCATTTGGAACGATGAACCCAGCGCAGATCGCGTGTGTTCGAGTCTTTCGCTCCTATCTATACCTTTACTGACTCGTGTTCCTGCAGTCATGGTCCCTTCCTCGTCGGAGTCGCAATCAACATTTTCCTCTATGGGATCATGGTCACACAGATGTATCTCTACTATAGCACCTACAAGGGGTGAGTCCGTCTCGTTAGATCTAGGTTTCGTACTGACCAGCGACCAACCATGGCTAGCGATCATTTCCGGATCAAGTTTTTTGTCAGCAATTTAAACCTCTGTGACATCCTTATTCCAAAGTACTGACTTTCCATTCTCTTTAGGTCGCATTCCTGTTTCTCGCGGACACAGTCAACACTCTCTTCGATTTCGTCTACGTTTATCAAGCCCTTGTGAACCATTTCGGTAGGTTCCTCATTTTTGCCATGTACCTGTTTAATCCCTGTCGATCGCAACAGGGGATTCGCTATGGCTAACAACAGCAAATTGGGGCAAGTGTTTACTGGAACCCTTGAAGATGAGCCTGCTTACGTTGTTTTTTTTTAGTGTTCGCAACTGGTAAGATGGGGCCTCGCGCGCGTCAGAATATATGTTGACGATTATGTTTCATCGCCTGTTCATAGACCCCGTCATGACTGTATGCTTCTTCTCTCATCGTTCCGCAACATGTCTGATCACCCACTTAGGGTCTTATCGGTGGATCAGTTCAGCTCTTCTTTGCATGGCGTATCTATGTTTTTACAAAGAATCCGTTGGTTGTTTCGGCTGTCGTACTACTGAGTGTCGCAGGTTTCCTCGGTTCTGTGGGCACGACAATCGGGGTTCGGATAGTCCCCGCGTTTGTTCAGTTCCAGAAATTCGAGGTCATCGTGATCATTTGGTTAGCCTGTGCGGCTTGTGCAGATATAATTATTACCACGGCGCTTGTGTTGCACCTCGTAAGTGCCGTCCTCGATCTGCTGCTCCTAGGTGATAAGACCTTTTCTGCAGAGGAATAAAAAGAACGGATTTCCAGCTACAGACGATGTCATCGATCGTGTCATTAGATGTAAGCCATCCCGCTTTTGGTTAGAACGAGCATACTGAAAGGCATGGCAAAACAGTGACCATGCAGACGGGTCTCGTCACTTCCCTGTGGGCAGCAGTCGACCTTGTGATCTACCTCACAATCGTAAGTGCTACTGAAGCGGGCCAGACCAAACTACTTTTGTACCAACAATGTCAATTAACAGACTTCGGGACTGTAAGTCGCTTTCCCCAGAGGTCTAAGAAGAATTCTGACGGTACGACAGTCATCTGCTATTTAATGTGCCACTTGCCAAACTATACACGAATTCACTGATGTCGAGTTTGAACGCTCGTGGTGGATGGAAGTACCACAATACATCTCAGATGGGCATGAGCCGTCATGGGACCAATACTCAACAAGGTGTAAGTACATCATCAAATGTAAGCTACCTCGAACGAGTAACACGAACCTTTTTTGACCGGGTAGGCTGTCCAGCGTCAATCAAGTATGCGACCCGAAGTGAGTGCTTTAGTTATGCGAAGGGTGGGAATGACGAATGACCGGTGTTGTATTAGGTGTTCGTGCATGTCGAGGAACACGAGTTGGTGGACGGTGACAAGGTCCATGATATTTTTGGTCAGCTCGAAACACACCGCGAGGTTTCGAGCCATCGGTCAGAGGACAGCCCAGTCTAGAGATCGAGGTGTAAAGAACTAGGGGTATCTCAGTTGTTGGGACATATTACAGCTGTGACACTATCCGAGACATCGGGCGGCCGATCGGCGCAGCGTTGCAGATGAGGATTATATCACATAGTTTGAACTACTTGGACAGGTGAAGCTGAGTGATGGGCGTCGAGGATCAACCAGTTTTACAGGTAAGACTGCTTCATGCAGTCACTCCGCTTGATATTACTGTCACGCTCCTGCATCACTTTAGTATTGCAACAACAATCGCAATTGTAGTGTCCTCTTAACTGTGTCTAAAATTTTTTGTAGGATGCGGGGAAGTATCTGAAGAATCTCGTTGCAGCTTTGCACGTTTATCCATTGTGATTTGATTTCAGCCCTGACGAGTTATTCTGAAAATAGGTCCTTTACAGTAAGGCAGTAAATGGGTTCATACAGACATCTTAGTATATATTCCTCTTGGGCCATGGTATACTGTGTATGACTACATGGCTTGGATTGAAATGTTGCGTGTTGCAGTTACCGATCACCGGTCAAGTGATACGCGACCGCGGCGATATGCGGTGCGGTGGCGGCGGCGCGAAAAATAAACTGAGCGCCCGGCCCGGATCTGCAGTTGCGAGAAAAGATTTTTATTGCAGCTGTCTAGAATTCATGCACATAGGGGGAGACCCTGTGACACTAAACCAATTGAGATAAAGTTTCTACTAGGGCTAGTAGGGTTCATGTGTAGGTTTCATTCCTAATTTTACCACTGCAGCGAAGTTGTAGCGGCATCTAAGTGAGCCCCACCATATTTCCCCCAAGAAGTAGTGCCTTCGGTGTGTCGTCGAACATCTTTGAAGCATCGATGTAACTGTGCTGACTAAGGATATGACTCCCTAATTTGTCAAACAGTCCCTGGGGCCTGTGTCACAGGAAGCGGCTACTCAGTGCAAAACTCACTTTTTTCGAACTCCATCAAACCGTGCACGTCACCACAACCCGGGATGGCACTATTCGAAAATATAAACCTTAAGATCACCATTATCCCCGAGAATGCCTTCGGTGCGGCCGTATTTATACCTGGTCTGCACGCGACTCGTCGTCAATCTTCCCCATTTAAGTGGTCTTTGCACTTGAGTGTGAGACGATGAACTCAGTGGAGATCGCGTGCGTTCGAGTCTTTCGCTCCGACCTGTACTCAGTTTTGTTTGCAGCATTGGCCACTTCCTCATCGGGCTTGCAATTAACATTCTCCTCTATGGGATTATGATCACACAGATGTACCTTTATTTTACGACCTATAAGAGGTGAATTTCTCCTCTCAAATCTAGGTCTCGCACTGTCTAACCATCACTAGTGACCCACTCTGGATCAAGTTCTTCGTCAGTAACTGAACTTTTCCGTCCTTACTCCGAAGTATTGACTTTGTATGCTCCTTAGGTTACATTTTTGTTTGTTGCAGACACAGTCAACACTCTCTTCGACTTCATCTATATTTACCAAGGCCTTGTGATACATTTTGGTGTGTAGCTCATTTCACCTTGTACATGACAAACCCTTTCTCATCCGCTATCCGTCACAACAGGGGACTCATCATGGGTGGTACAGTCAAATTGGGGTGAGTATTTGCTACAACGTTTCAAGCGTTGACCTCACATTACTTTTTCAGTATTCGCAGCTGGTAAAGTGGAGCCTCCACGAACAGTATCCGAAAATATGCTTACCATTATGTTTCAATAGATCCTATTATGACTGTATGTTTCCTTCCTGCTGTTTCGCGACCTGCCTGATGGTTCAGCCAGGGTCTTATCGGTGGATTAGTTCAGTCCTTCTATGCATGGTGGATATATGCTTTGACAAAGAACCTGTTGGTTGTTGCGGCTATTCTAATATTCAGTTTGGCGGGTGTCTTGGGCTCTATAGGCACCACTATCGTGGTTGGGATCATCCCAGAGTTTGTTTATTTCCAGAGGTTCAAGGTCATCGGAATCGTCTGGTTAAGCGGTGCTGCTTGTGCAGATGTGATCATTACCATGGCTCTTGTGTTGTACTTGGTAAGTGCCATGTTGATCTGTCCCTCCTGGGATGTTAATACCTTTGCTGCAGAGGAATAGGAAGTACGGAATCCCTGCCATGGACAATGTCATAGATCGAGTCATTCGATGTAAGTTATCTTACTCTTTGAATAGCATGGTTGACGAGCTGAGAGAGAATACAAACCAGTGACTGTACAGACGGGTCTCGTCACGTCATTGTGTGCTGTAATTGACCTCGCGGTTTATCTTGCAGTTGTAAGTTCTGATAGGACCAGACCAGACCACTTACTGACAATAATATCCGACAGGACACGGGAATGTGTGTTATTTCTCCTGAAATCTATAGAGAATTCTGACGGTATGAGAGTCATCTGATATTTAATGTGCCACTTGCCAAGCTATATTCGAACTCGCTGATGTCGAGTCTGAACTCTCGTGTCGGATGGAGACATAATGAATCGCCTCAGATGAACACCAGCTATTGTGGGAATTGTACTCTACGTGTTGTAAGTGCATCAGTTGTAAGCTATTTCGAATGGGGTTGCATTGACTTTTTCCGGTTGTATAGGCGGTCCAGTCCCAATCAAGTGCACATTCCGCGGTGGGTATTTTAAATACGTGAAAGAGAGATGACGAATAAACGTGTACCAGGTTTTTGCGCATGTCGAGGAACATGAGTTGGTGGATAGTAGAAATTCCCATGATCTTTCGAGTGAAGTCCAGGTACAAAGCGTGCCTTCAAGCCATAGGTCAAATGGCAGCCTGCTAGACAATGAGCGTGCGAGGTGCAAGTGAGTATAAAACGACTGTAGGTTTTACCCTACCACCCCTTTGGTGTATATTACAGCACATACAGCATATAGCATTGTTCATACCTGCGGACAAATCGATATCACAGATAGACCCGGCTATACCCATGGATTGTATGACTTGGCTTTACACGCTTGGCAGACCCACATTCTTGCGCAAATTGCCAACTTCCCATCATTCAATCATTAGGTCCATTCAAACAAGCAAATATATATGTACATTACCTGGATCAGGTCACCGACCGAGGAGTCCATGTTTCCGAGGACAAGCATTGTGATTAAATCGTTTAGTAATTACAGTAGATTGCCTGAACCTATAGTACGGAAGGAGCCTCGGGCCCGACAAATGGCCACTCTAGTGATCTCGGTGTGCTCTGGCCTTGCGATGGTTAGGTGAAAACCTAGCGTGTTCACATTGCCTTCCTGAATCCTGATGTACTCCAAGCCTCCGAATGATCAATTGCCCTACCCCTATCGCGAATGTCACGCAGCTACCGATACAAAAGTTAGAACTTGAATGCGAAGTGCTTCCATCGCCGCATGCGCTCAACGAGGTAGAAGAGGACTAATGCACGTTTGTTTGCGACCGCGCGATGCGAGATTGACACTGACAGCCAGTTTCTGCGCTGCTACTGTCGGGACACGAACTGCACCTCAGTGAGGCAGAAGTCCCAAATCTAGTGGTATCAGACCAGGCATCGGGGGAAGATGTTTCGATCGGGGCGTCGACAGGTGCCTATTTCGCGTTTGAAGATAATACGAGTCCCCATGAAGGTATCTTGTAGAGTATGGAGGGATCGAGAGTAACCGCCTACTGTGTATAATTCTGATCAATGCCACCAACAGCGAACTCATAGCTTGGCTTGAGCCTGACTGCCAAACTCCGCGAAGTTCCCATTGACATCGTTACGATCGTGCGCCAGCATTTCAGAATGAGCCCCTCCTTAGCCGGGAACGACGATGACAACCAAAACGAGTTCGCCGTAGCAACAGGAGGACCATTTTCACTAGCAGTACTCTTCCTCCGGAACTCGTCATCCAGATATTCATGCTATGCAGTCACACAGGTGACCCGCTCATCCCGCTCGCCCTGGCCAGTGTCTGCAAGTGGTGGAGAGAAATTTGTATGTCTTCACCGCGTGTATGGCAGGTTATCGTGGTCAGCACTATGTCCCGTTCCATCTCATCCATACGGACTCAGGCTGAGCTGTGGATAGTCCGATCGCATCCTTTGCCATTTGACGTTCAGATCCATCTGGCCGATTGCGAGGCTTTCTTGCCTGTCTTGTCCTACTTCCTTCTTCATATCTCTCGTTGGAGGGGCTGCCAAGTCACCTTTGAGGGCCATGCTCTGCAAACCTATTTTCCCGGGCCATGTCAATCGTCGGTCCACATTGCACTCCACCACCTTGATATGCAATTCAGGAGGCCGATAGATGAGGATGAAGACGAGGACGAGGACGCCGATGTCAGTTCCTTCTTCTCTTACACAACAAACACTGTCGGCTTAATATCGATGAAGATCGCAGTTTCTAAGCTCCCGTCAGCGCAGTTGCTTACCCCCCTCCGTTTCACCTCCCTAAACATCTCGGAGAGTTCTTTCCGCCATGCTATGCGGTCCCCTCCCTTGCTCCACTTTCTCCGACAATGTCCCAACCTCGAGTGTTTCAGTTTACACGGCGTCTGTTATGAAGAAGGTATTTTGAAGACACCTCCCTCTGTTGTCGTGCTGCCTCGCCTGCATACCCTCACCTTGGATCTCCTATGCATTCAACGGAGTGTTCTTTCCCCCTTGCACCTCCCTGCCCTCCGCGAGCTGCACCTGCGGCAGCTGAACATGGATTTCTCGCTCGACGGTTACCATGCTGAAGAGCCAGGTGATAGCGATGACGAAGCACATGATTTTTCGCAGTCGCCGTCAAGCGATCTCACACGGGAATGAGTTTGCGGCGGCTCATATCGCGCTCGCAACCTCCTCTCGAGATCCTTGACATGAACCTTTCCGATATGCGTACGAAGGATTTCGCTTGGGTTTTCGACAGGGTCCCACATCTCAAACAGTTCTCAAACGTGGGCTCCGATATGTCGGACATGGTGGTAAGGTTTTTCGGGCCTGTATCGATAAGTGGTGGTGGAAATGCGTTTGCGTACCAACAACCGATGCGTCTGAGACTACCCCAGTTAACCACCCTAAAACTCATCTCATGTCGCAGTTCTCTGGGGATGCTCTGGTGGACGCCCTGACCACTCGCACTCGGTATACCGACATCAGAACACCCAACGAAACTCTTACAAGGGTGGTCATTAGAGGCTGCATCGGATTCAAACCAAATCACGAACAGGAGCTTTTCCGGCACTTAGGCGACCGGCTTTACGTGGGGTGAGGTGGTTATTTCCAGTGTATTCTCGCTGTAACTTACTTGCACCAAATCTTGCAGACAATCTGGGAAGCATGAAGGAAAATTACCTGGCTTTATATTGGTTCTGTAACCCCCCTCCCACTCTTGTATTTTCATCCTTTATCCATGCTATAATATTTTGGTGATGGAATACTGAATCTAGTATGCATTATGTAGTGTAAGATATGAGACAGGAGCCGCCCATGAACTGAGCAAGGTCGAACTGAATGTCTCCGGATGTCCATAAGCGACTCATGACGATAGAGTAGATAAAGGTGGAAATGTGACACTTTGACGACTTGCGGACTCCTGCAGAAGATTCCTGACGTCGTCGACATGCCGGTGATCTCCCCTCCAGATCCCATCGCTCCCCCGTTCACCCCAATGAAATGTATGGAACGTGTCGACTTCCAAACCTTCGGCCCATTTCTGCCGCACAAAGGTCGCGTTAAATGGAGGTTGATATATCCACCACTAATTCGTTCGTTCGGATTAGCAGGTATGCATTGTATCGCTCATCACAGAGGCTACTCACATGGTCAACAAACTCTATCTGCTCACCAGGTGGGAGGACAAGGTGCACAGCCGTAGGAGTGGCGATTTCGAGGAAGCAGTTTGTTTCCAGGAAAAGCGCAAGCACCTCCATGAACAATTTACGGTGACGGCCCGGTATATACAGCGTATCCGCCGATCCACCTAAAAGCCGTGTTACTCCGTCAGTGAGTGTAGCCAGGTTTGCGCGCAGATCCACGGGGACCTTGCGGAATGCTTCCATGCACACGGACACACCGACATGCGGATCACTAAATGATCATTTAAATTGACGGTGACACAGAATGGCGGCCAAACGGGCTTACCCCCACCTATAATATTGGAATTAGCCTCGCTTCTTAGTAATGATATCTTTCACTCACCACCAATCTTTTCCCCACCCCCTCCAATTCTCAGTGAGATTGAGAGACGGGTCGGGGGAGATATTCACTGTTGGTGCATGGCGACTCTTATTCAACGTCCCTGAATTGTCGTCAAATCCAAACGCTGGATTTGGAACGGGACGTCCCCATGGAGAATGATACCAAAATAGGCTTTGATTGAACTGTTGCAGGCGAGGGACATTGAGCAACGTATCAAATGGCGCCCACAAATATCCCTTATAGCATTCATGCTCGTGCAAGGCAGTGTAGAGCATGTGATGTGCCATCTTCATTAGACATCAAATATCAATGATAAGCCAAACTCTTGCAGGGTACGAGCTTACCCTTCCTGCCATCTTATAGAACGAAGGGTCGTTAAGCTCTTCATCCGACTGATACGAATCAACGTAAACGTCGTAGGAGTGGGAAAATCCCGCATCTTCGCGAGAGGCGGGACCTATGTAAAGTATCTGAGGATAGTAGTTAGAATCTTCGTTGGTTCTGATGTTGAAAACACATGCATTTGGGAAGTAGCTCGAGTACACTTCTTTATGGTAATCCAGATTGGCATCATACCTGGCGTGGCTGAAGAATACTATGAGAAGAACGTCGCTGAATTGCGTATAGTTCTCCTGTGTCTGTGGGTCCTGGAGGGAAGGCAATGGCTTTCGTGTGCATTGGGTAATATTTTCAGTGGTCCCGGGGTCGTTGCTCCACTGAGGTATAAATGCCATGCCCCCTCCCAAAACAATGGTGATGTATGTGAGGGCGACGGCAAATGTCACCGCAGCTGCGACCAGCCGCGCACTCTGCGGCTACACGTCAGTGCGGGTTCATCCCAAAGATCAATTCAGAATATATACTTGGATTGTGGTCTCACGCTTCTCACTCAACGTTCGCCAGAGGCTATGTGAGTAGATAGCGCACGCAGCGGCTATAATGGCGCAGCCGATGAGAGTAGATGATGTTACGTGTGAGAACCAAATTGTAAAGCATATACTTAGGAAGGTCGAGGCCAGAGAGGTTGAAATTCCTTGCACCATTGCATCATATTCTATCAAATTATGAGATGTGAGAAAAATAAATTAATATAACGGACAGTACTCACGCTGCACTATATATATAGCGAAAATGTCTCTTCCTGCCTCGACCAACGGAATAACAAGAAGTATAGCTTGGAAGTCATTGTGATACGACTGTGCAGGGAATACTTGGAAAGCAAAGCACGCCAAGCCAAAGATACAAGAGGACGCAAATATTATTGTATTGATGAGGTGAATGGAGGTTGATTGGTGAAGGTTATACACCTGGCAATACCTGTGAGACGCGAAGGTGAGGTTTGATGAAAGTACAAACCACATCAATCAGCGAGAAAAACATGGAGTTGCAGAATGCTAAAGCCAAAAGTATGGTCCAAGGTAGTGTATCCTCATTGGCGATGAGCCCATCCTGCCAACGTCACCGTAAATCCATCGCCATGAAGAAGCTCGAAACGAGGACATGCCTTTAGTATAAATAATCCTGAAAACTGGGAGAAAAGGGCGCCTTAATGAGGAACATTGAACACATTCCAGAATAGGCACCTGAATGACTGTGGCATGCCAGAAGGCAGCAGGGAACGTGCGGCTGAAGAACGTGCGCAGTATAGATAGTATGCATAGATTTGTTGCAGGGATAGCCAAATACAAGGTCAGAGCATCTGTGGACCCCCGACCCCTGGAATCCTGTGAGAAGCCTATGAGCTGAGACGAAAACTTGATCGTATCTCAAACCTACCACAAGGGTGCGAAATGCAAATATCCCACCAATTAACACCGCAATCAACGCTGATCGAAAATTTACGCTTCCAGTACCCAAAGAAGCTGAAGTGGATGGAAGCCATGTTTCCTGGCCATCAAGGTCATTGTCGTCGGGGACGTCATCGTCAGGTGAGGGAACGATATCGTTCAGTGGCTGCTCTTCGGTGGACAACTCGCGAAATGACCCATTTACGGCTGTTCGACGTTGTATGACCCATAGAGCAAGGCAAGCACCAGATTTGACGAAATCACTGGCAGCCATCCGCAAAGCGTCTGCCTGTACGCCAAACCACTCCCGGAGACCTTCTGCGAGCACCCATAGTAGAATGGCTGTGACCTAATAGTTCGAATGCGTGCATATCCCTGATGCATGTGTAATTAAGGCTCACCAAAATAGCCACATTTTCGTCAGAAACTGAAACACCCATGCAATAAATGAAGGTGAAAGCTAGGCTGGAAATGTCCCCAGAGGACCGTTGCAGTCTGGAAGGTACACGAAGTTGGGGATGTATAGATATGTGATAAACCAACCGTTTACCAAGCCTGTGTGCCAAATTTGTCACTGAGCAATCAGAACAGCCACCGAAGAAGACACCGTGGACGCCAACCTACGCCAACGCCAACTACTCGTTCAAGCTCAAGACTCATAATACAACGGTGGTGGGTACGAAGCTACAAATAAAGGTGTTACAGAACACAAACATTCCTTTCAACCCCTAGCTTAGTGGACACTAGAACCGTTAGCCTCAGTGGTTTGCTGGGTGCCTTTCGCTCCGTTGAGCTTCACGCCACAAGCCAATGGCTCCAAACTTCTCACCGACCGCGCAAGCAGCTCTCTGCGGGCCCGCACCCCCTCTCGCAAGCGGTCGAGGGCAGGTGCAGTCATCTGCCAGGATAAACATGCATCTGTTACAGACTGGCCATATTTCAGGCTAGCGGGGCCGCTGGGGGGTAATTCTTGTCGCCCTTCCACAAGGTTAGATTCGATCATGACACCCATGATGGCCGAAGCAGTGTCGCTCGAACTCAGCTGCTGAACCTAAGTGACCATGAGTGAGTTTGAATGGATGATAATAGGAGTAGCCCACAATGTCCTCAACCACTTCAACCTGTTTGCGGTGCTGTTTCTGGCTATTTCCATGGCTACAATCGATCTATATGAAAATAAGAGTCATTTCTTCTGTAACAATTCAGCAAACGTACCATGATCTTAGAGGACAGTCCAGCTTTGCGCAATTTTTCGCTGCAGTCGCGCACAAACTCGGCCGCATAATTCGGGCCTTTTGAGCCTCCTCTGAGTATGACATGGACATCCGGATTGCCCTGTTGTCCATTCCAGTCATCCTTGCCAATGTAATCAGAATGAAACACTGACCTCGGTCTCTATGATACTACTCAGACCCTCCTTGCCAACGCTGAGAAAGACGTGACCACTCCGAGCTGCACGGCATGCATCGATGGCAATGTCTACTGAGCCATCCGTGGAATTTTTGAAGCCAGTCGGCATGGACAACCCCGAAGTGAGCTCCCGGTGTACCTGGGACTCGGTAGTTCGGGCGCCGATCGCACCCCAGGAAACAAGGTCCGCGGTATACTGCGGTGAGATTGTATCCAAAAACTCGCAGCCAACTGGCAAGCCAAGTTTAGCGATATCCAGCAACAGGGTGCGAGCAAGTCGCAGTCCTTTATTAATTTGAAAGCTTCCGTTCATATCGCTTTCCAGCGCGTCAGACGAAGTTTTCTAACCGGAAATGAGTACCCACGGGTCGTTAATCAGGCCTTTCCAACCCAGCGTCGTACGGGGTTTTTCGAAGTAGACACGCATGACAATATGGAGGTCATCCTTTGCGGACTCGGCGTAATTTTTGAGCAATTTTGCATACTCAACAGCTGCCTCCACATCATGGACAGAGCAGGGGCTAATTGAAGTTAGTGGATCAGTGTAGATAAACGACGAGAGGTAAGTCGACGTACCCAACGACAACCATCAAACGATCATCGTCACCTCTAAGGATCTGTTCTGTAGCACAACGTCCTTCGAGGACTGTATTAGCTGCAAGTAATGTTCTGGATATAAAGTAAGAACTGGGGGATGAAGATAGACGGCAAGAAATGGTACTGACAGAGGCAGATCCTCCTGAAGGATCTGCGGGGGGATCAGGGGGCGTGTTGCTTTGACACGCTGGTTTTCGAACCGACGAAGGGCTTCTTTGTAAGGGAGCGCCATAGAGAGATCCACTACGGAGCAATGTTGATCTGTTGAAGACGAAGTGATGAACAGTGAGTGGAGAACGTACTGTCCATCAGAGTTGCTGGTACTTATATTGAACGTCTGGTGTTATGTCAGTGGGTAATTAGTCGGTTAAATCCCAATCAGATGGGGTCCTTTTTTTCTGAACAGCAACACGAAGAAGACAGGATAATGGATGGACCGACGTTTTTGGCCCAATAATCGAGTCAATCAAGCCATGAGAGGCGAGGGTTCGGCCAATCCCGAACACTGACTCACTAGCTGGTGTTCGGGGGCCTTTACTTTTTGCTGAAAAGTTGCTATCATATATACATACTATCATAGAGCATGAAGGGCTTCAACAAAATAGTTGTTATATGCCAAAAGCTTGTGGCCTTATAGACATGCTACAATCCTAGGTAGTGCTCCCCTTGAAATTGACATGCAAACAGACGAGATAGTAACACGGAATTGCCTAATTTATTACTTTGGCTCCTGTTGTAGTAAAGCCTTCCTAGAGGTGTAACGGGAAGGCGGCCCTATGACTATCGTAATCTGAAGCTAGCTGGGCCACAGTCGCGTCCGTTCTCGCCAGCATTTCACTCTCACGCATCTGACGTGCCAGGGGGAAGGTCATTGTGACGTCCGCTAAGCTAGGAAGGTCTGTACCTGGGGCGGCAACAAGGTGGAAAGGCTGTCTCTCTCGACCTGAACAAGAAAGACATGCACTGCGACATTGCAAACAACAATAACATTAGCTATGAAGTACGCCAATGACAAAATATGCGGACCGTACCACCATTCATCCCAAATTCCTGTATGTACGCCGTACCAGCTGGCGATGACGTGTAGACAATGTCAACAAAAAGGATGTGCTGCTATGATGCCGCTGCACTCGGCGGCGTTGTTTCACGTATCACTCATAACTCAGATGCCCACATGGGATCATCTTGACGAACTGCAACTAAACAATGGGATTGACACAGCAACGTCCTTGTTGCTGAGAGTGTACGTGAGAGAATGAGGACCGAGAACAGTGGGCAATTGATCATGAAGGGTGATATGTAAAGCAGATGCTGCCGCGCAGCCCCTCGATGGCGACTTGAATGCCACGAGTACCCCTACCCATGCGTGGGTATGAGTGTGGCCGGGTAGACTTGCCACTCCATACTGAAGCGGCGGGTTGGTTCCTATGTTTTCTCGCCCACCGTGAATTTGGGCACAAGGAATGGCCCCAACGGTTCGAAGTCATTTCAATATTGTCTATAGCAAGACATAATTGTATTCGTGTGCTTTGTTGGTAACTAGGCGGTTCTGGGGTCCGAGATCCAATGATTTATGTAATCAAATCATTGCACCTCTTGCATATTTGCGGCCACATTGCTTGCGCTTGTCGCTCCTTTCCACCATGGATCTCTCACAGCTCAATTCCGCAGAACAGGCCCACATGACAAAAATCATTGAGAAAAAACAAGTACGCGTAAACGTGCGTTTGTTCCCATGTTTACTGAAGCGCGTTCCAGATGCAAGATTTTCTTCGCCTGTACTCCGGTCTTGTTGAGAGATGCTTCAATTCGTGCTGTAATGACTTTACTAGCAAAGCACTTTCCTCAAAAGAGGCACGTTGACTTCATCTTCTTTTTGTTCCAATATTTTTGAGACTCTTCTGATCAGGAACAATGTGTTTTGAACTGTGCTGACAAATTCTTGAAACACTCGGAGCGTGTCGGCCAGCGCTTTGCAGAGCTTAATGCAGGTATGTACGTCTTTCTATGCCCGAGATTAATGATGTTCATCTTCCTATCAGAGGCAATGGGTGTTCCCAAACCCTGAGTTTGGATGCCTGTGCAGCTTGGTCCTGTATAATCGTGGTAATGACTCCCATGTCTTAATGCTATCGTACCCTCCGCTGCACTCGCAATTTGCACAGCACAACTATCTGATGCAGTGCCAACGACCGTGAGGTTACTTTGTGGTATATTGTTCATATCAGTCAATCTCAGCTTCCCTATTCCAGCTACTGCCGTGCACCATTACCCCACTCATAGAGAACCTAAAATATTCTGGTTTCCTTAAACCCATTTATGGTGTGCTTCAACATCATCGAATGTTTGTTATAATATATTGCGATACGAGGAAGACCGAACCTTGCGCATAAACATTATCTCTCGCTTTACAGGAACCGGGATACTGGGCATGCTGTACTTTTGCCTGTCATGCATGGCAAATGGAACCCAGATAGCCAGATGCCACTCACGCCTTCCCCTAGATGACTGTGCAGTCCGTTGAAATGATTGGTTTGACATCATTGAGTGGTTTTATCATTGGAGTGCCGTGAGAGCGCCAAAACTAACTTGAGAAAAAGAAGTGTGGCGGAGCGCCACCAACGAATTGTCGGCGTAACTCCAAGTCGATTCTCAAGTTCGTTGTTTCTTCACAGGTCCAAATGGTTCCACACCCTCTCGTCGATAAGGAAGCGCCACATTTCACTCTTTCTGATGCGAATGGGGTGGTCTTCAAGTTTCCACCCGAGGAAGGAGGCCACCGTGTCGAGAAACCGATTGCAGTGTTCTTCTACCCACAATCTGGTATCGCCTTTTGCAGACTGGGATGCTGCATTGTCACATTCGTCTCATGTGTACGATCCGGAAACAGGATCATTTGGATGCACTCGTGAGGCCTGCCAATTCCGCGATGCACTGGTTGGTGAGCGCTTGAGCTGGCACTTGTACAGACAGGGGCTTGACCAGAGCCAACACCTCAGAGAACGAGATATTCAAGCACTCAAATGTTCAAGTAATCGGCATCAGTGCTGATCCTGTGGCAAAACAAAAGGCATTCGTAGAGAAGAATCGTCTTTCGGTGAGTCTAGCATTTGGCTTTCGAGAGTTGCGTGGGTTTCGAGTATGCCTTCCCCCTTCCTACAGTTCCCAGTTCTAAGCGACCCCGACCATGTAGCATACAAAGCGTTTAGCGTTGGCAAAAGCATGTTTGGTTTGACAGATGCTCGCACGACATTTGTCATTGATGGAAAAGGAGTCGTCAGGTATTCCAACCTGTCTCCATCTTGCCCCGCCCCGCTCACTCCTTGTTCTATGTGTATAGGGGTGTCTTGAGTGCATCCATGAACGTCAATGCTCACATCAAGTTTGTCATCAAGGAGCTGGAAAAGATACAGGGATCCGAGGGAGAATCTGCTGTTGCGCCGGATGAAGGGGTGCAAGGTCAGGGACAAGAGGAACCCGCTTCATCTGCGGAACGAGACGAACTCGGCCGCGTAGCCAACGTAGCCTCCGCCTGAAATGTTGTACTTATCCATGTAAAGTTCTGTATCAATGTTACTATTAGTTATTACGCGTCGTCGGAGTTAGTCCACGGCAGGTCCCGCGTGGACCGACACGGTCCCCGAGACACCAGATTTGTCACGTGATCGCGACTGCCTCGTGTCGGTTCGAGTTTCTGGGTCGCCACAAAGAGTTTCTGGCTTTCATCGTCGCCGTCGTCGTTGTCGTCGTGTAGCACCCATGTCTACCTCAGGGACCACTGCTGAGCATCGCATCTCTCCACCACGAACACCACCAACCAACACCGCAGATTCATCCAAGAACCACCGACAGTCCTCCACTTCCCCATCCGACGACTCATCCATCATCGAGCTCTCTTTCGACTACGAGTTTGATTCTGCCGGAAACTATGTCCGCATATCAAAGGGTTCCTCTCGCTCCAACAATTCCAGTCCACCAACACCCCATGAAATACTTCTCGATGGTCCTCTTGCCAATAAATCCTCTTCTCCACCTGGTACTTCAGCACTAATTTCATCATATGCACACGTCAAACCACCATCTCCCATTCTTCTAAACTCACCAGCACCACCTCGGCGCAACTCACTCTCACAATCTGACAGCGCACCACCCGATCATCCCAAACCCTCCACATTGGCAGCTGGAACGTCTGTGCGCTCCTTCCAACGAGTCGCATCTGGCCCTGCAGCGCTTACACCAGCAGCACAGACCACACTCAGAGCACCAGTTTCCACTGGTCTCCGTGGGACCGGCCGCAAGCTCGGGAGGCCACAACGCATACCATTGGACGACTATCGCGAGCAGCATATTGACGAGCGCGACGAACTCCTCCGCGTTCGGGGTGAATGGGACTCTCACATCCACGAAGGGAAAGAGAACATTCTCTCACCAGACAATGGTGACGGCTCATCTTCCGACAACGCTCCGAGGCGCACATCACCTCGACTAGCTAGTCGATCTGCATCTCTGAGTCAAGTCGATGGTCGCGCAATTTCCGGACTCCCAACGCGTGCATATGGATCCATGGTACCTGGTACAGTGGCCCCACCTCGTGCACCTTCGCAGCCCGGGCGACAAATTATGCCTGGACCCAATCGGGCAGGTCGGGTTTTGATGGGCACAAAGTATGGCTTGGGCGCTAGCGGGTTTGACAAGATCAGTGAAATCGATGGAAGTGAGAATGAAGCAGCCGGGGAGGAGACCGACACTGGTACGTCTGTTCAGAAATTAGCAACGGCATTTCATACGTGATTGCTCAGGCCCCGATGAACCACAACCTTTGAATGGCTTGCTTCGACACCGGAGCTATGCCCCTCCACTCACTCAATCCAGTAGCACCCGTCCACGCCGATCTGCTAGCCTAAGCGATGCTTCAGTTGGTAATTAGCTCTTTTGTATTCTTTGATTGTGACTCAACGCAGATCAAGCTGAGGAACGCCATTCGCCCAATGTGCAATCCGCTCTTCCGACTAGTCAGGACCAGTATGCTACGAGATCAGGGTCAAGCCTCGGCCTCAACTCAGCACCACGCGGAAGACGCGTGACAAATGATCTTGATGGTATGTTTTTGCGCTTAAACTCATCGGATTCTCATACCGACATGCTGTGCTTTTTCAGACTACTTACCAGAACACGCTCGACAGACGGAGGTCATTCCTAACGATCTGCTTGCTCAGCAGCCCCGCCAATCACCCTCTCCTACGCATATGGCCCAGTCAACACATTTGCGTGCGCCAACACACCACAGACGAGACTCTGATACTGTCCGCACGCCTGCATCTGACCTGCCTAGTGTCCCTTCTCCCACGGCGATCGAACACCTCCCCGGTCGATTATCCCCCAAAACAAGGGCACTTTTGGCCCAACAACAGTCACTACCTTCTGTTCAGGTCACGGCCGCTGCGTCTCAGGGACAAGCGCATCACCGTCGCAGCCCAACCGCTCCTGAAGCACCCACGACGAGCGGTGCACTTGCTCCTCCACCAGGAACCAATGCACAACAAGCCGGGAAGACCTGGGCTGCTGGTGACGAACGTATTGAGAGCGAATCAGAAGGGAGGGGTCCTCAGAAAGAGAAGTTGAGGCCTGCACCTCCTCCACCTTCAATAGCCTCGACACCAGCGCCTGTCCCCGTCCGGAACCACAACATCTGCGTCAACAAGAAAGTCTATGCAAGACTTGATTTGATCGGTAAGGGAGGGTCGTCGCGTGTTTATCGAGTAATGAATGCGGCAAATGAAATATTTGCCATCAAGCGCGTGTCGCTCGACAAAACAGACGCCGAAACAATGAAAGGATACATGAACGAGATAGGATTGTTGAAGCGGCTCGAGGGAAACAACAGGATCATTCAATTGTTTGATTCTGAAGTGAAAGCAGGACCTGGTGGAACGAAGGGGTATCTAATGCTTGTAATGGAATGTGGAGAAATTGACCTCGCCAAACTGCTACAGGAGCAGCAGAAGGAACCATTGAACATGGTTTGGATATCGTATTATTGGCAACAGGTATGCTAACCGCTTTCACCGAAGTACGTGAGGTGCTCACGTTCGAATAGATGTTGCAAGCCGTGCATGTAATCCACGAAGAGAAAATTGTGCATTCGGATTTGAAGCCAGCAAACTTTGTATTGGTGCGAGGGCAGCTGAAGTTGATTGACTTTGGGATTGCGAATGCTATTGCCAATGACACTACCAACATTCAACGAGATCATCAGGTAAGTTTTTCTACCAACTATCTTACGTGAGACTAACAGAGTTGAAGATCGGTACTGTCAATTACATGTCTCCTGAGGCCATCGAATTGCCTGACGGTATGAGACGCCTCAAAGTTGGTCGACCGAGCGATGTGTGGTCACTGGGTTGCATCCTTTATCAGATGGTCTACGGGCAACCTCCTTTCCAGCATCTCTCGGTTTACCAGAAAATGAAGGCCATTCCAGATCTTACTCACATTATTGAGTTTCCGGAGCATAGCGTGCCGAGCGTGGTCAGCAAGAATGGGGAGCGCAAGAAGCTCGAACACCTGAAACGTCGTGTCAGGGGTGACGTTATCCGCGGGATGCGGAGCTGTCTGGCACGGAATCCGAAAGAAAGGGCGACAATCCCTGAACTCTTAGAGCAAGAGTGGTTGGCACTGCGGGAACGTGAGTCCATTCTTGTCAAATGGACCGAACGTTAACTGACTCGAAATAGCCGAGAGACCTCCGGTAAAGCCCTCGTTGGCAAGAGATGAGACCATCATCAATCCATACTATATGAAACAGCTGCTCGAATATGGTATCAAACTTGGAAGGCAGGCACAATCTGGTGATATTGATCCAGAGTACTTGGCCAAGGAAGCTGAGGTGAGTCCTGTGAGAAGTTTGAGTATTTTTCATTCATGATATGTCGCAATAGCGCCTTGTCCAAGAACTTAAAGCGCTAGAATCATAACGAAACAACCTCGCATCCTCGTTTTTTTCATGCATGATGCCAATCATTGTATATGTCAACGGGCGACAGTCATCTCACCACTGTATGCGGCGAACCATCCACTCCATGTATGTACACCTATGATTAACCATGCTTCCCCCCCACGCATGTATTCTTGCATAGAATTCTGCATCTTTGGCTTCCAAACCGAATACTCGGACTTAATATCACACTTGCCTGGTTGTTTTCGCTGTCTTAGCTATCGTCTGCATCCTCACGTGTCTTCGTCTCTTCAACCTTACTTTCGGGTTGTTTTCGCATCTCATCAAGCGTATTCGTTATTCTTTTTTTTTCGTATTGCGATGGTGATACGACTTGTACATACCTTCGTGCATTGTGTAGAAATACATTTTATTCTGATGACTACAGCAAATGTGTCTTGCGTATTTATGTACTTCGAAGACTGATTTAATGTCTAAACCTAACACGGTTCTTATCTCAAACGCTCTCGATCCTATTGGCGCTGGCTGGTCCTCGAGCCCTTACTCGGCATCCACTCCCCGCTTTTGTGGTGGTTGACTGATTCGTCTGATGCATAATGGCTCACTTGTCAGCAGACGATTACCTAGCGAGTTCCTTCATGCATTCTGGGGAGCCGAGCCCTTCGACACCCAAGCTTCAGTTGCAATTGTCGATTCCAATACCTTCTCGGGATGCAACTTACTACATCCCGGACGGTAACACTGTGCTTCTCGTCGAGAACACGCTCTTCAAGGTCTTGATCTCGCCGAAAACTGCGAGAAATTCCTATTGAACATGTCCTTTTCGTAGGTTCATCGGTCGACGTTGACAAAGGACACGTCCACCTTTGACAGTATGTTCTCGCTTGACTCGGACTTGCGCTCAAACTCCAGCAACTCAAATGTAACAATTGGACCCGAGGGCGAAAGTGACGACAATCCGATCAGGCTTCAGGGGGACACTGCAGACGAATTCCGAGCATTGCTGTGGGCCTTGTATTCTTTGTACGTGTCCCCTGATTCTCTGTCCTGTCGAACCACAACCTCATCGCCTGGCATCGTGAGCAGACCGAATGAGCTTTCTGTCGCACTTACCCCAAAAGCGAATCCTCTGCAACTATTCAATCTTGCTCGCATATCTCACAAATATGAATTTCGATCTATAGAGGCATGGGCGCTAAATGCGTTGACGCTGGCATACACTCGTCCAATGCATCCCCCCAACACTAAAGACGGAGAAGGACCCAGCCTTGAACAACTCACTGAACTTGCATCACTTTGCGAACAACGTGACCTGCTGGAGGCTGCTACGCAGCGGTGGAAACGACGCCTCGCATCTGGAAAGGACATTTCTCTTGCTATCAATGTAGCCGAGCGCCTCAGCTTGCGCGCACTCCTCGGACGGGCGTATTATGTTATGCTATTGCAGGGACGCGAGGTTTGGGACACGGATGGACACCTCACTCGCTCCCAAATAATTCGATTGCTTTCTGGACACTACTCTCTTGGAAAACTTTGGGATCGCCTTCCGCACGAGCCCCCTGCCCTCGTTCATAGTCCCAGGTGCATGGGCGCCACTTTGGTGCGATGTAATCAGGCATGGTCAGGACTCTGGAAGTCAATGATGGATATAGGAAAGCAGGGCCTGCTGCTTCAGTACCCAGACGTGGAAGGAAAGCTGATGTTGGCTGAGGGCATGTTGAAGACACTGATGGATCGAGATACACCTACACCTGGTATGCTAGAGGCGATGCCTTGGTGCAGAGACCAGGCTCTGATAGCGACGGCGGGGAAAGTAAAGGAGATACAAGAGTCCCTGGCGGACTACTTTGTTGATGTTATTTGATCCAGTGGCCATTATGCCCTTATTGGTATCTGTAACATATACTTCGTCTCTGTAAAGGACATTGGGACGAAGCGAGAATATTAAATTACCGACGAAATGGATTCTCCAGACCGCTATGCATACCAGTTCACCAGCGACCGCGACTCCCTGGCAGCCCACTCTTCGTATAATATGCCCATGAAAATTATATATTCCCGTCGCTTGATCCGACGCGCAGTCCCGGGTCTTCTTCCCTCTATTTTAAAACCGCTGTTGAATAATGGATTGGCTGAAGATGGATGATAAGCGCATGCACATCACATACATTTTCTTGTAAACTGCTCTGGCTCTTGCGTTGCTTGCCCATACCGACAAGGACATCTTTTGAAGGTCAAACCACCTAAACGAGTAGTCGACCATGTAGCGTGTTGCCTCTGTGCCATAACCTTTGCCCCAGAATTTGGGTAAGAGGCATATCCCGAAGGTCCCTTCGTGCGTCGTTGGATCGACGGTAACCATCACTTGTCCCATGAACTCGCCCGTCGTCTCGAGTCTGATAATGACGCCAAATGCGGCGCGCTCCATACTTGAACGAAGAGCATCTTTCAGCTCTGATCCGCAGGGAGCAATTTCGTCATTGATGACAAGTGGTTGAACAAGGGGGTCATTCCAGAGAATCATGAGGTCATCTAAATCAGCTTCGGTGTAAGGGCAGAATATAAGGCGTTCTGTACTGTAGCTGGCCATCGCGAATGGGCAGAGGAGGCGAATGTGCATGGTCAAGCGCAGCGGGACCGTAGCCCGGATACACGCAACGCAGTTACCTTTATATCGGAGTAATGAATACGGATTGTGCTAGACAACACGCACCATGCGTCAGTTATTGCCAGCTCTGGTGCGCAGCTGAAGCCCATGCGCAGTTAGATCGAAATGCGGTCGCAGTTTGTCCCATTTTGTCTCCCTCGCAGGGCATGCAGTGAGAGACAGGGCCAGACAGACTCCAAGGGAGTATAGTCGGTGTAAAATACGACGGTGAACTTTGAAGCTTGCAGGTTCCAGTCACTTCGTGTCCGGGGAACGTCTTCCTGCGGTTGTCACCTCAAGGCCTGATGTATGTATGTCTCCGATTTCTGCGTCCTTCCCGGATCATGTTTTGTAGACGAAGATGAGTCACTCAGTGTTTCAAGTGCCAATGGCGGGCTAGTGTCTCGCCAGAAAGTCAGCCATCGACCATGAACATAACGGCGGCCTTTACCACAGGCAAAATGCCATCTCTGGATTGGGTGGAAGTCAACTCAGGCCACTACCACGATCCTGGTGCCACTTGGCTTATACTACCCGTCTGTACTCCTGGCCGACCACTGACGTTTCAATCACTGGAGCCACTCTATGAGGTCATAGCTAACAAAGAAAAAATCTTTACAGCGGACGCGCCTGAAGAACTGCAGAATCATGCCATTCGTCGATCGACACTGTGTCACGGAAAAGCAATACTTGTGAGATGCCATCTGAAAGCTCAGAGACAGGGCAGCTGAGCATCCTCTGCCATCATGATTGGCTGGTTCGTTTCAGATCAATGATAACGACAACGGTAGTCTCTGTAGCACTACATACTAGCTACCTTCCGCTCGGATGCTTCAGAAAATGCAAACCCCACTGACCTAACATCAAAATACGTGCCAGTATGCAAGTTTAACAGTTGTATTGTGTGCCGTTTACAAATGGGACTATGCCGCAAGCGCTTTTGGCATAAAGCTTGAAGCTTGAAGCTTGAAGGACCAACGTTTTGGCTCTACTGAAGTTTGCTTTTGACGATGATCTGTCTTGACTGCAACCGAGGCTCAATACTTCCTGGAACTCCAACAGGCTCTGTTGTCAAAGTGCAGGGCTTGGACGCATACTTCGCATCTGCACCTCCGCATGAAAGCGAGCTTCGTTCGGTTGCAGTGGTTGTGCTGCCGGATGCCTTTGGTCTCCCATTGGTAAACACGAAACTTATTGCAGATGAACTTGCGAAGAATCTTGCATGCGATGTTTGGGTGCCAGATATCTTCAACGGTCTGCTTCCCTGGTATCTATATCTTTTTTCCCATTAACTCACTTTCCTGAGCAGGCGAACAACTGCTCAAAGTTGATGGGATGGAAATTCAGCTATTAATCCCGGGCCGCCCTGGTCACGCAACTTGGTGGGACACCTTCCGCCTATACCTTCTCATTATCCCCCGCATTGGTATCGTTATCCGGAACCGCCCATCTGTTGTTGACCTTCGTATCAAATCGGTACATCCAAATAACCCTCATTTTTACCCATGGTGGCCAACTCACGGGTTATTAGTTCATCAAAGCTATCCGCGAAGATAAGAAGTACGGTAAGGTCGGCGGTGTTGGGTACAGCACACAACTTGCATGTTTTGTGAAATGCTGATTGCACTTTAGATACTGTTTTGGCGGTGGAGTGGCCGCACGCCTTGCGGCGAACCCTAATGTTTTGGAAGGCGCCGTAATTTGCCACCCTGGGCTAATCTCACTTGCGTCAGTGAAGGATATCAAGGTATGAAGTTCGTTCTGCATTCAATACCAGGAAAATCACATGTGTTTCAATTAGAGCCCCACTTCATGGGTTTGTGCCGAAGGTCTACTAAAATCTACTCAGATTACGTATTCCCTACTGAAAATACGAGTAGAAGACAGCAGCTTCCCTCAGAAGATGCGCCTGAAAGCAGAGGCCATGTTTGTGGAACGCAAGAACAAGGGTGACCCTGCGTTATATGAATTTGTTGATTACAAAGGTTTGCATTCACTGTAGGGTCGTCCGTATCAAGGCTGATTGCGTCATTGTAATGCAGGAACAGTCCACGGTTTTGCAAATCGCCCGAACTTGGCCTTAGAGGAAGCTAAGGCAGCATTTGAGAAAGGCATGGAACAAACTAAGGTGTGGCTTCGGAAGACATTGGACATATGAAGTTGATTTCAATCTAAATAAACCTGGTCTGTTTTTTCCCCGAACCTCTTCAATTTCAGCAAACGTGCCGTGTTCATTCAATGTGTTCTTGTTATGCTTAGTCCATGGGTGAGTATTTCTGACACGACAGTGTGCAAATGCTTGCCATCAATTGAGTATCAAGGCTCTCCTTCCATTTATGTAAGAGGCTTATGCTGCTTGATGGCTTTCAGTCATCCTGCCCAAGTTGTTGGTGTTGGGAAATACCAAGTCCCACTTCAACCAAGTAGTGGAGCCACTACTTGTTAGATTTGTGTGGTGACTGACTGGTTTTACGTCGACTTGTACAAACGTACAGTGCACTCGTAGGTATGTACAACGTGATATCAGATCCAAGATCAAAAGAAGACATTGATTTGATACACAATTCTACAGGCCAAATTATCAAACCGAGAAGGTCTCAATCTGTAGCTGGACCAAGTTGGCTACTAACCTAATCTTCCTTATAAAATACAAGAGCCTCGACTTCAATAGATTCCCTGAATGGAGTGCCCTCGGGCGTCTTCGGGTCCTTAAAAGCAGAATGTGCTGCCATCTTAGCAACACGATCATCTGAAATAGAGTCGAAGCTGAAATCAAGGCAATGTGAGTCGTGGCATCGATCTAAACATAGCACTGACCACTTTATCAACACCACATCCTCGGGGTCCATGGCACGCTTATAAACCCATCGATGTTCAGGGTTGTATTTTAAATGGTAGTTCTCGCCGTCATGCTCGTTGTGGACTAATGCGAGTACGACGAGGTCCTTGCCTGGATTGACACTGCGATAGTCGCAGAAGGCCAGCGGCCAGTCCACAGCTGGGTGCGAAATGGGACGCCAGATATTTATAATCTGCCACCGACCCCGAAGAAGGTCCTCAACCTCGCTGGGAGGCGCATGCTTGTGGACTCGTGCGATGGAAGATGCAGTAGTCCGATCCGAATGGACGAGCGGTACAGGCTGACGCTTCTGCTGGTCGTCATCGGTTGTGCCAGGACGCCTGCGGCGGATAGCTGGCAGGGTGCCATTCATAAATAGGCGATTATGTGTGGACGATTACATGGCAACCTACTGTGATCAAATATGACCACCTTGGTTGCGCCAGTAAGCCCCTTTAGGAGCTCCATGCACTCTGGGTAGTATTCTGTTTTGATCTCGTCATCATCCAGAAATCTGGTATGCTTGGCAGGATGGTGATGAAACTGAAATCCGACGGTATCAAGGGTGTATTGATGCTCCTTCCCCCGGGCGTCCTCGATATCGACATTGCGAATGTCTTCAGTCCAATTCTGTAACTTTTTACCTGTGGAGTCCTCATTTATGGTGGTGTAAGGCCGGGAGCCATCGGCAGGAGGGATAGTGTACGTTAACTGAGCCGTCGTTGACATCTCGCTACTTCAGTATAGAGATACAATCAGCTGGAGAGATGGCGGAAAAAAAGGCAGGAGGTTGTGTGAGCTTCGCCGTGTTGATTCTCCAGTGGGTTATCATAAACCAAGGCCCATTATATATGTGTACATGATACATTTGATTATTGGTCAAAATTGAGATAGAAGGGACCTCCAAATGTCCTATGGAACCCAAGGTACTGTCCGCGGCAACAATGATCCATTTGTAAAACAACGAAGCCTATAGTTTCCGACGCTGGGCAGAAATCCGCCCTTGCTCTGACAATCCAAATGTAGGGCTGCACCACGCGGCTTTTGTGGCGGGGTTGACTGCCTCTGCATCCTGAGTGGGTTTTTTTAGATCGCATTTTTGACGGATGATGGATGGAACAGAGTTGTTTGTCGGTGTCGAAAAGAGGGGGAGGAACGCAAAACATAGGTACTGTATGGCACCCTTTATAGTCTGCACATATTGAGCCAGAGCTTCAGAGTGATGTGGACCCACAGTGTGTGAGACTCACAGGGGAGTAGGGGAGTGCACCTACTCCGAGGATTTCACCTATTGCCAATGTTGTTCCCTAGTGGTCCCTCGCTGAAGCATCACGTCACCGACATAGAAGCAATATCAGTCCTACGTACCCATGATTCCAGTCGAATTCCTTCACAAGGCCCTCTCGGTCTGTCCACCTTTGCAAGCCTCGAAGTAAGCTGGAGTTGGACCCTTCCGATAGGAAGTCATCGGAATGGGGTGGCTGCAGGTGATTCGAATCCTGGTTCTTATTTGTGATTCATTAGTACTTCGTGACCGTTGGGACAAAGGCGGTTATTGGGCGAGGCGATGAAGAAGAGCCCCGCAACGCACTCGCAGCTCGGATTGGAAGTCGGACAAATTTGGTTCCGGATATCCGTGCCCGATCGACCACCATCGGATTGAACCACAGTGCGGGATGGGACAGTTATGGCAGCTCGCGGGGGATATTCTCGAGGACGCAGGCTAAAAGAACTCGATTGCTACGCAGCGTAGGTCGATATGTTGACCTGCGAGGCAACACCCCATATTGAACGTCAACCTTCCCATTCTATTTGGAATTTCATTTTCGCGATTCATCGATAAGCATCCTGCAGTGATTGATTCAGTAGTTATATATGCGCTTCCCTGGTCAAGACGTTCATAACCGTATTGTCACAGGGACGGAACCGGGAGAGTGAATGCGAAGTAGAGTAGGCACAAACACCCCAAGCAATTCTCCTGAGGAAAGTTCCTCGTATTATTAGCGCCTGCAAGATGCACTTAGTCGACTCACTCACATCGAGCTGGTACCGCAAAGATAAGAGGTATGCCGTGGAACCTCAGAAGCCAAAAGGGGTAGACGCTATCAACGCCTGGCAGTAGGGAATCAGAGAGGTGGAAAGTTTGGCATGCCGCCTTTGTGTACTGAGCTTCAAATGTAAGGATAATGAAACATCCATGACCTAGACCCTGTGAACAATTACGGCGACCAAGTTCATATCCGTTATCAAGTACTGAATCTCCTCGAAGCTTGACAAAGCCCTTGTTGCCAGTCCAAACTACAAGGAATCCTGACTCGTTCAGCTCCAAAATGAGGGTAGAGTGCAGATTGGCACGAGGCAGGTATGGGAGGAGGCGTCCCTTTTGGAAGAATGATTGGCGTTGATTGACACACACCTCGAGAACTTGTGGAGTCTGGTTGCGACAGAAGGCTCATGTGACGGTGAAGGGGACAATTGATCAACGGTTAACACTGGCAGAGTTCCCCTGATTTGGACGCAATTTCGACGTGTAACATACAACAAGGGGTCCCAATGTCAGATACCGGAACGAATTCCCACGTCTGTGCAGGTACATAACCCATGGTTCAACATACGTTCACTTCCCTCAGGCGACGCTCTGCGACTGCACGGTGTTCCCCTCACCAGCAGACACGCATCCACCGCGAGACCAACGATGTTCACGTCCCTCATCTTCTCGCTCGTCTCTTTCGTGTCATGTGCATTCGCCGTACCGATAGCTGTGAGGGATGTGGTAGCTCCGCCTATCACTAGCCCGACCGCAGGCGCTGTTTGGCACGTCGGCGAGATGCAGACGGTGACGTGGTAAGAAATACAGTCGCACCGGATGAACGCGCTGCGATGGGTCCTCACTGTCTCTGTAGGAGCACTGCCAATTTACCGGTTAATGTCACCAATCCCAATGGGATGTTGGTTCTTGGCTATCTCTTCAACAACAGTGAGAACCTCATGCTCAGTAAGTCCTCTAATCATTTATGATATTTCTGCGTTTTGGGCTCCTGCGTCGAAATCCAGTGTGATTTGAACATATCTGACTAGTGACGTTTCTACGTAGGCTCACCCCTGGCTACGAACATTAATTACGCCGATGGAAAGGCGCAAATCACGGTACCGAACGTCCCAACTCGCAACGACTACATCGTCGTCCGTAAGTGCACAAACCTTTCGTGACTGGTCAATTTTGTGACTCCTGTCCATAGTTTTCGGGGACTCTGGTAACGCCAGCCCCCAATTTACGATTATAAATGACTCGTCCTCATCTGGAACGCCAACGATATCGGCTCCGACGGCAAATGGGACCCCAACAGCTCCTGCTTCACCTTCAGGTTCAACGCCTTTGGGTCCATCTGACAGTGGCCCTACATCCAACGTAGGATCACCTCAAGGGTCACCGTCGGGTTCCTCGATGTCAGTGACAAGCACCCCCACTGTTCCGCCTGCGTCCGGAACATCTTCAACGACCACGTCGACGACCCATACAACAACTTCCACTCCATCGACGCAAACAAACTCGGCTGGGTTGAAATATTCTCCCGGCTCGCATTACGGCTTACCTTTATGCCTTGTACTCACGTCGCTGGTCTTCATTTTGTGATCCAGCTCTAAGCCCTGGCCCCTTTACCTAGGATACCTGGGGGGCTCTAATGTTCTTTCGATGTCAAATTGTGTTCGCTTTTCATGGACCGTTGGCTAATGTCACGCTTATCAACGTTTCACCCAGTAGTGGACTATCGTAGGCCGGATTTGGACGGTGTCGAGATGATGATCCACCTACCTGTCAATCAGTGACTTTGTAAATGACCCGAGCAGTTGATGTGTACTAGTACCATTCTCTCCACGCTACATAAGGACTAATCCTATGAGTGAGCTTCTGTGAACATAAGATGGAATTGCTCTGACTGCCACTCAGTGATGCTGCAGCCCCTGCACACAGGATCCCTAGACTCTGAGAGTGAAAGAAAGTCCTCGTGGATTGCTTGTTATTGCTTGTTTGTTTTGGGGCAGGTGATGGCTTTTATATCACTGATCTGCACAACACAACAAGTGGGATGCATGGCTGTTTGACAGTACTTCGCTTTGGCCTACCGTAGAACGTCTAAGTGAGCGCAAAAGAGCATGTCCTTCCAAACGGAGAATAGTCTAGGGGACTCGGGGACCACGACCATGGTCAGTTTTTCACGCCACGACAGCTGAACGATAAAAGCACACACTGGAACACCACTAGTTCCCCCCAGAACCACGCGCCCCAGTCATGAAGTGGACCAAAACACGAGTAATGCCAGACTGGCAATCTTAGCGACTGCATACTCACAAATTTTTCTACCCAAATGTAGACATCCCTTGAATGCACCAAAGACCAACCAAAGAACATGAACCGACTACACAGTCAATGCTACTATTCCATGTGACAGTCCACTGCGATGCTGCCCCCCCTTGCGAGATGCTCGCCCCGCCTACCCCAACCTGAGGTTTTAGTTGGTATAAAATGCCTACCAGGTGCGCTCAGGAGTCACACACACCCCATCCTTGACGGGCAGTGCGTAAGAGCATTTCTTCTCAGACCGGATGTCATTTCAGGTCTCCGATATGTATAGCGATTATGTCGTTAGTACATGATATTGACGTTTGTCCAAAGAAACCAAGTGACTCAAAATGTTGCTTGATCTAGTGTGCCAAATCACTACTTGAAGTCAGTTTCTGCCTTGCTGAAGAAGAATCGCACAGTTTCCTCTGAAAGAACTTTGCCACAGGATTCTGGAGCCTTGGCAACTTGCCCCTATAGGCCCCGTCACTGCACGAGGTGATGGACATGGTATGTGTCGTCTTCTCGGGGGGAGAGTTCAGACCTATGAAGAAGTCACTCGCTTTCGGCCCGTCCTTTAGGGTTCGGAATGGTTAAGTCTTCGGTGAAGGAATGAATGGTATAAGACGACTGCAAAGGTGACCTTCAACGAGAACTTGAACTTGCTCGTAGACGGCGATTGGATGTGTATCCGCTTCATCGAAAGGGCGCTCAATGGTGGTCCTGCCTTATGTCCATGTGTAGTGCGTTTACACGTGTTCAAAGTACTACGTAGCGCGTCCCTTCTTCGGTCCCTTATAAGTTGGTGGAATTCGATGTTGGTGCTTCATGTGCAGCTGTTTGTAACGCGAATTCAGAACTCTTGTCAACCAAGGGAATCGAAAAGGGTGCAAGAAGTGCGGTCCGAGGGAAAATGTTCATACTAACTGCCCATTATAAGCGGTCGACGGAAATCTTCGCCAGCCTTACGCCCACTGGGACACCTAGGGCAGGGATTCGACGTACCGTGATATTGGAGTAGGAGATGCCTCATCAGTGTCCAAGGATTACGCCTAGCGACAGAACTTCATCTGCCACGGGCCAACGTTGAAACGTTGATCGGCCTTACTTACAGCTTCCACATCACCCCATCTTCAACGCACTGGCAGGTGATATGTCTCAGCGATAGTCCCCTGTAAATATACGCGAACGGTTTCATGCAATCTCGAATTAACGAGGCTGTGGAGGGGTGCGCGGACTGATTGATCACTGAGCGCTGAGCAACCTCAGCGCTCAGGCTGCGGTATGTATCTCAGAATGATCGGAAAAGCCAGGGCGTTATTACATAATTAGTGCTGGATTACTAATAGTAGGGGTCGTTGCTACTATTGAATTTGTGAGGGCGTAGTAATTGCCCATGTCCACCCACTGGTAGAAGAGTGCTACATAATAGTAGTCCAACCTGTCACCTCGAACAGTACACAGGCACCTGTAGTAACTACATATTAAAATCTCACGCAGGTCGTTGAGTTTCCCAAGGTGTGGTATGGCAAAGCTTATCGTGAGCCATTCAGTTAGTTTGACGCTGGTTGGCACAAGTTCGGATGTCATTCGAATGCTGAAATTACTGGCATCCTGCAACCTCGACTCGGGGGTATGCCTAATAGCTCCACGCCGGCGAAATGGGTGGAGGCCTCTTGGAAGCCTGCTATTCGCGAGATTTTTGTGTCCAATTGTATTCAAGCATCTTTTGGGGTGGTTATGGTGACATTTTCCAGCCCGCGAAGGGCATCAAGTTTCGAGGTGCAAATACTCGCATCCCCCCTTCGTTGTTCGGCCGAAAAGCTTCCTAGTAGTGTGATCATTCGGCATGCCGAAATGTGTGCAGCTGTACGCTTAATGCCCGCTCCGAACCAGGGTATGACGAGACGCTGAAAAACTATTAAACTCGACATAGGGTTGCGCGTGCCACCGATGCGATGATAGGACGGCCGAGGACAGCAGGGTTGCGAGCATCAGGTTCGCGATCCTTGCTGCATCCTCAAGTCCAGATTGTCCATCAACTGATAATTACCGATATCTCCTCTGGTCTATACCCCAGTCGGTCGGCGGGGAGGTCTCAGAGTGCCTGAATTACTAGGGGCGTCAGTCACCCGATGTCAATGGACTCACCTCATCCTGCTGTTAAAAGCGTGAAATTACGGAAGGTGTGTGCACTTGAAGCGTGGGTCGTACATCGAGACTGGTACTATGAAGCAGTGCCTCCAAGGCCATGATGGTCGCTGGTAAACACATTGGACGTCAAAGTCGGGTTAGTAACCATCATCATGATCAGTGCCTCCACTGCACGGCGTCGAGCGTAAAAAATATAACAGGGACAGCGGAAATATCAAATATACTAACTTGTTTTAGCTCTTCCCATTCGGGTTACCCCCGAGGAATTGCAGGGGATAAGGTATTTACATACCCGAAGGAGAACCTCGCTTCCCATTATGAAGCCATTTAGGAATTCTGAAATCCAGTGGGTCTAAAGTGGATAGGATTGTAGTTCCAGTAAACAAGTACATACTAGAAATGACAAGATTTGGTCCAACGACACAGTGATAGATTAATTATGTAGTATACACCTCCTGAGGTGCAGATTGGCTACTTGAGCCGAATTCAAGAAAATCTATAATGACAAAGATCTGAATAATAGCTTCTCATCGGATCAACGCTTCCTAACGAAGTGCGAGTGCGAGTGGTCGTCAATACCGCGATCAAAATGAAGAAGAGGAGAGAGCTGCATGGGTTTTTAAAAGCGTGGTGTTCATTAGGTTCAAGGGCGCTGGTGCTTGTCCAAGGCTACCATTCTATTTGGATGACGCCCTCGGACAACGGAGCAAGTTGCTGAAAGATGCCAGGTGACATGTCTGGAAGTAGATCGGATGAGAGCTGGGAGAATGATGAAAGAAAGTAACTCACCCAAACTGTTGGTATCGCAAGATTCACATGCATCGACTATCTGTGCGGAGGCACCTTTGCCGTTTGCAGGGTTGTAGATGTACACCCACTATAACGAAACCTCAGTCTTCGTTGGACAAGGCTGAGATATCTACCCTTACCTGACCACACCAACCAGTGTTGAAGCTTTGAACGCTCATTGCGACGACAGGGTCATTGTTGCCGTTCGTGTACCCACATGCACCATACCCTGGATAGTAATAGGTGCCCTTGTGAATGGTGTCAGTTGGAGGGATCGACGCAACTCGAGGTTACACTCACCCGGCCTGTGTGGTTCCAACGTTTGTGTGGTACAGACGCGTCTGCAGGCAGAGGCGCTGCGAAGGCGGACAAAAAAAGTGCACACAGGGTCGTGAGGATGGTTGTGAACTGATACATTGTGAGAGATACAGGGGTTGGACACGTGCAGGGTATGGG